>Ga0209480_10000348_pt1 | contig 39520 bp, 25 predicted proteins | sample JI61114C2DNA_FD_187501 | JGI IMG/M metagenome (GOLD analysis project Ga0209480, IMG submission 187501) | Wastewater effluent complex algal communities from Wisconsin, to seasonally profile nutrient transformation and Carbon sequestration -... | ecosystem: Engineered > WWTP > Effluent > Algae... | reverse complement strand
TTGAGCCACTGATCATCGAGGGCTTCCGCGAGTACGCGCAGGCACGCGGCTTCTTCGTCGACGCCACGCGTGTGCGCCGACCCAAGGACAAGCCGCGGGTCGAGCGGGCCGGGCCGCCACGACCGGCGAGGCGATAAGTGAGGCGTTGCGGCCGGGCGCGGCTCATCAGCACGGATGCCCAACAATCGTGGCGGACTGCTCGGGTTGTGGAGTGTGCACCACGTCGGCCAGGTGTTCGATGAACTGCTCGATCTCGTCGACTGCGTTGTGGCGCGTCACCGTGAAGCGCAAGCTGGGCTTGTCGACAGGGACTGCGGGGAACGTACTCACGCAGCAGTAGTAGCCACGCGAACGCAGGGCGTACAGCGCGCGGTACAGGGACTTGGGCGCCTCGAACTGCACCATGAAGATGGGAGTGCGCGCGTTGTTGGCGACGCGCAATCCGTGCCGCGCGATGGCGAGCTCGGCCACCGAGATGCGCTGTGCGAGCTCGTCCTGAAGCGCAGCGAAGGTGGGGGCGAGGTGGAGCTCGGCGGACGCGAGGGCGGCCCCCAACATGGGCGGCTGGATGGGCCCGGAGAACAGCATGGGACCCCCGCAACGTCGGACGCGCGAGCGCAGTTCGTCGCTCGGCAGTGCGATCGCCCCGCCGGCCGCGGCGAAGGCCTTGTTGAGCGACATGGCGACGATGACCCGGTCGCAGTGCCCAAGCCGGCCCAGCGCCGCGCCCCGCCCCGACTCTCCGCACCAGGAGATCGCGTGCGCATCATCGATGTAGATGTGAAGTTGAGGGTAGCGCTGCAACAACGACTCGAGTCCGTCGAAGTCGGCGAAGTCGCCGAGCATGGAGTAGACCCCATCGCAGATGTACCAGATGCGCTCGGCGCTGGCGGCATGCTTGGTTATCTTCTCTTCGAGTAGGTCCATACGATTGTGGCGCACACGTTCGATGGGGTTGCCCTTGAGTAGCTCGGTCGCCATGTGCAGGCTGGCGTGCGCAAACTGGTCGATCAGTACCGCGTCTTGTTCGCCGACCAGGACGGGCAGCGCGGCCAGGTGCGCGAGCGTCGTCGATGGTGCAACCATGACGCGACGCCCGGCCAGGCGATCGAGCGCGTCTTCCAGCGCCAGATACAGGGGGGAGTCGAGGTAGGCGCGCGAGAATGAGAACTGCGTGCCGAACTCGTCGAGTGCCGCATGCGCGCCCGCGAGTAGACGAGGGTGCCTCTCGAGCCCCATGTAGCTGCACGACCCGAAGTTCTTGTATCGCTCGCCGTTGATGACGCACTCGGCGCCATTGCCCGAGCCGGCCCTGTTCATGGCGAGCCCGAGCTCTTCGAGCTCTCCGACCAGGCGGTCTACCGTCCTGCAAATACGAGTACGCGAGATCTTGGTCATTGCGGACTCCTTGGGTCGAACAGCTGGGCAAGCATGAGGGGCACGCTGGGCCCTTCTTCGTCCCACAGCAAGCTCAGCACACGCCAACCATCGCCCTCGCGAATCAGCTGTAGCGAGTTGACTCCGCGCGCGAACGGCTCGCTCGCGTGCTCGCTCTGCTTGGTCTCGTAGGCGCTGAGCACGTGCGCAAAGCCTCCGAAGATACGCACGCTGCGCACGGTCTCCCGCTCATAGAAGCTGGTGAAAGTGCCCAGGTCGATCAGCTCCTGCGCCATCTCCTGAAAACCGCGCAAGTCGTAGTAGTCGATGGCCTCCGGCGTAATGCGTGTAATACGCGCGTGCGGCGAGAACAAGCGTGCCATGCGCGCCTGGGAGCGGGCTCGCAGGCGAGGCGGGGCGGCGAGGCGTAGCGCCAGCCGGCCAGGTGCAGCGCCTCCCATGCCCGCCGGGATCTACCTCGCGGTGGTCCACGCCAGCGGGAGCGCCCAGAAGGTGGGCGCTCGCGCGGATGTCTACCCCAGCGGCCAGTTCCAGCTGATCGCCGAACGAACCGGCAACAAGTTCTTGATCCCCTTCGAGCTGCCGGCGCCCGGCGGGCTCAGCCTCAACCTGCGGATCGGGGCGGGCGACCCCGGCGAGCTCACGATCTACCGCGTGGACATGACGCGCGTCGCCTGACGCGCCCGAACGAAGCAGCGCCGCGCGTCGCTGCGGCCCGCCCACGGATCGTTAGGTCGCACGCTCGCTAGCCGGCGGGCTCGGGGTTGGTGAGCCCGCTTGCGCCGCATGTGCGGCCCTCGACGGAGGGCACGGCCCTATGCCACACATGCCGCAGGGCGTGGGGCGGCGATGGTAGCCCGACGTTCGTCGCGGCGGGGACTACGGGCCGACGTAGCGGGCGCGCGGGCGCAGGAGGAAGCCGGCGGCGCGCTGCTCGAAGGCGTGGGCGAGCCAGCCCGCCGCGCGGCCGATCGCAAAGATGGCCACCGCGCTGCGCGGCGGGAGGCCGAGCGCGGCGCCGACGCAGCACAGGCCGATGTCGAGGGTGGGGGGCTCGCGGCCGGCCTCGTGCATGCCGGCGACGATCGCTGCGAGGGTGCGCAGCTGCGGGTTGCGGGGGGCGTGCTCGATCGCGGCGGCCAGCATCTGCGCTCCGCGGGGGTCGCCGGCGGGGTAGAGCGGGTGGCCAAAGCCGGGAATCTCCTCGCCGCGGCGGGCCCGATCCTGGATGACGCGGCGGGCGTGTTCGGGGCGTTCGACCTCGTCGACGAGGGCCTCGACACGATCGACGACGCCGCCGTGACGCGGACCGGAGAGGGTGGCCAGGCCGGCACTGACGCAGGCGTAGAGGTCGGCGCCGGCCGAGGCGGCGACCCGCACGGCGAAGGCCGAGGCGTTGAGCTCGTGGTCGGCGCAGAGGACGAGGGCGCGGCGCATCAGGTGGCGGGCGCGGCTGCTGGCCGGGGCGGCGAGCGACACCAGCAGCGCGCCGGCGATGTCGGCCTCGGCGTGGGCGGGCTTGACCTGATCGGCGCCCCGCCCAGCGCCGGCGAGCGCGGCCATGCGGCGGATCAGGGCGCGGGCGCGGGCCAGCTCGGGCGCCTGCGCCTGGGTGAAGCGGTCGGGGTCGGCGGCGGCGAGCGCGGGCACGGCGAGCGCGAGGGTGACCAGCGGCGGCGCGGCTGGGGGGAGCAGGGCGGTGAGCGAGCTGATGCGCAGGCCGATGCCCGGGGCCCGCCAGCGCGGCGCAGGGTCCGGGAGCGCGCCCGTCCACAGCAGCTCGGCGACGGCCTCGAGCGAGGCGCTCGCGGCGAGCTCGGCGGAGGGGTGTCCGCGGTAGCGCGGGCCGGCGGCCTCGATCGCGGTGAGGCCCGACTCGAGCACGGGCTCGCCCCAGCGCAGCGCGCCGGCGGCGACCGGACCGTGGCCGGAGCGGGCGTCGTGGCGGGCCTTGAGGCGCTCGAGGTCGTCGCGGTTGTAGCGGCGCCCGCGGCCGACGCTGCTGGGCTCGCTGCGGACGAGGCCGCGGCTCGCGTAGGCGTAGAGGGTCTCGCGCTTGACCCCGAGCAGGGCGGCGGCCTCCCGCCCGGACACAAAGCTGGCCTCGTCGTCGGTCATCGGTCCCAGGATATGGCGCGTGGCATGGATTGTCGAATCAACGTTGATCAACGTGTACGGCCGACGCAGAGTGCGGTGCAGGAGATTCGACGATGGATACGACGACGACGGCCATGACAACGAGCGGGCTCGAGGGCGTGGTGGTGGCGGAGACGCGGCTCAGCGAGGTCGACGGGGAGCGCGGGCGGCTGGTGGTCGCCGGCCACGACATCGAGCGCCTGGCCCTGATCGCCCGCTTCGAGGACGTGGTGGCGCTGCTGGCCACGGGGACGCTGCCCGACGCGGCGGGGCGCGAGGCGACGCGGCGGGCGCTGGCGGCGGGCCGGGTCGCGGCCTTTGAGCGCCTCAAGGGCTGTGGCGACGCGCTGGGGCTGGTGGACGGGATGGACAGCCTGCGCGCCAGCACGGCGCACCTGTCGGAGGCGGCCGGCTTCGCCGCGCCCGGGGTGTTGATCGGCGCTGTCGCGGTGCACGTGGCCGCGTGGGCGCGGGTGCAGGCCGGCGGCGAGCCGGTCGCGCCCGACCCGACGCTGTCGCACGCGGCCGACTATCTGCGCATGCTCGGCCTCGGGTCGGACGCGGCGCGGGTGGCCGGGCTCGATGCATACCTGGCCACCGTCGCGGACCACGGGCTCAATGCGTCGACCTTCGCGGCACGGGTGGTGACCTCGACGGGCTCGGACCTGGTGTCGGCAGTCGTGGCGGCGATCGGCGCGCTCAAGGGGCCGCTGCACGGGGGGGCGCCGGGGCCGGTGCTCGATATGCTCGACGCGGTCGGATCGCCAGCGGACGCCGTGGCGTGGATCGACGGCGAGCTGGCGGCGGGCCGCCGGATCATGGGCATGGGTCACCGTATCTACAGGGTCCGTGATCCGCGGGCGGCGGTGCTCGAGCGGGCGATCGCCGGACTCGAGCGGGCGGGCCTGTCGACCGGCCGGCTGGCGCTGGCGCGGGCGGTCGAGCGGGCGGCCGAGGGGGCGCTTCGGTTGAAGCATCCCGGGCGACCGCTGGCGGCCAACGTCGAGTTCTACACGGCGGTGCTGCTCGACACGCTGGGGATCGACCGAGCCGCGTTTGCGCCGACCTTCGCGGTCGGTCGGGTCGCAGGCTGGTGCGCCCACGTGGCGGAGCAACGCGCGGGGGGCCGGCTGATCCGTCCGGCCTCGCGTTACGTCGGGCCGGCACGGGCGCCCCTGTACTGATCGTCTATTATTGTCAGCCGGCCGCACCGCAGGGCGCGAGCACCGAGGACTCGGCGACCGGGTGCTCGCGTCGTGGGCGCGCGCTTCAGCGTTGCGGGCGACGCCGCGAGCCGGCGAGGCCGAGGCCCAGCACGGCGAACATCCAGCCCGCCCCGGCGAGACCGTCGGCGGCGATGGAGCAGCCGCCCGCGGGCTTCGGGGGTATGTCCTTGGTCTCGGTCTGCGGGGAAGCCGGGGTCTTGGCCTTGGCGTCGCTGGCCTCGGGCGGGGTCACGGGCGGGGCGGCGGCGGACTTCTTGCACCAAACCTCTTTCCAGACCGAGGCGCCCGAGGTCTTGCAGCGTCGCTCGAGGCCGGGGGCGTGCTTCTTCTCGCAGGCGTCGACGTCGCCATGATAGGCGTCGCCACAGAGGACGCACTCCATGCCGGCGCCCTGCGCCTCGACCGTGCAGCTCTCGACGTAGTCGGGCCCCGGGGGGACGTCGGCCTGGGCGAGCGAGGGGATGGCGAGCCCGAGCAGGAGCCCGGGCAGGAGGGCGGTGAACAGCTTCATGTCGCCACGATAGGCGAGTCGACGGGTCCGCCGCCAGCCCCCCGCGCGCGCGAGATCATTCGCCGAGCCCGGTGGGCCGACGGACCGCGGCTTCGTGGCATGGACCGTCCCAGAACTCGTCACCCATGTGCCGGGTCGAGCTGAGCGCGTAGCTTGACCTCGTCACGGCCCGGCGAGCGTCAACCGTACGGCCACACGCGAGCATGCCGATGCCCGCGAGCGCGTCGAGTCGAACCCTGCCACCGTTAGCGACGACTCGAATCGGGCACCAGCGATGCAGCGCCCGGGCGCTGCCTCGCGGTTCTATCGGTCCGCTTATGTTGACGTCAGACCGTTGCTGGGCTCGTTCTCGACGGTCGGCTCGCCGGTCCATGTGGAGAACCGCCTCTGATCTGATCACGCCACTCGCGGCGAGCGGAGCCCGAGCGGAATGTACAGGCGATGCAAAGCTGTTCGTCGCGCCGCCAGCGGGGTACCAAGGAGACCATGTCCAATGCCGACGATGAGACCCAGCTGAACCCGCTCCCGGCAGCACCGGTCGACAGGTGGATCGCAAAGCCGGACGACCGGACCCGCTCGGCGGTCTTTGGCGAGGCAGAGACCTCGGCCCCCTCGCTCGTGCTCGCCCTACCGCAAGGCAGCGGGCCGCTCGTCCGCGCCGACCGCTACCGCCCGGGCCGCCTGCTCGGGCGTGGCGGCATGGGCGAGGTCAGGCTGACCCGCGACGAGCGGATCGGTCGCGAGGTGGCGATCAAGACGCTGCTCTCACCGGCCGGCGAAGGCTCGGTGCAATGGCGGCGCTTCGTCCGCGAGGCGCGCGTGCAAGGCCAGCTCGAGCACCCCGCGATCGTGCCGGTCCACGACCTCGACATAAGCCCCGAGCAGGGCCTCTACTTCTCGATGCGACGGGTCCAGGGCCAATCTCTGAAGGACGTCCTGCAGCAGCTCGAGCGAGCCGAGCCAGACGCGGTCGCGCGCTGGTCCCGGCGCAAGCTGCTGACCGCATTCGTGCAGGTCTGCCTGGCGATTCACTACGCGCATTCTCGAGGCGTCGTGCACCGCGATCTCAAGCCCGGCAACATCATGCTCGGCGAGTTCGGCGAGGTGCAAGTGATCGACTGGGGCCTCGCCCGGGTCCTCGGCGAGGTTGATGTCGACAGCGAGCGTGCCGCCGGCCCGCCCCGCTCGACCGACGCGCTGACGATGGTCGGCGATGTGATGGGCACGCCCGCGTACATGCCCCCGGAGCAGTTCGACGGCGACCTGCCCGGCATCGGCCCGCATTCCGACATCTACGCGCTCGGCATGATCCTCTACGAGATCTTCGCGCTGTCACGATTCCACCTGGGGAAGAGCACCGACGAGATCCGCGCCGAGGTCCGCGCAGGCATCGACCTGCGCGCCGCACTGGGAGCCCTCGGGGCGCCGCCCGAGATCCAGGACGCCTGCGCCCGCGCGACCGCCAGGAGGCCGCACGATCGCCTCCGCCTGGCGCGGGAGCTGGCCGACGCGGTCGAGGGATACCTCGACCGCGAGAGCGACCGGGCCCGCCGTCAGCAGCTCGCCGACGAACACACCTCGCGGGCGCTCGCCGCCGTCGACGCGATCGTCCGCGGGGGTGTGCTCGCTGCGGCGCCACGGCGCGCCGCGATCCGCGAGGCCCTCCAGGCCCTCGCGCTCGACCCGTCGCAGCGCGAAGCGAGACAGGCGTTCGTCCGCCTGCTGACCGAGGTCCCGGCGGCGCTCCCGGCCGAGACGGAGCGCGAGCTCGACGCGCAGATGCACCACGCGCGCCGGTGGATGATCCAGGTCTCGCGCTATGTCTGGGCGCTGTGGATCATCTCCGGCTTCGGCGTGATCGCTCTGGGCATCCGCTCGTGGCCGGTCGTCACCGCCGGCTTCCTGATCTGCATCGCCGGCCTGCTGCAGTCGATATGGCTCGCGCGACGGCCCACATTCGGCGGCTGGCCGGCGCATCTCTATGGGCTGACCTTCGCCGCCGAGGTCGCCATCTTCTCCTGCTGGCTCGGGCCCTTCGTCCTCGTGCCCACCGCCGCCGTGACGCTCCTGATGTTCCGCCTCGCCTACAGCCGCGCTGGCGAGCACTGGCCGATCGTCCTGCTGGCGATGGCCGTCGTCATCGTGCCCCACGCCCTCGAGTTCGCCGGGCTCCTGCCGCCCTCGTTCGAATACGTCGACGGGGGCCTCCTCCTCCTGCCGCGGGCCCTCGACCTGCACCCGACGACGACCACCTCGGCGCTGCTGTGGTCCAACCTGACCTTTATCGTGACACCGGCGATCGTCCTCGCGCGTCTGCGCGACGCGCTCAGCCTCGCGGAGCGGCGCCTCGCCCTCCACGCCTTGCAGCTCCGGCAGCTGCTCGAGGACCAGGACTAGCCGAGCGACGTGGGCTCCAGTGGCTCACCGCGAATGATCGCGGCGCCGCGATCTGGGCAACGGTCACGGCCAGTCCGGGGCTGATATTCCACCGCGCCTACCACAGCAGTCGGAAAGCAAGACTCATCAGCACGGATGCGCCGAGGACGACGACCCCGAAGAGGCCTGTCGCAAGTGCGGCGGCCGAATGCGAGTGGTCGAGGTCCGCGTCCGGCCGGGCGTGTCACTCACGACTGGAGAGATCTCCCAATTGTCGATTCGAGACAATGCTCACGAATTTGCGGCCATCACTCCATCCGCCCGTCCAACACTCCCCGAGCGGCTTCACCAGGCTCAGCCCGAAGCCCGCCCGAAGCGCTTATTCGTCGGCGGTTGTACTCGCCCCCGTCGGCTAAAGTCCAGATGAAACCCCTTCAACGCTGATCTTCGGCACCATCCTCAAGGTCAACGGCATCTCGGCGATCGAGGCGCAGGCGCTCCGCGCGTTCGTGCCACGTCCACCGCGACGCTGACGTCGCACTTCTGCGACAGTGACGACTGCGATCACGTTGCGCCGTCAATGCAGTGAACGAGCCGAGGGGTTCGTGTATGGTGCGAGATGATGAGCCGAACCATCGTTATTCTCGCTACTGCGATCTCCGTGGGGGCAGCGGCGTGCGGGGGCGAAGGTGACGGAGGGACGGACGGAAGCTCCAGCAGGATCGAGCAATACACACCCGACCAGGCCCGCTGGGACACCTTTGCGACCAAGCCATTCGCTGGCGGCACCAACACCGCTCACGACCCCGACGGTGTCGGCTGGATCAATCCGGACGACTGGACGGCGGCGCAATGGGACGGGACCATCTTCAACCCGTCGAAGATGACCCCGGAGGCGTTCGCCGCTGCGATCTGTCCCAGCGTGGATCGCGTGCGCGGGCTCCGGGAGGTCTTCTATCAGCACGGGCCCTTCGCCGATGAAGCAAACCCCACCAAGGCCGAGGTGGATGAGTGGCACCGGATCGCCATCAACCACGTCCGATCGCTCGTTGGATACACGAGCGAGGATCGACAGGTGACGAAAGACCACTGCATGTTCGCGCGCGCGCTGTGGGGCGACGAGCGAAAGTTCACCACCATGTGGGACGCCAAGTACCCCGGCGTGGAGGGGTCGGCGGCTGGACCGTGCCAGGGCTCGACCAACGCGCACTGCGGCGCGTCGTTTATTCCGGACCTCGACGATCAGGCAGCCTATCTTCCGGCTGGCCACCCTGGCTGCACGGCGGCTGCAGGCTCCGAGGGGGTGTTCAGTGGACCGAAGTCAGACATTCCCTGGGCCATCAAGTGGTCACGTGGCCTCTGCAACACGCTGCTGGCGGAGGGCTTCTGGGGCGGGCATGTCGGGCCGTGGTTTCATCGCGAGAAGTTTGGCTTCAGCTTCTGGGACAACGACCCACAGGACAACGGCAACAACGCGATCCTCCGCGCCAAGTGGACGGGCAACTTGATGCCGAGCCTGTACTGCAACCCGGCAGACCCAGGCTGCGACCCGAACATGACGGGGCCGTGACCCCGCCGACCGCGCGTACCAGGCGCGGACGCGCGCCTTCGTCCCCCGACGCCGGCAGCCCGTGCCATCTTCGCCCGCATCGACGCCGTCAACGACGACGGCGACGGACCTTGGCGCCGATGACTGCGCCGACATTATGAACAAAGCCCGCGACCATTGTCCCGACCGCGACCTATCTGTCAGCCTCCTATCTGGATTTTCGGCATTCACCTCGCAGTGATGAGGACTGATCACTTCTTCGTCGGGTCGCTGACGCGGCCCAGGAAGAGGATCGCGCCCGACGGTACGTGGCGGAGCAGGAACAGGAACGGGTGGTCGGCCTTGAACTCGGAGGGCTGCTCCGGGGACGGCATCGCGCCGGCGCGGGCCATCACCACCGCGGTGGCCGCCGCGGCCTCGGTGCCCTTCTCGTCGAGCTTGACGAAGGCCTTATGGAAGACGTCGCTGATATAGAGGCGATCGGCCGGGCTCGGCGGGTCGGCGATCCCGGTGAAATCGGCCTGGTTCCGATCGAACGCGATCGGCATCCCCACGTCCTTCAGCATATCCGCGAGCGAGAGCGACTGGGCGGGATCGATCTCGAATTTCGGCAACGCGACGATCACCTTCACCGGCTGCATCGCGCCGAGCCACCCGTCCAGCGTCGCGGGCGAGAGCCGCTGCTCCACCGCCTCCAGCCCCGCTGGCGCGTCGGCCGCCCACGGATCGCTAGTCGCACGCTCGCTAGCCGGCGGGATCGGGGTTGATGAGCCCGGGATGAGCAGTCACCTCGGGGGCGTAACAGGTCCATGCGGGCATCGGCGGTGCGCGAGCCAGGGCCGCGTTGTGGCCGTCCGGCGGGCAGACCAGGGTGGCCCGCCCGCTCGTCGAGCCACCCGAGCGGGCCGCCCCCCTCCCCTGCCATCCCTGCCACGGCCTTCCGGAGTTCCCTGGGGCCATTCCGAAGGTAAATCGTGTATGGTCGGTGGCGCTCGCCCGTACCGCCGATGTCGCCCGAGAACAGATTTCAACACCATGGTGTGGCCGTCGAGACGCGCGAACAGTGGGCCGCGCGGCAAGCCGCCGAGGCCACGATCCGGGCACGTGTCGAGGAAGAGGCACGACGCAAGGCGGCCGCCGCGGCCGCCGCCGCCATTGCGGCCGCGAATGCTGCGACCGCAGCGAAGGCGGCGAACGCAGCCAGGGCCGCGACCACACCGAGCGCAGTGAAGGCCGTGAGCGCGGCGTCACCGGACCAGGTTCGTCCGGCGGCGATGGGCGCCTTCCGGCGGACGATGCTGTACACCATCGTTGGACTGGTGGCCATGACTTGCGCCGCGGTGCTGCTGTTTCGGAGGTCCGGGACAACGCCGGCCCCGGCGGAGCAGGAGGTCGTATTCGAGGCGGTCAAGGTCTCGCCCCAATCGTCGCATGGGCCGGCCATTCTCGGCGTTATGCAGATGTCGGTCGGTAGCGGCAGGCCCCCGGGCGGTTCGCTGGCGGATGCGCCGACGATCGACCCCGCATCGGGTGGGTGGTGGTGCATCTGTTACAAGAGCAATGGTGGGGCCGACCATACCGCGTGTCGGCGTCAGTTCAGCGAGTGCGAATCGCTGCGTGAGATGGTCCAGACGACCGGGTCGGGCACCATCGTGCAGGGCTCGGCCCATCCCGGCAATTGTCAAGGCGTCCGTGGGTCCTATCCCTGGGAGCGACTCGGGCACCGCGAGGCCTGGCGACCTTCGGCCTACTCCGACGCGACCAGGGGAGCGACGGCGCAGGAGCGCGACCGGCGGAGGGCGACCCAGGCGCCAGGCGTCTGCGCTCTTTAGCGTACGCTTCGCCACAAGCTCAGCGCGAGGGAGGTGATGGCGAGCGCGAGCAACACGAGGCCGAGCGCCTCCCGGTCGCGGCGCAGGGCGGCCACTGCCTCGTCGATCTGACTAGCGGAGAGAAGAGGGTGGGCCCGAAACCGCGGCACGAGCGAGAGCGGCTGGCGGGCTTCCTGACACGAGCCGGACTGCAACACGTTGGCAGCCCAGGTGATCGTGTGCATCAACGCGAACATGGCTGTGGGCTCGTAGCGGTGGGAATCGTCCGGCGAAAGTGCCGCCGGAGACGCGTCGATCGTCACCTGGTTGCCCTGGCAGGTGATTCTGGGCTGCTCAGGAAAGCCAGACCATGAAAACGGACCGCGTGAGAGCGCGGGATGATCGGTGATGACCGTTTCCCTGGTGCGCTCCGCGTTTGGGCTCCGGATGATGATCTGCTGGTCGTGCAGCTCGACGACGATGGCCCCTGGCGAGCCGTCGACGATCGCCTCGATCGCCACGAGGCCGTGGCGCTGCAGCTCCGCCGGGAAGGCGCTCGCAGGATCCGAGGTCGCCGCGAGCGCGGTCGTGAAACTTTCCCTCGCATGCTCGCCCGTGACAGTGACATGGACCGGACGCATCGCGTACACCGGCGTATCGCCGAAACCCGCGTGCAGCGACAGCCCGGGCTCTCGCATGAATCGCTCACGGTCGTAGGCCGGGCAGGTGAATTCCATCTCGATGGCGCGTTGGCCCTTCCTGGTGGTGTCGCAGGCCGTAGCGGTCGGGGGGACCCGCAGCTGGCACGCATCGACCTTCGCACCCTCGGCGGTGACGAGCGTCGCGTCGACCCCGCCGCAAACATCACCGCGTACGACCGCGAAGACCCGATTGTTCGGGTGCACCCGGGCCCGCCCGAGGCGCAGAACCTCGACGCTGTCGTCGGTGAGCGCGGCCCGGGGGGTGATACAGGCTGGGACGTCGCGGTCTTCCAGGGTCCGCTTCAGGAGCTCCCAGGGGTCTGGATCCTCGAGACGCGGACCGGGATCGATCTGAACGCCGGTCAGCAGGTACGCGCGGGCCGCCAGCTCGACGAGGCTGAGCTCGACGCTGACGATCTCGGCGACGTTGAAGTGCTCGGCTCGCCATCGGCAATGTTCGGGCACACGAAAGCCGGCTCGCGCAGCCGCGACGATCGCAGCCGCGAGTGCCTCCTGGCCCGCGCCAGGGCTATCCATCCGGCACAGCACGGCGTCGGTCCAGTCGCGCGTCGACCGGTCGGTGGCGACGATCGACAGCGCGGATGAACCGCTGTCGCAGCGGAGTTCCTGGCTCCCCCCCAGTACGCGACTCTGCACCTGCAACTCCACGAAGGGGGGTAACAATAGGGTCAGGCCGGCGATCGTCGCTACGGGGGTCGCGAACGCGACGAGCAGTGAGCGCCAGCGGGCGCTGCCGCGAGCGGCCTGACGCTCGTGCTCGGTCAGCGGCCCCGAGAACCGGCGGGGGATGTACAGGAGCACCGCGAGCACAGCGATGCCGAGCAGGGCGAGCCAGAGCAGTAAGGCGCCGGTGCCGGCGGTGACAGCGAGGAGAGAAGATGCATGCATCGGATCACCGGAGGATCTGGAGCAGGCGTCCGCTCCCGAGCGCGACCTCGATGTCTTCCTGATCGAAGTCCGTAGACAAGACGACCAGGCCGCCGGTCGTTGTCGCGTCGAAGATGCCCGCCAGCGCGGCGCGGCGGCGGTCGAGAGCCGCAAAGACATCGTCGGGATCCCAGTCGGTGCGGTCGGCCCACACGCCCGAGCCTGCCAGGCGGCCCCCCTCGATCATCGTCAATTCGGTCGGGCTGTAGATCATCACGCCGGCCACGCGCAGGCCCAGTCCTTCGAGCTCTGCCAGCCACGCCTGGAGCGCGCGCTCGTCCTCGAGCTGGAAATCGGACACGTATACGACCGCGCTGCAGTCGGGGGGGGTGGCGGGCCACGGCCGGCTGTCGCGCTCGGGATGCTGGCGCAGCCGAGCGCGCAGGCTGGCCTCGAGCTCCTCATGCCCGGGGCTCAGGCAGCCGGGCGCGATGATCTCGGCGTCGCCCTGTACCCCGACCGCGTGAATCGAGACTTCGCCGCGGATCTTCCACGCTGCAGCCGCGACGTGATGGGCCACCCGTCCCGCGAACAGCGCCTTGCTGCTGCTCCGGCGCTCCGGCACCCGCATCGAAGCGCCGAGGTTGACGAGCACGGTCACCACCGGTGACGCCTCCTCGATCCGTTGCATGACCCGGGGCATCACCTGCGTTCCCCCCTCCTGGATGAGGATGAGATCGCGGAGCACGATCGCCGAGGTGCGATCGCCGGGCTCCAGCGGCCTGTATCCGCCGAAAGCGCCCATGCGTGGCCAGGTCGAGCATCGGCCGTCCCAATCCCCGGCAGCGGCAACCACCGCGTCCGGCGGATCGTAGCGGCGCTGCGCGGTCTGCAGCAATGTGCGCAATCGACGGTACGCGGCGATGCCGGCCAGACGCCGGCTCGCGCGTCGTGCCCACCAGGCGAGCAAGATCAGCGACAGGGCTCCAAGGCCGAGGCTGCGAGTGTGCAGGGTATCCCGGTTGCCCACTCGATCGGGTTTCCTGTCAGCCCGCATGACAGTTCCGCCGGTCGAATACGCCAGGAGCTCCAGCCCGCTCGCACTGTCCATGGTCGCCCGGGTACCTTGCTCTGGCGGCAGAGGGCAAGCGTGGATGGCATCCTGCGCAGCGCCTGTGCCGACCTTCAGCACGGTGCATGGATTATTCGCCAGAGCATCCGCGGATATCGCATACGTGAAGAGGCCCCGCTCGAAGTCGAAGTCGACCAGGGAGGCGGTAATCGTCGTCCCCGGCCTACTAAACGACCTCGTGTCGAGCGCGTCATCGGCCGGGCCCGCGCTCATCGTGACCCAGATCGTGCCGTCTGGGCGTGAGGCGACCTCCACGACCTGGCCGGCCGCCCCGGCGAGCAGACTCTCGGTCGCGGCGTACAACTCCGCGATCCATCGCATCCCGCCGAGCACGCGCTCATGAGTCACGGGCGCATCTTTCCAGCCCAGGTCGCCGTGATAGCGTTCGAACGGTGAGTAGGCCAGTACGAGCAGGTGCCCGCGCCCAACCATGGTCCCGATCGCCAATGACCGGTTCTTAAGACCGTTCTCTGTCGTCGTCCGTGCCAACTCGACCGGGGCGGGTGACCGCGCCGGATCGAGCGTCAGCCACGCGAACTGGACAGGCGCTGCGTTCTCGTCAGGGGCCAGAGCTGGGAAATGAAAGCGGCCCCACGGCCTCGGGCTTGCCGGGAACGGCTCGGCTGTGGTCTGCAGCGGCCATGCGTCTTTGAGGTCGATCGGTGGCACGCATCGCGAGCCCTCGCATACGGCATTGTTAGCGGCACCTAGACGCGTGTCGATATTATGAACCAGCTGGAGGGCGGACGCGGGCGCCGTTGCCGTCGTCGGGGCCGGATACAGTTCGCGCAGACCCACAGCATAGGGATCTTGAACCCGCTGAACGTAAACCTTGGCACCGGAGCGGTCGAGAAATTCTGGAATGCCACCGGAGTGGGGGGCAGCCTCGTGGCCGTATGAGAAGACTACGATCAGCTCGTTCTCCCATGCAGTTCGGGGTCGGTGGCTTTCGCGTGCGTTGTGGATCTCGGTGAGGGCGACGCCAGGAAAGCTCCTCCCGATTCTGGTCATGTCCGTAGGTTGGTCAGCGTGTGCTCGTGTGAGCATGCGGACCGGCGCAAACGCGTCATTGTGGTCGGCGAGAGGGGTCGGGCCATGTTCGCAGTGGACCGGCTGCGTCCATTTGGTCTTGGCCGCCATGCAGGCCGAGCGGGCGGATGTTTCTTGAATTGTGGTGCTGTCATCGAGCTGCGTCGGCTGGGTGGAGCCGACACGGCAGTCCGAGGAGAAGAAGGTGCAGCTCGGCTGCAAGGGGAGATCGTCGGCGAAGTCGTCGAACAGGAAGGTCAGGCGCGGACGTCGATCGAAGACGAGATCTTTCCGATCGATGGGGAGCCGGCCCGCGCACCCAGCCATGAACTCAGCCCCCGGCATGGCGATCACCACCGTGCCTCCGCGGTCCAGCAGCTCGAGGGCACGCTTGCAGCTTTCGGGGCGCTGCGGCCGGTCGAGCACGAGCATCGCGGGGCCCTCGCTCGGCTCCGCCTCGGCCTTGAAAGTGGTGAAGTCGAGCCCGAACGAGGATACGTCCGGTAGCTCGGGGAACACGCGCTCCTGGCTGTCCTTGAGCTCCGTGTCGCTGCTGGCGATCTCGATACCGACCGAGGTCACATGCACATAGGCGGTTGTCAGCGCTTCGTTCGGGTCGTCGAGGCTCCGGCATTGCAGGCGGTGGAAGCCGTGGCTCTGCGAGCCCGGGCGGGTGCCCAGGAGCTGGTCGAGCGAGAGTGCCGGGCTAAACGGCTCGTCCCCGAGGCGGCAGGAGAGCGGCACGTCCGCGGCACCGGCGAACACAGGGCGGACCCTGTTGGTATACGTCGTGGGGATAGCCGTGCCGATCGGCATGCTCCTGCCCATTGCCGTGTTCAAGAGCATCAGCTCGCGGGTCTGCAGGGACATACCAGATGTGAGCACCACATCGACCACCACGCCGGCGTCGATCGCCAGGGCCGAGAGCCGCGCATGGTCCAGCGAGGCCGCCAGGTCGTCGGCGGAGGGGGTGACGACTACGCGACCGCACGGCCACAGATGCCAGCTCCAGGATCCAAGGGCCCTGGCCAGCGCTTCCTCCAGCGGGCCCTCGGGATCTTTGATCTCCTCCTCGCAGAGGATCGTTGGTAGTGGCAACGTGAGGTCGATGGCCGCCACGACGATCGCGCCGCAAGCCGCGCCGGAAAGGGCGAGGGAAAGCGAGCGTGGGGTCGTTCGTCGCGTTCGCCACGCCCGGACGGTCAGCCCCAGGGCGAGCGACGCGAACGCCGTGACGACCAGCAGGGCGAGCCAGTAAGCCACCAGCTAGCGGCTCCACGGTGAAGCTTGCGGGGCGTTCTGGGGGTTCGCGGGGGAGCGGATGACGGCATCGACGACCTGGGCGATCGCTCGCCGGGCCGAGCTGGCCCGTTCCTGGCCCGCAGGATTCGCCGCACCCTCAAGGGTTTGATAGGTGTGCTCGTACAGCTCGCCGACCTGTCGGACGACTTGCATGTCGAGCTGTTGCTCGGGGCATAGCGCGCGTACCAGCGCCCAGAAGCCCTTCGACACGATCTGCTGTACGTCTCCCGGGGTTGCGTAGGGCTGCAAGGTTCCGTCGATGGTATTGGCCCAGATTCGCAGGTGATCCGCGGTCGGCAGGACCGTGCCGCAATAACGCGGATAGCCGTGCGCGAGGGGCTCCACGAAGACCCGCGCGTTCTCGAATTCGCCGATGATCTGGGACACCTGCGGATCGCTCAATCGTACCGGCGTGAAGGCTGGAGCCGCGGGTCGTACCGGCACCGGAGCGGTCTTCTGCCGGATGTACCCGAAGCGCTCCGCCTGGCCGGGCGTGCGCAGCAAGCGCTGGACAATGTTGAGGATCAGGCGATCGCGGCGGATCCCAAGGTTCGGGTTGGCGCCCTCGTTGAACTTCTCCCGCACCTTGTGGCTGAGCACGTGCACGGCCGTCTCCTCGAGGTGCTGCGCCGAGACGCTCTTCTCCCCGGACGTGGACGCCCGAGCCATCGCGCAGCCGATCCAGTCGGTGATCGCCCGCGCGTCCGGCCCAAAGTCGAGCAGCGCCGATAGCTCCCGCATGTCACGGGCGAGGCCATCGTCCGCGGCCATCAGACGGGCCAACATCTGACGCGTCGCGCGGGTCAGGAAGAACTTGCCCTTACAGTCGCCTGCGGGGTCCCCCCACAGGCACAGGGTCGCGCCGGCGGCGAGGTAGCGCAGCTCCAGTGGTACCTCGGGGGCGGTGCCCTGGGGCTGCGCGCGGGCGAAGTCGATGATCTTCGACGGCATGATGCCGTGGACCAGGACATTCACGTCGGGTTGCGAGACGCGAAACGAGCGGGTGATCCGGGCCTGGAGCGGCGGGCTGAGCTTCTTCGCGGTCATGTCGTAGCCGGGCGGGTTGGCGGTGGCGACCACGATGATGGGCACGTAATAGTCCTGGCCCCGGCGCACGATCTTTCGCTCCTCCAGCAATGCGAGCAGGCTGTCGAGGAATCCATCGCCGAAGCGATTGATCTCGTCGAGGAAGAGCACGATCCAGTCGCGGTTGGACCACTCTCGCGTCGGATCGATGCCCAGGCCCGGCGGGATCCCGGGCCAGTCGGGGAAGCCCTCACGCGTGATCGATCCGCTCTCTTCCAGGGGGCGAAGGGCCAGCGCCTTGAGCAGCTCGACTTTACCGCCCGCACCGACGATCAACATATCCTCGCTCAGCACATCGCGGGGGATCTCGCGGTTGCCTTGCAGAAAGCGCGATCCGCCGATGATGCCATGGGCCTTCGCAAGCTTGATCGCCTGCTCGGTGCAGAAGGTTTTGCCGCAGCCGCGCGGACCGGTGACCAGCACCGAGCGGCGCATGCGAATGTTCTCCAGGATCGCGGTGGTCAGCGCCTCACCGGTCATCATTAGCGCCGGGTCGTCATCATCGTCCTCTGCGAGAGATGTCCGCGTCGGCCGCTCGCCGTCCTTGCCGAGTCCGAAATATTGCAGCACGCGCCAGCTCATCGTACTCCCATGATCTGATCGATCTCGTTCGGCCGCAGGTCCTTACAGAACTTCGTCTCGAGCCGGTTGCGGAGCCCCTCCGGCGGACCCTTGCGGGCCTTCTCGATCTGGTCCGGAGGACACTCGCGGGGGGGCGACTTCTGGGCCGCCTCGAGGGCTGTCTTCTTGAGGAAGGACAGCGTGTCGGAGCCGCGAGCGTTCGGGCCGCCGAATTTCTGAGCGGCCTCGGCGAGCATGGCGACGTCGTCGGCGATCGCACGATATCGCTCGAGATTCTTCCCGAGCTTGTTGGGGTCGAAGCCGCCGCCCGGTCGGGTCGAGGTCGCTAGCGCCGCGACCACGCGAAATACGCCGCCAAGGGTGATCTTACCCTCCATCACCAGGGCCTCGAGCAGCGCTGCGAGCAGCGCCGGGGACAGTCCGATAAGCGGGGCCAGCGCCGCGGCGGCCAGGCCGATCAACGCGCGCTGAACGACCGGGTTGTCGAGACCGCTGTCCCGCATGAACTGCGAAAACTCGTCAGTACCGTCCCCGCCATTCTCCATCGTCTGGGCGATGCCCATCGCTTGCTCGAGGCTATCCCGGGTCGCGGGTGGGAGCTGTGTCAGGTCCATGCCAGCGGCTTCCGCCAATGTGGCGAGGTCGGCGCGTGGGACCTGGATCCCGCGCTCCTGCGCCTGGTCGACGACCTCGGCCAGTTTATCCGCGGCGTCCGCGGTGGCGAGCACCTTCTCGCGCTGCTGTTCGTTGAGACCTGAGCCTGAGTCGGCCGGGCTCTCGACTGCGGTGCGCAGGTCTACGGCCGCGGTTGCCAGCGTGGATCCCTGTCCGCGGGCATCGGCCATCGAAAATGCGATCGACGCCGGCAGCACGAGCACCGCGGCCAGCAGGCCCCAGCGCACTCCGTACGGCAAAAAGCCGCGCGGTCGCCGATGCAGGACGCCGACGGTCACGGCGACTCCGCACAGCCCAACCGTAAACAGGGCCGGCCAGGCGCTGCCCCAGATCGACGCCGCAGGCACCGCCGGTAGCTCGACGCGCCAGAGTATCAACCATGGTACGCAGAGAACGAAGGCAAGGTCGGCGATGAAACCGAGTCTGCCGCTGTCCTTGTCGGAGGGAGGGCCGGTGATAGGGGTGGGGGTGTTCATAGGACCTGGTTGGCGCTGAACGTGTCGAGGGATTTGGATTTCCAGCGGAGGTTCGTACACTCCACGAGCTTGCGCTGTTCGTCGGAGATCGGCGGATCGGCGAATCCATCGACCTTGAGTATTCCGGTCACCGGTGCAACGAAGATGGCATTGCCGGCCATCGTGATCGTGGGACTGCGATCGCCGGACTCGGCCTCGAGATGGACAAGGAGGATGGCGTCCCGGTACAGAGGGCCCTCGCGCTCCGTCGAGTCACAGCCCGAGTCGTCGCATACGCCGGTGAAGCGTGACTCGGTAGTCAGTTGGTACTTCTGGCCGACCTTGACGGGTGCCTGGTGCTGCTGAAAATGCTCGGTCGCCAGGGCCTCCATTTCCTCGGCCATTATGCCGGCCAGGGTCAGGCCCACGAGCCAAATAAGTCTACTTCTCCGCGGGCGAATCCGAGCGCTCCGACGTGACGGACATACTTCCGACGCCGGCCGCGGCTCAGGGTAGATGTCGGCGAGGGTCACCATCGTGCGGGACGATCGCACAGCGGGGTGCGAACAGGCAAGACCCGGAGGCTGGCGGGCGCAGCCGCGGTCGTGGTAGATGCAACCGTAGAGCCTACGCGGGCCGATGCCAGAAACGCCGTTTCAGTTTCGCTATCAGGGACAGGTGGCTGGCCTGCGGACAGCCGCGGCCTCGACGGAGCTCGCGGAGGTCACGCCGGCTGTGGAGCCTGAGGGGCCGCGACGGTCACGCCGAGGCGCCTGGGGTTGGCTCGCTGTGCTCTGTGTTTTAGTCGTGGTTGCGGCGTCCTGGTGGGCTGGCATCGATGCTCGCAGTATCCACCCCGCAGAGATCTCCTTGGCAGTGGACCGGGTGCCCGCGCCTGGGGAAACTACGAGTGCGGCGAGCCGCGTGAGCGAGGGTGGTGCGGGTGCAGCTACTGCTGGCGACGGCCGCTCGTATCAGTCAAGCAGAGTTCAAGTGATGGTCGATCCGGTCCTGCGGACCGCGGAGACTGCAGCCCGGGCTCAACAGGTTGTGGCGCCCTCGCACGGGCCGTCAGCAAGCGCGAGTCGCTCGCGCGCGGCAGAGAAGCCGTTGCCAGCAAAGCCGCGGGACGTCAGGTTCGACCTCTCGATCGTGAAGGTCCGCTATCTGGATGGACGGCTGGCTCCCACGGTGATCACGGCCCTCTCTGCGGCATTGCCGGCGATACGTAGTTGTATTACACCAATCTTGCAGGTGCAGCCAGATCTCCGTGGGACCGTAACCGCGACGGTATCTGCACGAGACGGGAAGATCTCGGCCGTCAATGTAGAGTCCGGGATCCGGCACACCAGCCTGCGATTCTGCTTTCGGCAGGCACTCATGTCGCGGCCGGTGAGCGCTGGCGCAGAGGAGCCTGCGTTCGATGCCCGAGTCGAGTTCTTCCTGCTGCCGCGGGTCCGTTGATAGGCCGACCGAAGCTGAGCTCGATCCAGCCCGAACGTCCGATCAGCTTAGGTGCCGCCCCGGCAGCGCCTCGGCCAAGAACGCATTGAAAGCCTCGGCCAGCAACTCGCGACGCCGCGCCCAGAACTGCTCCACCGAGTCCGCGTTCCACAGCGATGGCTCTCCCGGGACACACTGGGATTCGAGCACCTTCTTCGATATCTTGCCGAGGTAATTCTCAGGACGCTGGTCGCTTAGCTCGCGATTCGCATCGCCGCCGATGAACGCGATGTTGGCGATCGTATCGGCGTCCTTTCGCTCTCCTGCCTCGAAACCCGCCCGAGGGAAGATGTGATGGCGATCGATGCGCTTGTGCAGGTGAATCTTCCCGCCAGTGAGAAGATCTCGGACCTGACGCTGCACACAGGCAACATATGCCGCAAACAGTGCCCCGCGATCATTGATATATCCCTTGAAATCCAACGGCCTAGCAGCGAGTGAGTCTCGCCGTTGACGCAACAGCGTCAACAGTGCCCCGATCCGTTCATCTGCTCGACACGCCCGCAGGTCCTGCTCTAAGATGGTCTCGGTGGAGACACTGTAGCGATGGTGGAGCGATGCCAACGCCATCCAACCCGCGATAGCCTGTGCGGATTGTTTACTAGGACGGGTCTCGGCGCACATCACGATCGCCGGCACCAGCGCTGCCCCGGAGGAGAGAATCCGCGTGTCGACCAGCCCAAATTCTCCGCCGAGCAGGTCCTTCACGCGCTCAAGTCCGTCGAGCGTCTTCTTCCACGCCCGCTGCACATCCTTGTTCCCGAGCTCGTGGAGAGGCGTCTTTCGACGGCCATCGGGATGGGCGAGAAAACCGCATGCGCGAAACAGATGTGTCACGTGGATCCGCTCAAAGCCATCCTCGTGTAATTTCTTGAGAAGAGGTACAACTTCGTTGCGAATGAACCCCGTATGCTTCGACGCGACATGGGCGCTCTCAAGATCTTGAGCGCGCAATCGGATTCCCTGAGTGTTGACGCGCTGGAAAGCGTCGACAGCATCTGCGAACGCATAGTCCTCCATTTCTGTATAGGGGACCTCATAATGAAGGATCTGGCGAACGCGTTCAAGCCGGTCCTCCACCTTGTCCCGGTCCTTCTGTGGCAAGCTACGCCGGATCTCGCGGAAGCGAGCACTATCCCAAAGCTCGGAAACCCGCACCCAATTCCCGTCGTTTCGGGTGCTCGCGCTCGCTTGCTGGAACTCCTCGCGAGTGACGTGGAACACAATGTCCAGTCCTTCCTCACCGTCAAGTACGTGCGCGAGCGTTGTCACCCGCTGCTGACCATCGATCAGCCATGACGCGCGGTCTCGACTGCCACTCTGATCACGCCGCTGGACCTCACCATCAGTTTTCCAGATCAGTAATGAACTGATAGGATATTTCTTGTACAGAGAGTCGATCAGCTTGGCAGCTCGACCTGGCTTCCAAACATACGCACGCTGGAACTCTGGTATGGCCCAATCGCCAGTTCGGAACCTGCGGATCGCTTCCTCCACGCTGATCTTGTCTTGCCGAAGTGCTGGCATCGCATCGGCATACTATCCGTTCAAGCGACAGGTCTGCAACCCCTGATCGAAATGGCGCTCCGAGGTGCAGGAGATGCGCAACTAGCGCAGGCGTCGTGCGGTACATCTTCCGTGCCCTACTCGTTCGTTAGAAACGGAAGGCCGGTCACTATGCCTGGTTGTTTCCGGTTCAAGCAGGGCCGCGTCGCGGAGCAACGGGACGCTCGAGGACGCGAAGGTCGTGGAGATCGGCGGGGCCCGGGATACCAGTCCAGTCCATGCGCGCGCCGTCGACGCGGATCTCGACCACGGGGACGCTGTCTACAGCGCGGAGGACGTCGAGGTTGTAGCGGGTCGTGAGGAACACGAACTCCTGGTTGGTGCTGCCGTGCCAGCCGCGGCCGTCATTGCGGGCCGCGGCGACGTAGGGGCCGGCGATCAACAGGTCGGTAGCGGCGAGGAGGTCGTGGACTTCGGGCAGCGCCATGGCGCGCAGGGCGCTCGCGGTGTAGCCGCTGTAGGTGACGACCGACTTGCCGGCCTGCTGGACGCGGTGCGCGAGCCTGGCGCAGGCGGCGGCCTGCTCGAACGGCTCGCCGCCGAGGATCGAGACCCCTTCGACGTCCTCGCGGAGCAGGGCGTCGGCGAGACGTTCAGGGTCCCAGAGCTGGCGGGCGACGTGAGGGTGGGTGTCGGGGTTGAAGCAGCCGGGGCAGCGGATCGTGCAGCCCTGGACCCATACGGCGGCGCGCCAACCGGGCCCGTTGACACGGGTGCGCGGCCGGACCGCGGCGACGTTGAGCAGGTGGTCAGGCATCGATCAGATCGAAGTCGAGGTCGCCGTCGACGAGCTCGACGGTGACGATGCGTCCGCGCCGGAGCTGCTGGACGTGGTCGAACAGGAAGTGGGACAGCGGGTTCATCAGGGCGCGCTCGACGGCGTTGAGCAAGCCGCGTCCTCCGTGCTCGGGTCGGGACAGGCCGACGATGTGGTCGAGCACGGCGTCGCCGAGGCGCAGCTCGACGCCGCGGTGCTCGCGGAGGTGGGCGACGAGCGGCGCGAGCTTACCCTTGAGGATATTGCGACGCAGGCCATCGTTGGTGACCGGCTGGAACACGACGATGTTGTCGCCGAGGCGGTTGAGCAGCTCGGGGCGGCGGAGGTTGTCGACGAAGTGTTTCTCGACGCTGCGGCGGAAGTGGTCCTCGTGGGCTTGCGGTTCGGCGTCAATCGGTGCCCCGGAGGCGCCGAGGTTGCTCGTGAAGATGATGACGGTCTCGCTGAACCAGGTGGTTTCGCCGCGCCCGTCGGTGAGGCGGCCGTCCTCGAGGATCTGCAGGAACTTGTCGAGGACACGCCCATGGGCCTTCTCGATCTCATCGAACAGGAGGACCGAGAAGGGGCGAGCGGTGACGGCATTGGTCAGCTGGCCACCGTCCTCGAAGCCGACGTAACCCGGCGGGGCGCCGACGAGCCGCTGATCGCTGTGCTCGTGGTTGTACTCGCTCATGTCGAAGCGGATGCACGCGGCCTCGTCACCAAACAGGAACTGGGCGCATGCCTTGGCGAGCTCGGTCTTGCCGACGCCGGTCGGGCCGACGAAGAACAGGGTGCCCTTCGGCTTTGCGCGTCGCGCCGAGTGCTGGAGGCCGGCGAGGCCGAGCCAGGCGCGCACGATCATGGTGGCCACGGCCTCAATGGCGGCCTCCTGGCCGAGCACGCGGCGACGAAGCTCCTCGCGGACACCACGCAGGCGGTCCTCGCCGAGCTCCTCCCAGGGGGAGCGCTGGTCGCCGAAGCGGTAGAGGTTGAGCAGACGCTCGGCGGTCAGGCTTTCAGGAACACCGCCGGACAGGAGGACGACCTGACGCAGGTCGGTGATGGTGAGCTGGTCGGTGGAATCGGCGAGCAGATCGAGCGTGGCGGGGCGCGCTCGGGGGGCGCTTGCGCCGGGGGCGGCTTTCTCCGCCGCGATCCGGAGGTCGTCGAGGTGGCGGTCGAAGAATGCGTGGCGTTCGTCGCGCCCCGGGTTTGGGACAGCCAGCAGGCGGATCCGCGGCTCGCCCTGGTAGAGGACGGGTGGGATGGCGCCGAGGTGGGCGCTAAGAAGGATGCAGAGGCCGCCCCGGGCGCGCAGGGCGTCGCTGTCGAGCGCGTGGGTGGTGTCGCCGACGAGCGCCTGGGCGAGCCTCAGGAGCCATCGACGCTCGCCAGGGTCAGGGTGTGCGGGCTGGGTGACGAGCAGATGCGACCAGTCGATGATGAGCAGCGGGCGCTCGCGCGGCTCGGCGAGGACGACACGGTAGCGGGCGATCATCTCCTCGAGGCCAAGCGGCGCGGATGCGGTGGGTGCGGGATCACCGAGGTCATAGGCGGCCCCCCGGGCTGGCGTGGCAAGCCGACGCGCGACGATCTGCTCCCATCGCTTTTCGTGCGCCGGGTCGGCGAAGCGCAGGCCTTCGACCAGGTCCCAGGTGGCGCGCAGCGTGAAGTCCGTCAGGGTGCGCACGAGGAGCCGAGGGAGCGTGTCGTATGCGCCGGCCTCCGGTGACCAGAAGAGGTCGCGGGTGTTGCCATACAGCACGAGCCCGCCGCGGATGTCGGCTTCACGTCGAAGATTGGCGAACCAGGAGGGCTGCGTCATGTCGTCATGCCTTCTTGTGGGTGCCACTCGCGGGGCCATGAAGCGCACCCTGAGCCAGGCGGTCGGGGTTTTTCCAGACGAATTGCGGAGGCCCGAGCCGGACGCCGAAGCGGTCGCGCAGGATGGTATCCACGCGGGCGAGGTCGTCGGCGCAGGCGCGGCCCTCGTAGCCGTCGAGGTCGAAGCACAAGTGACCGTCGATGTGGACCTCGAAGACGGCGCGGCGGCCGGTGGCGAGGCGGCCCTCGAGGACGACGACACCTGCGTTGAGCTGCGGGCCGGCGGACACGAAGCCCAGCTCGCGCAGCGACTGAAGGATGCCGCGCACGACCTCACGGCGGACCCGCTCGTCGACGATGGCGGCGCGGGCGTCGACGGCGGCAAGGTTGGCAGCGGCAAGGGCCTCGCGCGCAGCGGCGAGGTCACCGGCCTCGGCGAGTGCGCGTGCGCGTGTGGCTGACTGTGCATCACCGGCGACCAGGACGGCTTGCTGCGCGGCGGCGCGGGCGTCGGCGATCAGGTGGGCCTGCTCCTTCGACCAAGTGCGGGCACGGGCTTCACCGTCGGCGATCGCCCGGTGGAGCGTCGTTTGGAGCTGTCCGAGCCGGTCGAGGGCCGCGTCGGGGCTGGCTGGGATCTCGCCACGGACCAGGGCAAGACCAGCGGCGACGCGTTGCAGCTCCGCGGCGGCGAGTTGCTGGACGGCGATGTCGCGGACCTGGCCGAGCTCCGCGTGGCAGGCATCGGCGAGCGCGCGACACTCGTCGCCTACCTGGGCCAGCCGGACCTGCTCCATCCGTTCACGTTCGAGCTCGAGCCGGCGCTCTCCGCTGATGCTCATTTTTTTCGTCCGCCCTTCTTGGGGGGCTGCTGGAGGGTCGCGGTCGCAAGCGCCTCGAGGTCCGCAGCCCGGAGTCCGAGGATACGCCAGGCATCAGCGATGCGGGCCCACAGCGGCAAAGACCGGGCGCGAGCGTCGCGCAGGGCCTGCCGATGCGGCTGGATCGCTTGACGGGCGCGTGGGAGGAGCCCGCCGGCGAGGGCCGGGGCGAGGCCGGCGAGCTCCGCGAACCAAAACACAAGGGCGGGCAGGTCGTCGGCGTGGCGCATGGCGTCGGCGAGCGCGGCGGCCCAGTCGGCAACGATCACCTGTCCCTGGGGCCAGTCGGCGACGTCGTCGACCACGGCGCGAATGGTGGGACCGTGCATGGTCACGCGGTAGCCGGGGCCGAGCAACGGGAGAGCGGCGCGCAGGGCCGTTGCCCAGTATGGCCCAGCGGCGGCCGTCGGACGGGCGACGGCGATCCGGCGGCGGAGCGCGAGCACCTGCGCCGACGAGGAGCCACGGGGGAGGAGGGGCGCAACGACGGAATCCACCGGGAGAAGCTCGAGCGCGACGGATAGCGCGGCGTCGACATCGGGCGGCGATGCCTCGACCCATGCGCGCCAGACATTGGTTGCGTGGTTGACCCACGCGGTACCCGCGAGCGAGCAGAGGACTCGCGCCGCTGCTGCCCAGGCGACAAACCCATGCTGATCTGGCGGGGGAAGACGCGCGAGCATGGCGAGCGCCCATGCAACCGCTTCCGGCGGGGAGAATAGGTCCGCAGCGTCCTCGACGAGGTCGCGCAACGCAGGCGCGGCGAGGTCGACCTCGACCGCGGTGAGGTTACGATCGCGGGCACGGACCCACGCGGGACAGGTCATTGTGATCCCCGGACCCCACCGCCGTACGGCGAGCGCCTGGATCCGTCGCAGCTCGTGTCGTTGCCGGTCGCCGACCCCCGATACCCGAGCGTCGACGGCGATGTCGACAAAGTCGCTGGCCGTCACCGCCGGCGGGGCGGCGGCGAGGAGGCGATACAGGTCCGCCTCGGGCAGCTCATCGCGCACGAGCAGCGCGAGGAGCACGTCGTCCCAGGCGGGCCGCCAGTCCCACACGGCCGGCGCGAGCCGTGGCGCGAGCGTACGGCCGAGGTGGCTCAGATGCTGGAGTGCCTCAACGCCTTCGAGGCCCGATACGCGGCGGCCAAGGGCGGCCTTCAGGGCAAGGGCATGCGTCTCGGCGGGCGAGAGGTAGAGTCGGGCGAAATGAGCGACGACGGTCCAGTCGCGCAGCAGACCGGACGAGGCTGCGAACGTACCCGGAGGGACGTCGGGCAGGTGGGTGAGCACGGCGTCAACGAGGGCGCGGCGGTGCTGGACTGCTACAGGGCCGTCAATCCCGCCGACTAGCGCGCAGCGCACCGGCTCGTCCCGCCAGCGCAGGTCGACGTGGTCGAAGATGAGGCCGTTCGCGGCATCGGCGATCAGGACGCACGGGAGCGGTCGAATCGACGTGGCGCCGATCTCGAGCACCAGATCGCCGCCATGGTTCGCCGAGACCAGGCGAGGTACATTGCAGGCAGCGATCACGAGATGAACGCCGCGTGCGTACGCTGCATCAAGCGCAACGCGGACGCCGTCGACGGCGAGCCAGGCCGCGTGCAGGACGATTTCGCGCCGGGCCCGACCGATCTGCGCGCAAACCTCGGCCTCCATCGACGCCTCGGGGACGGTCTCTCTGGTCTGCGCTCGCCAGGTCGAGAAGTCACATACCGCAGCCGTTCGGGACGACCGGGCGAGCTCGGTGTTGCGATCTTCGAGGCCGAGATCCGCCGGAGCAATGTCGCGGATGACCGCGAGCGCCGCGGGGCTTAGGGCTGGGCCGTCAACATCCAGCGTCCCGTCGGGACCGAGACTGAACGCCAGCTCGACCGATCGAAATACCCGCTCGACTTCGCGAACGCGGCCGGTACGAACGACGGCATCGCCGCGTAGGATGTCCCGATGGAACCGCCGCATCACCGAGCGCAAGCGATCGAGGCCGATCGATTCTCGACACTTCGGGGCAACCAGGACGGTGTTGCGCGCGCGCAGGCTCCGGTCACCCGGCGCGAGATCCTCGTCAGTGAGGGCGTCGATGTCGACGACGATCGCGTGGGTCGCCGGTTTGCCCTCGATTTGGCCGCGGCGGTAAAGTTCGCGGCCGCTCTCGGTGAAGACGACGTCGCCGAGGTCCTGGATCGGCGCATCTGGGTCGCGCGGTGTGAGGGCCTGCAGACGTACGACGTCGCGAAGAGTGTCGTGCAGGAACTCGGGGCGATCGAGGCCGAGCTCGTCGACGACCTCCGAGAGCGTCGGGGCAGCGTCGGGGAATTCATCGGCGACGCGGAGGATGACCCACTCGAGTGCGGTGAGGAGGCGCGGCTCCACGACGTCGACATCGAGCTGAAGGCGATCGACCGGCCAGTCGAACGTGCGTGCCCGCCACGGCTTATCCGAGGAGTTGCCGGGCAAGGCGATTCCCTCCGTGGTGCTTGGCGATCTCGAAGATATCCGCATAGACGCGGCGGAGCTCGGGTTCGCCGCCAGCGAGCGGCGGCAGCGGCACGCGGGCGCGCTTCCATGTGTCGGCGGCGCCGATGATCACGAGGAGCTGCTGGGCACGCGAGAGGCCGACGTTGATCCGCTGGTACTCGCGGACGAATCCCCCGAGCTGCCCGCCCGTCGCGCGGACCAGGCTGGCGATCACGATCGCCTTCTCCATTCCCTGGAAGCGATCGACGGTATTGGTTCGCAGGTCGAGGGCGTCGAAGATCGAGGGGCTGCCATCGCTGGCGCTCTGGATGGCGCGGCGGATGTTCTGGAGCTGCGCGAAGTAGAACGTGAGGACTCCGATCTCCTTGCGCGCGTCGATCCGCAGCAGGGCCCCGGGGAGCCCCAGGGCGTCCGGACGTTGATGGCGCCCGTCGAGTCGCACGCGGCGCTCGGCGAACAGCTCATCGAGGGTATCCGCTGGCGCGCCCGGGAGGAGCCGCGCCGCGAGGGCCGCGATGGTGAGGCTGGTGTCGGCATCGTCCAAAATGCGCTCGCGGACGCCGACGAAGCCACGGCCGGCGAGCGCGCGCGCCAGGGTCTCGAGTGTGGCGACCACGAGGTCGACCTCGAGGGCATTGAACTTCGAGGTGCCGTGCTGCTCCTCGGTCCGCCGCACGTCGCGGTGCTCCGAGGAGTCGATCCACAACAGGTGCTGGTGTGGCTCGAGGAAGAGGCTGCCATCGCGGTCAGCGATCTCCAAGTGATGCTGACGCGCCCGGTCGAGCGAGGACTCGTCGGGTCCTGCGAGGAGGCGACCCTCGTAGAACTGGTTGACCGCATGCATCACCTGCGGGTGCATGCGGTACTGCGTCCACAAGGTCGCCTTGATGGCGTCGGGGGCCTGCGCGTAGAGCTCCTCGAACAGGCTCGCGGTGACCATTCGGCGGTAGCTGTCGAAGTCCTCGGCCGCGAGCTCGCCGTTGTCGATGGCCTCTGCGAAGCTGTCGCGGTTCTCACGAAACATCGGCGGGAGCTGACGGTGGTCGCCGACGAGGACCACGCGCGCGCCGAGCAGCATCGGCAGGAGGAGCTCCGTCGGGGTGGCCTTGCTGACCTCGTCGATGATGACGAGGTCGAAGGGCCGCCACTCGGGCGATTGCCAGTGGTCGCGTTTACCGGCCTCGTTGCAGGTCATGCCGACGACGTTGGCGTGGCGAACATACAGGTCCTGGAGGTGGTCACGATCGGCCTCTGTAATCGTCTGCAGCCGCGCGAGCCACTCGGTCTGGATCTTGCGCCAGCGGCTCGCGCGGCGCAATTGCTCCGCAACCTCGGCGTTGGCCGCGACGACGCGGGTTGCAGCCACCTGGAGCGCGTCGGGTGCGAGCGCGGGCGCCGGGCCATCGGGGTCGAGGATATGATGGGCAGCGTCCCAGCGGGCCACCGCGGCCTGGCGCGCGTCCGCGGCGGCACCCCGGGACGTATGGGCCGCCGCGAGGGCGTCTCGGAGGGCGACGAGTTGCTGCGCGTGGCGGTCCTGGACGGTCCGCGCCAGGGCATGCGCGTCCGCCGACGCCCGGGCGCAATCGGCGAACGGCCTGGCGAGGTCGTCGATGGCCGCCAAAGCGCTGGCGGCAGCGCCCTGCCGCGTGCGCACGATTATCTGCGCCTCGGCGAGGGACCCGGCCAGGCGCGGCTCGGGCTGCAGCGCATCAATGAGGATATTGATACAAGTGGGAACACCCGACAGAAACGCCTCGCCGGCGGCCTGGCGGATCTGCCGACCCGTGGCGAGCCAGCCCTCTTTCTCAAGCTTCTTGAGGGAACGGTTGATCTCCTTGAGCTGGGCGAGATCCTCATCGCGGTCGGACTCGGCGAACTCGCGCTGCTTGCGACGCAGCGCGGCGACCTCGGGGGACGTCTCGCCGGCGGCGGCGTCGAGGCGCACGGCGGCGAGGACCTGCTCCAGGCGGATCAAGGGCTCGCGGGTGACGGCGGCGTTTGCGAGCTCGGCGAGCTGCGCCACCGAGTGGCCGGCGATCCGGATGTCGGCCGGAAGCGCGGTCGGAAACGCCGTGCCGCGGGTCCAGGCGGCCATTCCCCGGTCGGCGGCCTCACGGGCGCGAGCGGCGTCGACGGCGAGCCGCGCCTGCTCGTGCGCTTTGGCGGCGACGGCGAGCTGTGCGTCGAGGTCGTGTGTTTGGGCCTCGGCCTCGCGCTCGGCCTCGCAGGCGCGCGCATGGGCCTCGAGGGCCGCACGCAGGTCGGCGAGGGCGCGGTCCCTGGCCTGGTGTGTGGCGCGCAGTGTCTCGACGGCGTCGATACGGTGGTGACATTGATCGCCAATCGTTTGGAACCACCGCGGGATCACGTTCTCGGCGAGGAAGTCCTTGAACTCTTCGTCGACCTTGTCTGCGGCGCCGAGGCGGAGGCGACGGATCGAAGGCCGATCGGCCAGGCGCGAGAGGGCATTGTCGACAGCGAGGTTGGTCTGCGACGCGACGAGCACCCTGCCGCCCTGCAGTGCGACCCGGAGGCAGATGTCGGCGATCACGGTCGTTTTTCCGGTGCCCGGCGGCCCCTGGATGAGGCACAGATCGGGGGCCGCGAGCGCCTTGCGCACGGCCTCCTGCTGCCCGGGGTTGAGCACCCGGCCGCCATCGACGGGCGCAAGCTCGTCCGGGAGCACCGGAATGCCAGCATTGCGGGCGTCGAACAGGAAGTCGAAGAGTCGCGGGCAGAACCCCTGGCTGGTCTCGAGGCGGCTGATGCCGGCACCTTGGAGGCGCAGCGGCTTGAGCTCGCCAGCGATGCTGGAGAGCAGTCGCCCCGGAGCGGGCAGGTCGTGCTTGTCCAGCTTACGCGCCTGGTCCTCGTCGACGCGGAGCACGATCTGGTGCTGCCCGGAGGCCGCGGCCCGACCCCACAGCTTGGTCTGTTGGGGGTCTCGGAGATCGACCGGCTGGGTGTGGTCGACCATCCCGAGGCGGATCGGGTCAGGCGGACGCGGACCTCGCGTGCGGCGCGGCGGGACGAGGGGCGATTCGAAGTTCGGGTCGTCGGCGTCCGGAGGCTGTGGAACAGTCGCGTCGAATTCTACCCGAGCGAGCGAACGGCCGGGGAGGTCCTCCCTGAGGACCAGGAAGGCGAAACAGGTGTCGTTGACTCGCCGCCACGCGATGTAGGGGATCGCGATCTGAGTTCGCTTGACGAGGTCTTCTTTCCACTCGAGGTAACTTCGCCATGGCTGGAGCCGGCTCCTGGTGCGGAGGCGGTGCGGGAGCAGTCCGCCGAGGGCCTCGAAGTCATCCGGCGTCATGTACTGATCAGGCGGGGCGGGCCAGATCACCGGAGCGGACATGCGGGCCTCAAAGGGGCGCAGGGGAACGTGCGGCGTGACTTCGAGGCGCGAGACTACGAGCTTGCCCTTGCGCCGGTATGTCGACAGCGCCAGCGTGAGGTTGCCGCGGCCGTATGCCGGAGCGATGGGACCCTCGCATGCGGGGCGAAGCAAGAGGTTACGATCATGTTCACCGGGCGACGAGTGGATGCTGATATTGGAGATGTACAACGTGGTCGGCGCGCCCTGCGGCATGACCATCTGGAGGAAGTCGATCAGCGAACGATTCTGCGGCGTGCCCGGGCCGGAGAAGGAGCTGAGCCACTCGGTCACTGGTCGCGGCAACGCCTCGAGGGCGAACTCGAGGACCAGTCGCTGGAGGTGGATTGCAGAGGACATGCGACGTAAGGGGCTCGAAAATACGAATGCTCGAGATCACGAGAGCATGGAGAGCTGGGATTCTTGGGGGTCGATGCCGGGGCCCTGGTTCAGGCGGTCGTAGAGGGCGAGCAGGATCTCGGCGTCCAGGGCGGCGTAGCGGAGCTGGTCGGCGGCGAGGGGGCGGCGGCTCCAGTCTGAGGTCTGGGAGGATTTGTCCACAGAGAGGCCGAGCTCCCGCTCGCTGACGACGGCGAGGCTGTGGCCGCCGAGGGCCTTGGGGCCGTGGACGCGGCGGGACGCCTCCATGGTGTCGTACACGCCTTGCAGGGGGATGCCGACCCGGCCGAGGACCCGGCGCTCGAAGCGGGCATTGTGAATGATCTTGCGTGGTTTTGGGGCGTCGAGGACGGCCTTGAGCGGGTTCAGGTCGCCGACGGTGAAGGGGTCAATGAGATAGGTCCGGTGCCGGACGCCGATCTGCACGAGGAAGAGCGTGCCGAAGTCGAGGGCGGTCTCCACGTCGAGCCCCACGATGTCGGCGCGGAGTAGTTCGGCGCAGACCGCCCGGAGCGCGGCGGGTGTGTCGACCCACTGGACCTCGTTCTTGGGGGTGGCGATATTTGCCGGGGCTTCGGGGAAGCGGAGCTCGAGGGTGCGGGGTTTGCTGGCTTCGCCGTCGACGAGCCGTGTGCCGGTCGGTCGGGCTGTGGCGTGGATGCCTCCCAGTGCGACGGTGCCGAGGAATTGCAGCGTGGCCGAGAGGTCGAGCAACTTCTCGGCGAGCAGGCGGTCCTCGGCGGCCTCGGGCAGGCAGGGCTGGAACTTGCTGACCATGCCGCGCGCCATGCCTCGGGCGGCGTCGGCGGCGGTCTGCTCCCAGTTGAGCCCGGCGAGTTCCTGTACGGCCTGTTTGGCGAGGGCCAGCGGGAGGTCCTTGCAGCGCACGGACAGGTTGCCGGCCACCCAGCGCTTGCCGGACTTCTGCTCGAGGCCGGCCGCGAGCAGGCGATTGACGGCGCCGCCGGCGAAGGTGTGCCACAGGACGCCGTCGGGGAGCTCCTCGAGGGGGGCGGTGCCCTGCGCGAGCAGGCCGGCGTAGGACTCGCGCAGCATGCCCAGCTCCTTGGCGACGGCGGGCGAGAGCCAGGCGCCCTCGTCACCCTCGCGTGCGAGCACGTCCATCATCGCCTGGCACAGCTGCATCGACAGCGTGCCCGGGAGGCCCAGCCAGCTCGGGACGCGGCCGTGCTCGGCGGGGTGGACGTGGAGCACACTCTTGGCCCAGTCGATCGGGCCGACCTCCCAGGCGCGTCCGGACAGCCGGAAGCACAGGGGGCCGGTGTTGTGGTCGTGCATCGATACGAAGGTCGCCTGGATGAATCCGACGTCCTCCCTCCCATGCATGACGCGCATTACCGGGGGCGCGGTGAATACGGCGTAGAGCTCGAAGAAATGCCGGCGCCCGTACAGCTTCTCGCCGCGCTGGCCGAGCGAGAGCAGGCCATCGGCCTCGTACAGGATCTCGCGCTGGACCATCGTATCGACCAGCTCTTGCAGGCGCTCGGGGCGGACGCTCGAGAACGGGTACGCGGCCTCGATCCAGGGGAGCAGGCGATGGCGGGAGATGCCGCCTTCCTGGAGGATCAGCGCCATCACCTGGTGGGCGAGCACGTGCATCGCCTGCGAGGCCGGCTTGATGTCCTCGACCCAGCCGGACTCGGCGAGGCGCAGGAGTGCGATCGACTGCAGGACGGACTCGGAGCTCAGGCACAGGAATGTGCAATTGGCGCGGGTGTTCGAGCGCCGGCCGGTGCGGCCCAGCCGCTGCAGGAACGACGCGACCGAGCCGGGCGCGTCGACCTGAAATACGTGATCGAGGTCGCCGACGTCGATCCCGAGCTCCATCGTCGAGGTGCAGACGATCGCCGTGTTCTCGCCGCGCGTGAACTGCTCCTCCGCGAGCGTGCGATCGGCGCGGCTGACGGAGCTGTGATGAATGAAGACCTCGACGCCCGAGCCGCCGAGGGCGTGGGCGACGCGTTCGGCCTTGGCGCGGCTCTCGACGAAGACCAGGCTCTTCTTGCCGCGAGCGCGCTGGGCGATCGCCAGGGCGGCGTGGCCGATGTCGTCGCAGAGCTCGACCCGCAGGTCACGCTGGGCCTTGGGGCGCGGCGGGTCGACCAGGCGAAACGGTCGATTGCTCGAGCCCTGCAGCCACTGGCCGATCACGTGGGGGTTGCCGACCGTCGCGGAGAGGCCGATGCGCTGGATGTCGCGGCCACACATCGCGCCGACTCGCTCGAGCAGCGCCGCGAGGTGAGCGCCGCGGTCGTCCCCGGCAAACGCGTGGACCTCGTCGATCACGACGGCCGAGAGACCCGCGAAGATCTTGCGGGCGTCGGTGCGCTCGCTGATCATCATCACCTCGAGCGACTCGGGTGTGGTCATCAATATGTGGGCAGGCGTCTCACGGAAGCGTTGCTTGCGTGAATCGCTGACGTCGCCGTGCCACTTGAAGACCTCGAGGCCGACCATCCTTGCATAACCCTGGAGGCGCTCCTCCTGGTTGTTCAGGAGGGCGCGGATCGGGCAGATGTACAGGACGGCGGTCGGCTGGAGGTTCTCGCCGAGGATCCGCGAGAGCAGCGGGAAGATCGCGGCCTCGGTCTTGCCGCCCGCGGTCGGGGCCAGGACCACGCTGTTGCAGCCGTCGAGCACGGCGTCGATCGTCAGCTCCTGGACGGGCCGGAGCGAGCGCCACCCGAGATCGTGGACGATCGCGTGCTGCAGGTGAGGATGGAGCCGCTCGATGCCTGCCATGGTCTATCCGTCCAGGCGGCGGGGTTTCGCGGCGGGGGCCGGCTCAGGGGGCTGTTCGGGCTCGTCCTCGGCCTCGGCGGCTTCGGGTGTCCGGCCGTGTTTGGCGGCCAGCTCCTCCGGGGTCAGCTTGCCGTCGTCGAGGTCGAGCTTGTAGCTCACCGCGGGGTCGTAGCGCTCGTGCAGGTCGACGCGGTCGAGCACGTCGATCAGCTCGCGCAGGAACAGGCGCGGGGCGAGGCCGACCTTGCCGCCGAAGCCCGAGGTGATCTGGGTGACGAGCGCGCCGAGGAATTGATCGTCGACGCGCGCGGCGACCCGGCTGGCGTTCTTCGCCGGGTACAGGTCGCGCACGCGCCGGCCGACGGTGAGCAGGCGATCCGGCGTGAATGGCAGCAAGCGCACCTGGGTCGCGCGGAGGTTGTCGAGGGTCGGGTCGTCGCCGAAGGTGGTGTGCACGCGCTGGTACAGCGGGGCCAGGCCCTTGAGGCCCTTGTAGCCCTCGAAGAAGTCGCGGGTGCCGGTGACGACGAGATAGAGGCCCGGCAGCTCCTCCTTCGCCAGCATGTCCATGAGCTGACGCAGGGCGTTGAGCGACTTCTCGCGGGTCTGCGAGTTCATCCGCTGGATGGTCTCGACCTCGTCGAGCACGACGACCAGGCCGCCGTAGCCGGACTGGCGCAGGAGCTGGAGCAGCCCGGCGAGGAAGGTCAGGGACGCCTGGCCATCGACCTTGCCGCGGGTGCCTGCGGTGCGCAGGACCGAGCGGTCGGTGTGGGGCTGTCCAGCGAGCCACGCCAGCAGGCCCTGGGCGGTGGCGAAGTCACCCTCGTGGGAGGCGCGGTGATAGGCGCGCAGCACCTGGGCGAAGGCGGGGTTACGCCGCGACATCTCGGCGAGCTTGTCCTCGAGGCGCTGCTCGGTCGCGTCGGCGAAGCCGGGGTCCTCCTCGGTGATGCCGCGCAGGCGCATGACCTCGTCGCCAATTTTATATAGCCAGCCGTCGACGATCGCCTGGAACGCGTTGGGGCCGTCGGAGGCGGTCTCGACGTGCTCGATGAGGCGGCGATAGACCGTCTCGAGGTGATGCAGCGGCGTATCGTTGATCGAGATCTGGACCTCGGAGGTCGCAAAATTGCGAGCCCGAGCCCTGGCGCACAGGTAGCGCGCGGCGAAGGTCTTGCCGGTCCCGTACTCGCCCCGGACCCACTTCGAGAGGCCCTTGCCGCTGGCCACGAAGTCGAGTTCCTGGTTCACGGCCTCGACCAGATCGTCGAGACCGGTGGCGAAGTGTTCGAGGCCCTGGGCCGGCACGAGGCCGCTGCGCAGGGCGTTGACGATCGTCGCGGATTCACCGGTGGTGGACATCAGCGGGTCTCCTTGCCCAGGTATCGATACATCGTTTCACCATTCGGCAGCTTCTCGTCGTCGAACAATGTGAGGCCCTCGGCGTGCAGCGTGCGCCTCAGCGTGACCATGAGGCCGTTGAGGCGCCCGGGGTTCTTCTTTAATCGGTCGGAGAGCTCGGTGGCGCGGGCGGTGCCGTTCTCTCGCAACAGTACGAGCACCGATTTCTCGTCGTTGCTCAGGCGCTTGAGTAGCTCGGGCGGCAGTGGCAGGGCGTCGGCGCGATCGCTGGTCTCGAAGAGCCGCAACTGCGGCTTCGGGGGCGGCGGGAGCTCGTCCGAAGGGAGCGGGGCGACGAGCGGGGGCTCGATGGTCCGTGGCGGCGGGACTGGCACGGTGACCGCTCCTTGCCCGTACCACCAGCTGGGCTCGTCCGCGTGCATGCCCTCGCGCTCGAGCCAGGCGAGCGGGACCACGACCTCCTCGAGGCTGCAGCCGCCGTGGAAGCCGACCTGCGGCGAGCCGAGGTAGACGCCGCTCTGCCAGGCGAAGGCGCGGCGCTCCGGCGGGCCGCCGAGCCCCGCGAGATCGATCTCGATGAAGCCGGTCGGGACCGTGCCGTCCTTGCCGAGCGGCAGGTAGCGCGGGGTCTTGCCGGCGCTCATGCGCAGGTCCTTGTGGATATAGGGGCTGTGCCCGTGATCCGCGGTGACGAGGATCTTGCGGCGAGCGTTGATGGCGCCGCGCAAGCTGGGTTTGAAGGCGGTGATATCCTCGGGGCTCAGGCGCACGGTCGCGCCGGTGTTTGACGAGCCGATCTGATCGTCGACGGCGTTGAAGACCGCGGCGACGACATCGAGCGTGCTGTCCGCGAGCGCCGTGAGCAGGGCCTGGCCGCCGTCGGCGAGGTCGCCTTTTAAAAACAGCTTGCGGCTGCGGGGGCCGAGGGCGGTGTTCTGATTGAGGCGGGCCTTGTCGGTCTTCGCCTCGTCCTGGTCGCCGAAGACCGTCTCGGCGACCAGCGGGTCGTTCGGGAGCTCGCCCAGAAAGATCGCACCGCGCGCGTGGCTGGTCACGGTCGGTAAGGGGGCCAGCGCGGGCATTCCTTCGACACGCCCGTCGTGGTCGGGGCGCACACCGATCGGGAATGCGCTGTCCTGGGCGAGTGCGTGCAGCAGCTCGAGGAATACCGGGTAGCTGCAGCCGTCGAGCACCACCAGGTAGATCCGCGCGCCCGGGTCTTTATCCCACACCGGGGCGATGGTCCGCTTCCACAGGCGATGCAGGGGGGTCAGGCCGGCCTGATGCAGCGCGCCCTCGTAGCCGGCGGCGAGCACACCGGCGAATTGACGGTTCTCCCGGTTTCGGCGCTCCCGCGCGGCCGCCAGGACCTTGTTCGCCTCGGCGTGATACTCGGCGCTGCTGGCGAGGGCGCGGCGCAGCTGCAAGATCGAGAGGTCGGCGAAGGCGCCGTTGCGCTGATAGTCGCGCACTTGGTCCAGCAAAACGGGCGTGGGCGTGAAGGGCTGATCGAGGAAACGAGACAGTCGCCCCATCGCCTCGAGCACCGCGAGGCTGACGCGGTGCATGGAGGCCGCCCGGTGGGCGGACAACCAGGCGACCTCGGCCCCGCTGATCGGCTTGCCGGCCGCGGCCTGTTTAGCCAGCGCGTGGCAACGATTGGCGAACGCGAGCGGGAGCACGAGGCTGGTCTCGACCTGCGCGGGCGTCAGGGACTCGCGGGCGACGCGGTCAGCCTCGTTGAGCAAGGGCGCCGCCATCTCGCCCAGGATGCCCAGCGTGCCCTCGGCGAGGCGAGTGACGACCCGCCGGAGGATCCGTCGATCGAGCTCGAGCGGGGCCTCGGCGGCGGCCTTCCACAGCGGGCCCCAGGCGACCTTCGGCAGCTCCTGCAATTCGACGGTGAGCACCGCGCCGTAGACCACGAGCTCGCGCAGGCGGCGTTCGGGCTCGGCGAGCGCCCAGGAGAGCAGCCGGCCGTCGTCGCCGTGCAGGGTGAGCAGGGCGTCGCGCACGAGCCTGCTGACGTTGGCGGACCATTGCGGCGGCTCCTGCACCCACGCGGCGAGCAGCTGGGCCGGGGTCTGGGTGCGGACCTTCTCGCCGACGCTGACGTCGACCAGCATCTCGGTGAGCAAGCGGCGATCGACCACCGTTGGCATCGTGCGATGATTCATCGCCAGGCCGAGCTTGCCGATGTGCTCCAGCGCGAGCTGTTGCATGTGCGGCGCGTCGGCGCCGACGACCCGCACGCCGAGCACGACCTCGAGCACGTCATTGATGGAGAGCGCATGGACCCGCTCATTGCGGGCGCGTCGCAGGAGGTCGGGGGCCTTCTGGATCCTTCGCGCGACCTCCTCGGGCATGACGGCGATCAGCGGCGCGCCCTTGGCCTTCCACAGCAGGTGGCGCAGGCCCAGCTCGGTGGTCACCCGGTGGACGCGGTACGCCCCCCTGGGCGTCTGCATCTGCTCGGGCAGGTTCTCCAGGCCCTCGCCGTCGATGACGAGCATATAGCCGGACTCCTCGGCCCCGCCGGCCTTCTCGAGCAGGCGGCGCAGGAGTAGTGGTGCCGAGCTCACGCGTCGTCCTCCTCGCGCACGAGGGCGATGCGAATGTTCGCTGTGCCCTGCTCCGCGAATGCCTTTCGCACCTCGGCGAGGAAGCTCGAGATCGCGTCAGGGTCGGCCGGGTTGAGCTTGCGCTGGAGCAGGACCTTCGCCTTCTTCGCCTCCGGCTTCGGCGGCTCAGGTGGCGGTGGGGGGGGCGGCGGCGGCGGCGGCGGCACCTCGATCATGCGCCGGACCAGATCCTGCGCCTTGCGGTTCCAGGTGTTGATCCAGTCTTTTGTAAGGGGCTGCTCCGCGTCGGCGGAGCGCAGGCGGAGATCGAGGGCGCCGAGGTGATCGCGGACCTCGACGCCGAGCGTCGGATGATGCGCGCCGGCCTTGAGGTTTGTGCGCGCATTGACGTTGAGCTCGGCGAGCGCGTCGCGGATCGCCTCGCATTGCTGGACGACCGCGCGCAGCGGATCCGAGGGATCGTCGGGCCAGACCGCGAGTAGGTCGGTGAGGATCTTGTGGCTGTCCGTGGTCGCCAGTGCGAGCGCCGCGAGCCGGGTGTTGGCGTCCGCGAGCTGGCGCAGCCGGTCGCCGGTGTCGACGCCGAGCTCGACGATGTGCTTGTGAAGGCCCTGGAGGATCGTGCGCCTCGCGGCGCCGTGGTCCTTGGCGGCCGTGGCGAAGCGGTCTTGCGCCTGCAACGAGCGGTTGGCGGAGGGACGCTTGACCGCGAGCAGCTGATCGCCGAGGTCGCGCAGCCGGCCCCACTCGGCGGCGCTGACCAGCTTGCCACGCTGCAGTCGCACGCGGATCGTCGGCGACATGCCGATCTTGACCTCGATGGGCTCGCCGTTGATGTCCTGCAGAGCGCGGTGGTCACGCTGGCACAGGAAGCACAGGAACAGGTCGATGACCTGCGCCTGGAAGCCGTAGGTGTCGCGCAGGTACTCGGCGATCGGGGCCCAGGGGACCGTGTCCTGGTCGGTGCGCTGGAGGACCTCCTTGATGTGGCGCGAGTCGAGGCGGAGCGAGGCCTTGGTCTGGCCGAGGTTGACGAGCTCGAGCGGCTGGCCGAGGTTGCGCAGGATCTTGCTCTTGCTCTCGTCGTAGGCGACCGAGACGTTGGTCTCGCCGGCCTGGACCATCCACTCGAGCAGCGCCTCGAGGTCGGCCTTCTTCGGC
>Ga0209480_10000347_pt1 | contig 39570 bp, 27 predicted proteins | sample JI61114C2DNA_FD_187501 | JGI IMG/M metagenome (GOLD analysis project Ga0209480, IMG submission 187501) | Wastewater effluent complex algal communities from Wisconsin, to seasonally profile nutrient transformation and Carbon sequestration -... | ecosystem: Engineered > WWTP > Effluent > Algae... | reverse complement strand
AAAAGGCAGGAGTTAGTAGCCTGCCTGCCGGCAAAGGCAGGTCAGGAGTTAGTAGTCAATACAGTTGCTCCCGGGAGGTTTCCTAAACTTTAAATATCCCGGATCGTCCGGGATCGGGACTACAAAAAAAGGCAGGAGTTAGTAGCCTGCCTGCCGGCAAAGGCAGGTCAGGAGTTAGTAGTCAATACAGTTGCTCCCGGGAGGTTTCCTAAACTTTAAATATCCCGGATCGTCCGGGATCGGGACTACAAAACAAGTCAGGAGTTAGTAGCCTGCCTGCCGGCAAAGGCAGGCCAGGAGTTAGTAGTCAATACAGTTGCTCCCGGGAGGTTTCCTAAACTTTAAATATCCCGGATCGTCCGGGATCGGGACTACAAAAAAAGTCAGGAGTTAGTAGCCTGCCTGCCGGCAAAGGCAGGTCGGGAGTTAGTAGTCAATACAGTTGCTCCCGGGAGGTTTCCTAAACTTTAAATATCCCGGATCGTCCGGGATCGGGACTACTTAATTAGTCAGAAGTTAGTAGCCTGCCGGCAAAGGCAGGTCAGGAGTTAGTAGTCAATACACCTTCTTCCGGATGCTGGTTGAAAAATTGTACCCCCGTTTTGTTACAAAGCTGCTTCAGGCATAGACTCCCTAAACTTTAGATTTCCCGGGCGTCCGGGATCGGGACTACATCACCCGCCGTAGCAAGTGCTTAGACTGGCTTTTTATTTTGATTGGTTCTGTAGTTCTCCTGAAAGCTACCTCTCTGTCAGCAGGAAAGTCGGGAGGATAGAATATCACGAAACATTCGACTCCAAACAAGGCATCATAAATGGCTTCAACGAATTTATCGTTTTCGTATTCACTTAAACATGTCAGATTCTCATCTAAGCATTTCAAAAAAAGATATTAAAAAAAACGAGCCTTTATAAAAGGCTCGTTGGCGAAAGAGAAATACCATAAATCAGTTTTTTAGCGCATTTACTGCTTGTGGAGGAACCGCTTTGTATTTATTATCTTTTTGAACTCCAATTTTGTTTGAATTAATTTCTTTTTTATAAATATGTGAAACAGCACTCCAACTGTTACAATCGCCCCAGGTTCCCCTTACTATCCTGTATGTTCTGTTTGCTACAAATATGCCGGGAACAGATGAATTGCCAATTGTTCCATTATTGTATCCATTAAAATTAGTGGATAAGGGGTTACTCCACCATTGCGATGGGTTAGAAAGTATGATTGGGTTTGACGGGTCTGTTATATCCTGAATTTCCCAATAGAAAGCTGTGCCGGCCGGTAAGCCAGGGGCTGTGGCAGTGATTGTATATTTTCCGTTTGCATCAACAGGTGAGATGGATTCGCCAAAATCAATTAAGGAAGCCGGCAAAGGCTTTAGTTCTATAAGTGATATATCATCAATTGCCAAATCATTGCCATCACCAAGATCGGACTGGTCAAGCGCAATGCTTATGGGCATGTTGATAGTTGACGTGGCACCGGCGGGTATAGAAATGTTGGCTGTTAATTTATACCAGTCGCATGGTGTATTTGCCTGGTTAATTTCAACAGGCCCGATGTTTTTTTGCTGTGTTCCATCATGATACAAGATGCTCACCTTCGGTTTTACATCAAAGCAACATTGGGAAAGGTTTTTCAGATTCATACATAGTTTGTATTCTTTTCCTGTTTCCACAAGTATAGCTTGTCCCCAAACGGTTTTGATACCAGATTGGCCGGTTTGTCCGTTTGCTATCAAAAACTTTCCCTGCATTGCGCCTCCTCTTGGGCATGTACTTGGGTTTGAAACATTCCAGTTAGCACAAAAGTTTTTATAAGATGCATAGTCAGCAACTGTATAGGTGCCTGGTACAAGATTGTTTGTCATGAGGGAGAACTTACTAGTAAATTCTACAGCTCCTTTTTCAAAATTGCCGTTTTTTATTAAATTGACTGTATTCGAACATCCGCAAACAGTCGTAACTGCCACATCAGTTGTGATTATTCCACAACTAGCTTCATTTTGAATAACAGTTGGTAAACCTAACGTGCTACTTCCGGTCAAAAGCTTAATTCCTTTACGTATATAATTGCAGGATGACGAGGGTTGATTTGGGTCCATTATTACACCGATGTAATCATTTTGCTCATTCATGTTGGCAGAATATATCCTATTATCGGGTCCAAGCTGAAGCAGGCCAAATTCAAATGAATTTCCAGTTCCGCTTTGTATGTTGGCGATTGAATAGTTGGGTGAACTGAGATCAATTTGAAATATTCCTTTATAACTCCCCGCGATACTAGTTGCATATAAGAATCTGGAATTAGGTGAAAACTCAAGTCCGTAAATGACTCCACCATTACTGTTTGCAACATTCTTTATTGTTCGTAATAGCGATAAGTTTCCTGTACTTGGATTGAATGATAGCAAGTCAATACTATTTTGTTGATAAAGAGCTGCTGCAACAAAATTTCCGCTAATTGAATATTTTAATTGACCAGCGGCATTCATCTGTGTGCCACTATGACTTGATCCAACTACTTGATCTTTCACATCTAAATCTGATGGGAATGCACTACTTGGTGTAATATGTAATCTAAAATAAGTTAAACTGTTTGCCGTGGCATTGTCATCGAATCCATGCAACATTAGCCAGTACCCGCCAGCACCATCATTAACAGCACTTATTTTTTCAGAAAGCCTTGTTGTGCTTTTAAGAACAATCCTTTTTGTAACGATGCCATTGGGGTTTCCGGGTGTAAACTCCAGTTGAGAAACTGTGAATCCGGTAATTGTTTGGGTTGCTTCTTTAACAGTAAAAATATAATACTTTTTACCACAGTTGCTATTATTTGCAGATGGAACCGGGATTATTACCGCGCATTGGGTAGAACCAGAATTCCCGCCAAGATCTTTGATGCTGACTGATGGATCAAACGGAATTTCTGTACCATCTTTGTAATAGGCTTTTTTCCCATCTGTATAAAAAAGCAGATTACCGTTACCATCGTTTGACATAGCTGTTCCTTCGAGACTGTAAATGTTATTACCTGCACTAATAGCAGTAGGCATTGCATTAGCATTAAAACGAATACCGGTTTTATTACCAAAATACCATGTTTGAGCATTTGCATGTAAGCATAAACTAAAGCAAAATAGAGTAATCAATAATTTTGAATTTTTCATTTTGAAAGGTTTGATTTTTGATATGCATAATTAACAATTCAAATATCAAAAATATATTATTACAATAAATCCCAAAATCTAAGGACAAAAGGACTACTGGTTATTGCGGTAATACCAGGCAATGGCTTCGCCTAATGAGGAGATGTGGAGCTTTTCGTAAATGCGGCGGGCATGGGTATTTACGGTGCTGTAGCTGATAGCTAGTTTATCGGCCACCATTTTGTAGCTAAGACCATCGGCCAGCAGTGCCAGCACTTCATTTTCTTTGGGTGTAAGAGGAGATTTTTTTTCTACCGGGGCAAAGAACTCAAGTACTTTTTGTGCGATGCCAGGGTTCATTACTGCGCCACCTTCATATACCTGCTCAATGGCTTGCAGGATCAGGTTAGGCTTGTCGTTTTTCAGAATATATCCGCTGGCACCATTGCGTATGCTGGTAAATACTTTTTCACTATCATCATAAGCTGTTTGCATCAGCACCTTTACTTCTGGGTATTTTGTTTTAATCTGCTTGAGTCCTTCAATCCCATCTACATTGGGCATATTTATATCCATCAGCACCACATCGGGGGTAGTGTTCTCAATATCCTGTACTGCCTGGCTGCAATCCGGGGCATCACCAACAAATTTCAGGTTATCATGCAGGCCTATTAATGCCTTCAGGCTCTCTCTCCTGTCCTTATTATCATCATATACAAAAACCCGGATAAGCATAAGCAAATGTATAAACCATATACCATAAAAAGGGTACTTAGATTAGGGGACAAGCGGCACAATCAATTGTATGGAGGTTCCATTTTCGGGGGATGTGCTTATCTCTAACCGGCCATTTATTTCCAGGGCCCTTTTTTGCATATTGCCAAGGCCGTTGCCATCCTGTTTTACTGCATGTATGCCCTTGCCATTATCCTGAATCACCAGCACCGCAGCACTGTTTTTCCGCTTAAGTGAAATACTTATTTGTGAAGCGTTGCTGTGCTTTACAGCATTATTAATGGACTCTTTGGCTATCAATATAATGTTCTTCCTGGCGCTGATATCTTGTATTATTTCATCCAGTTCTTTATCTGCCTCCACTGTATAGGCAATAGTAGTAGAGCCGAGAATATTGTTGGCGAAATTTTTAATACGGCTGCTAAGCCCCATAAATTCATCCTTTCCCGGCTTCATACTCCAGATAATATCACTTATTTTTTCAGACAGCTCTTTTGACTGATTCTCTATTTTCTCCATTACCGTTTTAGCCCGGCCGGCATCTTTACCAATAAGGGCATTTGCAACGGCGCTGTTTAATTGCAAACTGCTGAGGGTAGCCCCAATATCATCGTGCAGATCAGCGGTAATTTTTTGCCGTTGCTGCACCAGTTGTTGATGTTGATGAAATTGTAATTGTTGCTTACGAAGCCGCTGGCGGTTGGCAAGCGAAAAAAGAACTGCTGTGGCAAGAACAGCAATACCCAGCCAGAACCAAAAGCTTTTCCAAAAAGGTATTCCAATTATTATTTCAACAGCTAGTGTTTGCTGGCTCCGGTGGTTATTTACATCTACAGCCCTCACTTTAATTGTATGCCGGCCTCCGTTTAATTGCAGGTTAAGCAGGGTAGCGTTAAGCCGCTGCCAGCCACTATTGTCTATTTGATACTCAAAAAAGCCAAAATGCCCGCTGGTTTCTATTGCTGCCAGTTGTATGGAAATACTGTTTTGATAGTATTTGAGTTTATAATGGTTTGTTACGACTGTGTCTATACTATTAACGGCAACCCTTGTTATATATACCGGAATTTCAAAAGCTGAAACAGAAAAATTTTCAGGTATAATGGCCACACCGTTTCCTGTGGCCATATATATGGAATCTTGATAAGAAGTAATTTCATTAATTGCATTATCGCAAAGCCCATCATTGATAGTCACATTTTGTATAGCATCTATTTTGCCGTTAGCTACATTAATATGGATAATACTTAAGCCGGCTGCGGTGCCGGCATACAATGTATTGTTTTTTGCATATAATGTTTTTAATTGGTTGCTGATAATGCCATCGGTCGCAGACAACCTGTAAATAAGTTTGTCATCCTTAATCACTAAAATACCTTTATCTGCTGTGGCTACAAAGAGTAACTGATTGCTTGCTGAAGTAATGGCAACAATCCTTTCTGAAAATAATTTGTGACCATTTTTCAATTCTATGGTAGTATCAGTTGCTTGATCATACCTATACAAGCCATCGGTGCTACCAAAATAAATATAGCGGCTGGCAAAAGGATGAATACAGGTAATTCTGACAGGTGATGTTTTTAGCGGGGTGGTATGTCCCGTTTGTATATTTAACTTATTTAAGCCTTTTAGATTTCCGTACACAATAATACTATCGCTAATTAATATAGCGGTTTTAACTCCCAGAATAAAGCTGCCATTTTGTTGCTTTATCTGTTTGCTGTAATTAATAAAAGTACCGCCCTCTGAAAAAGTGATAATTTTATTTTTTGTTGCAATAATTTTCCTGATCCAGTGGGTGTTGCCAACTGCATTTTGGATAGCATGGAGTGCAAAATTATATCTGCTGATGCTGGCAACTTGTCCGTACTGGTTCCCAGCAAGTATGTTTCCGTTGTCATCATTGGCAATACTCAAAAAATTTGTATTTAAAAACGTTGCAGGGAATTGAAAAGAAGTTAGCGCCGATTTTTTGTACAACATCAATCCCTTATCAACGGTGCTGATCCATATATTTCCAGCCTTATCGTTTAAAAACCAGTTGGGAGACCAGGCGCCGGAAAATGTATATACTGGCTGCAACGTTTTTTTATCGTAAACGAGTATTCGGCCCTGGCGGGTAAAGGCGGTGTGGTAATCCGGTGTGTTCCCAATATAAAACAGAGGTTCACCAGTAACTATACTGTCAAGTTTGAATCGGAATGGCTGTGATTGAAAATCGGAGAATATATAAATGTTCCCATTGTCATTGTTGGAAACTATCGATTTTCCATCGTCAACTAAGTCTCTGTAGTTCTTTGATACGGCAAGTCTGTACTGTGAGGAGTCAACTATAACGCCACCCTTAATTTTGTAATAAAATCTTAGAGAATTATTAAGAAAAGTCGAAGCCCTTATTTCTTCTTCTTTATTTTGCTGTATAAGGGTTCCAGCTTTCCCATCAATTATTGATGAAAACCTTAATTCCCTTGATTTAAAAACATAATTACCAGCACCGCTTATGTATAACACACCGCCCTCATTTATTACATACAAATACATAACTGACGAGGTTGCTAAGCTTTTAAATCTTTCTAAGGGCATTGAAGGAACAACAAATCTGTTTTTAACCTCATCGAAATAAGCAGGAATTTTTTTAAAAGTATTTACCCAGATGGTGCCATCATTTTCCATTACCACATGCAGTACTTCATTATCTGGCAAACCATCCTCCGTCGTGAATGTTTGAAAATACCTGCCATCAAAACGGCAAATGCCATTTTCCGTGGCTACCCACAGGAACCCTTTTTTATCCTGTACAGTACTGTAAATGTGGTTACTGGGAAGCCCGTCCTTTGTGGTAAAAGTTTTGAATAAGGTATAGCCGCCGGTCTGACCAATACAGCCAATACCTTTTATGAAACATAGTAATAAAAAAAGCAAACGGAGCATTAACTAAAATAGCCCTTTATGTTGATAACCAAACCAGAATATTCAAACTTTTCATTTATTAAAGGCACTGCAATACAAAGACCCCAGATATCTTCAAATCTTCTATAATCCGGTTCGACGTTAAGGAGGCAGGGAATACTTAATTAGTCAGGAGTTAGTAGTCAATACACTCACCACTCACCACTCACCACTCACCACTCACCACTCACCACTCACCACTCACCCTCAACTAAACAACCGCGCAAAGTGATTCTCCAAATGCTCTCGCATGCCATTCCGGAAGGCTTCGGGTGTGCCATTCTCCAGGATCGTGACGAGTTCTTTGTGGGAGACGAAGGTTTTCAGCAGGGCCTGCTTCTTGAGCAGACCGCTGTTGTGTACGTAATCAAAAACGGGCAGGAGCATTTTCTGAAACTTCTTTAAGGTTTCATTGCCGGTGATCTCATAGAGCTTTCCATGAAAAGCAATCTCATGTTCAATATTAAAGAGATGATGCTGCGTGGCAGGGGGCTCATCATCCACAATCTCATGTAATGATTTCAAATCTTCTTTCGTGATGCGGTGAAACAACAGGTCGGCCATGCCTATTTCCAGTACCAGGCGGATTTCAAATACTTCTTTCAACGTTTCAGGAGCGAGGATATGCGGATTCATACTCTTGCTCATATTGCTGAACAGGTCCGGACTGGTGATCACCGATCCTTTCTTCTTTTTGGATTCGATCAGCCCCATCATCCGCAACCGTAATAGTGCTTCGCGGATTACTGTACGGCTCACCCCCAGCTTCTGCGCCAGTTCCAGCTCCCCGGGGATCGAATCCCCGATCTTGAGCTTCTGCTGCTGTAACAACTGCACGAGATTATTCTCCACCTTATCTACCAAGCTGGTATTCTCTATGGATTTGAATGTTTCATTGAGCACCTGGTCCATCTTCAATATGTATTACTTAATATTTCAGGGCTAATTTACTGAAAAAGCAGAATTTTTTATAAACTGATTATAATCATCTGATATTCAATTAAATAAATTTATTGTTCTAAGTTTTTGGAAAATTGGTTCCAAAACTTATACTTTTGTTATGTCATACATAATACACAAATTAAACTGCTTGTCATGAAATTAAAACGCTTAAGGCTTAGTCTCCTTGCAGTGTTTACGCTTGTAGCAACGATTGCGCTTGCACAAACCAAACGAATTACCGGTAAGATCCTGAGTGATGAATCGAAACCGCTGAGTGGAGTTTCCGTGACCATTAAAGGCAAACCCACCGGTACACAAACCAATGCCTTGGGCGAATACAGCATTGAAGCGGCCACCGGCGATGTGCTGGTCTTCTCCATGACCGGCTTTACCACCCGTGAAGTAAAAGTGGGATCAACCCTCACAATCGATCTCTCGCTCGACACAAAAGTGAGTGAACTCGATGCAGTAGTGGTTACCGGCTACGGTACCCAGAAACGAAAAGAAGTAACCGGCGCTGTGGCAACGGTAAGCCCCAAAACCTTTGAACACAGTCCCAGCACCAACGTAGCGACCGTGCTCCAGGGTAATGCACCCGGTCTCCGGGTTCAGCAACGTACCGGTCAGCCGGGTACCACCCCGTCCATCTCCTTCCGGGGCGGTACAGAATTCGGCGGCGGCGGTACACCTTTGTTTATTGTAGACGGAGTGATCGTGCCCTCTCTTTACGGTCTTGATATTAATGATGTGGCCAGTATTGATCTGTTGAAAGATGCTGCCACTACGGCAATCTATGGTGCACGTGCGGCCAACGGCGTGGTTTTGGTTACCACTAAAAAAGGAAGTAAAGGAAAGACCCGTGTTACTTATTCTTACAGTCAGACCACCAACTATATCCGCCGCAATCCTTCCGATTATCTCAGTGCTGCTGATTACATCCGGATGAACCGGTTGGGTATCCAGGCGCGTTTCCGCGGCGACTCCCTCGACAATAACACCAATGCCATGAACACCGACCGCAACCAGTTACTGGGTGCCTGGGGTTGGGCTGTAAATACAGGATGGAGAGGCGCGGAAGGACTATATACCACACAGCTCCTGAACAACCAGAACCGTCAGCTACTGAATGACCCGCGCTGGAAATTATTAGTAGATCCGAATCCGTTCACCCCAACCCTCACCGACAGTATCCTATTCACCGACCTGAGTGCCAAAGACCGGGAAGCGATGATCCTGCAACAGGTGAATACCAAAGAACACAATGTCAATTTTTCCGGTGCCAGTGAACAGGGTGCTTATGCCCTTTCACTGGGTATGGTGAAAGATAACGGCATGATCATCGGTTCACAGCTGAAACGCTTCAACATGAACTTCAATGGCGGACTGAATGTCGGCAAGAACCTGAAGATTACCACCAATATTAATGCGTACAACGTGGAACAGGCATTGCCTTATGGCGGTTTCAATAATGTTGACCCCGAAGGCGGTGCAGCAGGTGGTTTATTGCAGCGTTTTGTTGGGGTAGCCCCAACCGTTCGTTATGTGAATGATACCTCTGGCGCCATCTTACCGGGTCCGAATGATGTAACATTGGGCAACCCCCGTTACTGGAGTAACCTGACGGTAAACAATACCAACCAGCAACGTTTCCTCGGTGGTATCAACCTGGAATACACCCTTCTGCCTTACCTGAAAATACTGGCCAGCGGATCAGGTTATTTCCAATACACCAACAATAACTTTTTCACCAAGGCCTTCCAGCAAGGCAATGGCGGCGCCTTCAATACCAACCGGGCTGCCAGTTTTAATAATACTAAAACCACACAATACACCACCAACGCGTTCCTGCAATTCAACAAGAATTTCAGCGGCCATAATATAACCGCATTGGCCGGTACAGAGTTTTACGACTTTAAGAACTATGTAAACTCAGGCTTCTCCCAGGGTGCTCCCACCGACCTGATTCCCTGGCTTACGGCTTCCACACCACCCAGTTTACAGGGAACAACTATTATTAACCCTGCAGGCGCTTCTTCCAACTTTAACCAGTGGGAAAGGATCGGTTCCGCGATCGGAAGAGTGAACTATACTTATAAAAACCGTTACCTGCTCACTGCTGTGATCCGGGTGGACGGTTCCAGCCGGCTGAAGAAAGGAAATTATTATGGCACATTCCCCGGTGTATCCGTGGGATGGAACCTGCACAATGAAAAATTCTACAGCGGCTCCGTGGTTTCAAAATACCTGAGCAGTGTAAAACCAAGAATCAGTTATGGGGTGAACGGAAACGTGAACTCACTCGGCTTCTTTGCCACTTCGCAAGTGTATAACAATGCCGGTACCTACAACGGTTTTGGAGGTACCTATGTGGCTTCCTATATCAATTCGGATGTACGTTGGGAACGGACCAACAGCCTGAATATCGGGGCCGACCTCGGTTTCCTGAATGAACGGATCGTTTTGAATGCGGATTACTTCATTCGGAATGTGTTTGATAAACTGGCCGGACTGAATATCTCCTCACAAACAGGATTCGGCAGTTTTACCACCAACCTCGGACAACTGCAGAACAAAGGAATTGAATTAGCGGTGACGGCAAAGATCATTGAACCCCGTAACCCAAATGGTTTCAGCCTGGAAGCCGGTGTGAACTACTTCCATGTGAAAAGCTTTGCGAAAAAACTGCCGTTTAACGGATTACCCGGCAACCGGACCAGCGGCTTCTTTGTATGGGATCCCAACAATCCGGGTCAACAGATGTATGTAGGTGGATTGGTGGAAGGGGAACGTATCGGACTGGATGAAGTCTGGGCACCAAAATGGGACGGCATTTATACCGACCTGACCAAGATCACTGCCGACGCGAATGTGTACAATGCCTTCCTTCCTTACACCAATAAGAAGATCAAACAGCTGGGAGATGCACAATGGCATCAGGTCAATAAGAATGATACCATCGACAGCCGCCAGTTTGTAAAAGTCGGACGCACCACCCCGCAACATATCGGTGGTTTCAATATCAGCAGCGGGTATAAAGGTCTCCGTCTCTATGCCGGTTTTGATTATGCTTTCGGTTTTGTGATCCTGAACAACCAGATCGTACGCGGCATGAGCCAGGTACAAGGTTCACAGAACGGTACTACCGATGTATTGAAAACATGGACACCCAATAATCCCACCGCCCCTATGCCCCGTTATTACTGGGCCAACCAGGGCCGAAACTATGCAACAGATGCCAGTGGTAACAATCCGGCAGCGAACCTCTGGGAAAAGGGCGATTATGTAATGCTGAGAGAACTGACACTGGCCTATGATCTCTCTTCTGAAATACTGGGCCGTTATCTGGGCAACCGGTTAAAAGGTCTGAGTGTGAATATTACAGGAAGCAACCTCGCCTATTTCTCCGGATACAGTGGCAACTTCCCTGAATTCGGCGGCGTGGACCAGGGAAAATTCCCGTTACCTAAACGACTGACCATTGGCGTACGTGTAGTACTATAACCGATTGTTCAACACAAAAAATACTGAAATGAAATACAATAAGTTCATAACGATATCAGCGGTGTTCCTGCTCATGATGTGCTTCTCCTCCTGCACCAAAAAGCTGGATGAAGTGGTTCCGCAGGACGCCATCAGTAAAGACCAGGCTTTAAAAGATCCCAATGCGGCCCGCACCCTTTATCACGGTGTCTATGGCCGCTTCAGGGCCTTTGATGCCACTTTCTTCCAGTTAGGTGAAATGCGTTCCGATATCTGGGTAGACGGCCTGTTCACGGAATCAGTTGATGGAGGATTGCAAAATCTCTACCGGCATAATATCAGCAACCTGAACGTGCCTTTTGCCAACTGGGGTGGCTTTTATAACCTTATCTATAATTTCAATAATGTCATCAATATTATTCCGCAGACGCCTCTCTCTTCAACAGAAAAAGACCGAATTCTGGCTGAGGTATACGGTTTAAGGGCGTATGTATATTATACTATGGTAAGAACCTGGGGCGCTGTACCGCTGAATACGGAACCCGTTGAAACGATTACCAATACTGCAGAAACCTACAAACGCCGTACCGGTGCCGATACCATAATGGCCCAGGTAAAAGCGGATATTGAACAGTCTCTTCAGTTATTCGGTTCATCCAACACCCTGCCAGCCGGCAAACGCGTTTACTGGAGTCGCATGGCTTCCCTGATATTGAAAGGAGATGTGTTTATCTGGAGCGGTACACATATGGGCGGAGGTAATGCTGATTTCACAACGGCTAAAACCGTGTTACAGGAAATCAGGAACCTGCAAAGTACCACCCTGGATCTTCAGGGCAATTACGCGGACATCTTTGATCCCACGAAAAAAAGTAATAACAAGGAGATCATCTTTGCCATCAATTACGAATTGCAACAGGCCCAGATGGGTATGTTCGGCAGTTTCCTGGTCAATTCCATTCAGGCCGGCACCCTTTCTTTTGCCCAGGCAGCTACGCCGACTGTTTCTTCCGTATACCCTTATGTAAATGGAGCCAACCGGGTTGGGATGAACCAGGCCATGATCAACCGGCTCACCGCCGCACCGGCCGATCAGCGGATCACGAACAGTTTCAAAGTCATGTACTCCAATGCCTCTCCCTTTGCCACCCGGGGTATATTCCTGACCAAATATGCCGGTACTACAGCGGGTACCTCTCAGATCTTCAACAATGATTTCCCGGTTTACCGTTACGCTGATGTATTGCTTTTACTGGCCGAGGCCAAAGCAAAACTGGGTGAAGATCCCTCCGCAGAACTCAATGCCATCCGTCAAAGAGCATACGGTGCCGGCTACACCCCTTATGTAAACAGCACGATTGGCAATAATATGAATGCCATCCTGGAAGAATACCTGCGTGAATTTATCGGGGAAGGCAAACGTTGGTGGGCTTTACGCAGAGCCGGCGATGCGTATGTTTATACCAATCTGAATCCGACATATTTTTCACCAACCAGCACGGCTAAGTTCCTGTTGCCGTTGTCACTAAGTATGTTACAGGCGGATCCGTTATTAACGCAGACAACCGGCTATTAACTACCGAATTTCTCATAAGCACTAAGTATACAGCAAGCAATCACCGGGGGTATTCTTGCCCCCGGTTTTTTTAGACCAATTGTACAATAACTTCACGTTATCTAAATTATATGGCAAATCAAAAATTACAAGGCCTGATCGCCGCCCCGTTTACTCCCATGCACAAAAACGGGACATTAAACCTGGCGCTGATTCCGGACTATTATGAAATGCTGAAAGCGAATGCCGTGACCGGCGCCTTTATCTGCGGCTCTACCGGTGAAGGCGTTTCGCTGACACTCCGGGAAAAAAAATCAGTGGCCGAAGCCTGGGCCGCCTGTACAAAAAATGACCCTCACTTTACAGTAATGCCACTGGTAGGCGGCACCTGTCTGAATGATAGTATCGAACTGGCCCTGCACGCAAGAGAAACCGGACTTGACGCCGTTTCGTTCACTGCCCCTTTTTATTTCAAACCGGCGAATGTGGAAATGCTGGCCTCCTGTTGTGCTGAGGTAGCCGCCGCCGTACCGGACATGCCCTTCTACTATTACCATATTCCTGTACTGACCGGCGTCGGTTTCCCGATGTATGACCTGCTGAAAGCGGTTGATACGTACATCCCCAACTTTGCGGGCATCAAATACACACATGAGGATTTCATGGACTTTCTCTCTTGTATCAATTTCCGGGATGGTAAATATGATATGCTCTGGGGCCGTGATGAAAACATGCTGCCGGCATTAAGCCTGGGCAGCCGGGGCGCCGTGGGCAGTACCTATAATTATGCGGCCCCCCTCTATTACGATCTTATACACGCATTTGATAACGGGGACCTGGAAACGGCCCAGGCCTTACAACAAAAATCAATTGACATGATCCGGCTCCTGGGCAAATATGGCGGCATTGCTACCGGTAAAGCCTATATGAAACTGATCAACATGGATTGCGGGGAATTCCGTCTTCCGGTAAGTAATATGTCTGATGCTGATTTTGATCTGTTCAAAAATGATACGGAACAACTTGGTTTCAGCAGTTTTTGTTCCAAAAAACCAGCAGGTCAGCCAGTACTTAAATAAAATAATCCACTTGAAACTTATCTCCATTCTGAAACTCATGTTATTCGCTACACCTGTAATGGCACAAAAAAAAAGCGAATTCACCTTTCAATGGGAGATCGCCAATAAAGTACCGGCCGACAGCGGCCAGGCTGTTTCATTGGGTATCGCCGGTCCGGTGACCGGTGTATACAACCATCTTTTCCTTGTCGCCGGTGGAGCCAATTTTCCCGGCGCCATGCCCTGGGAGGGAGGTGTGAAAAAATACCATGATAACGGATATATTTATTGCAGAGATCATCGTAAACTAAAAGTCAGTTCCACTGCATTCACCTTGCCGCAACCAATTGCGTATACCGCCAGTTGCAGTACACCGGAAGGCATCATATATGCAGGTGGTGAAAATGAAAACGGATTCAGCGATAAAGTATGGCTGATCCACATTGATCCAGGCGGAGAAGTTCATTTTGATCCGCTCCCTTCATTACCCGTGCCGGTGAGTAATGCTTCCGCAATTTTTGTTGACGGCACCGTTTACATTGCGGGTGGTGAAAACAATACACAAACGTTTACCCAACTTCTGGCATTGGATCTCGCCAATAAATCAACCAGCTGGAAAAAACTGGCCGATATCCCGAAGCCGGTTTCCCATGGTGTAATAACTGCTGCCGTTAGTTCATCGGGAACGAAGATTTATATCAGTGGTGGACGTAAGAAAAACAGCAATGGCATCAGTACCATTTACGCTTCCCTTTTCGTATATGATGTAACCGCCAATCTGTGGCAGGAAAAAGCAACCCTGCCCTATGCCTTATGTGCGGGTACCGGTATAGTATTAGACCATCATATCCTGCTGTTTGGCGGCGATAGAGGAATCGTATTCAATCAGGCAGAAACACTGATTGCCGCAATCAATAACACCAGCGACCCGGTGAAAAAACAGGAACTGATTCTGGAGAAAAACAAATTACAATCAACCCATCCCGGTTTCAGCAGGGAAATCATCGCTTATGATATAGACCAGGATAGCTGGACTATTGCCGGTCAGCTGCCGTATGAAACTCCCGTCACCACCACGGCCGTAAAATGGGATAAGGAGATTCTGATCCCCTCCGGCGAAATCAGGGCCGGTGTGCGTACACCCGGGATACTGAAGCTGAAAATCCGGCACAAAAAATAATGAGCAAATCAACCAAATATCCCTGGATCGTAGTGGCCTTACTCTGGGTAGTGGCCTTGCTGAATTATATGGACCGACAGATGCTCAGCACCATGAAACCATCCATGCAAGTGGACATTCCGGAGTTGCAATCAGCTGCCAATTTCGGATACCTCATGGCTATTTTTCTCTGGATCTATGGTTTTATGAGTCCTCTGTCGGGAATCATCGCAGACAAGGTAAACAGGAAATGGCTGATCGTTGGCAGTTTGTTTGTCTGGAGTGCGGTAACATTTACCATGGGGTATGCCAGCACTTTTACCCAGTTGTACTGGCTGAGGGCGGTAATGGGGGTAAGCGAAGCTTTATATATTCCGGCCGGTCTCTCGCTGATTGCGGATTATCACTCCTCTAAAACAAGATCACTGGCGGTGGGGATTCACATGACCGGGCTGTATATGGGCCAGGCCCTGGGAGGATTTGGCGCCACTATTGCGGACAAATTTTCCTGGCAACAGGCTTTTCATTCTTTTGGTATAATCGGGATCGTGTATGCTGTTGTATTGATTCTGTTCTTAAAAGAGAAAACCGTTACGGATGAACCGGTTACCGGTAACGCCAGTACAGGAAAAATAAAAACACCGTTGCTGAAAGGACTGGGGCTGCTGCTAACCAATATATCTTTCTGGATCATTCTGTTTTACTTTGCCGTGCCCAGTTTGCCCGGATGGGGAGTAAAAAACTGGTTACCGACTTTGTTTGCGGAAAATCTGGGGATTGACATGAGCAAAGCCGGTCCCTTGTCCACCATTACCATCGCCTTATCTTCCTTTATCGGTGTAATTTTTGGCGGTATTTTATCAGACCGGTGGGTACAGAAAAATATCCGGGGAAGAATATATACCAGTGCCATAGGACTCGCCATGACGATACCGGCTCTTATACTCATCGGCTATGGCCATACGTTATTTCATGTAATAGGCGCCGCATTTTGTTTTGGCTTCGGCTTTGGCATGTTTGACGCCAATAACATGCCGATACTCTGTCAGTTTGTTTCGCGGAAATACCGGGCAACCGCATATGGACTGATGAATATGACGGGCGTATTTGCAGGCGCATTCATCACCGATCTACTGGGAAAATCAACGGACAAAGGAAGCCTGGGAAAAGATTTTGCACTGCTTGCCGGTATTGTAGGCGTGGCCTTGCTCATTCAGCTTTTTTTCCTGCGGCCAAAATCTAATGACATTACAGAATAATAAACCTGAAGTTATGGCATACACCAACGATGACTTGCGGAGGTTGATGGATTTTTATACCGGTCAATTACTGAGCAATACGGTTCCCTTCTGGTTTCCCCGCTCATTTGATCACGAGTATGGAGGTTTCCTGCTGATGCGTGACGCGGATGGCTCACTGATAGATGACGATAAAGCCGTATGGATCCAGGGACGGGCCACCTGGCTGCTTTCCACACTGTATAATACGGTGGAACAAAAACCCGAATGGCTGGAAGGCGCCCGGCTCGGTTATGAATTCCTGAATAAATATTGTTTTGATACCGACGGACAGATGTTCTTCCATGTAACCCGTGCTGGAAGACCGATCCGTAAACGACGTTATTTTTTCTCCGAAACTTTTTATGTGATCGCCGCAGCCGCCTATGCAAAAGCAAGTGGCAGTGAAGAAGCGGCCGCCAATGCCCGTCGGGTATTTGGCAAATGTATTGAATATGCCAGCACCCCCGGATTGCTGACACCCAAGTACACAGACACCCGGCCCGCCAAAGGAATCGGCGTACCCATGATCATGATGAACACCGCGCAACAGCTCCGGGAAACCATTGGTGATCCGCGTTGCGACGAATGGATTGATAAATGGATAACAACCATTGAAACCGATTTTGTAAAAGACGATATAAAATGCGTGATGGAGCAGGTGGCGCCCGACGGTAGTATCATTGATCATATTGACGGCAGAACCTTAAACCCGGGTCATGCTATGGAAGGTGCCTGGTTTATCCTGCACGAAGCTAAATACCGGAATCATGATCCGCACCTGATCAATTTAGGTTGCCGTATGCTGGACTATATGTGGGAACGAGGCTGGGATAAGGAATTCGGAGGCATTCTTTACTTCCGGGATGTGTATGATAAACCCGTACAGGAATACTGGCAGGATATGAAATTCTGGTGGCCACATAATGAAGTGATCATCGCCACATTACTGGCTTATTTAATGACAGGTGTGCATAAATATGCGGAATGGCATAAACAGGTACACGACTACGCCTACCAGCATTTTCATGATACCAAAAACGGAGAATGGTATGGCTACCTGCACCGTGATGGTACGGTCGCTCAAACGGCTAAAGGAAATTTATTCAAAGGGCCTTTTCATCTGCCCAGGCAGGAATGGTATTGCATGCAGCTGCTGAAGGAATACATAAAATGATATGAAAGCCATTTACTTCATATGGTTACTATTGCCCCTGCCGGCGCTTTCGCAATTAGAGATGGCAAAAATCTTTTCCGGAAATATGATTTTGCAAAGGGACGAACCGATCCCGGTCTGGGGCAAAGCATCACCAGGAAGCAGGGTTGATGTAATCTTTGGCAACCTGACCCGTAGCATTGTGGCAGCCAGCGACTCCTCCTGGAAACTGTACCTGCCTGCACAAACAGCCTCCGGTCAACCCCAATCGCTGAAGATAAGCAGCGGGGATACGGCCATACAGTTTAACAATATCCTGATAGGTGATATCTGGATCTGCCTTGGACAAAGTAATATGGAATGGCCGATGATCCGGGAGAAGCATTACCCGGAAGAGATAAAGAACAGTCTTCAGCCACTTCTCCGTTTTTACAATCCCACGTATGCGGGTAAAAATATTTTCGGAACAGGTTTCTCTGATTCCGTGGCTGCACTGCTTATATCCGGGCGTTTCTATAAAGGTTACTGGCAAGCCTGTGACAGCAGCAGTATCAAATCCATGAGTGCGGTTGCCTGGTATTTCGGCAAACAGTTAACTAATGAATTGAATATTCCCGTGGGCCTGATCAATCTTTCCATTGGCGGGGCGCCGCTTGAAACATTTATTGATGTGAAGACCCTGCTTTCCAGCAAACAGTTTGCGGCAAAAGTAAATGGTGACTGGCTTAAGAACAATGCACTACCCGTGTGGGTAAGAGAAAGAGGGAAGCAGAATATTGAAAACAACCCCAATGTACCGGTTGATGAATATGGCAGGAATCATGCATTCAAACCCGGATTTGCCTTTGAATCAGGCATAAAAACCTTATTGCCGATGCCGGTAAAAGGGATCATCTGTTACCAGGGAGAAAGCAATGCCCAGGAAATGGAAAGGGTATTGGAATATGGCGCATTAACCGCACTCATGGTGAAAGATTACCGGAAAAAATGGGGAAAGCCAGGGCTGCCGTTTTATTTTGTACAGCTTTCATCCATCGATTCGTTCAACTATAAAAGCCAGCTATGGCCCTTGTTCAGGGATGAACAGCGAAAAATGCTGCAATTGATTCCCAATACCGGCATGGCGGTGAGCAGCGATATTGGCGCGAAAAACGATGTGCACCCGACAAATAAAAAAGCGGCAGGTGAACGGCTTGCCCGCTGGGCGCTGAATAAAACTTATCATAAAAAAATGCTTCCTTCCGGTCCTTTACCGCTGAAAGCAACGTATGAAAAAGGAAAGGTTATCCTCACTTTTAACTATCCGGGAAACCGCTTATTGCCCGACAATGGAACTATAATAAAAGGCTTTTCAACAGACGGGAATACTGAGTGTAATGTATTTATTGAAAACAAGAAAGTAATCATCCCGGCTGAAGAACGCCCTGCCTATGTTTATTATGGCTGGAAACCCTTTACCGATGCCAATCTTATCAACTCTGAAGGGCTGCCAGCCTCCACTTTTAAAATTAAAGTACAATGAAAAAGATAATATTGTTTTACTCCCTGAGCCTTTTTTGTCTTCTTTCCGCAGTGGCACAGGAAAAAGTTCCGGTATTTACTTCCGGCACAGAAGGACATAAAAGCTACCGGATACCTGCCATCATAAAAATACCCAATGGCGATCTGCTGGCATTTTGTGAAGGCCGGGTAAACGGAAGTGGCGACTTTGGGGATATCAATATCGTAATGAAAAAAAGCAGTGACCATGGAAAAACCTGGACAAAACTGGAAACCATTGTGGATGCGGATAGCCTGCAGGCCGGCAATCCGGCACCGGTGGTGGACCTGACAGACCCGACCTATCCGAAAGGCAGAATTTTTCTTTTCTACAATACCGGCAATAATCACGAAGGAGAAGTAAGAAAAGGAAAGGGCCTGCGGGAAGTCTGGTATAAAACCTCCGCTGACGGTGGCCTGACCTGGAGTGCTGCGGTCAATATCACAACACAAGTGCATCGCCCGAAACAACCGCAGGTGAATACGGCCTATAATTTTTCGGAGGACTGGAGAAGTTATGCCAATACACCCGGGCATGCTATGCAATTTTCAACTGGCCAATATAAAGGCCGGATCTATGTTGCAGCCAATCATTCTGCAGGAGCACCTAAAGGCCGGTTTGAAGATTATTTTGCCCATGGTTTTTTTTCCGATGACCATGGAAAGACATTTCACTTAAGCCAGGATGTGGCCTTTCCGGGAAGTAATGAAGCAACCGCCGCTTCACTCTCCGGCAGCGGTTTGCTGCTTAATGCAAGAAATCAGAAAGGAGATGTGCGGGCCCGGATCATTGCCCGGAGTAAAGACGGAGGTCAAACCTGGACCAGTATTACACTTGATAATAACCTGCCCGATCCTGTCTGCGAAGGCAGCATCCTCAATATAGGTGTTAAAAAGCGGAAACAAATGCTTGCCTTTTGCAATGCGGCCGACACCCTGAGAAGAGACAACCTGACCCTTCGTATCAGTTATGATGAAGGGCTTTCCTGGAAAAAAAATATACTCATCGAAAAATCACCAGATGGGAAAAAGGACTTTACCGCTTACTCGGATATAGTGAAGCTGGATAAGCGTTCCATCGGTGTACTGTATGAACGGAATGGCTATGCGGAGATCGTATTTACTGCAGTCAACTGGAAAACCGGCAACTGATCCATGAAACAAATTATTCAAACACTATTCTGTTTCTTTTTGTTGCTGACCTCCTTTCATGGCTGGTCGCAACAGAAACAGACCTTATATCCCGACACTCTTTTCTCCACTTATTATCATCAACGGGTTTCCCTTTTCAGGGCCTTGCCCCAAACTAAAGAGGATATTATTTTCCTGGGCAACAGTATTACCGATGGAGGCGAATGGAGTGAACAGTTTGCCGACCTGCGGATAAAAAACCGGGGTATCAGTGGTGATATCACGATCGGGGTGTTGAACCGGCTGGATGAGATCTATACCCGTCAGCCAAAAAAAGTTTTTCTGCTGATCGGCACCAATGACCTGGCGCGGAATATTCCGCCAGACAGTGTGGCCGGTAACATTTTCAGGATCGCGGCTTTGCTGAAAAAACATTCGCCAAAAACAACACTCTATGTACAGAGTATTTTTCCGGTAAATGAAAAATTCGGCAAATTTTCCGGGCATACTTCGAAAAGACAACAGATCGATGCCGTCAACAAACAACTATGGAGGCAGGCTGCACAATATGGATATCACTACACCGATGTGTTTGCCGCTCTTGCCGACAGCAGTGGCCGGCTCAGTGCGGAATATACCAATGACGGATTGCACCTGACCGGTGCCGGTTATATGAAGTGGTCGGCTGTAATCGCTGATGAAATGTATGATTACCCGGCCCTGATCCCAAAGCCGGCAATGATGCAGTGGCAACATGAAACTGCAGAACTGTCTTTGTTCAAAACGATCCAAGTCACCCATCCGGTTTTGAGAAAAGAGGCAGTTCTTATTCAGCAATTACTTTCCGGAATCAATAGAACCATACGCATCACGAATCAACCGGCGGCGATGGGGAACACGATCCGGTTGCAACTATCGCAGGAAATCACCGGTGAGGAAGGATACCGGTTGTCAGTAAAACCAGGGCTGATTATACTCACAGCCCGGAATGCTACGGGTATATTCTATGCGATCCAGACACTGAAACAACTGTTCCGGGACAAACAGATCCAATGTGCGGAGATCAGCGATGCACCCGCTTTCCCGTATCGTGGATTCATGGTGGATGTGGGAAGAAATTATCAATCCATCCGGCAACTGAAAGAACAGATTGATGTGATGGCGGCGTACAAGCTGAATATATTTCATTTTCATCTGACCGAGGATATTGCCTGGAGGCTGGAAAGCAGGCAATACCCGCAACTGACCAGTGCGCGGCACATGCTCCGCAATGCGGGTAAATTCTATACCCTTCGTGAAATGAAAGAATTGATCGCATATTGCCGTGACAGGCATATCACCCTGATCCCGGAGATCGATATGCCGGGTCATAGTGCCGCATTCAGGAGGGCAATGGGTGTGGATATGCAAAGTGAGGAAGGGTTGAAGATCTGCCGGAATATCCTGACTGAACTGTGCCACGAACTGGATGTGCCGTATGTGCATATCGGGGGTGATGAAGTAAAGATTACCAATAAGGATTTCCTTCCTTCCATGGTTCTGGCAGTAAAGTCGCTCGGTAAAAAAGTCATCGCCTGGGATCCGGGCGGACATGTGCCGGAAGGAACTCTTTTACAAATGTGGAATGGGAAAACCGTGCCCAAGGAACATTTCCCCTCCATTGATTCAAGACATTTATACCTGAACCATTTTGATCCGCTGGAGGGGGTGGCGGCCACGTTCAATCACCGGGTATGTGATGTAAATACGGGCAGTCCATATAATCAGGGGGCCACGCTTTGCAACTGGCCGGACAGAAGGGTAGCCAAGGAAGAAGATCTGATCACGATGAATGCGGTCTACCCCGTGATGCTCACCTTTGCCGAACGTTGCTGGCAAGGTGGTGGCTGGCAGAATTATTCATCCGATATCGGCATACCCGGAACTGCCCGTCATGCTGCTTTCAACGCATTTGAAAACCGGTTGCTGGAACATCAATCCCGTTATTTTAAAAACAAACCATTCCCGTATGTACGGCAAAGTAATGTAGAATGGAGGCTCATCGGTCCGTTCGATAATAATGGGAATACAGCCATGGTGTTTCCGCCCGAATCAACCGTTTTCAAGGATACGGTAAACCTGGATCTGTTTCCTTCCGTATATGGTGGTACCATCTGGCTTCGCCATTTCTGGCATCCGATGATACAGTCTCATCTGGATAAACCGGAGGACAGTTCTACTTTTTATGCCTTAAGAAAAATCTGGAGTGATAAAGAAGAAATTAAAAACTGCTGGATTGGTTTCAACAATCTTTCCCGTTCCACCGCAACTGACGCTCCCCCTGCCGGTGCCTGGGATGAGAAAGGAAGTGTCCTTTGGGTAAATGGAAAATTAATTCCACCGCCAGCCTGGAAAAGAGGCGGTCAAAAAGGGAATGCGGAAATTCCATTAGCGGATGAGGGTTATGAATACCGGGAACCGGCAAAAATTTTATTCAGAGAAGGCTGGAATACCGTAATGATTAAAGCACCGGTAAGCACCTTTAAAGGAAAAGACTGGCAGAACCCGGTAAAGTGGATGTTTACGATGGTGGAAGTTGAGTACTAGGATAAAGTGATTTGAAAATAATATGAACCCATTTTTTTACATGACAAACCCCCTCACTTCACAGCAGGGGATTGTCGGTTTAAAGGAGGGAAAACAAGTTGATTATTTTTTTGTCATACTGACCGTTCCAAGGGCTCCCCGGGAACCAATCATTGCACCCGCACAACTGGTATAATTATTATTGAATTTCATATTCCATTTGGTGCCATTTTCAAGCGTGATGAGCAGCGAGTCGGCCGTATATCGGTAAGTACCGGAAAATGGTTGATTACCAAAGGCAGAATCAATAAGAGTCATCGTATTACTGGAAGTGAGCTGAAGGCTGTAAGGATACGGCTGCCCTATTGAAGCATACTGCCATGTACCGGCCCAGCTTCCCACAAACCTGTCTTTTACATCAGGTGCTGCCGTTTTACTTTTTTTACAGGAAAAAAAGAACACCGATAAGACGACGACCAACGAGATACTTACTAGTTTCATACTTTTTACTTTAATTTTTTTGATTGTCAGACCGGATATTTGTTTATCAGATATGATCCGGTCCGGAAAAAACATACCCATATCTTATGATCACACATTAAGGTTGCTGCTATTGCTTCAACCGGCTCCAGCTCTGCGTTTCACCAGCAATCGTATTCGGATCAAAAGCGGGGTTATTACTGAGCATATAACTGCCATCCCCGCGGCTCCATGCATTGGAATACCCGCTGGTGAGTTCTATTTTATTTCCGCCATCATCTGTCCAGTTATCCACGCCACGCAGGTATTGGCCAAATCCGTCAGTATCCGTTGATGCACTGCCACTATTACCATTTCTGGATTCCCAGCTGCGGATTATATTATCGCCGATTTCCTGTTGGGCCTGGTGACTGATCTGTATCTGTTTCCACCCCTGATCCTGCGCATTACGGGTAACGGCGGCAAAATAAGATTGTACGCCACTGGCCCATTGCGGATTGATACGGGCACTGCTGAAAAAAGTACTCATGATCTTCCGGACCACCGGTTCATTTCCCGGCTTGTATCTGATCACCACCCGCATACTCACATAACACTGCGTATTGGTGGACATGCCTCCCTGCGCCCCGGGTACAGATACCAGGGTTTGCATAAGTGTGCAAAATGCCAGCCCTTCCCGGCCATCCTCAAACTGCAACACTCCTTCCGCCGCACTGCCTTTATGACTATACGCCGTATTGCCTCCCATCCGGGCGTTCTGAGTCATCTGATTCGCACCGGCATCCATTTGCTGTTGCAGGGCTTCAATGATTGACGCAGATTTCACCGTTGCCCGTACATAAGGGGCAAGCGTTCTGCTGATATATCCAGCGGCATCCTGCGGCTCTGCTATTGTGCAGGAATGCATCACAAACCCTTTCTGCATCGCGTCGAGGTAGATGGGGTCATCACTCCAGTCAAACTGCGTAGCAGGAAAAACAAATAACTCATACTCCTTTTCCGGTGAAACCGCCTGCACCGAAGCCTGGAGCATATCAGGCAGACATTTACTGCTGGCATTCCAGTTTACTTCACTACTGACTGACCAGCTTGCGGGCAATAAAAAAGAACTGACTTCCACCGGCTGGCTGAAGCCCTGATTATCCACGACCCTGAACCGTTTCAGGATCACATAGTCTTTACCTTCCTGCATATCGCCAATACCTACTTGTGATGTGCCACTTTTATTTTTTGTATCCCCTGCCTGACCGCAGCTGATCAGACATAAAACACCCACTACATATATAAAAAATCTGTTCATATCAATTTCTGTTTAAACGTAACATAAGGGAAAGAAATAAAAGGCTATTTGCTCTTCGTGGCTTTTTTATAGTTAAACAAATAATGTGCGCCAATACTGATATTCGTGGGCTTTAAAACTGTGGAACTTTTCAGAATATTATTAAATCCTGCCATATACCTTAGCCCGAATCCCAGCCCGCCGGGCATTTTATACCCTACCCCCAAACCGGCGCCAAAGCAGGTTTGGTTTAACCCGTCTTTCACATCTGAATCATTGTACTTTGCCGACATGAGCAGGCCAATTTGCGGGCCTGCTTCCCCGTAAAATCCTTTGCCGGCCGTATATTGTACCATAACAGGAATCAGCAGGTATCCCAGGTCATAGGGTCGTGTATTCAGCGTGGATCCTTCTTTTGAAAATTGAATTTCCGGCTGCAGTATAAAAGCTTCCGCCAACGGAATCTGAACTAATCCGCCCAGGTGAAAGCCCGTCTTCATTTTCCGATCGGGAATTTCTCCTGAAAAATTAGCAAGATTCAGTCCCGCCTTAACACCATATTTAATTTGAGCCTTCGGCATAAAGCCAGACAGTATCAACACGGATACGATAATCAACTTTTTCATACTATTTTTTTAATGGTTTAATTTTAAAACTGATCAATAGCCTGCCAGGAATAACTGCCGTTTTTCACAAGGTCCAGCATCAGATCCTGCATCGCGTTGATAAATGGATTTTCACCAGCAGTGGGATCCACCCGTGAATTAAGCAGCAGGGCCACACACATGCCGTTATTGTGCCGCATAAAACCGGTACGTGTACCCGGTAAACTGCCATAGTTGTACCAAACATTTTCCGCATTCCAGATGCCAATACCACAGGCATAAAAAGAAAACACGGCCGAGGGGGTGGTTAATGCCGTAACACTGGCTGGATTTAACAGATCAGGTCTTGTGGTAAATCCGTCAATCGCGTTCACCAGGCGAAGAAGATCAGACGAAGTGGCGATTAAGCCACCATCTGCGTCTCTGCGGGGGAAAGCAATATTGTACACAAAATTCGCATCCAGCCCCTGCCCGTAATAAGACACTTCATTGGCTTTTTTCTCCGCAGCGGTCTTTCCACTCATGTCGGTCTGTGTAGCCCCGATCGGCGCCATGATATCTTCCTTGATAAAATTGACATAAGACTTTCCGGAAATTTTCTCAATGATTCTTCCGGCAATGCAAAAATTTACATTGGAGTAATCATATATCGTACCGGGTGCATTGGGATTGGGCCGGGTATTGATAATCCAGTCCAGCAGTTGCTTATAGGTATATGACGGATTCTGGTCAATCACATCTCCTCCGGTAGCGGCTCCCCAGGAACCGGATACATTCTGCAACAGGTGCCGCACAGTAATATTGAGCAGGTTACTGTTATAAGGAGCCGTACCATAATCATTCGCGAGCACTCCACCGGTGCCAAATACTTTGGCATCCAGGGTAAGCCGTCCATCCTGAACCAGTTTCATTATCGCTGCACCTGTAAATGTTTTCGACACACTGGCCAGACGGAAACGATGCGCCGGTGTCACCAGCTCATTTGTAGTGGTATTGGCTTTGCCATATCCTTTATTGTAAACCAGCTTCCCGTTCTTACTGACGGCGAGGGATGCACCCGGAATATTATACAGGCTCATAAAAGCGGCGACTTTACTATCAACCAATGCAATATCCGCCTGTACAGGGTTTGCGGGATCCTGATCCCCATCCGATTTATTACAGGAAAATAACATGCCACTCAGTAAAAGAAGCAACAGGCGGGAAGTCAGTAGTTTCATTGTTTCAGGTTTTTGTATTTCAGAAAATGATTCAGGCTGCTGTAAAAATGCGGGTAAACCCTCAGGCCCGGCATACTCCATTTGGATAGTTTTTACAACCGGGCCAGTCCGGTAGATTTACATAAATTGTAGAATGAACCGTATTGTATACCTGCTTTTCACTTTTCTGTTATTGGAACTTCCCGTTTCGGGGCAGTTTCCGGGTATTGACCGGGCCAGGGAACGTATTTACAAAGCTTCTACCGACAGAGAAAGGCTGAGCCAACTGCAGGCGGCTGCCGCCTTTAAAAACTCCATGCCGGGTGACAGCATCCTGCATTATGCCCGCTGGGCAAAGGAACTGGCGCTGAAACTCGGGGATGACAATGCGTTGGCCCGGGCCGAGTACAGTCTGCTCAGTGGTAATGTCAGCAGCGGCCGTTCAGACAGTGTGATTTTCCATATTGAAAACAATATCATTTTCAGAAATATTAAAAAAACAGACCCTGAGCTTTACTATAAAATTCAGTTACTGAAAGCCAATGTGCTTAACCGGAGCAGCCGGTTAAGCGAGGCACTGGAACTGCAACTGAAACTCCTGGCAGATGCAGAAAAGGAAAACAACACACTGGCCCGTCTTTTTTTAATTAACTATACCGGTGCCACTTATCTGAACACATCCGGGCACCGCGAAACCGCCAGAAAAATGTGGGAGAGCGGACTGGAAATTATCCGCGAATCACCCAACCCGGCCTACCAGGAGATTGAAACCTACCTGCTTTCCAATCTGTCCCTGTATTACTTAGGAAATTTTTATATGTCACCCGCTCCCTCTCCCGTCCTGCGGGATAGTTGTTTCAAACTCCTGAATCACACGATAGACCTCTGTCGCAAAACGGAATCAATGGGTGTGCTGGCGTCCACCTTTTCTTACCGGGCCAACCTGTATGGCCGGCTGAAGATGTATCCTGAAGCAGAAGCCGACTTCCGGGAAACCGTTTCACTCAGAAGCAAAATCGGAGACCCATTATATATCTCGGAAGACCTGAAAAATATGGCACTCTTTTTCTATGAACGGAAAGAGATGGAAAAATGCCTGTCAACCGTTGATGAGGGACTGTTGCTCTGTGAAAAATTTCATATCCGCGAAACGCTTATCGAGTTTTTAAAACTGAAGGCAGGAGTTTACCTGGCTAAAGGAGATCAGCCCAGGTACACGGAAATGCTGGAAATAATCCTGCGGGTGGCTGATTCTGCTTACCGGATTAATACAGCGGAAAAAATGGCAAGCCTCCAGACTCTGTATGAAGTGCAGAAAAAAGAAGCCCTGATTGCCCGGCAAAAACTACATCTGTTTCAACAAAATCTCCTGTTATATACATCGGGGGTAGCAGCTGTATTACTCGCCCTGTTTGCTGTTTATCGTTTCAGGAAGTACAGGGAAAAACAACGGCAATTGATGGAAGACAAAAAAAGACAACATGAAATAAACATCAAAGAAGCAGAGGAAAAAGAACGGAAACGGATTGCGGCCGAACTGCATGACAACCTGGGTGTTCAGGCAAATGCCATACTGTATAACAGCAGCCAGCTGGATGCTGGCACTGAAAAACAACAATTGCTGGTGACCGATCTGCAGGAAACAGCGAAAGAGATGCTGTTGAACCTGCGGGAAACCTTATGGGCGTTAAAAAACACCGATATCAGCGCTATGGATCTCTGGTTCCGGGTGATCAATTTTATGCAGCAAATGGGCCGGCATTATACGCATATTCAGTTCAGCGTTCAGGGGAATCCGCCTAAAGAATATACACTGACAGCCAACCGGGCCCTGCACCTGGTATTGGTGATCCAGGAAACCGTGAATAATTCGGTAAAACACGCTGAAGCCTCCAACATCACAATACAATCAGTGGCAAAAGAGCATGAATGGGAGATCACGGTCATAGATAACGGAAAAGGTTTCGACATCAAAACGGCCAGCGCAAAAACGGAAAGTTATGGGCTGGGGAATATGGAAGAAAGGGCTGTTGCCGGCCGTTTTACGTTGGATATTACATCCGGCCCGGATACGGGAACATCCACCTGTCTGCATATAAAGCCATAAATCGGCTGTATTTTACATAAGGTAAATCATTTAATAAAAATCAGGACTGAATATGATACGAGTTGCCATTGTGGATGACAAAATGAATAACCGGAGAATAATTGCGGATAAGCTAACCCGTCATCCTGATTTCACCGTCAGTTTCCAGGCAGTCAATGGTGATGATTTTCTGACACAAATGCGCGTTCTGGAAAAAGACAACTTGCCGCATATTGTATTGATGGACCTTGAAATGCCGGAAACAGATGGCGTATCGGCCATCGGCACCGGTTCCGCCCTTTACCCGGATACGAAATTTGTAGTGCTGACCATATTTGACGATGATGACAAAATTTTCCGGGCCATCCGTGCCGGCGCCTGTGGTTACCTGTTGAAGGAAGAAAGCGGAGAGGTGATTACAGACATGCTCTTAACCCTCTGGGAAGGTGGCGCGGGACCGATTTCGCCCAGTATTGCCTATAAAATTCTGCAGATAGTTCAACAAACATCCGCACCAAAAAATGAAAATGAAAAAACAGATTTGATTTTCCAGCTCAGTGACCGGGAGATGGAAATTCTCCAGCTGCTTTGCGAGGGATTAGAATATAAAGAAATCGGCAGCAGACTATTTATCAGCGCCAATACGGTTAAAAAGCACTGCATCAGCATATACCAGAAGCTCCATGTAAACAGCAAAGCGCAGGCGCTCCGGATTGCATTTACAAAAGGATTGTTCTGAAAATAATACATGCGGAATACCGGTTATAAACCAGCCGCTTTGTTCCAGCTCATACGGGTTCCTGCATATATGGTGGCCGTACCGGTGGTATTATTGCTTTCTGCCCCTTGCAATGTGATGGTGCCGGCGTTTGTGGTTGTGACAAGAAAACTCATTCTGAATGTTACCCGTACGCCGTTTCCCGTGCTGAACGTGTTGCCCAGTGTATTAGCTGATGTGAGGAGACTTGGTACAGGCAAAGCAGCCAATGTGCTCCCGCCCAGATAGGCTTCCCCGTTAATGGTGGTTCCGGAGGGTGCTCCGATTGCCAGTTTAATACCACTGGATGATCCGGAACGCATGACGGAACCTTCAATAGTTATATAATAGCTTTCATTGGCGCCAATGGTGAGTTGAAGATTGGTATTTGTTGCAGACGTGGAGTTGAACGTGGCATTTGAAGAGAGAAATACGGCACCTTGATCATCGTTAACGGGAACCCAGGCACTACCATTCCAGCCTAATAACTGTCCGGTACTGGCACCGGTTGTATTACCCAGTGCGGCCCCGTTTATTTTACTCACCACGGTGGCTCCCAAATTGCCCGTAACATCTCCTGTCATTTGCACATCCACTGCGGACGCCGCGACCCCATTTACGGTACTGACCAACTGATGAGAACCGTTCTGTGTCAGGGCATTTGATTTTATCAGGGTAACAGAGGCGCCTTCCACCCCGTTGACAGAGGAGCTGAGGGAGTTACCGTTGCTGGTATTACTGACGTTATTAATGATTGTGGCCGAAGCAGTAGTTCCATTTACCGTGGAAGTGAGGCTGTTGCCACTACTGCTGAGCTGGTTTGCCGTGGAAGCAGCCGACTGAATACTGGAAAGCAGCCGGGTCGTTACATTTCCGTTATCATCCGCTGTCAGAATTTTTACATTACTCGTATTCGTCCCCAGACCTGCCAGCCGTACTGTACCCGTTGTATGCAACTGGGCGGCAGGCGTGGATGTACCGATTCCCACATTAGCTGACTGCTTGAGATAAATAGTATTACCCGCCACAGCCCATTTGCTGCTGTCAATATACACTTTCGTTCCCTTGGAATTTATCACTTCCTGTGCCGTAGCGGCAAAAGAAATACAGGTGAGTAGTAAAAGGGTAAGAATCTTGTTCATCGGGCTTTTAAATAAAAGTGGCAGCCTGTATGCAGACCATGCAGGCTGCCACCACAAATACTATATATGAATTACTGAAATATGAAAAGAGAAAAAGATTATTTCACCCACTGTACTTCGATCAGATCACCGGCTTCCACCAGGGTAGCAATAGCTGACACAAGGGTTACAGTGCCCGCAGTAGTGGTATAATCGGTTGTTACCAGCAGTTTGGCGCCATTTCTCCATACATACACTTTGGAAGCAGTTGCCGGCATTCCGGTTACTGTAAAGGAAGCTTGTCCGGCTGTAGCAGTATACGTTTCATTACCACTCTGCAGCAGTGACTCGGCTTGTACTTTTTTCAGTGTACCGTCACCATTTACCACTACCAGGCTGTCAGTGGAGAGATTACCACCCTGTAAGCCTGTAATTTTAAGAGTATTGGTAGCCGTTGTCCCGATCGTGGTTGATTTGCTGAGATCACCACCCAGTTCTACGGTATTTCCGGTCTTGGTAAGACCATTCCCGAAAGTCAGTGCATTAAACAGGGAGGATGCGGAAATAAACTTCACCTGGCCGCTGGCGGGATCCACCACCATTACACTGTCTGTCGTGTTAGAACCGGGTTGCAGTCCGGTAATAGCCAGGAAATTTGTGGCGGAAGTGGCAATGGTTGTTGCCTGTGTCAGCGCACCACCTAACTGGAGCTTCTGTCCTACTTTAGTAATTCCGTTATCCGCGTTGTTAATGTAATTGGCCAGCATGCTGGTAGTATCCGCATAACGAACGAAATTACTCAGACTGTCCTTCATCTGTGTGGGTGTTACATACAGGATGGTACTGTCGGCCTTGGTAATTACGGCAGTGGCACTGTCCAGTACCCATTTAATGGTACCCTTGTTGTCAATAACTTTTGTAGGTACTTTCTGGGCGTTTGACGCGAGACTGAAGGAGATGGCGGCGATGGCCAGCAAAAGAATCTTTTTCATTTTTCTTGTTTTGTTTTTTTTGTTTTGTTTTATTTTTAGTGTTGGTTTGACTTATAATAATTGGATAATCCGTATTTCATCACCAGTCACACAAGGAATTTCCGTGATGACTGATTGTGCAGTGTTGGGGGTAAATGAAATCAGCACCCCGTTCCGATACAAAAGAATTTTATTAATATCCGTTACCGGTGCCGGGGTGGCAAATACAGTTTGTCCGTTTACGGCCACCACTTCCAGTCGCTTCTGGGTGCCGGTTACAAAACCGGATGCAGGTACCGCTTTCACCCGGCCATCTGCCGGATTGGCAACCAGAATATGATCCATGGCGGCATTACCGGCTGTCAGTGTATCAATCACCACCTGCCCTTTTACCTGCAGGGCGGCTGCCGGCGCGTTGGTACCAATACCCACCCATCCATTTTCGGTTATACTCATCCGTTCAATATTATTGGTACGAAAACGTAATGAAGCATTATCCGTAGTACCTACAAAGTGAATGCCCGGTGAGGTGAACGCATTGCCATCCAGGCTCCATACGGGCAGACTGGAAGACGATGTACCGCCCGCTGCCATTTTCAGCCACTTGGCCCCGTCGCAATAATAGATGCCCGGTGTTACATCGTTCACATTGGCCGTATTATACACCACCATACCCCGGTTAAAGGAAGTCATGGGTGCCGCGTTAGCCGTATTCACCAGGGCTACTCTCGGCAGCAGCAATCCTTTGTTTACGGACTCTATTTCGAGCACGGCATTGGCATTCAGCTGTGTCGGGTTATTACCGATTTTAACCTGGGCATCTGCCGCATAACCAACACCCATTAAGGTGATGAACATGCTCATGGCGAGTTTCCTGTATATTCCCTGGGTATTCAAAGTTTCTTACAGCTTTATTGTTTAATAAATTTTTGTCCGTTTCCGATCGGCCGGCCGTCTGCGCCGATCACCCGTATAAAATAGGTACCTCCCGCCAGGGCAGTCACATCTGCCGACACCAGGTTTTTGCCCGATGTAACCTGGATAACCTTACTGAACAACCGCTGGCTGGTTCCGCTGAAAATCACAAACTGTGCACGTCCCCGGTAAGTTGTGGTAAACACCAGGTTGACCAACGGTGTTACATTATAAACCGGATTGGGATAAACCTGCATGTATTCCTGCTGTTCACAATCCGTACGGACAACCACTACAGGAGAAAATGCAAAGGCACCATCTTTATCTACCATACGTAACCGGTAACTGGTTATAGAAATTGATTGTGCAACAACATGACGATATTGGTTACCGTTCAACAGGCCTGAAGCCAAAACTGTTGCCACGGCCTGATAGTGGACTCCATCGGTACTCTGCTCAATCACAAACCGGTCCGCGTTGAATTCACCGGATGTCTTCCAAGACAGACTGGCCGTACAACCCGCGGCAATGCCGGAAAAACTTTCCAGTCTCACCGGAAGTGTAGACACCAGTTTGCCGATACCGATGGCCGAAATATTGGTGATCATTGTACCCTGTAAAATGCTGTTGGCTGTGTTGCCCGTAGCTGTGGCATATCCGCTCAGATCCACCCAGCTGCTTCCATCCCATCCCACCAGCCTCAGTCCGGCCGTACTGGAAAATGCAGTCATATCCGGAATACTGACTTTAATAATTAAACCCTCGCCGGTGCCGGTAGTACCGGTACCCAGATTTCCGTTTGCACCGGTCTGCCAGTCCCACTGACCAACGGTACTCACTTCATAAACCGGAATAGCCGTGGATGTAACCGGATGCGTTCCGGCAAAAGGACCGGTAGGATCAAGATTATCAGAAGGATTACCCGGTATCCAGGCAGCGGCATACGCATCGCTGGCCAGTGAAGGCGCGGAGATTTCAAGCGTACGCAACTTATTGTCGCCGCCAATCGGAAAAACAAATGACCGGTTACCGTATTTCTTTACATAGCCGTCAATATGCACGGCGTCTGAACATCCGGTATAGTCTGCGGTATCAACGGCACTGAAATAACCTGGTATAGCGGATCTGTCTGTAGACCACCTGGCATCAGCCGCAGCCGGAATATTGATAATGGAATAATTAATCAGCTCCCCACCCGAGAAAACCATGTTTCCCTGAGCATATCCGCATAGCACGGACAGCCAAAAGACGAGTAGGGTGAGGATTAATTTCACGAAGAATAATTTGGTACCAGCATTTCATGAATGATGCCAGAAGTTTAATGGTTTGACATTCAATATATTAAATGAAAACCCTTAACCTCCTTTTTCCATAGTATGGACAGAAATTCCAAAATTTGCAGAAAATACGGTAATGTGTTCGTAAAAAAACGATTTTGAACATACCATATATATGTAACAATAAAACGGAGTGTGCCTGAACTAACCTTTAGGAGTATACGTATAGAGGCTTTCATTTGCAACTTATTATACCCATGAAAAACCGGTAAGTATTCATACTTAATTTTTACTTAACGCTTCTCTCTTACTAGGACAAGCCTGTGAAATAATGCTACTTTTAAACTCATTTTCATGCATGTTGCCACCACCAATGAAAAAATCCTTCATACCAGATAATCTCCTGAACAAAATGAAATCCGCTGTGGAAAGCTCCATGGACGGCATCGCCCTGCTTGATGCGACAGGGGCTTATATTTATTTAAATGAGGTTCATCTGTCCATGTTTGGGTATGCGAAAGAAGAAGAACTAATAGGAAAATCCTGGCAATCGATTTACGGTCCGGAAGAAACGGCCCGGATCAATGCAGAAATTTTCCCCCTGTTGATGGAACAAAAAAAATGGCGTGGAGAAACAAAAGGAAAAAGTAAACAGGGACTTCCGGTGTATCAGGAAATCACGTTGACAATCCAGGAGGATGGCGGCATCATCTGTATCTGCCGTGATATTGAAAAGCGGCTGACGGATTCACAGCAACTGCGGATGCATGAGAAAATACTGGAACAATCCAGGTCGATGCTGATTATCACCAACCGTGAACGGGAGATTACCTGGGTCAATGAGGCATTCTGCCAGATTACCGGCTACACCGCTGAAGAAGTAAAAGGTCAGATACCCGGTAAATTGCTGCAGGGAATCAACAGCGATCAGGCCATTATCCGTTCCTTCAGGCGTGCGCTGGATGAAAACAGCATCTTTCAATGCGAGTTACTGAATTATAAAAAAGACGGCACTCCTTTCTGGGCGGAAATTAAATGCCAGCCGCTGTTTGATGAACATGGAAAAGTGGAAGGCTTTTTTGCTATTGAAGAAGATATAACGGAAAGAAAACGAACGGAAGAGTTGCTCGAGGAACATAAGCTGCGGCTGGAAATGGCCATTGAAAGTTCAGGTGCCGCTCTCTGGGATTGGGATATTGCCAGCAATAAAGTGTACTATTCGCCAACCTGGAAAAAAATACTGGGTTATCTGGACGAGGAAATCAGGTTTAACCTGAGTGAATGGGAGGACCGGATACATCCGGAGGACAAGGATAAAACCCTGCAATGCCTGCACCAGTATCTTGAAGGGAAAGTACCAGCCTATGAAGCAGAAGTACGGCTGCGTCATAAAGACGGTCATTACCTGTCTTTCCTGGACAGGGGCCGCATCACTCATTACAACAATGACGGCAGTCCCGCGCGGATGATCGGGATCGGATTTAACATCAGTGAACTGAAAGAGACTCAGCAGAAACTGAAAGAAAGTGAATCCCGCTGGAATGCGGCACTGGAAGGCTCCGAATTCGGCGCCTGGGAATGGGACTTTGAAAACAACACGCTCTATTTCTCTCCGAAACTCAAAGAACTTTACGGATATAAACCGGAAGAACTGAACCCCACTCCGGAATTCTGGATCGGCACCTGTCATCCGGAAGACCTGGAGGAATCTAAAAATGCATTATACGATCACCTGCATAATAAATCACAGCATTTTAAATCAGATAGGCGGGTATTACACCAGGATGGCAGCTATCGCTGGTTTCAGAGCCGTGGTATCGTGATAAAAAGGGATGCGGACGGCAAACCCTTGAAAGTGGTAGGCTCCGTGGTGGATATTACAGGTCAAAAGAAACTGGAAGAAGAACTGATTGCCGCCAAGGAAAATGCGGAAGCGCATCTGAAAATCAAACGACGTTTCCTGGCCAATATCAGTCATGAAATCCGTACACCCATGCACGCAATCATGGGTATTGCCGAGCAATTATCCCTGTCAAAACTGGATGAAAAGCAGGAGTATTATCTGAAAATAATCAATGAGTCGTCAAAAGCATTGCTCAGCATTATTAATGACGTACTTGATATTTCAAAAATAGAAGATGGCAAAATGAAAATCGAGACCGTGGATTTCGGCCTGCGGGAAATTTTCTATAACGTCTTTAACCTGTTCAGTGATGCCGCCGCTGCGAAAAATCTCGCCTACAATGTACAGTTTGATGAAAAACTGAATAAAATATTCCTGGGTGACCCGGCCCGGATCCGGCAAATCATGCTGAATATTGTCAGCAATGCCGTAAAATTCACGGAGCAGGGCTCCATCACCCTTCAGTGCCGGCTGGCTTCCCGAACCGACAAATCATACCATGTTATTTTTGAATGTAGCGATACAGGAATCGGCATGAATGAGGATATGAAGAAAAGACTTTTCCAGGATTTTTCACAGGAAGATGAAAGCTTTGAACGGAAATACGGCGGCAGCGGACTGGGCCTGGCCATCACCCACGAACTGGTGAGCCTGATGGATGGCACAATCAATGTTATCAGTGAAAAAAATGCAGGCACTATGGTAACCATTAACCTACCCTTTGTGGAATCAAAAGAGATATTGAACAAAAATGCGGCAAAACCCGTTATCACCGCAAAAGAAGAACTGTCCGGCCTCAGTGTATTGGTAGCGGAGGACAACCAGTTTAACCGGCTGCTGCTGCAGATTATGCTCGGCAATAACGATATCAGTTATGATATGGCGGATAATGGCCTTCAGGCGGTGGAACTGGCCACCCGGAAAAACTATGATATTGTGCTGATGGATATACAGATGCCAGAAATGGACGGGATTGAAGCCACTAAGAAAATCAGGAGCATGACCGGGGATAAACTGCCCATCATTGCCATAACGGCCAATGCCGTGGAGGAAGAACTGAAAGCGTATATACGGGAAGGGCTGACTGATTATTTAACCAAGCCGTTTGATGAACAAAAACTGATCAATAAAATAAAAGAATACACGTCCTGAAACGCGTGATCACGATTCCATTCCCGGCAAAACCCGGTCCGTACAATAAACAACCACTATGATTCTGTCCGCATGCACGTACGTTTTCTGATTATTATATTATTACTGACCGTCAGTACCGGTTATGCCCAGTCAATCGATTCACTCGAAAAAATACTGGCACGCCCTTCTCTTCCCGATGAAGAACGGATTGACAATCTGAATATCCTTGCCAGGGAACTGACATATGTAACGCCGATCCGCTCTATTGAAACGTCCAAAGAAGCACTGGAACGCGCCTCGGGGATACACTATGAAAAAGGGAAAGCCTATGCCTACCGCAACCTGGCCGGTGCCTATTCCTTTTACGGCAGTTTCTACCTGACCATTGACAATATGCAGAAGGCGTTGGAAATATTTGAACGCCTCCGGGATTCGGCCGGTGTGGCCAGTTGCCATATTTCGCTGGGACATACCTATCGCCGGTTGCGTAACCGGGCGTATGAACTGGAATACCACAAAAAAGCGTTTGAGATTTTTTCCCGGCTGAATATACCGGATCGGATCGGTGTCACCGCTCATAATCTCGGGGAAACCTATTTCAATATCGGCGACCTGGACAAAAGCTTTCAGCTTACGGAAAAAGCGATCATCATTAACGACTCGCTGCATAACCTCTCCGTTTTATCTGCCTGCTATAAAGTAATGGGCAATATATTTCTGCAGCGCGGCGACTATGATAAGGCGGAAAAAAACTTTCTCCAGGTACTACATATTTCTGAACAGCTGGGAGAAAATTCACAGAAAATTGCCAGTATTGAATCCATGATTCAGCTGGCTCAGCTGTATGATCACCGTAAAGAACAGGATAAAAAACTGCATATCCTCAACCAGGCCGCAGATTTTGTAAAAGTCAATAAACTTACAGACTATGTGGAACCGGTGTACATTAAGCTGGTGGAAGAATATATAAAACGGAATAACCGGGCCAAGGCACTGGAAATCATCAGTGCGTTTAAAAGCACGCAGGACTCCCTGACACGTATCCAGCTGGAAGACAGGAACCGGCTGACCCTCGGCTTTATCCAACTCTTCGAGATGGAGAAAAAAAACAGCCTCCTGTCGGAAACCAACCGCCAACAGGAAGAACGGATCAGGAACCGCAATACCCTGGTAACCGGCGCGGCCCTGTTTATGCTCCTCTTACTTGTGCTGCTTTTCCTGCTGATCCGGAATATCCGGAAATTAAAAAGGAATAATGCACTCCTGATGGAGAAAGACCGGATCATCACTTCTCAAAACAGGAAACTCGCCGAACTCAATGCCACCAAGGATAAATTTTTCAGTGTGGTATCGCATGACATGAAAGCCCCGTTGAACTCTCTCTGGTCCTTTACCAACCTGCTGGAAGAAAATATCAATGTGCTGCAACGGGAACAACTACTTGACCTAGTAAAAGAGCTCAAACAACACCTGGAGTCCACCACCAAAATGACCGACAATCTCATGACCTGGGCCAAACTCCAGATGAAAGAAATGAAGACTGAACCGGAAGAAGTTGATTTAAATGAAATTGTACGGGATGTAATCGGCCTTTATAAAGAGATTGTATTGTCAAAAAAGATTAAACTGATTAACCAGTTACCGACTGACGCCCGTGTCTGGGCCGACGGCAACCAGGTAACATTCATTATCCGCAACCTCGTGAATAATGCGATAAAATATTCCCCGCGGGGCGGCGAAATCCTGATTACCGGTGAATTTAGCAGCCCCGGTAACTTTAGTCTTAAGGTAGCCGACTCCGGTAAGGGCATTCAGGAAGCCATTATTGCCAAGCTGTTCACCAACGAAGCCATTCATAGTGCCAGGGGAACCGCCGGCGAACAGGGATCGGGCCTCGGACTAAAACTTTGCCATGAATTCACACAATTAAACCATGGCTCATTACTCGTGGCCAGCAAAGCCAGCCAGGGTACTGTTTTCTCCCTGATTTTACCGGCCAGACCGGCTATCTGACAACCGGTCAGCCCGGACGATGGAATAAGCCGGGATTTCAATACTTTTGCAGCACTCATTTAAGCCCCGTCTTACCAAAGGTGCTGAAAATGAGTTTTTTAGTCTGAATTAACCTGACCGGTCTTTCCGGTTTAAATAGTGTATACACATGAAATTTTACAACGTACTGATTAAATACCGTTTGTGGATTGGAGTGGCTTTAATAGCCCTTGGGGGATATGTGAATTTTGCCTCTTCCTTCTGGCCTGCTTTTCCCCTTTACCTGATCGGTGTAATCCTCGTAGCAGGGCATTTCTTCTTTGGTCCGCTCCGGCTGATTCAGGAGTATATGGAAAGCGGCGATATGGATGGTGCTGAGAAAATAATCAACTCCATTAAATTCCCAAACCTGTTATACAAACCCATCCGTTCCGTGTTTTATACACTGAAAGGAAATATCGCCATGATGAAACAGGATTTTGACGGCGCTGAAAAAATGATGAAGAAAGGACTGGATCTCGGTATGCCAATGAAGGAAGCCGAAGGAGCGAGTCTGCTGCAGATGGGAATGCTTTCCATGCAGAAAAATGACCTCAAACAAGCAGAAAGTTATATTCGCCAGGCCCTGCGTAAAGGTTTACCTGATAAAGAAAATGAAGCCGCTGCCTACCTGCAGATGTGCAGCCTGATGATGAATAAACGGGAATTCAGAGCCGCCAAGGATTTCTTCCGCAAAACAAAAGCATTAAAACCCACCACCCCGCAGATCGTGGACCAGATCAAGCAGATTGAGAAGTATATTTCGAGGATACCCGGGTAAGTTGACAGGTTAATAAGTTGAAAGGTTGACAGGGATGTCAACCTTTTTTTTGCAGTTGATTATATAGTAAATTGCCGGACAACTCAATTGCACCATGAAAAAAATTCAATGCTTAGCCGTACTGTTTCTCATCGCAGGAACACTCTCTGCCCAGCAAAATACATCCTCCCTGAACCTGATTCCGGTTCCGGTTTCAGTAAAACAAGGACAAGGTCAGTGTGTTCTTCCCTACAATGCCACCATTTATTACAACGGCCAGGAGGATACCCGCAAAATCGTGAATCAACTGGCTGACCGGTTAAATACCGGTGCCAATCTGATTCAGATTAAGAAGGGTAAA
>Ga0209480_10000346_pt1 | contig 39687 bp, 28 predicted proteins | sample JI61114C2DNA_FD_187501 | JGI IMG/M metagenome (GOLD analysis project Ga0209480, IMG submission 187501) | Wastewater effluent complex algal communities from Wisconsin, to seasonally profile nutrient transformation and Carbon sequestration -... | ecosystem: Engineered > WWTP > Effluent > Algae... | reverse complement strand
AATTATTTATTGTGGGAAACACAAACAGAATTTAATAATCCTGATCTTAAGCCATCTAAAAACATTGATTATGAAATCGGCTTCCAGCAGAAATTATCAAATTCTTCGGCGCTGAAACTTTCAATATATTATAAAGAAATTCGCGATCAGATTCAAAATGCTTTGATCAATTATACGAATAACGTTTCAGGTTCATTATTGAGTTTCCGAAACATTGACTTTAGCACAGTCAAAGGGTTGCAATTACAATATGACCTTAGAAGAACTAGCAATTTAACGCTTCAGGCTAACTATACTTTACAGTTTGCAGATGGTACGGGTTCAGATCCTCAAACGCAAAGAAGTATCGCCAGAAATGGTCAGATTCGAGTATTGAGTCCGCTTGATTTCGACGAAAGACATGCAATTAAATTCACACTGGATTACAGATTTGATGAAGGTAAGTTATACAATGGTCCAGAATGGTTTGGAATTGATTTCTTCTCAAATACAGGAATAAACATTATTACGACAGCAGTATCAGGTAGACCATATACTAAGGCTGCTACTCCTACTGAAAGAGGTGGTTCAGGAACAATAGGCACATACAATGGACAAAGATATCCATGGAATTTCAATGCCGATCTTAGAATCGACAAATCATTTACATTGAATAAGGATAGCAAAGACCATCCTCTTGCATTTAACATTTATCTAAGGATAACAAATGTGTTGAATACAAGAAATATTTTTGGCCTGTACAAAGCTTCAGGTTCAGAATTTGACGATGGATTCTTGCCAACTACTCTTGGACAAAACTTATATTCTGCTATTGAATCAAACGAAATTGGTACAGGCTTTGGAAGAACATCTCAAGATTATGTTAACGCATACAATTGGTTAATGTATAATCCTGACTTTTTCAACGGTCCTAGAAGAATCTTTCTTGGTGCCAGCTTTAATTTTTAATCATTAATTTTTTTTCTATGTTTTATTACTTTATTGATAAAACCAATTGGACCTTAAATTTTAAAATAATACAAATGAAAAATAATATTCTTTTGTTCGTATTTCTTATGTTAACCTTTGTTACAGCAGATGTCAATGCTTACCGACCTTATAAGTCAGGTACTCAACCAGACAACAAGGAAACATTGGAATTGCGTGAGCTATGCGCTCCGGCGACTGCCAAGATAGAGCTGAATGTCAACAACGTTAGGGCGCTGTTACTCAATGGTGGTGACGTTTGGTGGGATCGCGAAGATGGAAGGTATATAGTTCCTAATGTCACTTCTAAACCTGTTTCTTCTATTTTTGCGGCAGCTGTTTGGGTGGCTGGATTTAATGGGGGATCATTGAAGGGTGCCGGTAGAATGTATGGTTATGATAATAAGCATGACTGGTTTCCTGGCCCATTAAATGACAATAACGGACAAATTACAATTCAGGAATGTTCTAACTGGGATAGATTCTTTGAGGTAAGAGGCGATGAAATCGATCGTCATATTGCTTTATTCAATACAGCAGTTTTAAATGGCACAGAATATACTGAAGACCAAATTCCTCTAAACGTAAGAGGTTGGCCTGCCAGAGGCAATCCTTATTTCAAAAGGATATTTAATTGGAATCTGCCAAGCACTACAGCAGCTCTTGCACCATTCTACGATTATGATGGTGATGGAGAATATGATCCGGCACTAGGTGATTTTCCTATTATAGAAGTACGTGGAGTAGGTGGAGCTTGTGAGCCAACACTAGAAAATCCTGTACCTCCAACTTATGCGGATCAAATGTTTTTCTGGATCTACAACGATAATGGAAATGCGCACTCTGATTTTGGTGGTCAACCTATTAATATGGAAGTTCAGGTGCAGGCTTATGCATTTAAAACGACAGATCAGTTGAATGATATGACATTCATGCGATATAAACTTGTCAATAGAGCTCCTACTGTAACTGAAGATTGTATCTTCGGATGGTGGGTGGATTCAGACCTTGGTTGTCCTGATGATGACTTGATCGGATGTGATTCTTCCAGAAGTTTAGTTTATTATTATAACGTAGATGGTACTGATGGTAATTCGGGTCCTGACATGACATTGTGTAATGCAGGCGGTGGTTCTGTTAATACCTATGGTAGAAAAGTTCCAATTATTGGTATCGATTATTTTGAAGGACCTACCATCGATTCGACTACAACTTCAGGAAAAGATACTTTGTATGATATTGGAATGACTTCATTTACCTATTTCAACAGAGAAAGTGCTGAAGCAGGAACTACTGACCCGGGTACCCTTAGGGAATTATATAATTATATGGATGCTAAATGGAAAGATGGTACTCCATTTACATATGGTGGGTCTGGCTATAAGTCTGGAGGAGCTATTACAAGATATCCATTCGCTGATGACCCGGACAATGTAAACGGCTGGTCAATGAAAACCGTTCCGTCACTTCCTGGTATAGATAGAAGAAGTGTACAGTCTACCGGACCGATCACTCTTGAATCTAACAAAACGAATTACATGGTAGTAGGAGTTCCATGGGTTCCGGATCAAGATTATAATGGCCCTAACAACGCACCTTCACTGAAGGATCTTAGAGCGGCGGATGATATCTGCCAAGGTTTATTCGACAACTGTTTTAAGATTTTCGATGGTCCTGACGCTCCTGAAGTTGATGTGATTGAACTAAATCAAAAGATTATAATTGCGTTGAGCAATGATTCGACAAAGTCTAACAACTTTAATTTGGATTATGCAGGATTTAATCCTGGTATATCTCCAAATAAAGATGCTGAAGGACTTTTTAGATTCCAAGGTTATCAGATCTATCAATTGAGTAGAAATGACGTTTCATTATCTGAATTGGATGATGTCTCTAAAGCAAGGCTTGTAGCACAGGTCGATCTTAAAGATACGGTGACTACTTTATATAACTGGACAGCTATTGACAACCCATCACATATACATACGGCACCTGACGGTGATGATCATTTCATTTGGACACCTACCGTTAAAGTAATAGGTGAAAACAAAGGTTTGAGAAATACATTCGAGGTTACTCAGGATCTTTTTGCTTCAGGCGATCAGAAACTATTGAACCATAAAAAATACTATTATACTGCAGTTGCTTATGCTTATAACAACTTCCAAAAAGTTACACAGGATGGTGAAGGTCAAAAGATAACTTTCGCTAGAGGTAGAAGAAACAGTAAGATATATACCGGTATTCCAAGACCAGTAGTTGATAGAGTTCTTAACTCTGACTATGGAGATGGAGCACTTATCACACGTTTGGATGGTGAGGGAAGCTATAGTTCTTTTCTTGAATTGGCTGATGGAGAAAGAGATAGATTATTTAACTTGAGTTTCACTGATGGACCAAATGCTGATAGAACTATTAAGTACAAGGAAGAAGGTGGACCAGTAGCTGTTAAAGTATACAATCCCGTAGATGTAATAGATGGTAAATTATTCCTTGCATTTACTGATGATAATGGAAACGATAATGTTTTAAATGAAAAAACTGCAGTATGGTCTCTTACAGACGTAAATGGCGATACACTGGTAAAAAATGAAAATTTTGATTTGTTTAATGAGAGGCTTATAGCTGATTATGGAATGTCTATATTCTTCTACAACAATGAACCTGGAGAAGACAGAGATGACATAAATGGTTATGTCGGTCAAAGGGGAGAATATAAAACTGCAGGTGCCACACCTTGGATAACTTTCATTCAGGATGGACAAGATGGCTTCAGCCCTAACCTCAATGTTTCATTACTTATTTCGGAAGTATTGGATTGGATCAACTATATAGTAAAAACTGATGGAAAGCCGAATGAAGATCCTAAGAATGTCTACGAAAAATTAAGTTTCTGGCCAGCTGTTCTTGCTTTGAGAGATGGAGAAGATGTGGGTGCAAACCAATTCTTTACTCCGGTACCGGCTTCTACTAACATTAAATCTACTGTATTAAAGGTCAATGATCTTTCTCAGTTAAATAATGTGGATATTGTATTTACCTCTGATAGATCTAAATGGTCTAAATGTATTGTTGTTGAATCTTCTAATAGTAAATATGCATTAGCTGGATTTGATTCTGAAGGCAAAGCATCAGGCTTTAGCTTAAGAAAAGGTAGGTCAATTACAAAAGATGTAGATGCTAATGGTGATCCTGTGTTAAATGCCAATCCGGATTCAATAGGTATGTCTTGGTTCCCGGGTTATGCCATTGATGTTGAAACTGGCGTTAGATTGAATATATTCTTTGGAGAAAACTCTAGTTATGATCCTCAGATCTTTAGTACATTGTTTGAAGCAGAAGGGTTAGATCCTAAGAGCGGAAGAGATATGATCTGGAATCCAAGTGGAAAACTGTTGATCAATGCAAATAACAATTTATTGTCACCAGAGAATTTCTTCGGAGGAGGACAACATTATATTTATGTTACTAAGACGAAATACAATGAATGTGCTACGTTCCTCAACAACCTTAAGAATCCAAGTGATGTAAATAAGGCCAGAGTTTTATCTCAGGTAACTTATATTGCAATGCCTTTGACTAACGGTATGTTGAGCTATAAGGATGGTCTAATCCCGGAAGAATTTACCTTTAAAGCAAGGGTTAATAATGATTACAAAGTTTCATCTATTCCTGAAGGCAGGACTGGATTGAATAATGGAATGCCTAGTTATGAGATTAATATTTCAGGTAAGGCTTTTGGCCAAAGAGATAATGCTCTAGTCAATCATGCACTGGACAGTATATCTGTAGTGCCGAATCCTTACTATGCTTACTCAGGTTACGAAACCAACGAGATCAGCAACATAGTAAAGATCACGAATCTTCCGGCAAAATGTTTGGTAACTATTTATTCACTTGATGGTAAATTTATCAGACAATTCAACAGAAATGAAATTAGAGAAGAGAAGAATGGAGTTGGAAGGGGTGTAGTCTATGCTCAGGTCGTTCCGGACATCGAATGGGACTTAAAAAATGCAAATGGAATCACCGTTGGAAGCGGTATTTACCTTATTCATGTTAAATCTGATGAAGGTGAAAGAGTTATCAAATGGGTAGGTGCTATTAGACAGCTCGAAATCTCAGGATTCTAAATAAAACAATCTTAAGCGTCAGGAAATCAAGAGCCTGACGCTTTATTAAAAACTATTAATTTGCTTTTATTTTTTTAAAAGTGATTGGAAAATATCAAAAGAAATTAACGTGAAAAAATACTTTACATTTTTAATGTTTTGCGGATTCATTGCCTCTTCAATGGCAGGTAATCCTGATAGACAAGGATCAGCAGGCGCAGGGGAATTGCTTATGAATCCATGGGCTAGAAGTGCGGGCTTACACACTATCAATACTGCAGGTGTGACAGGAATTGAGGCTACCAGACTCAATATCGCAGGAATGGCTAGGATCAATAGCCTGGAAATATCATATGGACACGCTCAATATCTAGTAGGAACAGATATTTCAATGAATACATTAGGTCTTGCCAAAAAAATTGGTAAAAACGGTGTATTTGGGTTGGACTTCATGTTAGTAAATGTTGGTGATATTAAAGTGACTACAGTTGCCTATCCTGAAGGAACAGGTGCTACTTTCACACCTACATTTGCAAATATTGGTATATCTTATGCTACTGTATTTGAAAATAAAGTATCTGTGGGTGCTGCAGTTCGTCTTGTGATGGAATCATTCGGTGGTATATCTGCCAGAGGAGTTGCCATCGATGCTGGTGTTCAGTATGTTAATGGACCAAAAGATAATTTCAAATTAGGTTTGTCCCTCAGAAATCTTGGAACTCCAATGAAATTCAGAGGAGAAGGTTTCACAGTAACGAAACCATCTGAAACAGGTGCAAATACTAACTTGGCTTACGATCAGAGATCCGCAAATTTTGAATTGCCGGTAGCTTTGAATATAGGTACATCTTACGATTTTTATGTCGGTGATGATATCAGAGTATCTCCAATGGTTAACTTTACATCAAACTCTTTTAGCAGAGATCAACTTGGTTTCGGCGTTGAATTGGGTATATTGGATAATATGCTTCAAGTAAGAGGTGCTTATAAAGCTGAATTACAAAAAACAACAGCTATTGTTAAGGAAGATGTTTATTCTGGTTTGGCATTGGGCGCTTCAGCGAATCTTGTGTTCAATAAAGAGAAAAAATCTAAGATCGGTTTTGACTATGCTTATAGAACTACAAATGTATTCTCAGGTACACACAACTTTGGTGTCCGAATAGATTTGTAGCCTTAAACTTTATTGCCCAATAAATGTTTAACAATATTCTAATCAGATAAAACTAAACACTTCCATATGGGAGTGTTTAGTTTTTTTATTAAAATCAATATATGTCAAATTACAACTATTTAACTCAAGAAGGATTGGATAAGCTTAATGCTGAATTGGAAGATTTTAAAACCAATGGTCGTCAGGAAGCTGCTAAGGCAATAGCTGAGGCAAGAGATAAAGGTGATTTGTCTGAAAATGCAGAATATGATGCAGCCAAAAATGCTCAAGGCATGCTGGAATTGCGGATTAATGAGCTTGAGAAAGTATTGTCTAATGCCAGACTTATTGATGCTTCACAATTAGATATCACAAAAGTGACCATTCTTTCAGTTGTAGAGTTAGAAAACATCAAAACAAAAAAGATATTTAAATATACTATTGTGTCGGAGGCTGAAGCAGACCTTAAAGCCGGAAAAATAAGTGGTAGCTCACCAATTGGTAAAGGTTTATTGGGTAAAAAAGAAGGTGAGGTGGCAGTTATAACTACCCCAGCCGGAGCACTAGAATTCAAAATTTTGAAATTATCACATTAATAAGGTATGTCTTCAATTTTTGCTAAAATAATCAATGGAGAAATTCCTTCTCATAAAGTTTATGAAGATGAGAATTTTCTTGCATTTTTAGATATACGCCCGATGGTTAAAGGGCACACACTTGTGATACCCAAGAAGGAGGTAGATTACCTATTTGATATGAATCCTGAAGAGTATACTTCCTTACTTCTCGCTGCTCAGAAAGTAGCTAAAGGAATTAAAAAAAGCGTGCCTTGTACTAAAGTAGGTATGACTGTCATTGGTCTTGAAGTTCCGCACGCACATGTGCATCTTATGCCGATAAATAATGTTGCTGATATGAGTTTTAAAAATCCGGTAGTTGAAATGACACAATCTGAAATGAACCAATTAGCCCAATTGATCAATAAAAACATAGAGTAATCTTTATTACAATTTAACTTTTCCCGGATTTTCTTTTATAAAATCAGCCCAGCCTTTAGATTTGCTTGTTCCTGACAATGTATCTCGACAAAAAGCATGACACAGCGCTACAGATAAGGCATCGGTAGCATCAAGAGAAGCATCAGACAAGTCTATCCCAAATTGTTTTTCGATCATTCTTGCTACTTGTTCCTTTGAAGCATTTCCATTCCCTGCTACAGATTGTTTTATCTTTCTTGGAGAATACTCAGCAGTAGTCAATCCGAAATACATGGCAGCTGATATAGCTACTCCTTGTGCTCTGCCTAGTTTAAGCATGGATTGGATGTTTTTACCAAAAAAAGGAGCTTCAATTGCAAATTCATTGGCATTAAATTTTTGGGTCAGCAATTCAATTTTCATAAAAATCTGATGCAGTTTCTCGTGCGGGTTTGTTATGTGTTTAAGGTTTAAAGTACCATATTCCAGTAGCTCAGGCAAGGGTTTATTAAATCTCACCAAAGCGAAACCCATTTTAATAGTACCCGGATCGATACCAAGAATTATAGGATTGGATTTAATCATGAATCTTTTGTTTTACCTGAATATATCCGCAAGGTAAGATAATATTATAAATTTGTTTAATCTATCATTTGTTTTAGTAGACCCCGCTTTCATACAACTCCAATGCTTTTTCCAGATCTTCTGGTGTATCAATACTTATTCCCTGGGAAGGCGTTTCGGCCATTTTAATTTTCATGCCGTGCTCAAGATATTTAATGCATTCTATCATTTCTGAGGCATCAAGTGGTGTATCCGGCAGTGAAGATGCTTTGAGCAATGCTTCTTTTCTAAAACCATAGATACCAATGTGTTTGTAACATTTGTATTCAACATTCAAATTTCTTCTAAACGGAATCGGACTTCTTGAAAAATACATTGCTTCTCCAAAAATATTAGTAATTACTTTAACCACATTTGGATTGTTGATCATTTCCTCCTCTCTGATAAGCATCATTGGTGAAACAATATCGGTGGTTTTCTGGTGGTCATTTACAAAGAGGTCTAACAGCTTCGTCATGATTTCTTTGTGCACAAAAGGCTCATCTCCCTGTATATTAAAGAAAATATCATAATCGAGATTTTTTGCGATTTCAGCGATCCTTGAAGTACCATTCTCATGTGGTATACTACTCATATAAGCAGTCCCACCATTTGAGATAATTTCATTATAAATTATTTCACTATCACAGACTACTGCGACATGATCGAAGAGCTCTGTTGCTTTCATGTTTTCATAAACCCTTCTTATGATTGTTTTATTTCCAATCTCTTTCATGAGTTTTCCTGGAAACCTTGTAGAATCATATCGTGCAGGAATGAGTGCTGCTATTTTCATGAGTTTAATTTTTGCTCAAAATTAAACTTTTTTGAGTATAATCGATTTACTTCATTGAGATCTCAGTAAGTTTCACTTGCTGACTTAGTAAACATTATAATGTTTAGGCGGACATGTAATGGAATAGAAACTTTGTTTAACTTTGCGCCCAAATAAAAAAAAGAAATGATAAAGATTCTCGCGAACGATGGCATTGAGGCCGATGGTAAAATGTTATTGGAGGAAGCTGAGTATGTAGTAGAGACGAATAAGGTGGCTCAGGCAGATCTAATGAAGGTATTACCGCAATATGATGTCATAATCGTAAGAAGTGCCACACAGGTGCGAAAAGAATTGATTGACGCTTGCCCAAACCTGAAAGTGATAGCTAGAGGTGGAGTAGGTATGGATAATATAGATGTTGACTACGCTCGCAGCAAAGGCATTGCAGTGATCAACACCCCTGCAGCTTCTACCCGTTCAGTTGCTGAGTTGGCTATGTCTCACATATATGCCTTGTCAAGAAATATACACAGATCAAAAAAGGAAATGTCAACTGCTGATGCAGACTTTAAAGGATTGAAATCAGGATATTCTAAAGGTACAGAACTTGCAGGTAAAACACTTGGCATAATTGGTTTCGGAAGAATCGGGCAAGAAGTAGCTAAACTAGCTATGGGTTCAAATATGAGAATTCTCCCTTATGACCCTTATGTCGAAGAGACAGAATTGAAGTTCAATATTTTTGGAAATGACAATTTGAATCTTGCAGTTAAAGTTAATACTGTGGATAAAGAATATGTAATTAAAAACAGTGATTTTATCACTTTGCATTTACCATTTGCTGATGGTAAACCAATCATTGGTGCTGAAGAAATAGCCAAAATGAAAAATGGTGTGGTGCTTATCAACACTGCAAGAGGTGGTGCTATTAATGAAGATGCGCTTATGGAAGGTCTGGCATCAGGAAAAATCTATGGAGCAGGATTGGACGTTTTTGACAACGAACCTCATCCTCGAAGAGATATCCTGGATCATCCGATGATCTCTTTGACACCACACATCGGGGGTTCAACTAAGGAAGCTCAGATGAAAATAGGCATTGAGTTGGCTGATAGCATCATTACTTATCTTGAAGCTAATCCATAGATCGAGTTAAAGACTAGTCAAAGTTTTTTTAATTTATTAAAAAATTATTATCAATATATTAATGTCGAATACATCCAAACAAAATCAGGTATTACTTGAAGAACAGGATGATTCGTTCTCTAACTCAATTGTCGTCATTGATGCTCATGAGCACAATCTAAAACATATTGATGTAAACATTCCTAGGGATAAGTTGGTAGTCATCACAGGTATCAGCGGCAGCGGAAAGTCCAGTCTTGCTTTTGATACTATTTTTGCTGAAGGTCAGAGACGTTATATCGAAACCTTTGATAATTATACCAGGATGATGATTGGCGGAATGGAACGTCCTGCTGTGGAAAAAATCAGCGGATTATCTCCTGTGATCTCTATTGAACAAAAGACTACAGGCTGGAATCCACGATCTACGCTAGGCACTGTGACAGAAGTCTATGACTTATTGAGACTTTTCTTTGCAAGAGCTTCTGAAGCTTATTCTTATATCAGTGGTAAAAAAATGGTCAAGTTTTCTGAGGAAGAGATCTTGGGTGCTATCACCGGTGATTTGGATGGAGCATCTATCATGATCTTAGCACCGATAGTAAAAGGCCGTAAAGGCCATTACAAAGAATTACTTGATCAGGTAAGAAAACAAGGATATACGAAGGTCAGGATTGATGGTGAGATAACTCCACTTTCTGTAGGCCTGCAGGTAGATAGGTATAAAGTTCATGATATTGAATTGGTCATAGATAAACTATCTGTTATTGAATCCAATCTCACCAGACTAATTACTTCTTTGCAGTTAGCCTTGAAGATGGGTGAAGGGCTTATTTATATATTTAATAACAACACGGAAGAAATAAGGCTCTTTAGTAAGCATCTCGCTGATCCTGAAAACAAATTGGCTTACGAAGAACCGAATCCCAATACCTTTTCTTTCAATTCTCCATATGGGGCTTGTGCTAGATGCAGTGGGCTAGGGGAATTATTTGAAGTGGATATTCAAAAAGTAATACCTGATTTTGCCAAGTCGATTAATGATGGTGGCATCGTTGCCCTGGGACTTCCTCGGGAGACAAATTATTACAATCAGGTACGTGAAATAGCCAAAGATTATAAATTTACCTTTGCCACTCCAATCGATAAAGTTCCAATGGCTGCATTAGATCAAATTCTCTATGGTTCTAATGGTAAAGATTGGGAGGGAAATAAACCATATTCTTACAATGAATATACTTATGACCTGAAGACTACGGGTTTAATCAGAATCATAGAACTGTGTTACTCAGATTCCTCTTCAGAAAAGATAAGACAATGGGCAGAAGAATTTATGTCATTAGAAGTCTGTCCTGATTGCAAAGGAGATCGTCTGAAAATAGAATCCCTTCACTACAAAATTGCAGGTAAAAATATCGCTGAAATCAATAAAATGCCATTGGCTGCATTGAACGATTGGTTTCTTACTTTAAATGATAAACTTGACGAAAGACAGCAAAGCATCGGCAAAGATATTTTAAAAGAGATCAGCATGAGGGTGCATTTTTTAAACCATGTTGGCCTAGATTATTTGACTCTTGATAGAAGTGCAAGAACACTTTCCGGAGGTGAATCACAGCGTGCCAGACTCGCTAATCAAATAGGTACACAACTTTCTGGAGTGCTGTACATTTTGGACGAACCAAGTATTGGTTTACATCAGCGTGATAATAACAGGCTCATCAAGGCACTCAAAGAACTGGTGGAAATAGGAAATACGGTGCTTGTTGTCGAACATGACAAAGATATAATGTTGGCTTCCGATTACATCATTGACATTGGCCCAGGTGCAGGTATTCATGGTGGAAAAGTAACAGGATTCGGGACACCTGAAGAATTTTTAAAATTAAAAAATACAACTGCTCAATATCTCGCCGGTGAAATTAGTGTTACAATACCTAAAGAAAGAAGGAAGGGTTCAGGGAAAACCCTGAAATTGTTGGGCGCAACCGGGCATAATCTGTTGAACGTCGACTTATCACTTCCATTAGGTATGATGATCATGGTGACAGGCGTGTCAGGCAGCGGAAAATCTTCACTTATTACTGAAACATTATATCCAATACTCAGGAAACACTTTTACAACAGTCTATCTAAACCTCTACCTTTTAAAGCAATAGAAGGGCTAGAATATTTGGACAAAGTAATTGAAATAGATCAGGCTCCGATAGGTAGGTCGCCCAGGTCTAATCCAGTCACATATATCAACGTGTTTTCAGAGATCAGAAATATTTATGCGGCTTTGCCTGAGTCTAAGATTAGAGGGTATAAAATCGGGAGATTTTCTTTCAATGTAGCAGGGGGAAGGTGTCCGATATGTGAGGGTGGTGGTATGAAAGTAATTGAAATGAACTTTTTACCCGATGTGATGGTGGAATGTGAAGGGTGTAAAGGTAAACGTTACAATAAGGAGACGCTTGAGATTCTCTATAAAGGGAAGTCTATAGGAGATGTGCTTCAAATGACTGTAAATGAAGGAGTTGAATTTTTTCAACCTATTCCAAAGATATATAGAAAGCTGAAAACACTTCAGGATGTAGGATTGGGTTACATTGCACTAGGTCAGCAATCTACCACGCTAAGTGGGGGAGAGGCTCAAAGAGTAAAACTTGCCGAAGAGCTTTCAAAAAAGGATACCGGCAATACGATGTACATATTGGATGAGCCAACTACTGGCCTTCATTTCAGCGATATACAACAGTTGCTGGTTGTTTTACAATCACTTGTTGACAAAGGTAATACTGTCCTAATTATCGAGCACAATATGGATATGATAAAATCAGCGGATTATGTCATCGATATCGGACCTGAAGGAGGTTCCGGAGGAGGCAAAATCGTAGCAGAAGGACGTCCGGAAGAAATAATAAAAAATTCTAAAAGCTTGACGGGTCATTTTTTAAAGATGGAATTAAATCCTTCTTAATGCATATTATTTTTTTCGATCTTCCCAACTATCAATTTTCCAGTTGTCTACAGTTTTCCTTTCTGGTCGTTCTTCTAAAGAAAGATCTTCATATTCAATGAATTCATTAGAAATTGATGCCTGAGTCCCAGTATTTTGATCTTTCTGGAGGTTTTCAATTTTTTTGGAAATAAGTATTTTGAACATCATTCCAACCAATGTAAAAGGTAAAAATAACAGAGATACGATTCCATTAAGGATTCCAACCAATGGGCTTAACTTGATGTTCGTCCCAATTTTTTTGAAGTAACTAAAGAGCAATTCTTTCTTCATGATCAGAATGGCGATCAATAATAATGGCGTGGCATACAAAAAGATTATGTAAAATATCTTCGCTACTGAAAATAGAAAATAGCCAAATACCAAAAGGATTATTATTCCAATGAGTGATGAGAAGTTAAATGAAATTGATTTGTTCATTGCTAAATATTTGTAATTTTTAAACAAAATAATTTGCAAAATGATTTTTTGAGCAATGGAATTTTCGATGAAATTACAAAATTAACTGTCCAAGCCTTGGTTTGATTTAACAACCAATCAGAATAATCTATTGAGAAATTATTATAGTGCGTTTTAAAATTGCAGCGTTTTGAGGTTTTTTAGCATAAATCATAGATAAAAGGGTATAATTGTTATCTTTGAACCAACTATAATCAATGTAATTTTTATTTCATGTCTAACATTTACAGCAAATTCGTTCTTTTTTCTTTATTATGTTTTTCTACTCAAATATCTTATAGTCAATGTAATCCTGCTCTTACTATTGAACCTGCTTTTAATTGTTTTACAGCAGCTAGTTCAGCAATAAATGGATCTGGTACAGGATTTGTTTGCGATCTAAATAATTTTTGTATCAGTACAGGTGCAGTCCCGCAACTAGATCCACCAATACCATTTTGTAGCACAAATTCTGTTCTGAATAATCCTATTTGGTTTTCTTTTATTGCAGATGCATCCGGCGTATTGGATGTAGAAGTGATCACAGCAGGTTGCACCGGAGGAATTCAATGGGCACTATATGATCAATGCGGAAATTATTTTAATACAATAGCATGCCAAAGTTTTCCTGTTTTACCAGCCAACACTCCATTTAACATATTTGTTAACGGTACTATACCTGGGGCGACTTATTATTTGGTGATCGATGGAGCCAATGGAGCAACTTGCAATTATGAGTTTCATGTTAATGATGGAATTAGTCCAATTTTTGTAGGAGATGCAATTGGGACGACATTAACAGGTAACACAATGATTTGTGGAGGATCTACAGTTAACTATTCATTCCCCGGTATACAATTTGGTACAGATTATCATTGGACATTACCTGACGGATCTACAATTGATTCCGAAGGTCCAAATACATCTATTTCTTTCCCTGAAGGAATGACTCCCGGACCTTACCAACTTTGTGTTACAGCATCTAATGATTGTGACCCTAATGATGATGCTGTTCCTGTTTGTTGGGACATAACAATACTTGAAGAACCGAAATACAATGTTTTTGGTGAAGTATGTCAAGGTGATACATACAATTTTCGAGGTGGAAATTATCCTCCCGGAAGTTATACATTTAATTATCAAGGTCCGAATGGAACTAGTTGTGATACAACTTATAATCTTGTTATAGTGCCACTGCCTAATACCAATGGTCCTGACCAACAGGTATATAAATGTGAAGATGATTTCTTTGCGTTTGTAGATGGGGTGCCTTTTCAATCGGGACCTGCAGCTAATATTGTGACATATGTAAATTCCAGAGGGTGCGACAGTCTTGTAAATTTTTATATAAATGATGTGCAATTGTCAGGAACGGTCCAGGCCAACCCAGCGTCATTACCTTGCGGCGGCACAGCAACTTCGACTCTCAGTTTGGCACCTGGATTTGTATTTCCTCCGGATGCGTATGGAATTAAGTGGTATAATGCATTAGATGTTGAAATTGGCATGGGAAGTAGTGTCGTAATTTCGAATCCCGGGTACTACTATGCAATTGTTACAACCTTTATGAATAATACTTCTAACCCCCTGGTTGAGCCACAGCAGATAATTTGTACGGAATATTTTCCTGTGACGATAACGGCGGAGAATTCTACGTTGGTTATGCCGGTTACGACAGGGCCGACGACTTTGTGTGCCGGGGAGAATTACACATTTGACGTGACGAATATACAGACAGGAGTATTGTCTTACACATGGAATCATGTAGATGGTACAGTGATGGGAGTAGGAAATGGATCGACGATCAACTTAAATTATGCGACAGCGGGCAATTACCAGATATGTGTGAATGCAGTAGATGGTTGTGGTCCTGGGCCTGAGACTTGTTTCCCGATCCAGGTGGTACCATCACCTACGGTAAGTTTGGCAGCTTCTTATGCTGTATGTGCGAAGGAGGATAGTTTAACAGCCACACTTGGTGGCATTCCTAATCTGACGGATCCATTGCTTCAGTATATATGGATAGCTACTGCCGGTCCTGATATCGCAGGAGTGGTATTCACACCGGCGAATGATCCAAATACAGTGGTGACAGTGGTTCAGCCGGGCACCTATACCTTCCAGTTTGGTGCTGATTACAATGGTCAGGGCTGCGGAGAGAGTAAGACAATAGATGTTAAATTTGAGGAAGCGTTGGTGCTTACTCCTAAGAATATACAGGCTTGCAACGATTTATTGCAGCCTTTGCCGAGCATGGTAGATCTGGATACATTGGTCAGCGGAAATATTGCTTATACAGGTACCTGGAAACTGGTAAGCGGACCTGGCACCCCTGGGGGGACGTTGCCGATACAGGACTTTACGGGCATGACCAATACGGGCGTGTATGTGTATGAATATACCCCTAATCAGGCAGGGGTATGTGTAGTGACACCGGTGCAGGTACAGATCGATCTACAGAACTGTATTTGTCCACCATTGAGTATATCACCGAATGCGGGGACGACGTGTAATGATGTAGGCACGATAAATTTAAATAATACGATCCAGGGTGCTACGGGAGCGGGTACATGGACAGTGACAAATAAACCTGTAGGATCCACAGTAGTGATAGCAGGAGGGATTGCTAATTTTAGTTCACAGCCGGCGGGCACCTATGATTTTACTTATACATTGACAAATAGTATGGCAGGATGTCCAATGACAGCGGTAACGACGGTGACGATCATGTCGGCACCTGTAGCTACCTTGAAGACAGTTGAACAGGCATGTAACAGTAATTTTTCACCTGATTATGTGAATGAAGTAGATTTTGATACGTTGGTGGTAAGCGGCGTGACAGGAGGAGTGTGGACATATACAGGTCCGGGCGGCGATCCAGGAAGTGCATCATTTAGTCCAAAGGACTTTAATGGAGCTACTCCGGGTACGTATGAATATACATATACGATAATGGGTGATCCAAGTTGCCAGGCGGTATCGTATACGATAGATATTATAGTAGAGGACTGTAAATGTCCTTCAGTGGCGATCTCACCGGAGGAGTCATTTTGTAATACAATACCTACGATCAATTTGAATGATTATAAGGTAACGACGAAGCCTGGATCATGGTTTATCGAGAGTGGGCCGGTGGGTAGCACGGCGACGATAACGGGAGGCAATATGTTTGTAGGCACGGGGAGTCCTTATGGTCAGTACGTGTTATATTATAAGTTGGATGCAGCAGTGCCGATCGGATGTTTTGATACAGCTCAGTTGATATTGACACTGGATAGTACGGCCTTTGCCGGAGCAAATGATGTATATGACAGGTGTGCTGATTTTGGGAGCAGTGTGGATCTGGATACGGTACTAAGTCAGCAGCAGCTGGGCGGTACGTGGTTGTATACAGGCGGGCCGAATATCGGATCTGCGTTCAATGCGACGACAGGAGTACTGGATTTTAATAGTTTAGCGGAAGGGACAGGATATACGTTTAATTATACAGTAGCGAGTGCATTAGGACTATGTCCTGCGACGACTTCTACACTTACGCTGGCGAAGAATGCGCTTCCGGTGGCAGATGCGGGGACGGATGGTTACATAGATTGTGTGATTGAGACGGTGAGTATAGGAGGTCCCAATACGAGCACAGGAGCGGGAATCAATTACAGTTGGACGAATACGACGAACTCAACAGCTGCGGGTAATACAGCGACGGTGAGCGGTATCGTAGATGCAGGCATCTATGAGCTTGAGGTGACCAATACACTTACGGGTTGTGTGGAGACAGATGTGGTAGAGGTCAAGAAGGACAATGCAGCGATAGTTGGGATCGGATATGAAGTGGACAGCATCAGTTGTTATAACAAAGCGGATGGTCAGGTGAGGATATTGGGTATAAATGGGGGCACTCCTTCGTTTGAGTATTCGATAGACGGAGGCAGTTATGGACCTACGGTAAATTTCACAGATCTAGGACCGGGTAATCATACTATTGAGGTACTGGATGATAACGGCTGTCATTATGCACAGACAATACTGATAGAGAATCCGAAGGAGGTTAAGGTAGAGTTGGGGACAAATAAGGTTATAGCTGAAGGAGATATAGTGACAATTAGTCCTGATATCTCGATAAATATCAAAGATGCAAACATAGTATGGAGTTCAAATCCGGAGGGTACGAGTTGCAATGACTGTCCACAGTTGACGGTAGAGCCGACGATCACGACAGTATATAATGTAGTGGTGACGAATGAAAACGGATGTGTCGCAGAGGACTCTATCGAGATCAGAGTGAAGAGTGTGATCCGGGTATTTATACCGACGGCTATCAGTCCGAACAATGATGGAATAAATGATGTATTTTATATACAGACGGATCGAAACGTAACACGGATCAATAAGTTGGTGATATTTAATAGATGGGGTGATGTACAGTTTTCGATAGAGGATACGCCACCGGATGACCCTGCCTATGGCTGGAACGGAAGATTTGGCGAACAGAAGACGAACACGCCGGCGGTCTTTGTTTACCTAGCAGTAGTCACGCTACGCGATGGTCGACAGCTTACATATAAAGGAGATATTACTGTGGTGAGGTAGAAGGGAAGAAATTGAAAATTGAAAATGGAGAATTAAAAATGAGGCGGAGCATGTGTGTGATGGCTGTTAGCTAATGGCTAATGGCTGATGGCTCATGGCATTGTTGTGGAAACGAGGTTAGTTGTTCAAAATTAGGACTATAAAATGTTGTAATTATATAAGAGAAGGAACTCTATTTGTAATGTTGGACTTACTGATTACTGATTACTGATTACTGATTACTGATTACTGACCATTGACCACTGACGACTGATTACTGACCACTGACTACTGACCTCTGATTATCACTGCTCAAATTTTGATTGCTCATCTAAATATCTTTGCCATTTTGTTTTGTCAAAAGTTTCTGGATGAAAATAATCCGACCTAATTTCATCCTTTGGATAAATCAACGGTGTTAGTTTGGATTTGTGATCGGCGAGTATTGTTTTTCTGAACATCCATGCTACAGTAATGCCAACGAGTGCTCCCAGCAAATGACTTTCCCATGATATATTTTTTTCAAGGATCTCAGGCGAAGGAACGATGCCCGCAAACATTCCACTATAGACCACTAATACAAGTAATGAAAGTATGATAGATGTTATATTCCTCACAAACAGACCTGCCCAAAAAATGAATGAAATTAGCGCGTAAACTACACCACTTGCTCCTATGTGATACACTTCCCTGCTGAACAGCCACACCATGATTCCAGTTAATAGATAATTCAAAAGGAAAATTGGCCAAAACTGCCTGCTATAAAAAAAATGGATTAGAAATACAGAGAAGATTAATGGCGGAAGATTGGAAAATAAATGATTTAAACTCCCATGAACCATAGGGCTGAATATTATACCCTTTAATCCACTTGTATGACGTGCCAATATTCCAAAATATGAAAAGTCTACATTTAAAACAAACTCTATAGAAAACACTATACAGGGTATTAAGCCTACAAGAAGTGCAAATTTAATACTTGATAAAATATCCGCTTTGTCCTTTTCCAAAATCCAAATTTTGAATCAAAACAAAATCTTTATCTTAAAAGTTTTATATAAGGTGATTGTAAGTAAAATAATTCCATCAAACAGTTACTTTACAAATAATCTCTTGGTCTGAACAATGAAATCGCTAGCTTTCTTAAACTTAGAGATATCATTCCAACTATACTTATGAACTACATTGTTGATTAAATAATTTTTCACCTCCTCAAAAGAAGTGAATTTGTTGATCATCTCAATTGTTTCATTAAATGCATTGAAGTCATCACCGAAAAGGTCTTTAATGACAAGCATCTTTTCGTTTAATCCCCAAGCTTTATTGATATTGTCCAAAGGGCTCAACCCAAGAAAATCTACCAAACCAGTAGGACTTTTGTCTTTGAATAATGACTCTATTGCATCACTGGGATTATGACTGCTTTGATTATTAGGGGTGTATAAAGGTTTATGCTGTTCTGTTTCGATCTGAGAAAGCATGTTGCCCTTACTTCCGTATTTTGAATCATCCTTAATGTTCGGTAGTTCTAAAATAACTTCAGGTTTTATTATGGGAGTATCTTCGATAACCTCAATATTCTTTTCAACAATATAATCATTCGTCAGGTGGATGGCGATCTCTTCCTTTTCAGCCTGGGGTATTACAGTATTTATTTCAGGAGCTTCTACAATTTCTTGCTCAGGTTCTTTAATTTTCTCCACAATTTTATGAGCTTCCACCTCCTCAATCTTATGCACTTCCTCTTCTTCGATTATTGGAGTTACAACTTCTTGGACCTGAGGTTTTTCTATTTCCTGTGGTTGATATGTGATTTCTTCTTTTTCCTGAGTATCAATTATTTCAGGTGTTGAAATTTCTTGAGAGACCTCTTTAGACGAAGAATCTGATGGAAATCCCTCTAATACCTCTTCTTCCGTAATCTTCTCGGGGTTATTCTCCAAAATTACATCTTCAGCATTGTCTACAACAAGGTTTTCATTTGTAATCAAAGGCTGGCTATCTGGTAATGTATAAGTTATTGATTTCCTAATTTTATTGCCTTCGATTTCTAATTGTACAGGAATAGATTTTACTGAACTATAGAATATACGGATATAACCCAATAAAGTGTCTACATCAATGTCATGAGGATTAACACTTAGAGCCTCAAAGGACTCGTTTATTTTATCTAAATATTCTTGAGACTTTTTTTTGTTCATAGAATGTTTAATTTTATGTCTTTATTCAACGTAATGTATTTGCAATATGGTATGCTCACCCTTGAAAGCAAAAATACATTAAATAAAATAATTATATAATAAATTACTATTTAATATGTTTTTAGAACCTCATTATAAAGGTCAGAGAAGTGGTTGGGTAGAAGTGATATGTGGTTCAATGTTCTCCGGAAAAACCGAGGAGTTAATTAGGAGGCTTAAGCGCGCTCAATATGCTTATCAAAGTGTAATGGTTTTTAAACCTGCAAAAGATATCAGATACGACCAAAATAATGTGGTGAGTCATGACTCCAATGTCATTCTTTCCACACCTGTCAATTCAGCAGAGGATATACTATTATTAAGTGATGATTATTCAGTCATAGGCATTGATGAAGCACAATTTTTTGACATGGATCTAATAGATGTCTGTCAGCAACTTGCTTTCCGCGGTAAAAGGGTTATCATAGCAGGTCTCGATATGGATTTTGCAGGATTACCATTTGGACCTATGCCTCAACTATTGGCAGTGGCTGAATATATCACCAAGGTTCATGCTATTTGCGTGCATTGCGGCAACCTTGCTACCCATTCTTATAGACTCTCGGAAGATAATGCCCAAGTGCTTTTAGGTGCAAAAGATCTATACGAACCTCGCTGCAGAGTATGTTATCAGGATGGTAACTTAATAGATTTTAACAGACCAAATTTATAAATAATAACAGACTAAGATATGGACGAAAAACTATTCATCGAAAATGAGATTGACATTAATGCTCCAAAGGAAAAAGTATGGAATGCGTTAACTAATCCTGTCGAAACAAAGAAATATATGTTTGGCTGCGAGGTTATTTCCGACTTGACTGTAGGTAGTTCTATGACATGGCAAGGAGTGTTAGAAGGAGTTACAATGGTTTTCGTAAAAGGCAATGTCACAGAAGTAGATCCCGGTAATATGTTGGCATATTCCACTTTTGACCCTAACTCTGATGTTCCTGACATTCCCGAAAACTATCTTATTGTAAAATATATATTGACAGAGGTAGAAGGAATTACAAACCTAAAAGTTAGCCAGGGCGATTATTCCAAAGTTGCTGACGGTCAGGCCAGATACAGCCATGCTGAGGATGGGGGAGGTTGGATGGGACTTCTGATCTCCATCAAAGAATTGGTTGAAACGGGATCATTGTCCCCAGTTGAGGGTGAGTGATGTGTGATCAGGTGATGTTTGATCAGGTAATGGGTGATAAAGTGTACCCAATCAATTACAGATCAATGATTATTTGCCGATTACCCATTACCGATTACCCATTACCCATTTTAATATTTAAAAAAATAGTATACATTTGCATTTTTAAATCGGCTTCGTAGTTCAACTGGATAGAATATCAGATTTCGGCTCTGAGGGTTGGGGGTTCGAATCCTCCCGAGGTCACAATAAAAAAGGCTCATTAGACATTTCTAATGGGCTTTTTTTTGTTGTTTACCCAAATTCCTTGTCATATGTTAAGAAAATAGCCTATTATCTTTTTAATTAGATTTAATATATTTAAATATATTTTACTGTTATTGATTTTTCGTCTAATTAAATTAATAATTGTATAAATTATTGTTAATGATTTTTGTGGTTTATTAGATAATCTATAAATATATACGATTTGGTAAAATAAAGACTAATTGTTAAATTTGTTTTTGTACCCTACTAATACTAAACAAGTTTTATTAATTTTTAATTATTTTAATTCCTCTTATGTAATAAAATATTTATTTTGTAAAGTGATATTATTAACTATCAATTGAAGAATAGATAACTTAAAACGTTAATTATTGACATACAAGTATTAAATAGGATTTGTACGTAGCAAATATTATGCATTTGATCATAAATTTTATTCTATGATTAAAATGTAAATTATATGTTAATTTATTTACTAACAATTTAATACTTTATTATGCAATTAAAAATCTACAAAAATCTATTTAATTCATTATTTATCAGAAAAGTGGCCTTGCCATCACTGAAAAATACATGTATTAATCTTTCAGCAATAATAATATTGCTGTTTATTTCTCCCACGATTCAATATGGACAGGCAAGTGCCTTGGTCGACAATACGCTGACTCCCATGACTACTGATAATTTGCCTGGGGTAGTGGCTACTTCGTCTACTGTTGGAATTTTTGATGAGTTTAGTCCCAAAGACAATGTCACTGATGTCAGCCTCACCAATTCGGCCAATTTTTCCGCTCTAAGCGGAAATGCATGGATTGACGTAAAGGATGATAATGCGACAGGTGGTAATTTTTTTCCTGCCGGTTCTTATGCTGGAGTTGTGATAGAGAATGATGCATTACTTGCATTGTTTGGAAGTTTTACTGTTGAAACATATATTACCGGTACTGGTACTGCTCAGGAAAGCATTGGCAGTGCCTCCCTCATAAGTACAGGCTTGCTTTCCGGACAATCGCAAGTAGGGTTTATTACTACGAAGAATTTTGATCGAATTAGGTTTCATTATACGGCACTTGTAGCCCCTGATATTGATGTTTTCTATTTTCTTGTTCAAAAATTTGGGTCTGGTGCTGCTTTGAATTGCAATGCGATTACTTCGTTGAATAATCCATCTTTTCCATCTGCCATAAACGATAATCATACAGGTACTACAGGAGTTTCTTTATCTCAAATTGTTAATCCATACAACGTAATAAGTCCAAGTACCTCAGACGCGGCAGTTCTTACACCCGGAATTTTGGGTGTTTTAACGACAACCAGCTTAGCAGTTCAAAGTCAGATAGGTGATTATTCCGGTATTAAGCTTGCAGGATTTGAATTCGAAAACACTTCATTATTAGGCGCTAATTTGCTGCAATACATAACTATTAATACCTATTTAGATGGCACTAATACTCCTGTCCAGACTGCAACAGGAGATAATTTACTATTGTCAGCTGCATTATTGCAGGGATCAGGTAGGCAAAAAGTTTCATTATTAACTACTTTACCTTTCGATGAGATTCAAATACAATTTAGCATACCCGCAGGTGTAGATCTTCAAACTACGAGCATATACAACGCTTTTATAGAAAATTTCTGCGCAAGAACCTTACCATTTACATGCAATACTCTAACCTCACTGGTTGCTGCAGACAATCCTATATATATTAACAATGAAAATACAGCTATAGGCGGTACAGTTTGTACAGTTTGTAAATTCTTTGATTTTGATAATGTAATGGATGGTAATTTGGCCACATATGCTACGCTTGATTTGACAGCAGCTGTTGGAAGTATAGCTTCACTCAGTGTACGAAATGCATTAGAGGATTATCCTGCGAATACATTTGCCGGATACGATATTGAAATCAATGAATTATTAGGTGTAAATGTTGCAACAGGTATAGATCTTAATTTTTATAACGAAGGATCGCTAGTCCATACAGCTTCTAATCCATATTTACTAGCTGGAGTAGGTACAGATCTCTCAACTGGCAGAATTCGAAATAAAGTCGGTGTGATCTGCCCGGTTGCATTCGATGAAGTTCAGATATCTTTTGAAAATGTCGTTGGAGTTAGCTTAGGAGAAGTAAGGATCTATGATCTTTTTGTTCAAACTAATTGTGCAAAAAATATGGATTGCGGAACGACATATAGCATGACAGCACCTGACTTTCCACTATTTATTGATTTTGAAAAAACAGGAGTTACAGGAGCTGCATGCGTCGTATGTGAAGTCGAAAATCCATGGAATCTAATAGATGATGACCTAACCAATTATTCACGCATCAACACTGTCGCGGGTGCACTTGCAGAATCGGGCATTGCTATCCTTGATCCGGTTGATACCTATTATCCAGGTACAAGAGTAGGATTTACTGTCAGAAATATTGGCTTTCCTTTGGCAGCTGATGTTTTACCATATGTCACCATCCAAACTTTTAATAATGGTGTATTAAGAGAATCTAAGAACGCTGGTACTCTTTTAGATCTTACTGCAATTGTGCTTCTTATAAACCCACCACCAGGAGGATTTTACAACATTGGATTTGAAGCTACTTTGCCATTTGATGAGGTAAAAATTATTTATGGAGGGTTAGCAGTAGTCAATTCTTTTATTGAAATCTACGGTGCATTTATTGATAATTCTAATGCAGATTTTATTGGAGGTGCCAATCCTACAATATGTTTTAAAACCAATCCGGATTTTAATGTTGGAACTGTCAATCTAACTATCAATGGTGATGTATCTACAAATGACATTATTGATGATTCACCTGGTGAATATTCAAATCCTGTAGAAGGTAGTAGCAACCCCTTAGGAGGTGTTTTAATGCTGAATTCAGATGGGAGCTATACTTTTACTTCACCAAATCCAGGTGTTTACATTTATACAATTACCGTATGTGGTGCTGGAGAGACTACAAATTGCAGAACTGAACAGTTAACCATTACAATAAAGGATGAGTTGCCTAGTTCGAATCCGCCAACTGCCAATACAGATATTGCTACTGTAACTGGTGATGATACCAACCCAGGTACTGTAATAATTCCCGTTTTGAATAATGATGAAATAGGAAATGTCGGAGGTACTTTAGGTGATCCTACTATAATAAATCAACCTGATCATGGAACTGTCGTGGTCAATATGGATGGGACTATTTCATATATTCCTGACGATGGATACTACGGTGTGGATGTATTTACTTATGAAGTGTGTGAATCACCTGGTGGGTTATGTACCGAGGCTACTGTTGTAGTTACAGTGTTGCCAACAGATATGGGCAATACTACTGCAGCTGCTGATGATTTTGTTGAAACTCCATATGGTATTTCAACTTCAGGCAATGTTTCATCAAATGATACAGATCCTGAAGGTAATTCCCATAGCGTAAATCCACAGAACGTAACACTTCCGGAAGGTATTTTTATTTTGATGGCCGATGGTAGTTATACCTTTGAACCTGCATCTGGATTTTTTGGGTCTGTGGATGTAGTTTATGTTACATGTGATAATGGAACGCCTTCAGCTTGTGTGTCGGCTACATTGCATATACTTGTACTAGAAGCAATTCCTCTTCCAACGGTCTTAGTATCTTTTGATGCCAAATTGATAAATTGTAAAACACAATTAAATTGGAAGACATTAGCTGAGGACAATCTCAAAAACTATGAGTTGGAAATGAGTACTGATGGGATTAATTATGATTTGTTAACTACTGTCGAAGCCAAAGGAGTCAATGGCAAAGGTAGCAACTACAGCTATTCATATACTGCCAAAAACGGTACAACATACTATAGACTTAAATCTGTAGATTTGAATAGCAGTTATGCATTCAGTAATGTTGCCAAAGTAACTAAAGACTGTGGTAAAGTATCCGTTAATGTATATCCTAATCCTTCAAGTGAAATGATATCTATAGATATTAACAACTTTGCAGATAACGATATGATGATGGGTGTATTGTACAATCTCTCTGGTGCAGAGGTGTCTAGATATTACTTGAATAATGCTAATACACAGATCAGGGTATCTGATTTTACTAGCGGTGTTTATTACTTAAAAGTATCAGGCAAGGAATTAAATGATACAATTGAAGTCGTGATTAAATAGCGCTTAGTCTTATCAATAAATAAAAAGGCACTTTCGGTATTCCCTGGAGTGCCTTTTGTTTTTATGATACAATAATATCCTCGATCAGATTTTCACCTAAAAATTCATTCAACATATCGATGATCTTGATTTTGTTCAATAATAATTCCTGACGGAGTGGGGCAGAGGTTACTTGAATAGTTAGCACACCTTTTCTTAAAGTCATGCCTTTAGTGTATTTAAGAACCATTGGTCCCATATTAGTGCTCCAGGCTTCCTTTAATTGTACCTTGATATACTGCTTCCGAATACCCGGAGTTTTTACCCATTCCGAAAGTATATCTTTGAGAGTACGTTCATTTGATCCAAATTTATTTTCCATGAGCAGCTACCTTTCCTTCATTAATAGTGAACGAATTCGATTTTTTTTTAAGTTCTGGCAATATATTGTTAACCCGTTCTGAATAAGTATCAGTGATAAATACTTGCCCATATTCATCGCTGTCAATGATCTTAAGTAAATTAGTCACCCGATGATGGTCCAGCTTGTCAAAAATATCGTCAAGTAATAGAATTGGTTTTGTACCTATGATTTTCTTCAACCAATGATACTGTGCGAGCTTTGCAGCAAAGATTGTTGACTTTATCTGACCCTGAGAGCCAATTCTTTTTACAGGTAAAGCGCTAATAATAAATTCCAGATCATCTTTATGGATTCCTTTGGTAGTTCTTTCAAGGATCAAATCTTTTTTATAAGAGGCTCGATAGGCTTCAATAAAATCTGCTTTTTGTCCCTGACAATCTGGGAGATAAAGGCAGTTAACATCTTCCTTTCCTGAAGCGATTTGCTCATATATTTCATTATAAATAATATTAATCTCATCTGTAAAGATCCTTCTGGAATTCATTATAAACTCAGAAATTATTGCCATTTCTTCATTATAATAATCAATTAGTTCTTGCTGACTTCTACCGTCGCGATTGATCTGTTTGAGTAATGAATTCCGCTGCTTTAATATTTTATTGTACTTATTTAAAGCCTCAAGGTATTCTCTGTTACCCTGGCAAATAGAAATATCTATAAATTTCCTCCGTTCCTCACTACCTTCTTCTATGAGCTGAATGTCACCAGGGGCAATCATAACCGCCGGAAGCTTTCCAATAAAGTGGGAAAACTTCCGCACTTCCTTGTCGTTTACAATGAAAGACTTATTATTTGGAAGCTTATACTTACATACCACATTTATTATTTCATCATTCAGGTGAAAATTCCCATCAACTCTGAAAAAATCCTTGTCAAATTTTATTAAATTCTTTTCAGAATACTGGAAATAGGACTTTGTCATGCATAATAAATATATGGCATCAAGCAGATTCGTTTTACCCTGTCCATTATTTCCGGTAATAATATTGAAATCCCTTGCAAACTGAACATCAGCAGCACTATAATTTTTAAAATTCGTTAATATGACTTTCTCTAAATACAAGGCAGCTTGTTATAAGTATATTATGTATTGAAACATCCAAGCAAATATAGAATATTGATTGGAGAATTTATTTTCGCTTTCAAATTTTCGACTCAAACGATAACGTCAAATCGATAAAAGTCATCGAAGCCGTCAGATGTCTTGAAGCCATCAGACGACTATGGCATATTTCCCAATGACATCAGCCGACTTAATTACGGCTGCTGGCATTCTACCTATTCTGATTCTAAGTTTAAACGGCATGAAACTTACTCCTTAATTCCTCTAAATTCCTTAATGTTTTAATTTAAGGCCTAACCCTTTTGAGTAGCTTATTGCACAGGTAGTCAACGTTACAAAGTTGAGTGAAATCTAATTTAGATATAAATTTAGTTGCTTCGAAACTTCAGATTTTAAATATCCGTCAGATGTTTTTAAGCCACCAGACTGCTCTCCGTAGCTTCTCTTGTTCACGCCATCCGACGTATTTAGTTCCGTCGCATTTACCGCTCAGAAATCATGAAATTTTATATTTATTGCTCGTCGGATGTTTTGTCCTGCACAAGTAACACAGGATAAACTAAACTGTCAGATGTCTTGAAGCCATCAGACGACACTTCGTAAATCGTTTGCTGACCTCTTTTATATTTAACTTTTAATTTATCCAAGTGTTAAGACAAGTATTACATAGCTATGTTCGGATATTTTTTTACTTTTACTTTTTAGATTACAAAATTTATATTTTAATGCAAAAGACTGCTGAAAAGAAAAAAGCGAAATATTCAGAAGCAACCTATGAGCTTTGGTATGAAACGATGCTCAGGATTAGGAAATTTGAAGAGAAGACCTTATTGATGTATTCTCAACAGAAAATCAGAGGTTTTTGTCACGTTTATATTGGTCAGGAAGCTATCGCTGCAGGTATAAAGTCTGCCTTAAAGCCTGAAGACTGTTTAGTTACAGGATACAGACAACATGGGCTTGCGCTCATGAAAGGTCTCAGTGCAAGATCTTGTATGGCTGAATTATTCGGTAAACAAACTGGCTGCGTCAAAGGCAAAGGTGGTTCAATGCACTTCTTTTCAAAAGAACATAAATTTTTTGGGGGAAATGGAATCGTTGGTGCTCAGATCCCCATTGGAGCTGGAATTGCATTTGCAGAAAAATATAAAAAAACTGATAACCTATGTGTCACCATGTTTGGTGATGGTGCTGCTCGGCAGGGTGCCTTGCATGAAGCTTTCAATATGGCTATGACATGGAAGCTACCTGTTTTGTTTATTTGCGAGAATAATCAGTATGCTATGGGTACATCCGTTACCAGAACCAGCAATGTCACTGATATGTACAAAATAGGTCTAGGCTACGAGATGCCAAGTGAGCCGGTTGATGGGATGAATCCTGAAGCTGTTCATGAAGCTATTGCTAAAGCAGCAGCTCACATTCGTTCGGGGAAAGGTCCATATTATCTTGAGATCAAAACCTATAGATACAGAGGTCACAGCGTAAGTGATCCGGGTCATTACCGCTCAAAAGATGAATTGGAGCACTACAAAACATTAGATCCTATAGGTATGTTGGAGCATTTTTTCAAAGAGGAAGGTGTACTAAGTGAAAACAAAATCTTAGAAATCCAGCAAAAGATACATGAAGAGGTAGAAGATGCTGTAGCATTTGCTGAAGAATCACCATGGCCGGAAGCATCAGGCCTTTATACTGACAATTATGTCGAAGATGATTATCCTTATATGAAAGACTAGAATCTTTGCAGATTTCTTCTAATAAATTTAATAAGAGCAACCTTATAGATCATTATAAATGGTATTTAGTAGTATAGTATTTCTATTATATTTTTTACCACTTTTTCTGATCACCTATTTTCTTGTTGACAAAAAATACAAAAACTTAGTAATACTTTTTTTTAGTATTGTATTTTATAGCTGGGGGGCTCCAAAGTTTATTTTCGTAATTCTGGGAACGACTTTTATTGATTTCCATTTGGTCAAATGGATGTCGGCCACTGAAAGTGAGAACAGGAGGAAAGTATTACTAGCATTATCTGTGAGTGTCAATTTGGGATTACTTTTATACTTTAAATACTCGAATTTCTTTATAGATAATGTAAATTCCTTGTTAGGTCTTCTCGGCGGAGGAGAAATCAAATGGACCAAGCTCCTGCTGCCTATTGGAATATCCTTTTATACTTTCGAAACCATCACTTATGTAGTTGATGTCTACAGGAAAATACACAAACCCTTAAAGAACTTTTGGGATTATCAGCTTTACATCATCTTATTTCCAAAGCTAATAGCCGGACCAATAGTTAGATATCATGATCTGGCAGATCAGATCACCGACAGGTCCCATAATGAAAATAATGAAAACAGACTGACTGGCTTCTACAGATTTGTAATTGGACTTTCTAAAAAAGTGATAATTGCCAATCATATGGGATTACTGGCAGATACCATCTTTGTCCAGGATTATGCCACGATGGACAGCTATACTGCTTGGATTGGTATTCTTGCATATACTTTTCAGATTTATTTTGACTTCTCAGGATATTCAGATATGGCTATAGGTCTAGCTAAAATGATTGGTTTTAAATTTCCTGAAAACTTCAATAATCCATACACATCAAGGAGTATTACCGAATTCTGGAGGCGCTGGCATATCACTCTCGGTGCATGGATGAGGAATTATTTATATATTCCTTTGGGGGGAAACAGAGTGGATTCAAATCTCAGAAAATACGCCAATCTTTGGATCGTGTTCTTGGCATCAGGATTATGGCATGGTGCTTCATGGAATTTTGTGATTTGGGGAGCTTATCATGGTTTTTTTCTGGTTATTGAACGTATGTTTTTGAGTAAATTTTATGGGAAGTTGGGTGCGTTTTTACCTATGATTATTACTTTTTTTGTTGTGGTGATCGGTTGGGTATTTTTCAGGATCGAACATTTTAACGATGCATTAATTTATATTAAAACCTTATTTTCATTTAGGAATATGGCATCTATTCCAATTGACAGTGAATTTTATACTTATTTTGTATTGGCTATTTTCTTTTCATTTTTTACTGTTTTAAAAAGAGGAGATATAATACAAAAGCAGGTTTATGAAATGCCATACAATAACTTTAAGCATATAATACTGTCCTTTGCAGTGACGGTTCTTTTCATCCTTTCTGTTAGTTCAATCACTACCTTTAGTTTTAATCCTTTCATATATTTTAGATTCTAATGATGAAAGACAATGGAATTCTAAGACGAATATTGTTGGCCATACTCTTATGTTTGCTGATATTGCCTTACACTCAAGAGAAGCTACTTTTATTCAAAGAAACGCCATTAAACGGAGCGATCACGACCGTTGATAAACCTTTGTTCTCTGTGAGTGAATGGCTTGAAGGGACATTCCAGGAAAAGACAGAAAGTTTTTTGAATCAGAATTTTGGCTTTCGAACAGGCTTGGTTCGCTTTAATAATCAAATTCTTTATAGCATTTTTAATAAAGCAAAGGCTAAAGATGTCATCGTTGGCAAGGAAAGTTACTTGTATGAGTCAGGATATATCGATGCAATCAACGGCATCAATTATTTGGGAGATGAAATATTTGCTGAAAAAATCAGAAAAATTCGACTGCTTTCAGATACTTTGTCTAAAATGAATAAGAGTCTCATTATAGCAATTGCTCCCAGCAAGGCAAGGTTTTATACAGAATATATTCCGGATAACCTGCTTCATATCTCAAATCAAACAAACTACAATGGCTTCGTTAAAGCTGCAAAGGATGCCAGCTTGGATATTATAGACTTTGGTGACTATTTTATAAAAAGTAAAGACACCTCTAAATACCTCTTGTTTCCCAAATTAGGTACACATTGGAGTGTTTATGGAGCATGTCTTGCAGAGGATTCCCTGATTCATTATATAGAGCGTGAACGCCACATCGATCTAAGGGAACTCCAATGGTCTATGGATGGGGTAAAGCGAGCCTATGGTACAGATTATGATATAGCTGATGGAATGAATCTATTATATCGGATTCGAGGTCCGGAACTTGCTTATCCCACTTTAACTTATGAGAAAGATAGCAGCAAGATCCAGTTAAAGGTGGTCTCTATTGCAGATAGTTTTTATTGGATGTTTATGTATAATCAGATAGGAGAGATTTTTGAAAAGCATCAATATTGGTATTATTTCAATGATATATGGCCCAAATCAAACGACTGTCAAAGAGAAAATAGGGTAGTGGCAGATTTAGATCTCAGGGCCGAAATAGTTAAAAACGATGTTTTTATCATATTAAACACGGAATCAACTGTTGGCGGATATGGCTTTGGTTTTATTGAGGCTGCTTACGATTTGTATTATCCGGTAGTAAAATAAATCAGGATGCTTCCGGCATATTCTTTCTTCTTTGACCTGATACTGTCTTAATAAATATTTCATTGAGGGAAGGCAATATTTCCTGCATACCCATCAACATGTTGTTTTTGCTGACTTGTTGGGTTATGAATTGATTAAGAATACTTAAACTTGGAGTTTTCAGCCAAATTTCATTTTCCTTTTGGTTAGTTATTTCAATACCCTCTATCAAGTCCGAGATAGGATCAATCATTCTTTCAAATATGACATGGAACAGGTCATCTTTCCATAATTGTTTCATTGTAGAAACTTCATTTTCCAGCACGTTTTCACCCTTACTTATCAGCACTATTCTGTCACAGATCTCCTCTACTTGTTCCATTCTGTGCGTAGAGAACATAAGAGTTGTTCCCTGTCTATTCAGATTTAATATCTCTTCTTTTAATAATTCAGTATTTACAGGATCGAGACCAGAGAATGGCTCATCGAGGATAAGGAAGCTTGGATTGTGCATGACTGTCGCAATAAATTGGATCTTCTGTTGCATCCCTTTTGAAAGCTCTTCTACTTTTTTGTAAGCCCAATCGCTGATGTTCATTTTATCCAGCCAATAGCCGATCCTTTCCTTTCCTTCCTTCTTAGTCAGACCCCTCAAGGCTGCAAAATATTCAAGTTGCTCCGAAATTTTCATTTTTTTATAAAGACCACGCTCCTCTGGCATATAACCAATAGTACCTCTTTGCAGGTCCTTTGTATTAACTCCGTTGAGCATAATACTTCCTTTATCCGCCTGTGTGATATTGGTAATGATCCTTATAAGGGAAGTCTTTCCAGCCCCATTTGGTCCTAATAAACCAAAGACAGATCCTTTTGGTACTTCAAAACTTACATCATTCAAAGCCGTGTAATCACCGTAGACTTTTGTTACATTTTTTATACTTAGAATACTTTCACTCATTTGAACTTGTTTTGTGCGAAATTAAAAAAATATTGACGACATTCTTTAGCTTTGAATTAATATTATTAAAAGTATAGTTCAAATTTTGAAAAAATTTACGTCTATCTTCTTGATTATCATTTGTTGCCTGGCCAGCCATAACCTGATGGCGCAGAGTGAAATTGATTCTGTAAATATTTCGCCATCAAAAGATACTGCTATAATCATTAAGGCAATGCTTATGAAATTGTTTGATATCAATGGAATTCCGGCAGTCCATTCAAGAAAGAGCTGCAATTGCGGTTGTGATATCAAAAAGGAAGCATATGTGGTTTCGAAGTCAGTATCCTTCGCTGCTTATGATTTTTGTGATAGTCAGGTATTCGAATGGAATGGGAGAGATGATGATGCATTTGGATTTCTAAAGAATATTCAGTTGCAATTAACTCAAGTAGGTTATTTACATCTGAATGGTATTATAAAAGAAAAGCAGAAATTTAGAATAAAGAAATTTTATGTTGAGACTGATGATCTACTTACATTTTTAGAAGTCTCAAGTATGAAAGATGGATCACTTAAGCTCAAGTTGAGTGTTGCGACACCATAGATCTTACTTAGAATGTTTTCTGACCTTAACTCGCCTGAGTAAAGGCCTCAGAAACAAAGTTTTTTCTGCCGCCAATAGCACATGTGTATCATCCTGATAATCAATTGATTCATATTGCCTTGTGATAAACCATGTTGGAACAATCATGCTGCCTTTTGATTTTGAAAAAATAGTATCTCCATTATTTGATACATCATAAAAGAAAATTTTGGAATCGGCATCCGGCAGAAAACCAAACACATATTTATACCTGTAAGCACATATCGCAAGTGTTTTCATATCGGGACTAAGGGCTGCTCCTGTAAATACGAATCCTTTTAAGTCAATCGACTCTATATATTGGGCAGTACTGTTGAGCTTGCTCGGATTTAATATGTAGTGATGACTTTTAAAATACTTTCTTTTTGTAATTCCTTTTGTGAAAATATGGAGTTTGCCATTCATCCAAACGATAGATTCTGAATCAAAGCTATTGTCTATTTCCCCTGGCGGATTCATGTATGTAAAAACGAATGAATCTTGTAAACTAAGACCTTTGTTTAATTTATAAATAGTAAGATATTTATTATCCAATGCATTATTCCCAATATCAGCGATATATAAATTACCCGCTTCGTCGAGAGTCAGATCTTCCCAATCATTATTTTTTATATTTAATTTATGGTGTAGCAGATTGTTCCCTTTATAATCCGACTGGATGATTTCAGCCGGATTATTACTGTCATTGATCCAAAAACATGTATCCTTTGAGATAAAAACTAATCCGGAATTCTCATTGAGAGAAGTAGGTAACTTGACTCTTCTCTGAGATTGTAAGTTAGTGGAAATGAGTATTATGAATATTGAAATAATTATTTTAGTATAATTTTCTAAACCTTTATTCATACAGTTGCTTTCTAAAAAGATATAAAATAAGCTGATTGTGAAAATAACTGAATATATTGTCATTCTAAAAATAAAATATCATTGAAAGAATCGACTACCGAAGATTTAAATACATCAGATAAAAAGGCAATTCAATCTATTAAGATTTCAAGAGCGATCTGGCCCATTCTGATTGGCGTTGGCGTAGTAGGTTATCTATTTTGGAAGCAATTCGATATCAATGAATTTAATAAAATTAACTGGACTACAGGTGCCTTTATCTCAATTGGTCTTGCATTTTTCATTATGGGATTCAAACATTTGTCCTATGCTACGAGACTTTATATCCTTTCAGAAAAACAATTCAGTTTTCTAAAGTGTATTCAACTTATTTTTATCTGGGAATTTAGCAGCGCCATTGCTCCGACAGCCGTGGGAGGCAGTGCTGTGGCACTGTTCGCTCTTGCTCAAGAAAACCTTTCTGCCGGCAAAACAACGGTAATTGTTATCTATACAGCTATACTCGATTCTTATTTTTTTGTGATCACATTGCCAATCTTGTTTTTGATATTCGGACCTGAAATGATAAGACCCGGCATGACAGCTCTTAATTTCCAGACAGTTGTTGGCAGCGCCCTTCTCATTGCTTATATCATAAAGGTTGGATACAGCACACTTTTTCTCTATGGCCTTTTCATCAGTCCCACTAAGATTAGAAGACTTCTTTCCGCACTTACTTCAATTCCATTCCTCAATAGATGGCATCAAAAGGCATTAGTATTAGGGGATGATATAGTTCTGGCATCTCAGGAAATAAAGGGCAAGCCATTTAAATACCATTTTTCAGCTATCATGATGACGATCTCAGCCTGGGTATTGAGGTTTTTGATACTTGAAGTACTTATCTTAGGTATTATTGGAGGGCTGGATAAGGGTTGGTATATCATAATGGAATTGTATGCGCGCATTGAAACTATGTTTATGGTTATCATGTTCAGTCCATCACCAGGTGGCTCCGGTATAATAGAAGGTGTATTCGGGGACTTTCTGCATGATTATATACCAATTGGTGTTGCTTTGATCATCGCTCTTTTATGGCGTTTGATCTCCTATTATTTCTATTTGTTCGCCGGAGTAATTATTGTACCCAACTGGTTAAATAAGATACTAAAGAAAAGGCATTTGGCTTCAGCAATAAAAAAGTAATGGAGGTAATGAGAATATGGTGTGGAAAGCCGTTTGCTTGCTTCGAGATAACTGAGGTTTTGAAATCAAAAAGCATTAAAGAGTAGCAAGTACTATTCATATAATTGAATGTATTTACTGAATGTAACCATCGAAGTATTATTCTGATTTCTAACTTCTAATTTAGGATTTCACAACCGAAGTTCTTATTACTACCTAAACTTGATTCACATAAAATAAGCAGAATGGATTAGTTCTTTTTGTACAATTTGATTGTCTTAATGACCTGATTGTTAGAATCCATGAATCTTAAGATGTAAATACCGCCTGGGACATCTGTTAACTGATAATTATTATCCGCAGAGACACGATAAGTCTTTAAAGGTTTTCCAATAATATTAAATAACTGAATCTTACTGTAATTAATGTTCGACGTAACTGCGAAATAATCATTCGCCGGGTTAGGAGAGACCCGTATATCTATGTCATCTTGAAATGGTATTGAAACTCTTAAAGTAGAAGAATTAGATTTTACAGGCATGACATCAACAGAAGACGCAGCAGCAGTAGCCACTCCAAATCCGAATATCAGTAAAAAAGCCCAAGTAAAAATTCTGTTCATTTATCTCTTAATAAATTTTCAACTCAAATATAACGTTATCCCAATAATAATTTCTTAAATATCTCTAAAACTTTTTAGAAATACTGTTAAAGTTTAAAAGATGTATATAATTAAAATAAATATATACCAGATTTACTCACCAAGTTCATTTTTAAAATATGCAATAAAATCTTCCAATGACATTGCTCCCTGGTCTCCCTCGCCTTGTTTTCTTACTGCCACCATACCTTCTTCGGCTTCTTTTTCACCCACGATCAGCATGTAAGGTATTTTCTTCATTTCAGTATCTCTGATTTTTCTTCCTATGGTCTCATTTCTGTCATCAATCACCCCTCTGATATCATGAGACGACAACTTAATCTGAAGCTCTTTACAGTAATCAACAAAACGCTCACTGATCGGAAGTATTGCAAATTGCTCAGGTGCTAACCACAAAGGGAACTTGCCGGCAGTATGTTCTGTCAATACACCGATGAATCTTTCCATCGAACCAAATGGTGCTCTATGGATCATGACTGGTCTATGCGCAGCATTATCAGCTCCTATATACTCGAGATTAAATCTTTCCGGCAAATTATAATCGACTTGTATTGTACCCAACTGCCATCTTCTGCCTAAAGCATCTTTGATCATGAAATCTAGTTTCGGACCATAGAAAGCTGCTTCTCCAAGTTCAGTAGTTGTTTCCAGACCAGCTTCTGCAACTGCATCAATGATGGCATTTTCAGCTTTTTCCCATACCTCATCACTACCGATGTATTTATCCTTATTCTCAGGATCCCTAAGTGAGATTTGTGCAGTAAAATTATCAAATCCAAGTTTTTTGATAACAAACATCGTCAGGTCCAGTACATTTAGAAACTCTGATTTAAGCTGCTCCGGAGTGCAGAAGATATGTGCATCATCCTGAGTAAAACCACGTACTCTTGTCAGTCCATGCAATTCTCCACTTTGCTCATAACGGTATACTGTTCCGAATTCTGCAAAACGAATTGGAAGTTCTTTGTACGACCTTGGTTTGTGGCCATATATTTCGCAGTGGTGCGGGCAATTCATTGGCTTAAGCATGAATACTTCATCTTCCTTTGGAGTCAGAATTGGCTGGAAGGAATCTGCACCATATTTAGCCCAGTGACCGGAAGTAATATAAAGCTCTTTCTTTCCAATATGTGGAGTTATTACTTGCTGGTAGCCTCTTTTTATTTGCTCGCTTTTTAAAAAATCTTCAAGTCTGCTTCTCAATGCAGCACCTTTGGGCAGCCAGATTGGCAATCCTGCACCCACCAAATCCGAAAACATAAATAATTCAAGTTCAGCTCCAAGCTTTCTATGATCGCGCTTTTTGGCTTCTTCGATCATGGTAATATATTCCTGAAGCTCTTTTTGTTTCGGAAAACTGACACCATAGATTCTAGTCATCATGGTATTTTTTTCGTCTCCTCTCCAATAGGCACCAGCTACATTGGTCAGTTTAATTGCTTTGATTTTACCGGTATCTGTAATGTGGGGCCCTCTGCATAGATCTGTAAAACCACCTTGAGTATAAAAAGTAATTTGTCCATCCTGAAGGTCCTGTATCAATTCAAGTTTGTATTGATCTCCTTTTTCGGTAAAATAATTGAGTGCATCAGCTTTAGAAACATCCTTTCTTGAATACACATTTTTCTGTGATGCAAGTTCAGCCATTTTCTTCTCAATAGTTTCTAATTCAGCCAGACCTATGGATTTTTCTCCGGTATCGATATCATAATAAAACCCTGTTTCTATGGCAGGACCTATTCCAAGTTTCACTCCTGGATATAATGCTTCCAGCGCTTCTGCCATTAAGTGAGCAGATGAATGCCAAAAAGTTGATTTGCCTTCTTTATCATTCCAGGTCAGTAATTGCACTGATGAATCGTCATTAATCGGTCTGGAAGCATCCCATACTTCACCGTTGACCTTAGCAGCCAGGACATTTTGTGCGAGTCCCATACTGATGGACTGGGCAATCTCCATAGAGGTAGTTCCTTTATGAAATTGTTTGATTGAACCATCAGGCAATGTAATATTGATCATAGTATTCTGAGTTAAAATGGGTGCAAAATTGTAAAAACTAACTGATATTAAGGAAATAAAGATGTAAAATTTATTGATTTAACGTCTATTTAGATTTTTTAGGATCAAAATATATGATTTGATTCTCTTTATTTAAACCATAAAATTTATTTCTGACCACATCATAGGTAATACTTTTTGTCTCATTGATGGGAATTGTTCTTAGCTCTGTTCCTATATTCATGATATCAATAGGATATTCAAGAATATTAGTTCCATCATCGTAGTAAAGATTATTTCCTATATAAACTACTGACTTGAAATTTTCAAGATCAATGGATTTTACCCATTTCCCAAATATGTCAAAGACCTGTACTTTTTGCCCTTCCTGACTGATATAAACATAGTTTGATTTTTGTTGGATAAAAATAGGCTTGTCTGCAAGTATATTAAAACCAAAATATGGAATTCCCTGTACTTTCTTTTCTCCTGCTGTACTTACCTTATACACCTGTCTGTTTCCCTCATCTAGCACCCATATATTATTGTCATCACTTATTCCTGCAGTCCTAATACTCCCAAAACCAATCGAGTTAAAGTTTAATCTCCCAGTCTCAGCAAGATTATTATCTAAGAGGACAAGTATTTGATACTGAGGATAGAAAACTAGCACCTGAAAGGGGTTTGACACGTCCAGATTACCGATTATTCCGAGTCGATTGTTTTCGTATCGATTCCAAAAAGTACCATCAGGCTTATATTTGAGGATCTGCATCTCTTCTGTCAAAAAATATCGATTTGACAGTGGATCGATTCGAATACTTTTTGGCTCAAAATCCACCTGTATAGAATCACTGACCCATCCTTGAGCTAACGCTTGCTGTAAGGACATCCACAAGAAAAGAAGGAGTGTTATATTTTTCAAATTATGGTTTAATGTTGCCAAATGTTTTGTTTGAAAATAGGTTTCGTAATTTACTATTTTAAAAAACCTTCCATACTCTCAAATAGTTTGATGCCCTTTAATGTTACTCTTCATAAATATGTCACCACCTTCAGGGTTCTGAACGAGTTGTAAACAACTATTCTATAATAATGTCAATTTTGAAGGTTTTTAAATTACAATACAAAGGAAAAGTTATCTCGCTTCCTTCAAAAGCCATAGGCCATCAGCCAACCCCAATTCGACACTGCCTATTATTCGCCCCATTTTCAATTTTCAATTTTCAATTTTCAATTCTCCATTCTCCATTTCCAACTACCACATTTCTTTCGAAGAATAATCACCTCACTTCCACATAAAAGCTATCAGCCATCAGCTATCAACCAACCCATATTCGACACTGCCTATTCTTCGCCCCATTTTCAATTTTTAATTTTCAATTCTCCATTCTCCATTTCCAACTACCACATTTCTTTCGAAGAATAATCACTTCACTTCCACATAAAAGCTATCAGCCATCAGCCATTAGCTATCAGCCAACCCCAATTCAATACCTCCCATTCTTCGCCCCATTTTCCATTACCACTTTTAATACGAAGAATAATCACCTCACTTCCACTTAAAAGCCATCAGCCATCAGCCATAGGCCATCAGCCAACCCCAATGCGACACTGCCTATTCCTCGCCCCATTTTCAATTTTCAATTTTCCTTTTTCAATTTCAAACTACCTCCTGCTATAATTGGGAGATTCTTTTGTTATATTAATGTTGTGTGGATGACTTTCTGTTACACCTGCAGATGAAATTTGAACGAACTGAGCTCTCTTTAACGCTTCAATATTTGCTGAACCGCAATATCCCATTCCTGCTCTTAACCCTCCGATGTATTGATATATGACTTCAGATAATGAACCTTTATAAGGTACCATTCCTTCAATTCCCTCCGGAACTAATTTTTTAATATCATCTTCGACATCCTGGAAATATCTGTCTTTAGAGCCAAGTTGCATAGCACCGAGAGAACCCATACCTCTATAAGTCTTAAACTTTCTGCCATCAAGGATTATTGTTTCTCCAGGGGATTCTTCTACTCCTGCGAACAAAGATCCCAACATAACAGTATCGGCTCCAGCTGCAATCGCCTTTACGAT
>Ga0209480_10000345_pt1 | contig 39752 bp, 39 predicted proteins | sample JI61114C2DNA_FD_187501 | JGI IMG/M metagenome (GOLD analysis project Ga0209480, IMG submission 187501) | Wastewater effluent complex algal communities from Wisconsin, to seasonally profile nutrient transformation and Carbon sequestration -... | ecosystem: Engineered > WWTP > Effluent > Algae... | reverse complement strand
CATATTAGCTGATGGTACTGAAGTAAAATTAAAAGATGGAGGAATGATTTCTTCTTCTTATTCTAAAATAATTAGTACAGGACTTAACACATTCTATATTCTTGCTTTTGCATCAATTGCTGTGTTAGCATGGACAGGTTTCTCTAAAATTAAAAAATAAACTATGGCTAGAAAAGAAAGAGGTGCACCACCTGAAGTGAATGCCGGTTCTATGGCAGATATTGCTTTCTTACTTTTGATTTTCTTCTTGGTTACAACTACTATTGGAGTTGATCAAGGGATTAACAGACTCTTGCCTCGTTATGAACCTAATCCTCAAGTTCCTATTGTTAATGAAAAGAATATATTGACTGTTTTAGTAAATAAAGACAATCAATTGTTAGTTAATGAAAAATTAGTAGACATTAAAGATTTGCGTCAAACTGCTATAGATTTCATTGAAAACAATGGAGATGGTACTTGTAGCTATTGTTTAGGAAAAAAAGATCCTAATTTGTCTCAAAGTCCTCAAAAAGCAATTATCTCTTTAAATAATGATGGACAGACTTCATATGGAACTTATATTGCGGTTCAAAATGAATTAGTAGGAGCTTACAATTATTTAAGAGATAGAGAGTGTAAGAAGCGTTACGGTATGACTTTTACAGAAATGGATTATATTTATAATGATCCAGCTTCAAAAGCAACCGAAGGATTAGTAGATGATTTAAAGCCTAAAGTGGAAAAAATTCAAGAATTAATTCCAATGAGACTTTCAGAAGCAGAACCAAAAAAGAACTAAAAAAGTATAACTATGTCTAAATTTAAAAAGAAAAAATCAGGCGGAACACCTGCTATTTCAACAGCCTCGCTGCCAGATATCGTATTCATGCTTTTATTTTTCTTTATGACGGCTACGACTATGAAAGATAGTGACTTGAAAATTGAAAATACATTACCAAAGGCAAATCAAACAGCAAAGTTGCATAAGAAACAATATGTAATGTACTTATACGCAGGAAAACCTAATGAAAGATATCGTTCTTCTTTAGGAGGTTCTGATCGTATTCAATTAGCTGATAAAATGGCATCAACAGCAGATATTAAAAACTTTGTTATCTTAGAAAGAGCTAACAGAAATTCTGAAGATGAGAAATATTTAACTGCATCGTTGAAAATTGATAAAAACGTTAAAATGGGTCTAGTTAGTGATATTAAGTTAGAGCTACGAAAAATAGATCAATTAAAAGTAAATTATACTACATCACAAGGTAATCCAGTTGAGTAATATATTTGCTAATAAAGTTTAAGAGGTACGCAATTGCGTACCTTTTTTTATTATTTTTATATAAAAATTACAAAATGCGTTTTTTAGTAGTACTCTTTATTATCGGTTTGAATTTTGGCTTTTCACAATCTACTGAAAAAGTTGCTGATTCTTTATTTAGAGAAGACCAAATTTATTGCTCTGTTTCTTATAATTTTTTGCAAAATAAACCAGATAATTTCAGTCAGTATTCTTTTTCTGCTGTACTCACAGCTGGTTTTTTGAGAGATTTTCCAATTTCCAAAAATCGTCACTGGTCTATTGCACCTGGTATAGGGTATTCTTACAGCGATTTAAAACAAAACATAGATTTTTCTGCTGCTTCAAACTCAAGTTCAGCAACAATTGTTAGAAGTAGAATGACACTTCACTATTTAGAAGTTCCTTTAGAAATTAGATGGCGAAATGCCTCACCTGAAAGTCATAAATTTTGGAGAATTCACACTGGTTTTAAAGTGAGTTATTTATTAGGTGGGAAGTTTATTTACGAATCTGATGCCATTGGAAATGGCGATTTTAAAATCAAAGAAGTAGCCAATGAATTACAATATGGAGTTTACTTAGCCTTTGGATTCAATACTTGGAATCCTTATATTTATTATGGTTTAAATCCTATTTTTGACAAAAATAAAACAACATTAGAAAACAATGTAACCGCATTAAATATCGGACTTAAATTCTATATTTTATAACCAATAGCGGTATAAAAACAATTGTGGAGTCAATCCAATTATAATTCCAACAAGTAATTCTGGATATGTGTGGGCTTTCATGTACAATCTTGACGAAGCTACTAATCCCATGCAAACAATACAAAAGGCAAATAAATTTACAAAAGGCAATTGGTAGTAAGAACTCAATCCGTAAACAAAAGCAGTTAAAGCACTTATTCCTATCATGTGTAAACTTGCTTTAAATTTTAAAATTACCGAAGCTAAAACTAAAATTGAGCTTATTAATCCGCCAAGGAAAAAGTAAAACAATTCAGTTGTTATTTCTTTTGAAATACTAAATTTCAATAAAACTAATAGTAATATTGCTTGAACTGCAATTGGCATTTGTCTTTCCTTCAAAGTGGCTTCAGTAAATGAAGAAACAACGCCAAGTGAACGAAATAAAAAGTAAATTGACAATGGTAAAAGCAACGTCAAAATTACCACTTGTATAAGCGTTACATATATTTGAGAATCATAAAAAAAACTACGTGTTACTAAAAAATAAAATAACGCACCATAAATAGAAACAAATATGGGATGAAAAATATATGAAAAAACAGGTAATATTTTTTTTAAATCCATAATTACTCTGTTAGATTTTCTTTCTCAATCGCGCTACTGGAATATCTAATTGTTCGCGATATTTCGCAATAGTTCTTCGGGCAATTGGATAACCTCTTTCTTTTAAAATTTCTGCTAATTGATCATCTGGTAAAGGTTTCTTTTTATCTTCTTCCGAAATAACTTGTTGTAAGATATTTTTAATTTCAATAGTTGAAACTTCTTCTCCTTGGTCGTTAGTCATCGATTCGCTAAAGAACTCTTTAATTAGTTTCGTGCCATAAGGTGTGTCAACGTATTTGCTATTCGCCACACGCGAAACCGTTGAAATATCTAAACCAACCATATCAGCAATATCTTTTAGAATCATCGGACGAAGTTTTGTTTCTTCTCCTTCTAAAAAGTATTCTTGCTGATAAAACATAATCGCATTCATCGTAACATATAAGGTTTCCTGACGCTGTTTAATCGCATCAATAAACCATTTTGCCGAATCTAATTTTTGCTTGATAAATTGAACGGCATCTTTCTGAGAACTCGATTTCTCAGAAGTGTCTTTATAACTTTGCAACATTTCTTGATAATCTTTAGAAACGTGCAATTCTGGAGCATTTCTTCCGTTTAACAAAAGCTCTAATTCGCCATCAACAATTCGAATCGTAAAATCGGGAACAATGTGTTCTACCATTTTCTGATTACCGTCAAAACTTCCTCCTGGTTTCGGATTTAGTTTTTCAATTTCATCAATCGCTTTTCTTAATTGTTGTTGTGAAACGTCAAATTTCTGCAATAATTTATCGTAATGTTTTTTACTAAAAGCATCAAATTGCTGTTCAATAACTTGAATGGCTAAATTGATAGAATCCGATGGTGTTTTGTGTTTTAATTGCAATAATAAACATTCTTGTAAATCGCGCGCACCAACACCAGCAGGTTCTAAATCCTGAACCAAATGCAAAATACGTTCTACAGTAGCTTCATCGGTATAAATACCTTGCGTAAAAGCCATATCATCCACAATATCTTGAGTAGTTCTTCTGATGTAACCCATATCGTCGATACTGCCGACTAAAAATTCGGCAATATCGCGCTCGTCATCACTTAAAATAAAAGTATTTAACTGATTGATTAAATCTTGATGAAAACTAACAGGCGCAGCAAACGGAAGTGATTTGTCATCATCGTCATCGCTGTAATTATTCGTTTGATATTTATAGTCTGGCGTTTCGTCGTTACTTAAATACTCATCGATGTTGATGTCTTGTGCGTCGATATGATCGTTGTCATAATCGTCGTAATCATCATCGTTTGTGTTTACTTCGTAATCATCTGCTTCGTAATTATCTTCCTTGCTACTTTCTTCTAAAGCAGGATTCTCAACCAATTCTTCCTGAAGACGTTGCTCAAATGCTTGCGTAGGCAATTGAATTAACTTCATCAACTGAATTTGTTGAGGCGATAATTTTTGAGATAATTTGAATTGTAAACTGTGTTTTAACATTGTTTTTTGTTTAAAGTTTCAGGTTTCAAGTTTCAAGTTGCTTAACAAAAAACAACTTGGAACCTGAAACTTGGAACAAATATTTTTAGAATTCTGCGTTTTGTGGCGTTCTTGGGAAAGGAATTACGTCTCTAATGTTACTCATTCCGGTTACAAAAAGTACTAATCTTTCAAAACCTAATCCGAAACCTGAGTGAACAGCCGAACCGAATCTTCTCGTATCTAAATACCACCAAAGTTCTTCTTCGTCGATTCCTAAGGCTTTCATTTTTTCTACTAAAACATCATAACGTTCTTCTCTTTGCGAACCTCCAACAATTTCTCCAATTCCTGGGAATAAGATATCCATTGCTCTAACAGTTTCTTTTCCAGGTTCAGTATTATCGTTCAAACGCATGTAAAACGCTTTAATTTTTGCAGGATAATCAAATAAAATTACCGGACATTTAAAGTGTTTTTCAACTAAGAAACGTTCGTGCTCACTTTGTAAATCAGCACCCCATTCGTTAATGATATATTGGAATTTTTTCTTTTTATTTGGAGTTGAATCCTTTAAAATATCAATAGCTTCGGTATAAGAAACACGTTTAAAGTTGTTATCTAATACGAAACTTAATTTTTCTAAAAGCGTCATTTCGCTTCTTTCCGCTTGTGGTTTTGATTTTTCTTCTTCTAAAAGTCTTGCTTCTAAGAATTTTAAATCATCTCCGCATTTATCAACGGTATATTTGATAACGTATTTAATGAAATCTTCCGCCAAATCCATGTTATCCGCTAAATCATTGAAAGCAACTTCTGGTTCAATCATCCAAAACTCAGCTAAGTGACGAGAAGTGTTTGAATTCTCCGCACGGAAAGTTGGTCCAAATGTATAAATTTGACCTAATGCCATTGCAAAAGTTTCACCTTCTAATTGTCCAGAAACAGTTAAATTGGTTTGTTTTCCGAAGAAATCTTCTTTATAGTTGATGCTTCCATCTTCATTTCTTGGAGCAGAACCATCTATTGGTAAAGCCGTTACTTGAAACATTTCTCCAGCACCTTCGGCATCAGAACCTGTGATGATAGGCGTGTTTACATAGAAAAATCCTTTTTCTTGGAAATATTGGTGTACTGCAAAAGCAAGAGTTGAACGCACACGCATAATTGCTCCAAAAGCATTTGTTCTTACACGTAAATGCGCATTTTCTCGTAAAAACTCTAATGAGTGTTTTTTAGGTTGCATTGGGAATTTTTCCGCATCGCTATCACCTAAAATTTCTAACTTCGTTACTTGAATTTCTACTTTTTGTCCAGCACCACGGCTTTCTGCCAAGGTTCCTGTAACGCAAATTGCAGCTCCAGTTGTAATTCTTTTTAAAGTTTCATCAGGAGTGTTTTCAAAATCTACCACACACTGAATATTATGAATGGTTGAACCATCGTTCAACGCAATAAATTGATTGTTTCTAAATGTTCTAACCCAACCTTTTGCTGTTACTTCATGTAATGTTTTCGTGCTGTTTAAAAGGTCTATAACTTTTGAGTGTTTCATTTTGTCTAATATTATTATGCAAATATACTATTTCTCGTTTGAATTTTCTTCTTCTTTATCTTCGGCTAATATATCCAATGTAGGTTCTAAGAATTCTTGTTGGTTAGCAATGGTTTTGTCTAAAGAAAGTAGCAAAGCTGGCAACAAAATTAGGTTAGAAAGCATGGCAAAAAGTAAAGTTGTTGCAACCAATCCGCCTAAAGCAACTGTTCCTCCAAAATCTGAAAGTGTAAATACAGAGAAGCCAAAAAACAATACTACAGAAGTGTAAAACATACTAATTCCGGCCTCTTTCAATGTGCTGTAAACAGAGCGTTTTATTTTCCAATCGTTTGCTTTTAATTCCTGACGATATTTCGCCAAAAAGTGAATCGTATCATCAACTGAAATTCCGAAAGCAATGCTAAATACTAAAATAGTTGATGGTTTAATTGGAATTCCCAAGAAGCCCATTAATCCTGCTGTCATTACTAAAGGTAGAATATTTGGTAATAATGATACAATAATCATTTTGAAAGAACGGAACATATAAGCCATTAATAACGATATCAATACAATGGCAAAAAGTAACGATTGTACTAAGTTGTCAATTAAATAATGGGTTCCTTTTTCAAAAACATAAGCCTTCCCTGTTAAGGAAACTTCATAGCGTTCTTTTGGAAAAATATGATTGATTTTATCTTGTAAACGTTCTTCAATTTTTTGCATTTTATCGGTACCAATATCTCGCATAAAAGTGGTAATACGAGCATATTGTCCTGTACTATCAACATAACTTTTCAGCATGTTTTCATTTCCTTTTTGAGTGGAATTTTTGATGTATGATAAAATAAATGCTTCTTCTTGCTTTGTTGGTAATTCGTAAAATTCTGGATTTCCGTTATAGTAAGCTTGTTTAGAATATTTAACCAAATTAACGATAGAAACGGGTTTTGATAATTCAGGAATTTCAATAATGGTTTCTTGAAGTTCTTCAATTCGTTTTAACGTAACTGATTTCAAAGCACCTTTTGGTCTTTTGGTGTCAACTACAATTTCTAAAGGCATAACGCCGTCAAATTCTTTTTCGTAGAAAACAATATCTTTAAAGAATGGTGCTTTTTTCGGCATATCTTCAATGATACTTCCTGAAACTGTGATTTGATAAATTCCAATAATCCCTAAAACTAATATTCCAATTGCAGTTGAAAAAACCGCTACACGATGATGTCTAATGGTGTTTTCAATCCAATTTATGAAGGCTGCCATATAGTTTTTGCCAAGATGTGCCAAGTGTTTTTCCTTTGGCATTGGCATATAACTGTAAACGATTGGAATGATGATTAAGCATAAAATAAACAAGAAAACAATGTTTAAAGAAGCAACAATACCAAACTCACTTAACAGTTTACTATCCGTAAAAATAAAGGTACCAAAACCAGCCGCAGTAGTTAAATTCGTCATCAAAGTAGCATTTCCTACTTTTGAAATTACTCGTTGTAACGACTTGGCTTTATTACCATGATTCTTGATTTCTTGTTGGTATTTATTAATTAGAAAAATACAGTTAGGAATACCAATTACAATAATTAATGGGGGAATAATCGCCGTTAAAACCGTGATTTCGTAGTTTAAAAGCCCTAGTGTTCCAAACGACCACATTACGCCAATAATCACCACAAACATGGAAATCATAGTCGCTCTGAAACTTCTAAAGAAGAAGAAGAACAACAAAGAAGTAATTCCAAGTGCTGCTCCCACAAACAATCCAATTTCGCTAATAATACTGTTAGCGTTTAATGTTCGAATGTATGGCATTCCCGAAACACGGAGGTCTAATCCGGTTTCTTTTTCAAAGGCGTTTATCTTCTCTTGGCTAAGATGTTTTTCGATGAAAGCTTTTCTAGCGGGTGTGTTTACAATTTTTTTATCCATGTAAATTGCAAAACGAACAGCGCCACTTTCTTTATTAAAAAGCATTCCTTCGTAAAAAGGTAAGTCGTTATAGAACTCTTTTTCTTTAGTTTTTAAATAACTATCTGAAATACTATCGTTGTTTATAAAAGGAACTAATTTGAATTTTTGAGCAATCGTATCTTTTTCTAATACACGTAAATCTTCAATAGAAAGTGTGAGCTCGGTTGCTTTGTCTTTTTTTATTTCTGAAACAAATTTTTCCCAGGCTTTGTAATTTTTTTCGGTAAAGAAATTTTTGTCTTTAAATCCTAGAACTACTAAGTTTCCTTCTTCGCCAAATTTCTCTAAAAATGAATTGTACTGAATGTTTACCTCGTGATCATCAGGTAGCAAGTTAGCTTCAGTGAAGGTAAAACGCATGTTTTTCCACTGAAAACTCATAAAAATAGTAAATAGTAAAATAAGGATTAAAAGAAAAACACGGTTTCTTAAAATTTTACTGGCAATATAATCCCAAAAACTGGTGCTTAACCACTTTAACATCTCTCAAAAATTAGGGTGCAAAGGTAGTAAATCTTACTTAATTTATTGGTTTTGAACGTGACAATTAAGTTAAATTTAAAGTCCCAAATCCAAATAGTAAGAAACTTTAATGGCAATGTTGTCATCGAAGTTAGCTAATTGATATGGACCATATCTGTAAAATGCCACTAAACCAATTCCTTTGTAGATTTTATTACATTCTATACCGCTTTCAAAAAAGCCATCTTCCATCGTGTTGTAGCTGATACCAAGATGTTGATTGTCGTCTTTGTTTGAGCCAAATGCCATTCGTGTAACAACTGTAAATTCGGGATTAATTTTATAGCCTAAACGAATTTTATTAAAAGTATGTTTCAATTGCAAAGAAGCATATTGATTAGAGAAAAACTCGTTAAAATACATAGTTTCAAAACTGTTTTTCCCTGCAAAGGTAACACGTTGTAAAATAGCGTCACGATTCAAATTATTAGGAACAATGCTGTATAAATGTGTAATTGGAACATCTCCAAAAGCAATTCCTGTTTGTAGTAAAATAGAACTTTTTTGACCTGATAAATAAGGCAATTCGTAAAACGTTTTGAAATCTATTTTTGAGAAAGTAAAATCATTTTCTAACACACCTGGTAATGTTTGAGTAAGTTGAAGCGAAAATTTTGGATGTCTTTTTTCATATTCAATTTTTCCCATTGGTGTTTGCATGTAATTGCTGAATGGATTCCATTGGAATGCTAACTGCACTGTACTAATTGTATAATCAGTATATGATTTTCCATCATTTACAAAAGTATAATCAAAAAGGGGTTGAATTTGATTGTGTGAAACCCCAAAATAGCTAGATGTTTTTGGTAAAAACTTACTTTCAACAAATACCGAACTCATTCTATTGTTGTAAAAAGTGGAAATATTAATTGGTCGAGGATCATAAATTTTAAATCTACGAGAATCGGTGATAAAATTGGTTTGTGCAATCTCACTAATATCATCTGAATAAGATGCACTTACCCATGTTTCAGAGTTTGAATGCGCTAAATAGGAAGGGGTAATTCCGTACTTGAATTCGTCATCTTTAAATCCGTAGGCGCCATAAAAAGCAACTTTATATTTTTCTGATAATTTTGAATTGGTAACCGCACCAACACCCAATCTAAATCCTTCAAAATTGTTATATTTTACAATACTTCGTAAGTCTATGTCAAAAATTGAAACAGGAAAATAGCCATTAATAATTTTTCTTCCTAAAAACACTTTGTGCTCAATTCGTTCTGAAAGTGATAAACTATCTATTGAAGTATAAGTTCGGAGTTTTCTCTTATCGAGTGTGTCTTTTTTAAACGCATTCCAATACTCATTTTCTTGTTTTAAGCTTGATTGTGGAACTTCAATTTTTACTCTTGGTTTTGAAATAGAAATTGGTTTATTGATTTCAATGTCAAAAGGGGTCGATTCTATTGAAATATAGGCTTGGTCGGTTGCATTTTTGCTTTCGGTTAAATCTAAATCGGAACTAAATTTTATAGTACCGCCTAAAATTTTAATATCGTCTTGGTTGTTTCCTTTTGAAACTTTAAATTTTCTATTTTTAGGAAACCAAATGTCGGTATCTTTTCTGTAATCAAAGGTGTAAGTCGCATTGATATTTACTACACCATAAATACGAAAATACGCTTTTGCAATTGCATAATTTTGAGTGTCAATATAAAGTAAACCTCTTAAACGATTTGCATTTAGTTTTTTGGGTTCAAAGTAAATTCGGTATGCACTTCTTCCGTCTATTTTTACAGTGTCAATTAATTTGTAGTTGTACAGTTTTCGTCCAAAATTTGAAATGGGATTTTGCACCGGAATTTCTAAAATTTCAAACGGATTTTCATAAACCGAATAGGAGATAAGTTTTAAACCTAAATATTCATAAACAGGTTGTTCAAAACCAGCCATTCGAGTGGCTAAAACGGTTTCCTTGTTTTGAAATTGATTGTGCTGAATTAAATTGACTTTCTCTGTTTGATACAAGTGTTGTTTTTCAGAAAACTTCTTGAATTTATAATTCGTTGAATCTAATTTCATTAAAGGTTTTCTTAAAAACCTCTTTTTGTAAATAGTATCAATTTTTGAAGAAATACTATCCGGGTTTGCTGTTACTTGAAGGTATTCGTAGTTTTTGTATTGAAAACTCGATAATCCTTTTTCAGGATCATTTGATTTTCGGTTTTCAATTACTTTTTTGATGATATTGTTAACGTCGTTTTCTGTGTAGATTTCAGCTTTTTTTTCGTTTAAATCGTTTACCAACTTAATCGTAATATTGACAACCTTTGGTTCTGGATAGGTGATTTTTTCATAATAGCCTTTAAAATTGACTTTTATTGGCACTTTAAAATCATTCACATTAACAGAGAATTTTCCTTCCCAGTCGGCATTAAATTTGGTATTGTTGTAAGTAATAGTAGCAAAAGCAATAGGCACTTTTGAATCAAAGTCGATGACTTGTCCTTTTATTTTGGTTTGCGCTACAAAGCTATTGGTTATTATAAAGCACAAAAAAAGCCAAAAATATTTCATGTAAGTAATTTCAAGTATTTCTACAAATATATTCAAAATAAAAAATCCCGAGTGTTAATCGGGACTTAAATTTATACTTTCATGATTTCAGCTTCTTTAACTGCTAAAAGTTCATCTATTTTCTTGATAAATGAATCGGTCAGTTTCTGAACATCTTCTTCAGCTTTTTTGCAAATATCTTCTGCAGTTCCGTCTTTTTCTTCTTTTTTGATATCAGAATTAGCATCTTTTCTGTGGTTTCTAATCCCAATTTTTGCATCTTCAGCTTCAGCTTTTGCTTGTTTTACCAAGTCGCGTCTTCTTTCTTCAGTTAATGCTGGAATATTGATAATAATGTTATCACCATTGTTCATTGGGTTTAACCCTAAATTAGCAATCATAATTGCTTTTTCAATAGGATGTAACATGTTTTTTTCCCAAGGCGTTACCGTTAGGGTACGAGCATCAGGAGCATTAATGTTAGCAACTTGCGACAATGGTGTTTGAGAACCATAATAATCTACAAAAACACCACCTAACATTTGAGGTGAAGCTTTTCCAGCTCTAATGTTTAAAAATTCTTTTTCTAAATGCGCAACAGAACCTACCATAGCTTCTTTTGCACTGTCTAAAATAAAGTTAATTTCTTCTGTCATCTCTCTAAATTTTTACTTTGTACTCTTAGTTTTGTACTTCGTATTTATATTGTTACCGTTGTTCCGATAGTTTCTCCTTCGCACACTTTTAATAAATTACCATCTTTATTCATATCGAATACAATAATAGGCAATTTATTTTCTTGACTCAATGTAAAAGCAGTTGTATCCATTACATTTAATCCTTTTGCTAATACATCTTCAAACGAAATAAAGTCAAATTTTACTGCATCAGCATTTTTTTCTGGATCAGAAGTGTAAACACCATCTACACGAGTTCCTTTTAAAATTACGTCAGCACCCACTTCAATTCCTCTTAAAACTGCAGCAGTGTCAGTTGTAAAATAAGGATTTCCTGTTCCTGCACCAAAAATTACAATTCTTCCTTTTTCTAAATGACGCGTTGCTCTTCTTTTAATGTAAGGTTCAGCAATAGCTTCAATTTTTAAAGCTGTTTGTAAACGCGTTTGCATTCCAGCTTCTTCTAAAGCACCTTGTAAAGCCATTCCATTGATAACTGTTGCTAACATTCCCATGTAATCTCCTTGCACTCTATCCATGCCGTTACTTGCACCAGCCACACCTCTAAAAATGTTTCCACCACCAATAACGATAGCAATTTCTACACCTTTATCGTGAATTTGTTTTATCTCTTCAGCGTACTCAGCCAAGCGTTGTGGGTCAATTCCATATTGTCTGTCGCCCATTAAAGCTTCACCGCTTAATTTTAGAAGAATTCTTTTGTATTTCATTCCCGTTTATTTTTTTAATGGAGTCATGCTTTCGCAAGCTCAAGTCATCGTGTTGTATTATTTGTGGTGCAAATATAGTTAAATAGCTTTTTTCTAAAAAAAAATGTTTTAACATTTATGTTGCTAAATTTTCATATGATTTTTTGGCTTCGTTGTAACCAATCTCAAATAACTGATCCATTTTGGATTTATTGGTTTCAAAGGTACTATAATCAGCGAGTTCTTTTGGTTCAATTACCCAATCACATAAGCTAAATTTTTGGTAATTGTAATTGGCATATAACAAATCAAAAGCCCTACTTGTAACCGATTTAATTGATTTTAAATCATGTGCTTCGATGTTTTGAATGGGACTTACATAAATTCCAATGATGGCATCACATCTTCCTTGAACTAAATCGGTTGGAAAATGATTCAAAATACCACCATCGCTGTATAATTTTCCATTAATTTGATAAGGCGACAACATTCCAGGAAATGAGGATGAAGCCAAAATAGCATCCGAAAGTTTGGTTTCATTGCCAAAAACTTTCAGTTTGCCTCTAACCAAATCAGTTGCCGTAATGTGAACCGGAATTTTTAAATCACCAATTTTTGTATCATGTAAAATCGATTCAAAGTCTTTCTTGAACGATTCCGAATCAATAATACCCGCTTTTTTAAACGTAAAATTTTTCCAATGAAAAAAGTAAATCGACTTGAAAAACTCTAAAATTTCTTCCGGACTTTTCCCAAAAGCATATAAACCACCTACTATAGCACCAGCACTTGTTCCTGCTATACAAGAAGCATGTATGCCTTGTTCGGTTAAAAACTGAAGCGCTCCGGCTTGTGCAATTCCTTTAGAACCACCACCTGATAACACAATTCCAATTGATTTTGATTTAAAATCCATTTGTAACATTTCTTACATTTTATTTTCAAAATTAGACTTAAATTTGCCAAATAAAGTTAAGAAGATGATAAATACTATAAAACAAGCATTAGAAAACAGTTTTTCTTTTGCCGATTACAGAAAAAAAGTAACCAGTTTAATTGCTGAAGGGAAATCTACAGGTCACACGCAATCAGAAGATTTATTAAAATATTCCGAACTAAACGAAACCAGAATGAATCGTTTAGAAAAAACTATAGAAGTTACACCTGAAACAAAAGTTAAACTACAAAACTTAGATAAAAAGTACATTTGGTTAGTGCTAAGCGAAGGTTGGTGCGGTGATGCGGCTCAAATTGTTCCTGTGATTCATAAAATGGCGGATGTTACAGATAAGGTGGAATTAAAAATTGCTTTGCGCGATGATAACGATGCTTTAATGCAACATTTTTTAACGAATGGCGGAAAAGCAATTCCTAAATTAATCGTTTTAGATGCTGAAACTTTAGAAGTAGTTTTAGATTGGGGCCCAAGACCTCATGGTGCAAAACAATTAATCTTAGATTACAAAGCTGCTCACGGTGTTGTAGATGAACCAGCAAAAATTGAATTGCAAAAATGGTATTTACACGATAAAGGCATTTCGATTCAGAATGAAATTGTGGAAATGCACGAAAATATCTTAGCGTAAAGTTCCAATAATTTTTAACTTATTAGAAGTGGAAATTCCACCAGGGTTACAACCAAGTTGGCCTTCTGGGATTTCCATTTTTAGTTTTTGGTAATAATCTGCCCAAACTTCGAAATATTCATTTGATTTTGGCGATTTGAAAGTCATTGGATACAAATCAAACAATGGTTTTTTGTACGAATGCAAAAACGCATCATAAATTAATTCCGAACAATAATATTTTCCATTGTCATACAAATATTCATCATCATATGGAAGGCCAACTTGTTGTAGTGAGAAAGCAATGGCTTCTGGAATGTATTTGCGGTATTTATTTTTTAATCTCCCTACGAACATTTCTTCATTTGTGTAGGTTTTAAAGGTTTCATAAGGCGTTACTTTCACCGCTTTTCCGGCAGCTTCTATCACGAAAATCGAATCGTTTTTGATGTACACCATTCCTAAATGACTGAAATCTTTTCCTTGATAACCTTCGGTAACTTCGTTAATTGCTTCGCAAAGTGGACCGCAATTCATGGATTGGAATAAAATATCTCCCGTTTTTAGTTTTACGTTTTGAGAAAAACTAAATTGGAATAAAAGAAATAATAGAAGGAATGTTTTATTTTTCATCTTCATGCAATTGTGCAAAATCATCAGGGGTAATCGCATTCTCAACTGAATAATCACCAATTTTTGTTCTACGAAGCGCTGTTAAATGTCCGCCTGATTGTAACGCTAATCCAAAGTCAAAAGCTAACGAACGAATATAAGTTCCTTTGCTACATTTAACTCTAAAATCTACTTCAGGTAATTGAATTCTCGTGATCTCAAATTCGTAAATCGTAGTTTTTCTAGATTGAATTTCCACTTCTTCGCCTGCGCGAGCGTGCTCATACAAACGTTTTCCATCTTTTTTAATGGCAGAAAAAACGGGTGGCTTTTGATCTATTTCACCTAAAAACTGTTTTGTCGTTTCCAAAATCAATTCTTCGGTAATATGTTCTGTTGGAAAAGTAGCGTCAATTTCGGTTTCTAAATCGTATGATGGAGTAGTAGCTCCAACCATAATCGTTCCAGTATATTCTTTTGCTTGCGCTTGAATATCGGTAATGCTTTTTGTGAATTTTCCTGTGCAAATAATTAATAAACCTGAAGCTAAAGGATCTAAAGTTCCAGCGTGACCGATTTTAAATTTCTTTGGTAAATCGTATTTGCGTTTTAAAATGTATTTCAATTTGTTCACCGCTTGAAACGATGACCATTTCAAGGGTTTGTCTATTAAAAGGACTTTTCCTGCTAAAATTTCTTCGGCATTCATTAGATAATAGTTAATTTTTGTACGAAGAAATGAATAAGTAGAATTGCAACTCCGGCAACAATTCGGTAATAACCAAATATTTTAAATCCGTGTTTGGTTAAAAATCCGATGAATGATTTGATAGCGATTAAGGCTACAATAAATCCGACCACATTTCCAATAATTAATAAATTAATTTGGTCATCTGAAAGTACAAAACCATCTTTATAATAATCGTATGATTTTTTCAAAGTGGCTCCTAACATGGTTGGAATTGCTAAGAAAAAAGAAAATTCGGCTGCAGTTGTTCTGGATAATTTTTGTGTCATTCCACCAACGATGCTGGCACCACTTCTAGAAACGCCAGGAATCATCGCTAAACACTGAAACAAACCAATTTTAAAAGCGGTTAAATACGAAATTTCGGTTCCTTCCGAATTGCCAAACCATTCGTCAACTTTCAATAATAAAAAGCCACCTATTATTAAAGAAACCGCTACTGTGATAGGGTTTTCTAATAAACTATCTATAAAATCACCTAATAATAATCCGAAAATTACAGCAGGAATAAAAGCAACAAATAATTTAAAGTAAAAATCAAGCGATTGAAAAAAACGTTTGAAATATAAAACAATTACGGAAAGTATGGTTCCCAACTGAATTACAATCGTAAAAAGTTTAGTAAAATCGTCATGTGCAATGCCAAAAAAAGACGAAGCAATAATCATGTGTCCTGTTGAAGAAACAGGTAGAAATTCGGTTATTCCTTCAATAATGGCAAGAATAATGGCTTGTAAAACATCCATAAAGTATTACTTCTTCGGATTTTTTAAAATCGAATAAATCGTAATTCCGAATCCAATTAAAACTACGGTTGGAGCCAAACGAATTCTTCTAAAACTAAACAATTCTTCACCATTAAATACATTTGGATCTTCGCTACCGCCACCGCTCATTAGGATAAATCCAAGCGCAATTACAGCTAATCCTACTAAAAGAATTTTGTAGTTTACTTTATCAAAAAGAAATACAGTTTTGTTGTTATTTTCCATTTTTATGTTTTTTTAAATCCACTGAACACTATAAACTGAACACTGAATACTAATATAAATCATCTGTTTTTAAGTTCAAGAAACGTTGTGTAGCAAAATAAGTACTAATAGAAGTAATGATAATTCCTACGACTAAAACGCCTAAAATTACAATTCCAATAGAAGTATAATCTTTTGCAATTCCTAAACTTGGGAATAAACCATCTACATAAATTACAACACCAATTAATCCAATAATTGCTAATGCCGAACCAATTAATCCTAATTTAATGCTGGTCCAAATAAATGGTTTTCTGATGAATGATTTGGTTGCGCCCACCATTTGCATTGTTTTAATAGTAAATCGGTGCGAATATACAGAAAGGCGTAAAGAACTATTGATCAACAACATGGCAACAACGGTTAAAATTCCGCTGATGATTAAAATCCAAAAACTGATTTCTTTTACATTATTGTTTACTAAATCTACCAATTGTTTGTCGTAAATAATTTCGGTAACCATTTCGTTTTTACGAATAGTACGCTCGATTTTTTTGATACTATCGGCATTTACATAGTCACCTTTTAAATGAATATCAAATGAATTTTGTAACGGATTAAATCCTAAAAACTCCATAAAATCCTTTCCTACAATATCTACGTTGTTTTTAGCAGCGCTGTCTTTGTGAACAAAAGCATAATCTTTAATGAATTTGGCATTTTTCATTTCTACATCAAAGGCGCTTAACAAACTGTCATTTGCTTCGTTGTTAAAGAAAACTGTCATTGGAATGTTTTCCTTGAAATCATTTGATATTTTTTTAGAATTAATTACAAATAATCCTAATGTTCCCAAAAGGAATAAAACTAAAAAGATACTTAAAACTACCGAAAAGTAAGACGAAATTAAACGTCGCTTGTTGTAATTTTCAAATGATGATGCCATAAAAGTGTATTTAAGCCGTAAAAATAGTAAAGATATTTTGTTTACATAGAATATAACAACAAAGTTTTAACTTTAGTATTATAAAATGTATTTTTGTTATCTAAATATTAAGCATGATAACAAAAAAATCTTCTCTCGTATTTTTTCTTTTTGTCATTTTTCAAAGTGTTTTTTCTCAAGAAATTGCAATTCCCTATCGTTACGGAAATTTATGGGGAATTTGTAATGAAACCGGAAAAATACTTGTTGAACCTAAGTTTGATAAATTAGAATTTCCAAACACATCTGAAAATTCTAATGACTATATGATTTCTAAGCTAAATGGTTTAGAAGGATTAATTATCAATGGGAAAGAAATTTTAACACCAAAATATACCAGTATTTATGACGATAATGGTTTGTTTCATGTTAAATCAACCGAAAACGAAAGCAGAGCCGATATCCTTTTGCCAAACGGAACTTCAATTTTTGAAAAACCATTAGCTAAAATCTTATATCAAACCAAAATTGAAAAAAATAAAAAATTATTTCATGTTTTAAATCAAAACTTAACCGAGAGTGTTTTTATTTTGGATATGGACAACTATAAAACCGTTCAAGTTTTATATGAAAACTATTACTCCATTTCTTACATAAGAACAAGAAGTGATATTGTCAATAGAAATGAAATGCTTTTTGTACTAAAAAAATCAGCAAAAAGCGATTTACTTGCAGAACGTTGGAGTGGGACAAAAATTCCGTTAGATAAAGTAAGTTCTGATTTTCGTTATTTGAAAGAAGAAGAATACCTGCAGTTTTTTGCTAGTAAATATTATGGAAGTAGTGATGATGGATATGCTTCAAATTGGGGAAATGGAAGTAAAGGAGAACCAATGGAAGTAGTTGAATACTCAGGTTCAGCAGATATGGTTGAAGAAGCTCCAATGGCAATTCCTTATGATGAAAGAATGGTTGTTTCAGAATCACCTGAAAATAAAATTAAAAACTTGAATCATAACTTAGTAAAAAAAGACAATAAATTATTTATAGAAAGTTACTCAAACAGAGATTATAAAAATAAAAAAATAGAAGAAATTATCGTAGATGTTCCAGTAAGTGATGTTAAATTGCCTTATGGTTCTTTCACTTTTAAAACAGAAAATGGTTCAGATAATTACAATAATTTTATTCGTTATCAAAAAAACGGAAAAACAATAATTATTTTACCAAACGATTTAAAAAACAAGATTACGTTTGATTTTATTGATGAGCGAAATTTTCCAGTTAAAGAAAATAATATAATTAAAGAAATAGTTTTTTTAGTAGGTAAAAAAGATAAAAACAACCAATTGAAATATGGTTTGTATTCCAATGTTAGAAAACAAATAGTAGATTTTATCTATGATGAGTTCAAAAACATTCAATTTTATTTTAATGATGGAAAAATGTTGTTCAAAATCAAGCAAAATGACAAATATGGCCTAATTCAAACAGACGGAACTATTTTGTTACCAACAAATTTTAATGATTTAACAGAAGTAAACAACAATTATCGTTCAGGTACAAAAGTATTTCAGGTTCAAAATGACAATAAATATGGATTGATATTTCTAACAAGTTCTGAAGTTAAAATAATAGCTCCAGTTTTTGATTATCCTATTAAAGGCGTGATTGCAAAATACCCTGAATTTAAAAATCATAATTTGCATAAAAATATCAATGCTGTAAAAACCATTTCACTAATTGAATTAAAAGACGAATCTGGGCAATTTATGGGTTATGCAACATTTGATGGAACACAATTTTTTAAAGATTAAATGATGAAGAATTATTTTTACATATTACTTTTAGTTTGTTTTAGTGCTTCTGCTCAATATTTTACAGAAGATGGTTATTATCAAATTAGAAAATTAGATACAGATAATTTTGATAATTTCTATTTCAATGAATATGAATTTAACCCAGTTGAAAACGCAAAGACCTTAGCAGAAATTGAAAAGTTATCCAAACAAAACAATTATCCAAATATTAGATATTCCATTTTAAAAGGCACTAATAATACTGCACAAGTTTCAGTCTATGTGAATAACAAATTATTCTCATCTGCAAATTATAAAAACGGATTATTAGATGGTAAAAAAACCATTTTTCATGGCAACGGAAATCCATTTCATGAAATTGATTATGTTAATGGAAAGGCAAATGGCGTTTATAAAATGTATAATGAAAGAAACAAACTTGGTTTTGAAACCCATTTTAAAAACAACTTGAAAGAAGGTAAACGAATTATGTATCCTGATAAACGAAAATTAGAAAGTATAGAGGGAACTTATAAAAACAATGTTTTAGTAGGTGATTTAAAAATCACCGAAGAATATTCAAGCTATTATGGTCAGGAAAAATATTACTATCTTTTTCCAAATGACCTAAAAAACGGAAAAGTGAAACGATATGCTAAAGACAAATTAATTGAAGAGTACGATTTGGTTGCGGGTGAATTACACGGAAATGCCATAATTTATAACCTCGGAAATGATAAATTGCATGCAAAAATTCCATACACTTTGGGCTTAAAAAATGGAATAGCTGAACATTATGATAGAAATGGAGAGTTATTAACCAAATGTGAATTCAAATTTGGAAAAAAAATCGGAAAACATGAAAAATATTCACTTGGGAATCAATTAGATGACGTAGAGTTTTATGATGAAAACGGCAATAAAACAGGAACGTGGATTAAATATTATTACGGCAAGAAAAACATGGAAACTACCTATAATGCAGATGGTTCAATTGTTAAGAGAAACTATGATAATAAAGGAAATTTAATAACTATTTCAAATTATAATTCTAAAAACGCTCAAAATGGAATTACACAAAATTTCAAAAATGGTTCTTTAGAAAGCGAATTCTTTTATATTGAAAATGTTCAAAAATGGGCAAAAATGTATTATGAAAATGGAGCAATTTTTTTAATTAGAACGCCAAAAGGCAAATATTCTGAAATTGAGTATTTTGATAAAAACGGAAAATCTGTTCATGTTAATAAAGTAGATAATCTCGGAAAACCCATTGGTATTCACAAAAACATCCAAATTAATAAGGGAGATTTAGTTGTTGTTGAAGAAACACATTATGATAAAAACGGAAATAGAACCAAATGGATTTATTTTTCAACACCAACACATCGAACAGAATATTTATATAGAAATGAAGTCTATCACGGAAAATCAACTGGTTACAACGTTAACAATGACATCATTTCAGAAACCTATTATTACGAAACCAATGGCCAGTCAAAAATCGTTAGTAAAGAAGAATTTGAAAAACTTACAAAAAGTGAAAAGAAATAGCTTTTTTCAAACTTTCAACTTTGATTTTTAAAACGTAAATTTGCACCTTATTTTTCGGCTAAAACCGATAACAGAAATTGAATAATGACTTGAGCTTGCGAAAGCATGAGACAATTAAAAAGCAATAAAAACGACGAATGAAATATTTCCACGAAAAAATCGAAGCCAAATGGCAACAATATTGGGCAGAAAACCAAACTTTTGCTGCATCAAATAACAGCGAAAAACCAAAATACTATGTATTAGACATGTTTCCTTATCCTTCTGGAGCTGGGTTACACGTTGGGCATCCACTAGGTTACATTGCTTCTGATATTGTCGCAAGATATAAAAGACATCAAGGTTTTAATGTGTTGCATCCGCAAGGGTACGATTCATTTGGTTTGCCAGCCGAACAATATGCGATTCAAACGGGGCAACATCCTGCGGATACGACGCGTATGAATATCGAAGGTGGTGTGGATAAATCAGGAAATACCATTCAAGGGTATAGAAATCAGTTGGATAGAATTGGTTTTTCTTTCGATTGGAGTCGTGAAGTGCGTACTTCAAATCCCGATTATTACAAACATACACAATGGATTTTCATTCAATTATTCGAATCTTGGTACAATAAAAATTCGGATAAAGCAGAAAGCATTTGCACGTTAATCCAAGAATTTGAAAAGAACGGAAATGCCAATGTAAATGCGGTTCGCGATGATAATATCTTACCATTTTCAGCTGAAGATTGGAAATCATTCTCCTCAGAAGAACAACAAAAAATATTATTACAATACAGATTAACCTATTTAGCCGAAACCGAAGTAAACTGGTGTGCGGCTTTAGGTACGGTTTTAGCGAATGACGAAATTGTAAACGGCGTTTCAGAACGTGGTGGACATCCAGTAGTTCGCAAGAAAATGACACAATGGAGCATGCGAATTTCTGCTTACGCGGAACGTTTATTGCAAGGTTTAAACGATATCGATTGGAGTGAATCCATCAAAGAATCACAAAGAAATTGGATTGGGAAATCAGTTGGAGCAATGGTTTCGTTTAAAGTTCTTCCAGCTTCCAACACCCAGCTTCCAGCAACAATAGATGTTTTCACTACAAGACCTGATACGATTTTCGGAGTTACCTTTATGACATTAGCGCCAGAACACGATTTGGTTTCACAAATTACTACTCCAGAACAAAAAGCAGCGGTTGAAACATATGTAGAAGCAACTGCAAAACGTTCAGAACGTGAAAGAATGGCAGATGTTAAAACGATTTCAGGCGTTTTTACAGGTGCTTATGCTGAACATCCTTTTACAAAAGAACCAATTCCAGTTTGGATTGGCGATTACGTTTTAGCGGGTTACGGAACGGGTGCGGTTATGGCGGTTCCATGTGGAGATGAGCGTGATTATGCTTTCGCGAATTTCTTCAAAGGCACGAACGGCATGCCAGCAATTAAGAACATTTTCAATCAAGATATTTCAGAAGCCGCTTACGGAGAAAAAGGTGGTTTCGAATTAGTAAATTCTGATTTCTTAAACGGATTGGATTATAAATCTGGGACAAAGAAAATCATCGAAGAATTAGAAAAAATCGGAGCAGGAAATGCCAAAGTAAATTACCGTTTACGTGATGCTGTTTTCTCTCGCCAAAGATATTGGGGTGAACCTTTTCCTGTATATTATGTGAATGGTTTACCACAAATGATTGACAAAAAACACTTGCCAATCGTTTTACCAGAAGTAGAAAAATACTTACCAACCGAAGACGGACAACCACCATTAGGAAACGCAACCGTTTGGGCATGGGATACTGAGAAAAATGAGGTTGTAAGCAATGATTTAATTGATTATGCAAAAGTTTTCCCGTTAGAATTGAACACGATGCCGGGTTGGGCAGGTTCTTCATGGTATTGGATGCGTTATATGGATGCACACAATACAGAAGATTTCGCAAACGAAGAAGCTATTAAATATTGGGAAAGTGTAGATTTATACATCGGTGGAAGCGAGCACGCAACCGGACATTTATTATACTCTCGTTTTTGGAACAAATTCTTAAAAGACAGAGGTTACGCTCCAACCGAAGAACCATTTAAGAAGTTGATTAATCAAGGAATGATTTTGGGAATGAGTGCTTTTGTTTATAGATTTTCGTGGTTGGTAACATGCGCCCCTTCAGAAGGATTAGAAATGATTGAACAAATGGGCTCGTTTTTTATTTCCAAAACTAAATATGATAAAATAATTAAAGGTGATTTAGTCGAATTAGAGAAAGCGAAAGAATTTTATTTAAAGACTCTTGCTAACTTATTTCCAGAAAAAGCACCAATTGATACTTTAGGAGATATCCACTTATCATCAATCCACGTTGATTTATCTTGTATCAATGACATTACAAATGAATTGGATATTGAAAAATTCAAAAATTGGAGAGAACATTATGCTAATGCAGAATTTGTTTTAGAAAACGGAAAATACATCGTTGGTCGCGAAGTCGAAAAAATGTCGAAGTCGAAATACAATGTGGTTTCTCCAGATGATATTTGTGAAGAATATGGAGCGGATACTTTACGTTTATACGAAATGTTTTTAGGACCATTAGAGCAATCTAAACCTTGGAATACAGCAGGAATTACAGGTGTTTCTGGTTTCTTAAAAAAACTATGGAGATTATACTTTGATGATAACGGTTCTGTAATTGTAAACGATGAACCAACGGCAGAAATGTACAAATCGTTACATAAAACCATCAAAAAAGTTACGGAAGACATCGAGAATTTCTCGTTTAACACGTCGGTTTCTCAATTTATGATTTGCGTGAACGAATTACAACAATTAAAATGCAATCACCGTGCAATTTTAGAGCCATTAGCTATTTTAGTTTCACCTTATGCACCGCATATCGCTGAAGAATTATGGAGCGCTTTAGGTCACGAAGGTTCAATTGCAACCGTTGCTTTTCCAAAATTTGAAGCCAAATATTTAGTTGAATCTGAAAAAGAATATCCAGTTTCATTCAATGGAAAAATGCGTTTCACTATTAAGTTGCCTTTAGATTTAACTGCAGCTCAAATCGAAGAAATCGTAATGGCTGATGAAAGAACGCAAGCGCAATTACAAGGTAGAACACCAAACAAAGTTATTATCGTTCCAGGTAAGATTATTAATTTGGTGGGATAATATAGAATGTGTCAATTAGGCAATGTGCCAATATCAAAAATCCCAAATCTAAAAGTTTGGGATTTTTTTGTAACATTTTTCATTTTTTACGTATAATAGATAAACTAAAAAACTATAAAAATGGAAAAGAGAAACATTGGAAAAATAATTGCTGGAGTTGTGGTCATTGGGTTTGTGTTTATTGCGGCTTTAATGTTTGGATTGCCAAGATATAATGTGTGGCAACAAGAAATGGCAGGAAAAGCAGAAATGGCAAAAGCGGAACAAAATCGTAGAATTTTAGTAGAAGAAGCTAAAGCCAAATTAGAAGCCGAAAAATTAAATGCCCAAGCCGAAATTGAACGCGCAAAAGGGATGGCAGAAGCAATGAAATTAGAAAACGGAACCTTAAGCGAAACGTACAACCAATATTTATTCATTAGAACGTTAGAAAAATTAGCAGACAAGGGCGATTTACCACAAATTATCTATGTGCCAACTAATGGAATGGTTCCGGTGATGGATGTTTCCAAGAAATCTCCAGTAAAACAAATGCAAGAGTAATTGTTTTTAGAATTATTTAACTAATGTCAAATTGTCATTTTGTAACTTTGGCTTGTAATTTGTTATTGATTTTAGTAAATTTAGAAATTAAAATTAAAAATTATGTTTGATTTAACTTATATGATATTAATTGGAGCAATAGCTCTAGTAAGTTGGTTAGTGAGTTCTCGTTTGAAGAGCAAGTTTGCGTATTATTCAAAAGTTACTTTGCGTAACGGAATGAGTGGTGCTGAAATTGCAGAAAAAATGCTGCAAGATCACGGAATTACCGATGTAAAAGTAATTTCAACACCTGGTCAATTAACCGATCATTACAACCCAGCAAACAAAACAGTTAATTTGTCAGAAGCAGTTTACAATCAAAGAAATGCAGCGGCAGCAGCAGTTGCAGCTCACGAGGTTGGTCACGCGGTGCAACATGCGCATGCGTATCAATGGTTAACGATGCGTTCTAAAATGGTGCCTGTAGTGAACATTTCTTCAAGTATGTCACAGTGGTTAATTATGGGAGGTTTGATTTTAGGTTTTGCTTCAAAATCAAGTATAGGTTTTTACGTAGCAGTTGCGGGTTTGATTTTAATGGCAATTGCAACTACTTTTAGTTTTGTAACACTTCCAGTAGAATATGATGCTAGTAACAGAGCTTTGGCTTGGTTAAAAAATAAAAACATGGTGAGCCAACAAGAATATGCTGGTGCCGAAGATTCATTGAAATGGGCGGCAAGAACATATGTAGTGGCGGCTTTAGGAGCTTTAGCGTCTTTGTTATATTGGGCTTTCCAAATTTTAGGATCGAGAGACTAATTTTTTACAAACAATATTTTAAAACCCAAATTCAATTAGAATTTGGGTTTTTTGTTTAGATGTGTTTTAATGCAAATAAGATTATGATTATTGAAATCCAAAATAGAATATGTGTATAAATAGATTTCGAATTGATTTTGTTTTTATAAAAATGTAAGTAACAGTCGTAAACAAAAAGTAGTATTGATATTGGTAGTAAAAGAATAAAGAGGAAAAAACTCAATCCCGGTGCGTGAGCTCCGCTTGGGAAAAAGTATTCTACTAAAAAACAAAATACTATATACAGAATGTAGAATAAAACTAATTTAAATTCTCTTTTCATTTTACAACTGAATTTGTCTTTCTATCTGCTGTTCCAAAGAAATGTATGTTTCTGTTCTTGAAACACCATCAATGGGTTGGATTTTTTTGTTGAGTAATTGCATCAAATGTTCGTTGTCTCTACAAATAAGTTTGATTAAAATACTCCAATTCCCAGTGGTGTAATGACATTCCAAAACTTCAGGAATTTTCTTCAATTCTTTTACTACTTCTGGGTTACTTGAAGCTTTTTCTAAATAAATCCCAATGAAAGCCATTGTGCTGTAACCCAAAACCTTTGTATCCACAATAAATTTTGAACCCGAAATCACTCCAGCTTGTTCTAATTTTCGCAAACGTTGATGAATAGCAGCACCCGAAATTCCAATTTTATTAGCAATTTGTAAAATAGGTTTACGAGCGTCGTCCATTAAATCACGAAGGATTTCTTTGTCGATTCCGTCGATTTCAATTTGTAAGTGATTTATCTTCATTTTAACTTATTTGAAAGTAAAAATACAAAATAGATTTCAAAATTGTATTTTTTATGTCGTCCCTACGGGACTTTTCTCACGGAGCTATTATTCTTTACCGATATTCCGTTCCTACGGAACTAGTAAGAGATAACTTAAATGACTTATATGGTTCAAAAAAAATTTTAAAGCGCCGTTAGGTGCGAAATATTAGTAGTTAAATCGTATAGTGATAAAGAAATCCCGTAGGGATGACATTTTACAGCTCTTCCGAAATAAAAAAAAATCCGAAACCAATTACGATTTCGGATTTTTAAAATTTCGAATTAAGGATTAATTTGTCACATTCAATGGATTGTAACCTAAATAAGGTACTTCCATTTCTTTGAAAATTACTCCGTAATCTTCTAGTTCTTTTAATATAGGATTGTACACTTCTTTTGTAATTGGTAATTGTACGCCAGGAGTGGTAATTTCTTTGTTTAAGATTTTTAATGTAGCAATAGCGACAGGTAATCCAACTGTTTTTGCCATTGATGTGTAAGTTTGATCATCACCAATGCAAACCATAGTAGCGTCAATTTGTTTTTTCTCGCCGTTTAATTCGTAACCAAATTTATGATACATGACAATCATGTCTTTGTCATTTGGTTCTAACGCCCATTTTTCGGCTAATATCTTTTCTAAAATTTGAGCTGGAGTTGCTTTTACTAACCCCACTTTTTTGTTTGGATTGAATAAATCGATTTCCACTAATTTATCCCAAATTATGTCATCTTGATCAATTTTTTGCGCATGACGCAATTTGATTTCAACAGTATCGGTTGGATGATACGGTAAGAACGAATTCGTAAATTCACGATATGTCATATCTTCTGAGTTGTCAATAGTATAAGAATCATCCGTCATTCCTAATTGTACTAAAATATCCCAAGCTCTTGAATATCCTACTCTTCTGATAGTTCCTCGGTAACAAGTTAATGCATCGTCTAAGCCGTAAACACTTCTATATTTTAAAGAATCTCTGTTGGCATATGCTTCAAATCTTCCGTAACCTTCTACTTCTAAAAACTCAGTTCTTCTAAATAATTTTGAATACGGAATGTATTTGTATTTTCCTTCTTGTATGAATTTTGCAGCTCCGCCTTGTCCAGCTAAAACTACGTTTCTTGGATTCCAAGTAAATTTATAATTCCATAAATTGGTATCACTTTCTGGAGCAACTAATCCACCACAGAATGATTCAAATAGGATAATTTCTCCGCCTTTTTCACGAATTTCATCCAATACTTTCATCGCACTCATGTGGTCAATTCCTGGGTCAAGCCCAATTTCATTCATAAAAACCAAACCATTTTCTTTAGCAGCAGCATCTAATTCTTGCATTGCAGGACTAATATAAGATGCGGTAACCATGTGTTTTTTGTAGGTAATACAATCTTTAGCTACTTCTAAATGCAAATGTGCAGGTAACATCGAAACTACAACATCTGCTTTTTGAATTTCCTCTTTTCGTTGCGCTTCATTAAAAATGTCAAAGGCAATTGCTCTTGCATTTTTGTGGTTGTTGGTCTTTTGTTTTGCTAATTCTTCCGATAAATCACCAATTGTAACATGAAGATTCTCTTTTTCCGAATTTTCTAAAAGGTATTTTATAAGTGATGAAGCTGATCTTCCTGCTCCAATGACTAAAATATGTCTCATCTTTGGGTGTGTTGTAAAAATATCACACGAAGATAGTAAAATGTTATATTTGTGAAAACATTTTGTTGATTTATGTCATAATTTAACATAAAAACTTTTCCTATCTTTGGTCTCAAATTTAAAAAAATGGACAAAAGAATACTATTAGTTGCTGCAATTTTAGGGGTAACGGCTATAATTTTAGGGGCATTTGGGGCACATGCGTTAAAAAAAGTACTTTCGGTGGAGCAATTGGCAACATTTGAGGTAGGAGTGCGTTATCAAATGTATCACGCGTTGTTTCTTCTCTTTGTAGGAACTTTTGCTTTTTTAGGAGAGAAAGAACGTTCGATTATTTTTTATTTAACGATAGTGGGTGTTTTGTTTTTTTCAGGTTCTATTTATCTTTTAGCAACTAATGGAATAACGAATTTGAAAACTAAATTTTTAGGACCAATTACACCAATAGGAGGGCTTTTGTTAATATCGGCTTGGAGCTATTTATTTTACTCAATTTTAAGTAAAAAACAATAAATTAAAACGCTATCTGAAATTAAATTTATAATTTTGCACTTTATTTAAAACACAACATAACAAATATTTTATGGATACGAATGCTCAAACTACGAAATCGATTTCGTTAGAAAAATACGGAATCGTTGATGTATCAGAAATAATCTACAATCCTTCTTATGAATTTTTATATAATGAAGAATTAAATCCTGCTTTAGAAGGTTTTGAAAGAGGTCAATTATCAGAACTTGAAGCAGTTAATGTAATGACGGGTGAATTCACTGGTCGTTCTCCAAAAGACAAATATATAGTAAAAGACAGTGTGACAGAAAATACCGTTTGGTGGAATTCTGATAAAGCTGCAAACGATAACAAACCAATTTCTCAAATAACTTGGAATGCTTTAAAAGAAACTACAGTAAAACAACTTTCAGGAAAAAGATTGTTTGTTGTAGATGCTTTTTGTGGCGCTAATGAAGATACAAGATTAAAGGTTCGTTTCATTATGGAAGTGGCTTGGCAAGCACATTTTGTAAAAAATATGTTCATTCGTCCAACGGAAGCAGAATTAGAAAATTTTGGTGAGCCTGATTTTATTGTAATGAATGGTTCAAAAACAAGTTTCAAAGATTATGCAGCTCACGGATTAAATTCTGAAGTGTATGTAGCGTTTAACTTAACTGAGAAAATCCAATTAATTGGTGGAACTTGGTATGGTGGTGAAATGAAAAAAGGGTTGTTCTCAATGATGAACTACTATTTACCATTAAAAGGAATGGCTTCAATGCACTGTTCGGCTAATAAAGGAAAAGATGGAGATGTTGCAGTTTTCTTTGGATTATCTGGAACAGGAAAAACTACTTTATCAACTGATCCAAAACGTGAATTAATTGGAGACGATGAACACGGATGGGATAACGATGGTGTTTTCAACTTTGAAGGTGGTTGTTATGCAAAAACGATTGATTTAAGTGCGGCAAACGAACCAGATATTTATGGTGCAATAAAAAAAGATGCATTATTAGAAAATGTAACCGTTGATGCTAACGGAAAAATTGATTTTAAAGATGGTTCAGTTACACAAAATACTCGTGTTTCTTATCCAATTTATCATATTGATAATATTGTAAGACCAGTTTCTAAAGCAGGTCACGCTACTAAAGTTATTTTCTTAACGGCAGACGCATTCGGAGTAATGCCTCCAGTTTCTAAATTAACACCAGAGCAAACAAAATATTACTTCTTATCAGGATTTACAGCTAAATTAGCTGGAACTGAAAGAGGTGTAACTCAACCAGAACCAACATTTTCAGCTTGTTTTGGAAAAGCATTCTTATCATTACATCCAACAAAATATGGTGAAGAATTAGTTAAGAAAATGGAGCAACACAATGCTACAGCTTATATGGTAAATACAGGTTGGAACGGAACAGGAAAACGTATTTCAATTAAAGATACTCGTGCAATTATTGATGCTATTTTAGATGGCTCAATTGAAAGCGCTGATACAAAATCAATTCCAGTATTTAATTTTGTAGTTCCTACTGCATTGCCAAATGTAGATACAAACATTTTAGATCCAAGAAACACTTATTCTGATGCTGCCGAATGGCAAGCAAAGGCAGAAGATTTAGCTTCAAGATTTATCAAGAACTTTGTTCAGTACACAGACAACGAAGAAGGAAAATCATTAGTGGCAGCTGGTCCTCAATTGTAATTTAAGAAATTTATATAGTAAAAGTCCCGAAATTTTCGGGACTTTTTTTGTTGATTATTCTACAATATCAAAAGTAACTTCAAGTAAATAAAACTTTCTTGAGCCATTAGTTTTTACGGTTACTGTAGCATCATTTTTACCTAGATTTTTGTCTTTAGTATCTATTTTTACTTTTAGATTAGTAATTTGATTTGGATTTATAGTGTCTAAACTTGTTTTTAAATCTGTACAATTGCACGACATTGTTTTTTCTAAAATAATAACTGGCTCTGTACCTATATTTACAAAACTAAAAATGTGTTCTACAGGTTGTCCAGCTTTAACTTTTCCTGCATAAAAAGTAGTTTCTTTACATTCTAATAAGCCTTTTGAAGGTGTTTCTATTTTTTCTATTTCAGAAACAATACTATTTTCTTTAATTTCTTTTGCCTTACTACAAGACAATATTAAAAAACTAAAACACGTAAAAATTAGTATTTTCATAGTTTAATGTTTTTTAAAGTTTCTTCATGTAATTTTATTTGATAAATTCTTAACTTTTCAAGTTCATTAGTGTGGTATTTTGATTTTAGGTCTAATTGTTTTTGATTTGCACCATTTTCAAAATCTTTTTCAGATATAGTTTTTAAATAATTGTCAATCAATTTTGTAGAATTAATTATTGATTTATTCTGCCAATATTGAGGATTATACTTAATCTCATCTAAATAATAGCAAATATAAAATCCAAGATTAATTTCTTTTGAATCTATAGTTTTTGAGTTGTCAATTGTCAAATCTGTTTGAAAAAATGTATTATTTTTTTTATAGCCCCGGCTAATTACTTTTATCGATGAGATTATTTTTGATGGCAATATTTTATCTCCTTTTAGGTCATAATAAATCTCAAACTCATTTGAAAAACTTTTGTCAAAGTCAAAACTTACTTTGTGTTTGACAATTGCAAAATCTTCTTTAGAAATTAACATTTCTCCATATACATTGAATAAATCTCTACCAACATTTATCCCTTTTTTTTGAAAGAATTGAATTTGATAATATTCATTGCCATTAATTTCAATATCTTCTAATCTTTTATAGGTGTATTTATGTTTTTTAAAAAGTGGATGTGATAGGTTAGCTGATTGAAAATTTAAAAAAAAAGATCCTCTTAGATAATCTGTGTTAAAATAATTAAACATCTCTTTTTGTTTAACTATATAATTTCTTAAATTTAAATTTTCAACATTTTTTCTATACTCTTTTGGAATTAAATAAGGGTATTGAAAAGTGTTATTGTTTTTTGAAATAAAATTAAACAGTAGCCCATCTAATTCTATAAAACCTTTAAAGGAGTTGTTCTCCATAACAATTTGTTTAACATTTGCATTGGAATAGTATGGTTTTGCCTTGTAATTTTCAATAAATTTCTTCGAACTTTTTTTTATAATATCTTCTAATATTAAAGGGTTTTTGGGAGTTATTATTTCCACCTCTCTCAACATGGTAGCTTTTTCAGTTAAATAAATTATTTGATTTTCACTTTTAAAATCAGATGTTTTTAAAACTTTCTCTGTAAAAGCCAAATGTGAAAAGGTTAGTTCTTTAATTGTAGACACATCTTCAATTTCAAATTTCCCTTCTTGGTCAGAAAAAGCAAACGGCACACCATCACTATAAATAGTAACCCCAAAAATGGGGGTGCTGTCAAATTCATTAATTACTTGCCCTATAATTTTTTGGGCTAATAAATTAATGGGTAAAGCAAAAAATAGTAAGTATAAAAATGATTTTAATTTCATAATCCTGTTAATTTAAGTTTAAGTACATGCATATCTTCTCTTTTTTTGATTTCAATTTTTGAAGCATAATAGTCATTGTCAATTTTTCCAATAATTTTATAACCTTTAGGAAAATTCAAATCTGCTATAAGTAAATCGTTTTTATAAACTTGTAAACCATCATTTTTTAAATTGCTTTTAGTGTAACCTCTAAAAATAAAGTTGTCGTCGATATACAAGCTATTATAAAAATTATAGTTATTGTAATCTTCAAATTCTCTGTCATGCGCTTCTTCATAAGAATTAGTGGTAACATAACTTGTTCTCATGTCGTTGCCTTTGACTCCAAAAAACGACTGCAAAGTATCCTTTTCTTTATCAATTTTATAAATACTTGCTTCTGGATAAAAATTCAAATATATAGACCCTTTATTTATTTCATAGTTAAAATGGTCATAATTTGGTAATTGTTGTTTTAAAAATATTGACGGTCGTCTTCCTATTAATTTATCAATATATTCGTCTTCTAAATTAATTAATGCTATTATTCTTGAATTTTCATAATAAAAATTTGAATTAAAATAACCGTTAAATTTTGGGTGTGAAGATGTGATTGCAATAGCTAAATGATTTTCATCAAATACTTTTAAGATACCATTATATCCATAATCCAATTCATAAGAATCCATTAAATAAGGTAAAGGTTCATTAATCACCTCTTCTCTTGTTCTTTTGATATTGAAATTAATTTTAAACTCTTTTTCTTTTTGAAAATTTGAATTAATTACGGCTATTATTCCTGTTTTTGAAGACAAAACATACAATTTGTTCGTAATGTCTGAATAAATTATATAATCAGCACCTTTAAGTTCATGTGATTTATTGCCAATTCCAAGATTTTTTGATAAGATTTTTAAATTTTTATCAAAGTGAAAAAGATACCCAAAAAACACATCATTAAAAACTAATGAATTTTCAAAAATGGTAAAATTGCCACTATAGGAAGTTTCAATATTATTATCAATTTTTATAGTATCAATTTCTAAAGTGATTTTTTGAATTAGTGATTGTTCTTTTTTTTGCTTTTCAAAGTTGTTATAATATTCTTTTGAAGTTATTTTTTTTTCTTCACAAGAATAAAGTATGACAAAAACTATAAATAATGTTAACTTTTTCATTAATTTAAAAAATAATTGAGAACGCTTTAGCGTTCTCAATTTGATTAATTACATTGACCACCATTGTATTGAGATCCACATGCAGTGTCAGTGTTTCCGCCCCATCCTGCACTACTTCCACATGCTTCTCTAAAAGAAATCCAGTTAGCCTCGCTGCATGAACTTCCTTTACAAACACAATTTTGCGTTCCAATATTAACATCTGCAATAATGTCAATTATTACAAACGGGTCAATTTGGGCTTGTTGCATATTTTCATCATTTTTAGCTTTGAAAACAAAGCTTAATACAAAAGCAACGGCTAATAAAGAACCGTAAACAATTTTTTTCTTCATAATAAATGGATTTAATGTTATTTCTTACAAAAATCTATAAAATTGAAGTTTGTTATTAAAAGAAAAATTATAATTGCTATAACAATTCTTTTATTATAAATTTGGCATTAAATTTTAGAAAATGAAAACAGGTGTAAAAATAGCAAGATTGAGAGAACAACGAAAATTATCTCAAGAACAATTAGCAGATTTAATAGGTGTTAGTCAAGTAACTGTTGGTAATTGGGAGCAAGGTAAAAGTATTAAACATGACCACTTAAAAAAAATTTCTACTGTTTTTGATATTCCTGTTGGTTTTTTGTTAGATGATGATAAAAAGATTATTATTCAAAAAAATAAAGACAATAGTATTAATGGTTATGAGGTAACAGTAACCACACCATCATATGTAATTGAAAATTTGTTTTCAAAGATTGATAAACTAATAGTTATTTTAGAAAAGAATTCTAAATAACAAAAAACCCAAACTCTTTCGAATTTGGGTTCTATATAATTTTCCTTGTTTTTTTATTTTCCTTTATTTACTTCAGCAACATATTTTTCTAAAGCACCTGTCATTGATGGTGTTCCTGGGCTTGGAGCCATAATATCTACACGTAATCCATGCTCTAATGCTTCTTTTTGTGTGGTGCTTCCAAACACAGCAATTCGGGTGTTATTTTGTTTAAAATCTGGAAAATTTTTGAACAAAGATTTAATCCCGGTAGGGCTAAAAAATGCTAATATGTCGTAATAAACATCTTTTAAATCTGACAAATCACTCATTACTGTTCTGTAAAAAGTACCTTTAGTCCAATCAACTTTTAACGCATCAAGTGTTGGAGGTACATCTGCATTTAATTGATCAGAAGAAGGTAATAAGAATTTTTCGTCCTTGTATTTTTTAATCAAAGGAGATAAATCTGCAAAGTCTTTCTGACCGACATAAATTTTTCTTTTTCTGTACACCACATAACGTTGTAAGTAGAAAGCCACAGCTTCAGACTGACAAAAATATTTTAAATCTTCAGGTACTTTATAACGCATTTCTTCTGCGACTCTAAAAAAATGGTCAACAGCATTTCTACTCGTTAATATAATAGCCGTATAATTATTTAAGTCAATTTTTTGTGCACGTACTTCTTTGGCAGGAACACCTTCTACATGGATGAAAGGTCTAAAATCAACCTTTACTTTCAGTTTATTTTGAAGCTCAAAATAAGGAGAATTTTCTACTTTAGGCTCTGGTTGTGAAACTAATATTGTTTTCACTTTCAAATTTGACATATTTCTCTCTAATTTTTTGTAAACCAATTATAAATAAAATAGTAAGGTGCTATTTCAAGGGTGCAAAGATACAAAATAAAATAAAATATTTTACGCATCAGTAAATTTTGATATAATTTCAATGCAACGATGTAAGTTGTTATGTTTATTACGAATAATGCAACAAGAAGTATCCAAAAAAACAATTTTGAATCAAATGTGTTATAAAATAAAATAATGTTAACTGGTAAAAGGATGAATCCAAAGTAAGCACGATAATTTACTTTTAGCAAATTAAATTGCTCATTAAATTCTTCGATTTTAAATGCCGTTGCCACAATTTTTTCGATTAGAAACTTCGATAAAATAAAAACGGTTAAAAAAGTAAATATTTGAATATAAACAATTCCGTTTGTTTTTTCTGCTTTGTCAAATTGATTCAATACCAATAATGTAAAAAACGAGAAAGAAAATAATTGTAGAACAAACATTGAAACAGTAAATCCTCTCATTAAATTGCTACTGTCTTTATAAATTTTTGTATATTTATCAGAATAAGCTAAACGGATAAATTCGTTAAATCGAACAGAAGAAATGGTTTTGTTTACGGCAATAATACCTACGCAAAGCACAAACAAAACAGTTGCCCAGTCTTTGCTTTCTATAATTCGTTCCTGTAATTGTATTGCTAACATATTAGCGCAAAATTACAAAAAATAGTTTCATATTTATTATTATAAAATTATTAAGAATTTTAGCGAAGAAATAGCTTATTTTTGCATCAAAATTAATTCATCAATGGACAAAAGCGTTGTCATAATCCCTACGTATAACGAAATTGAAAATATTGAAGCAATTATAACTGCAGTGTTTGCTTTGTCAACCACATTTCATGTTTTAATTGTAGATGATAATTCTCCAGATGGAACTGCCGAAGCGGTAAGAACATTGCAAAAACAATTTGAAAATCAGTTATTTTTGGAAGTTCGAACTAAAAAAGCTGGTCTTGGTACAGCATATGTACATGGTTTTAAATGGGCGCTTTCGAACGGGTATGAATATATTTTTGAAATGGATGCCGATTTTTCTCATAACCCTAACGATTTAGAAAAATTATTAGCGGCTTGCGAAAACGGAGCAGATGTAGCTATTGGTTCAAGATATTCAAATGGAGTTAATGTTGTCAACTGGCCATTAAGTCGTGTTTTATTGTCTTATTTTGCATCGGTTTATGTGCGAATGATTACAGGCATGAAAATTGCTGATGCAACCGCAGGTTTTAAATGTTATAGAAGAATTGTTTTAGAAAAAATTAATCTCGACAGAATAAAATTCGTTGGTTATGCTTTTCAAATTGAAATGAAATACCGCGCATTTGTTAATAAATTTAATATTGTAGAAGTTCCAATTATTTTTACAGATAGAACAAAAGGACAATCAAAAATGAGTGGCGGAATTATTCGCGAAGCCGTAGTAGGAGTGATAATGTTGAGGTTAAGAAAAATATTTAATAGATTATAATGAATACATATTTAATTAGAAATGCCAAAATTGTAAACGAAGGTGCTGTTTTTGAAGGTGATATATTAATTGAAAATGAAATCATTAAAGAAATTGCTGAAAAAATAAGTCCTAAATCGTCAAATTGTGTAATTATCGATGCAGAAGGAAGTTATGTAATTCCTGGCGCAATCGACGATCAAGTGCATTTTAGAGAGCCAGGTTTAACACACAAAGGAACAATTGAAACTGAAAGTAGAGCAGCAGTTGCTGGCGGAATTACTTCGTTCATTGAGCAACCAAATACGGTTCCAAATGCGGTTACTCAAGAACTTTTAGAAGATAAATACCAAATTGCTTCTCAAACATCTTATGCGAATTATTCGTTTATGATGGGAGGAACGAATGATAATTTGGAGGAAGTTTTAAAAACTAATCCAAGAAATGTTGCCGGAATTAAATTGTTTTTAGGTTCATCTACCGGAAATATGTTGGTGGATAATCAAGAAGTTTTAGAAAAGATTTTTTCATCTACAAAAATGCTAATTGCTGTTCATTGTGAAGATGAAGCAACGATAAAAGCAAATTTAGAAAAATATAAAGAAGAATTCGGCGACGATATTCCAATGAAATATCATCACCTAATTCGTAGTGCAGAAGCGTGTTATTTGTCTTCATCAAAAGCAATTGCACTGGCAAAAAAAACAGGCGCACGTTTACATGTTTTTCATTTGTCAACAGCAAAAGAAATGGAACTTTTTACAAATAAAATTCCGTTAGAAGAAAAACAAATTACAGCAGAAGTTTGTGTACACCATTTGTGGTTTACAGATGCTGATTATGATGCGAAAGGTTCATTGATCAAATGGAATCCTGCAGTAAAAACACAGGCTGATAAAGATGCGTTGTGGAAAGCTTTATTAGATGATCGAATTGATGTTATCGCAACAGATCATGCTCCTCATACATTAGAAGAAAAAATAAATTCATATACCACTTGTCCTTCTGGCGGACCTTTAGTACAACATGCTCTTGTGGCAATGTTTGAATCACATCATCAAGGAAAAATTTCGGTGGAAAAGATTGTAGAAAAAATGTGTCATAATCCGGCAAAAATTTTCAAAATTGAGAATCGTGGATTCATTAAAGAAGGATATTTTGCAGACATTGCTATCGTAAATGCTTATTTGCCTTGGAATGTTAAAAAAGAAAATATTTTATACAAATGCGGATGGTCTCCGTTTGAAGGTTATAACTTTAAATCGAGAGTTACGCATACTTTTGTTAACGGAAAATTAGTATATGCTAATGGAAAAGTTAAAGAAACAAAAGTAGGTCAACGTTTATTATTTGATAGAAATATATAGATGAAAAAGTTTTTAGGAATATTTGTGGTCGTTTTTATTATTTCATGTTCAAAAAATCCGGTGCCAAAACCTGATAATTTGTTAGATGATGAAGTAATGACAAATATTTTATTCGATATTGCTATTTTGCAGGCAGCAGATGGTACAATGACTTATCGTTTGGCTGAGAACAACATAAAAGTGAATTCATTCATTTATGAAAAGTATAAGATTGATAGTACAACCTATTATCAAAATCAAAAGTACTACGCTGCAGATACTAGAAAATACAAAAAAATGTATCAAGAAGTTTTAGCTCGATTAGACGAAATTAAATCTTCGTCAGAGACTAAAAAAGATTCAATTATAAAAAAATAAAAACATCCTTAAAGAACTAAATTATTTTAGTTAAATACGTTTCCTTTTTTTGAAAAGAATAATTTAAAGCTGTAACTATTTTTGAAGTATCATAAATATGAACAGAATGCGATGCTTTTGCAGTTGCTCTTGTAAGTTTCCTTTTTCGGTTTGTAATTTTTGCAATTAACCAATCCAATCTCCATGCAATAGATGTCATTGTTTTTGATGCATAAATAGTTGGTGGTTTTATATTCAAAAGGGTTGCTAAATAAGTTATAAAATCTTTTAGAATTACATTTTCTCCCACTAAAATATAGCGTTCGCCAGAAATAGTACTTTTCATTAATTGAAACATGCAATTGGTTACATCTTCCACAGCGACAATGCCAATGCTTCCTTTTGTATAAAACGAAAGCCCTTTTTTTACCGATTGCACAATAATATCACTTCCTTGTTTTGGAAAACCATAACCAAAAATCACACCCGGATTCACAATTACGACTTCCAAACCTTCTTGATGTCCGCGAAATACTTCCATTTCGGCTCCGTATTTTGTAATCGCATAATCACTATGTAATTCTTCTGGATTCCATTCGGTTTCTTCTGTAATAGTAGTTTCATGTTCTTTTGGGTTTCCTAAAGCGGCAATAGAACTTACATGACAAAGTTTTTTGATACCAAAATCAATACAACAATTTACCACATTAGCCGTTCCTTCGATATTGATTTTTCGAAGTTCGTCTTCATCACTTGGGTCAAACGAAATTAAAGCAGCACAATGATATACATGAGAGATATTTTCAAAAGCAATTTCCAAAGATGGAATATCAGTAATATCACCTTTTACCCAATTGATTTTATCAAAAAGCGCGGTTTGATTATGAAAAGCAAAAACATTCTTCACTTTTTCAATTTGTTTTTCCGAACGAAATAACGCTTTTACTTCCTCATTTTCTTGAAGAAGTTGCACTAACAAATGCGAACCTACTAAACCTGTTGCTCCTGTGACTAAAATCATGATGTAAAAATAGCAATTCTTTTAAAAACGGACTAACTTTTAAACCTTCAAACTTTTAAACTTTTAAACTAAAAACTATCTTTGCTCAAATTATTTAAGAATCATGAAAAATTTTATTGAAGAAGTGACTTGGAGAGGAATGCTCCACGACGTAATGCCAGGCACCGAAGAACATTTGATGGAGCAGATGCGTGTGGCGTATGTGGGTATTGATCCAACCGCCGATTCATTGCATATAGGACATTTAGTTGGAGTTATGTTGTTGAGACATTTTCAATTGAGTGGTCATAAACCATTAGCGCTTGTGGGTGGTGCCACGGGAATGATTGGTGATCCATCAGGAAAATCTAACGAAAGAAATTTGTTAGATGAAGCTACTTTACGCCACAATCAAGAAGCGATTAAAGGTCAATTGGCTCGCTTTTTAGATTTTACTTCTGCGGAAGCTAATGCTGCGGAGTTAGTAAATAACTACGATTGGATGAAAGAATTTTCATTCTTAGATTTCATTCGCGATGTGGGAAAACACATTACAGTAAATTACATGATGGCAAAAGATTCGGTTAAAAAACGTTTAACTGGAGAAACTTCAGAAGGAATGTCGTTTACTGAATTTACTTACCAATTAGTTCAAGGTTACGACTTTTTACATTTATACCGTGCTAAAAAATGTACGCTACAAATGGGTGGAAGTGACCAATGGGGGAATATCACCACTGGAACAGAATTAGTTCGTAGAATTGAATCTGGTAAAGCGTATGCCTTAACTTGTCCGTTGATTACAAAAGCAGATGGAACGAAATTCGGAAAATCAGAAGGTGGCAATATTTGGTTAGATGCGGAAAGAACTTCGCCTTACAAATTCTACCAATACTGGTTAAATACTTCGGATGTTGATGCTGAAAAATACATTAAGATTTTCACGTTCTTAGATAAAGAAACAATTGAAAAATTAATTGCAGAACATAACGAAGCACCTCATTTAAGAGCGTTGCAAAAACGTTTAGCAGAAGAAATTACGGTGATGGTACATTCTGCAGCAGATTTAGAAAATGCTATTGCGGCTTCAAATGCATTCTTTAGTCCGTCTATGGACGAATTGAAAAAGTTAGATGAGAAAACTTTTTTAGAAGTGTTTGACGGAGTTCCTCAAGCTGAAATTTCAATGAAAGATTTGAATGCAGGTTTAGATATGATTGCAGCTTTGGCAGCAAAAACCAATTTCTTAGCTTCTAATAGTGATGCAAGAAGAGAATTGAAACAAAACTCGATTTCTTTGAATAAAGAGAAAGTAGGAGAAGATAAAATCATTACGAAAGAAGATTTAATCAACGATCAATTCTTGTTATTGCAAAAAGGAAAGAAAAATTATTATGTAATTAAGGTTAAATAACCATCAGGTTACAACCACGAATATCAGAATGATCAAAACGTCCCAACACTTCGAACGAATGGTTGGGATATTTTTTGCCCAAATCTTGCGTAGCAATAAACGAACACGAATTGATGTTGGCTAAGTCAATCACATTAATGCCGCCTGTTTTTCCTTCGGAAACATAAGTTAAGGCATCTTCTGTATCACGAATAAGAACTTGCATCCATTGAGGACATTCGAAAACACCATCGCCAAGAGAATACGCTTGAGAAAGTAGTT
>Ga0209480_10000344_pt1 | contig 39825 bp, 32 predicted proteins | sample JI61114C2DNA_FD_187501 | JGI IMG/M metagenome (GOLD analysis project Ga0209480, IMG submission 187501) | Wastewater effluent complex algal communities from Wisconsin, to seasonally profile nutrient transformation and Carbon sequestration -... | ecosystem: Engineered > WWTP > Effluent > Algae... | reverse complement strand
ATGCCCAAGACGTTGAACGCCAACGTTTCCGGGGCGAGAAAGGCGAGCAATTCCGCAGCGATGGCAAGCGCCAAGCCAAATCCTAGACGCCACAGCCCTCGGGAGACAGGTGCAATTGCGCCCGGAGCTGGGCCATCGTTTGCAACCGGTTGGGGATCGAACCCGGCTTTACGGATCGCCAGCAACGCCTCGGGTATCAACGCATCCGGGGCGTCGATGGTGACGATGCGTGCACCCAACTGGAAACTGAGCCCTCGCACCCCGGTGACTGGCGCCAGAGCACGGCGAATTTCGCTTTCCTCGGCCGCGCAATCCATGGTGTCGATGCGGAACGCCGTCCCCTTGCCTACCGCCGCCGTTTGAGCTTGTGCCGGGGGAGGACGAGAATCACAACAATGGTCTTTGTCTGTGTGCGCACCAGTGGCGCCCACATCGTCGACTTCATTTGTACTCACAAACTTCTCCGAAAACTATTCCGTTTAACGTTTATGCACGTGGCGCCATTGCATGAGGTCAGTCCGCAGCACGATCAAGAATCTCGAACTTGATGGCTGTTTAAGCTGAACACCCAGAAGAGCCCTTCACGCATGTGTCGGACCTTCAACCACCGTGGAGGCATCTACCTGCAACGTAACGTGTTCGATATCGAATGCTGCTGTCAGCGCCGTCGCCAACGATTGCCGCACCACGTCAGGCTGTTGAGTTTCGTCGTCTAAGATGATGTGCGCCGTCAACACCGGCTCTTTCGACCCGAGTGCCCAGACATGCAGGTCGTGAACCTTTGCGACACCGGGGTGCGCCAGCATCATGTCGCGCACCTTGTCGAGATCCATTCCTGCCGGAACGCTCTGCATGAGCACACCACCCGCTGCCCGCAACAGCGTCCAGGTGCGGGGCAGCACCCAGAGGCCGATCAGGACGGCAATGATCGGGTCGGCCAAGGTCCACCCGGTCATCATGATGATGATTGCACCACCAATCACGCCGACCGAGCCAAGCATGTCAGCCCAGACCTCAAGGTACGCACCCTTGACGTTCAAGCTGTCGCCGCTGCCTGCCTTCAGCAGACGCATGGAGATCAGGTTCACCACCAGCCCGAGTGCCGCGATCACCAGCATGCCCGTAGACGCCACATCGGGAGGCTGCCGGAATCGTCCGACAGCCTCCCAGAGGATGTAACCCGCCACGAGGAACAGCATGCCGCCGTTGACCAGCGCGCCGATGGCTTCCATGCGCGCAAAGCCATAGGTGCGCTTGGCGTCCGCTGGCTTGCGACTCATGCGCACAGCGAACAGCGAGATGGCCAGTGCGATGACGTCGGTTCCCATGTGGGCGGCGTCCGACAGTAAGGCCAGGCTATTCGTTATCAACCCGCCAATGATCTCGGCGATGAGGAATACGCTGGTGAGCCCGAAGGCCCACCAGAGCGGCTTCTCATGCTTGATCTCGCTGACGTGCTCGTGGCCTTCCGCCATATCAGCTCTCCTTCCTGGCATCACCGATGGCGACAGCTTGCTCGACATTGCTGATGTAGACCCACCCTGCTTCGATCTGCCCGGTGCGCCCGACGCGCTGGAAAATCTCCACGGCGCGCGTCACTTCATCGTCCTCGCAGAACAACTCCATCTGCACCTCGCTGATCACCTGGTCGCCGAACTCGACCGAGTACTGCTGCTCGCGAGCGCTTAGCGCCCGCAGCAGTCCCTTCACGTCGAACAGGCTGAGCCGTTTGAATCCGCCTGCCGCCAGCGCGTGAATCAGATCGGAGACGCGGTTGCGGTGCACGAAGGCCTTGATCTGTTTCATGAGGAGCTCTCCTTCAAGTTGCGCTCGGCGTCCTTGCGGTCGGAGCGGTTTTCGAGCCATTCGTATAGAACCGGGAGCAAAATCAGCGTGAGCAAGGTCGAACTGATCAGGCCACCGACCACCACTGTTGCCAGCGGACGCTGCGTTTCGGCACCCACGCCACTGGAAAGCAACATCGGCACCAGACCCAGGATCGCGACGCTGGCCGTCATCAACACCGGACGCAGACGCAAGGAGGTGCCTTGCACCACTGACTCGCGCACTGACAGTCCCTTTTCCCGTAGCTCGTTCAGGAAGCTAACCAGCACGATGCCGTTGAGCATGGCCACGCCGAACACCGCAATAAAGCCGATCGCGGAAGGGACGGATAGGTATTGCCCGGTGATGAACAGCGCCAGGAGGCCGCCAATGGTGGCGAACGGCACATTGGCCAGGATCAGCGCGGCGTACTTGATCGAATTGAACGCCGTGTAGAGCAGCACGAAGATGAAGAAGATCGTGATGGGCACGATTAGAGCCAGCTTCGCCAGCGCGCGTTGCTGGTTCTCGAACGCTCCACCCCACTCGATCCAGTAGCCAGCGGGCAGTTTGACCTGCTGCTTGATCGCCGCTTCCGCTTCCTTCACGAAACTATCGACGTCGCGGCCACGTACATCCATCTGGATCACCGCATAGCGTTGCAACTGCTCGCGGCGAACAAAGGAATAGCCCTCCGCCACACTGACTTCGGCCACTTCCGACAACGGCACCAACGCGCCAGTCGCGGTGCGCAACGGGATCTGACGCAACGATTCGACGGAATCGCGCGTCGCATCACTTAGCCGCACTGCGATGTCGAATCGTTTGACGCCGTCCAGCAGCACGCTTACCGGTTCACCGCCCAAGCCATTGCGCACGATGGTGAGGACCTCTTCGGCGTTCATGCCGTGGCGGGCCAGTTCATCGCGATCGACCTCGATGCGGATCTGCGGCTTGCCCACATTCGCTTCGAGCGACAGATCTGCAACGCCTTGCACCTTGCCCAGAGCAGTCTTGAGCTGCGCGCTGATTCGGTCGAGCTCCTGCAGATCCTGGCCATAGAGCTTCAATGCCAAGGTCGCGCGCACGCCAGAGATCAGTTCCTCCACCCGCATCTGGATGGGTTGGGTGTAGCCCGGCACGACATTGGGCACGACCTTTTCAAGCGTCTCCTGCATTGCCTCTTCAAGCTGCTTGATATTGCGCCCACTTTTCCATTCGTCCTCGGGCTTGAGCGCGGTGTAAATCTCCATGTAGTTGACGTCGGCGGTCTCGCCTTTCTCGGCGCGGCCGATCATCGCCAGCGTCGTGTCGACTTCCGGGAACTGTTCGAAGGCCTTGGCGATGGTGTTGCTGGTCTTGATCGATTCGTTGAGCGAAGTCGAAGGTATTCCCGTCACCCGCCACATGATCGAACCTTCCTGCAACTGCGGCATGAACTCCTTGCCGAGGAACGGGAACAGCGCAAGGCTCGCAACCAGTGCGGCGACAGCGCTGACAACGACCACTTTCTTGCGCCCCAACGCCTTCGCCAACAGCGGTTGGTAGCCGCGCTTGATCCGCGCCACCAGCCACGTGTCTCGCTCCGGCTTGGGCTTGAGGATCATGGAAGCCAGCACTGGGATCAGGGTCAGGCTGAGGATCATCGAGCCGGCCATCGCGAAGGCGATGTTGAACGCCATCGGCTTGAACATCTTGCCTTCGAGCCCTTCCAGCGCGAACAGCGGCAGGAACACCACGATGATGATCGTGATGGCGAACGTGACCGGACTGGCGACTTCCTTGGCGGCCGCCAGCACCGCCGACGTTCTGTCGACCTTTTCGCCGTGTTCCAGACGCTCGGCCATGATCCGGAACGCGTTTTCGACCATGACCACCGCACCGTCCACCATCATGCCGATGCCAATCGCGAGGCCCGCCAGCGACATCAGGTTGGCGGACAGACCGGCCTGACCCATGCCGATGAACGCGATCAGCATCGCCAATGGCAACGTGATGACCACCACCACGGCGGAGCGCAGATCACCCAGGAACAGGAACAGGATGATCGCGACCAGGATCGAACCTTCGACTAGGGCGCGGGTCGCCGTGCCGACGGCCTTGTTGACCAGATCGGTTCGTTCATAGATTGGTCTCAGTACGATGCCCTCAGGCAACGCATCGCGCACCACATCGATCTTGCCCTTGACCGCCTCCACAACGTCCTTGGCGTTTTCACCGATGCGCGCCAGGGCCATCCCCAGCACCACTTCCTCGCCATCGCGTGTCACTGCACCGAACCGGGGTGCGGGCGCTTCAACGACAGTTGCGACGTCGCGCAGATAGACAGGTACGCCGTCCTCGGCCTTGAGCACGATCTCGCCAATGTCCTTCGTCGACTTCAGCAACCCCAAACCGCGCACGAGAAATTGCTCGCGACCGACATCCATCACGTTGCCGCCGACTTGGCCATTGTTTGCGGGCAGCGCGGCGATCACGTCGCCAAATCCCAAGCCCCGCGCGTACAGACGCTGGGGATCGATCTGGACCTGATACTCACGCTCGCCACCGCCCCATGAGGTCACGTCATCGACGCCGGGCGCCGTGCGCAGAATCAAGCGCACCGTCCATTCCTGCCATGTGCGCAGGTCCATGTCGGTGACCTTGTCCTTGCCGACGCCAGGCGCGCGTTCGACGGTGTACCAGAACACCTGGCCGAGACCGGACGTATTCGGACCCATGCTCGGTTTGCCATAGCCATCGGGCAGCCGGTCGCCAATTTCCTGCAGGCGTTCATTCACCAGTTGCCGGGCGAAGTAGATGTCCATGTCGTCTTCGAAATAGACCGCGACATAGGACAGCCCGAAGAGGCTGACAGAGCGAATTTCCTGCACTTTTGGCAGGCCTGCCAGTGCCGATTCCACTGGAGTAGTGAGAAGGAGCTCAACGTCCTCAGCGGCTAGCCCTGGCGATTCTGTGTAGATATTGACCTGCGCCGGGGTGACGTCGGGGAAGGCGTCGATTGGCACGTTGCGCACCGCACTGATGCCCAAGAAAGCGACCACCGCGAAGATGATCAACACCAGGAACTTGTAGCGCAGGGACAGCTCGACCAAGCGGTTCAGCATGGCGCACCCCGCCGTGTCACGAGGAAGAGATCAATGACCATGACCCTCTCCCAGTTGCGCCTTGAGCATCTGCGACTTCACCGCGAATGCACCGGCCACCACAACGGTGTCCCCCGCTTTCAGGCCTTCGCGGATCACCGTGCGATCGCCGATGACTTCGCCGGCACGGACCGGAACCGGTTCGAGCGCGCCATCGACGTTGCGGCGGAACACCACTGTTTCGCCTTCGAGTTGCACGAGTGCATCGGTGGGTACTGCGATCTGGGTAGCGGCGCTGTTGTCCGCGTTGCCGGTGGAAGCTGCCTCGAAGTACACCTCGACGAAATCGCCGCCATGCAGGCGATCATCTTTGTTAGGAACCTCGACCCGGATCGAGGCACTGCGGGTGGCCTCGGACGTGCGGTGGGCACTGCGCAGGACCTTGCCCGCGATACGCGTGCCACCGACCACGATGGTTGCGGGGCTCCCGGCTTCGATTCGCGACACGCTGCCGGATGGCAACTTGGCATCCACCCAGACGGTCGACTCAGCGACCAGACGGAACAACGCCTTGCCCGGCTCGATGCGCTCGCCGACGATGAACTCGTCCTCGGTGATACGACCCGCGTGCGGTGCGGTCAGGGTGAACTGCCCATTGACACTGCCGCTTGAGGTACCCGGCAAACCATAGGCCTGGGCCTTGGCGCGCGCGCGATCAACGGCGATTTTCGCTTCGTTGATGCGACGGCCGGCCACCGCTTCCCGGCCAAGCGCCGACACCCGGCGCCATTCCTGTTCGGCGATGCGGAGGTCGGCCTGTGCATCGGAAACGTCGACGCTGGCCAGCGTGGCCAGAGGTGCGCCTGCACGAACCTCGTCGCCGAGCTTGGCGTGGCGGCGTACCACCAGCGACGCGACACGAGGCGTGATCAACGTAGTGCCATAGGCACTGTCGACCACCTCGCCGGGCGCGCGCAGTTCCTCGCTGAGCGACGAAGGCTGCAAGGTTTGCAGGGTGATGCCGGCGGCCTTGAGTGCTGCTTCGTCCATCTTCACCAACGCCGCCCCACCTTCTTTGCCTTCCTCCCCTTCCTCAGCGTGTTCGCCGCCCTCTTCGGCGTGGTCTTCGGCGCCTTCCGCAGGGGCGTCCTTGCCCGATTCGACATGGTCGGCTTCGGCCGCGGGTGCCTTGGCAGGTTCGGCTTCGGGCGATTTGGAGCAGGCGGCAATGGCCAGCACCAGCGCGACGGTCACGGGCAGGGACATCAATCGGAACGGAGTCATCGTGTTCTCACTCATGGGGTGCCCTCCAACCCGGCCCAGCGTTCGAGCTGGCCGGTGGCGGCGAGGTAATCGGCGTAGGAGCGCCACAGGCGCGCTTCGAGTTCGGCACCGGCGAGCTGCGTGTCCAGGGTTTGCTTGAGTTGTTGCAGGTAGTCGGAGGTCGACAGCTCGCCTTCGCGCCACAACCGTTCCAGTAACGTCGTGCGGCGCTCGACATCGGTACCGCGGCTGGCTTGCCAGCGAGTCCACGACGATTGCGTAGCCGCATAGGTGTCGATTGCCCGTTGCCGGTCGCCTTCGAGCTCGATTCGCACGCGGTCGCGATCGGCGGCCGCCACATCGGCATCGGCCTGCGCCGCTACCACTTCGGCGCGATAGGAGTTCCGCACGAACAGCGGCACGCGGACCGACACACCGATCACGTTGTCGCTGGGACCACCCATATCGAAGCGTTTCCGTCCACCGTAGGCCCCAAGCGTGGGGTCGGCGATCCTGTTGCGCCGGGCGACCGTGACTTCGCGCTCGGCCGCCACTGCAGCGGCCTGGGCAACCAGCCAGTCCGGCAGTTGCTCGATACCGCTGTCTGCCGCGGTAGGCGGCGGCAAGGTGCCAGTCGGCAACGTCAGGTTGGCAAGCAACTCCGGGGACCCGCCCACGGCACGAAATCGTGCCTGCGCTTCGGCCAGCTCTGCCATCAACTGCGATTGCTCCGCTTGCGCCTCATCCCGCGCCAGCAAGGCGAGGTCGCGTTCCAGCCCCGAGATGTCGTCGGCGGAAAACTGCTTCTGCGCCAGATCAACGAAACGCGTCATCAGTGTCAGACGCCGTTCGCCGGTGCGCACGCGTGCGTTGGCTGTCTGCAATTCGGCCCAACCGGTGAACCACTGCTTGGCGAAGTCGCGTCGATGCAGCCGGGCTTCGGCGGTCGCTTGATCCACGCGGGCGGATGCCGCATCCCGGCGCACGCGGCGTTTGCCGCTCAGATCAAGGGTAAGACTGAGCCCCGCCGTCGTGGTGCGGTCGGGGCCTTCGTCGTCGGACGCAAGTTCGACTTCGGGGTTGTATAGCGGCTGGCCTGCGGCATCGAGGCGGGCCCGGGCGGCCGCCAACTGGGCTTCGGTAGCACGGTAAGCGGGGTGACGCTGCCAAGCGGCGCGCAGGGCGTCGCGTACGGCGGCAGGTGCAAGAGTCGATGGCGTTTCGGCCGCGATGACCATCGGCGATAGGGTCAAGGCCAGCGCAATGGCGCCAGCCAACCGCACGGCAAGACGCCGTCGCGGTAAACGAACAAGGTACATGAGCAATCCTCTAAGTCGACGACATTCCCTCGGCGTCATTGCCGAGGTCGAAGGCAGTCACTCAGGCGATCGGTGGCCTCAAGTCCTGGCGCGGCGCGGCACTGGGCGGGGTGCCGGATCGGTAGGCCAGACCTTCACGCGGGCACACAGCAAAGGCAAGGAGGGTGCTCGTCGGCAGCGCCGAGGCATGGTGGCAACCGCAGTGGCTGCACGTTCCGGCATGCGTCAGCACGGTTTTGGACGCATCACCCGGGTCCGTATCGGTTGCTTGCGCGACGGCCTGATGCGTGTTGCCGGTACCCAATCCCAGGTCGGCGAAATCATGCTTCACACACGCCGCCGCCGTACTGACCTTCAAGGCGAAAACCAGCAGCACCAGCATCGCCAGACGCGTCGAGGCGCGCAGGCGGGCAAGCAACAGGGTGCTGTCGGGTCGGAAGGCCATGACCGTCAACGATACAGGACGGTCGTGACGTTATGAAATTTCATTGAACTGAGACCGGGCCGTCGCGCCTGCTTGATGTTTTTGCTCAATTGAGTCGCCGTTGCGTGGCAGCCGCCGCTCATCGTGATGGCCTCACTTGGCCGCGCGCACGAGGGCGCGCGAGCAACGCGTATTGATCAGGAAGCCCACCGAGGCGATCACCGCCACTATCAACTGGGCCGTCAAGGACTGCCATGACGGGTAGACACCGAGCCAGTCGATGCGCGGAGCCGCGATCAACCCCTGGGCTACCCAGCCCGCCTCCTGCAAAGCCGCCATCCCCTTGCCTACCAGCACCACGGCGAGCACCGCGATCAGGATTGAACTGATTGAGAAGAACTGACCAATGGGAAGTCGCTTGCTCACGCGCAGCAGCCAGTACGCCACCGCGGCCAGCGCAGCACTGCCCGCAACCAAACCGGCCACGATCGCGCCGCCATTGCGCTCGCTCCACATGGCGATGAAGAACAGGATCGTCTCGAACACCTCGCGATAGACCGCGATGAAGGCGAGCGAGAACAGGAAGATCGCCGAGCGGCGTGTCAACGCGGCCGACATCTTGGCGTGCAAGTACTGCTGCCAGCGGCCGGCCAGGCTTTTCTGGTGCATCCAGATGCCCACGCTCAGCAGGACGATGGCTGCGAACAGCGATGACAGCCCTTCGGTCACTTCGCGATTGGCGCCACTGACACCGACGAGATAGGTAGCCACCGCCCAAGTGACGCCTCCTGCCAGCAACGCGCCGATCCAGCCAGCGTGCACATACCGCAATACCTCGGGGCGCTCGGCCTTACGCAAGAAGGCGATCATGCCTATCACGATCAGCAGGGCCTCCAGGCCCTCGCGCAGCAGGATGGTGAAACTGCCGAGGAAGGCGGTCGTGGTATCGGTATGACTGTCCTGTAATACCAACTCCGCGCGATCGAACAGGGTCGTGATCTGCGCAGCTTGCGCGGTCAGATCCGCATCCGATGCGCCTCGCCCGACCTGAGCGCGGAATTGGCCCATCGCGGTTTCGATCTCGCGCATCAGCGGGCGATCCCGGGCGGCCAACGTTGGCTCGACCGGCTCGACGCCGTCCAGGTACGCCGACAGGGCCAGGGCTTTGGCTTGCGCACTGTCGCCGGTGCCAGAGGCCTCCAGCGCCTCGTCAAGGCGTTGGCGCGCGATCAGGAATGAGCCGGCAAGCGCTTTTTCCTTGGATGACACGGCATCAGGTTGAGCACGCAGATACGCGGTGATGGCTTTCGCCTCGGCGGCCTGCATCACCTGTACCAGATCGGCTTCGCTTGAGCGCGACAACGCTTCTAGCGACGGGACGGCGGCATGTAGCTTCGGGTCATCGCGCCACAATGTTTCACCCTTTGCCTGTTGCTCCGGTCCGTACGCGATCCCGCCGACATAGAACGCCAGAGCCCAACGGTCGGCTTCCGACAGATGGGCGAAGCTGGTCATGGCCGTTCCCGGCAGCCCTTGCGAAATCACCTGGTACAGCGCGAGCGGACTGCGTTGAGCTGCACGCTGCGCATCGGCAAATGCGATCGGCCTCGGATCGAGGCTAGCTGCCGCCGGTCCATCGCCATGCCCTGTGGGGCCATGGCATGCCGCGCACTGCTGGACATATAGCGGTGCGGCAGACGCCACGTTGGGCGGCGTCTTGGGCGTGGTCTCGATTCGGTAAGCGATAATCAGTTCGTTGGCGAGGGCATGCGCGGTCCTGGCTACCGTCTCGGGTGGTTCACGGCGTGCAATTTGCGCGTCCAATCGATCAGCGGCGGCGAGCAGGGTCGATTGCTGTGGCTGTGCGGGCAACGCTTCCAACTTGCTGCGCACAGTGCGGGAGAACTCCTGCATCTCGGCGTACTCGCCCGCCGCCACCACCTGCCCATCGCGCACAGCGCCGACGTAGTCGACCGCGATGTACTCAAGCAGCTGCCAGGCTTGGCGGGCCTCTGCCTGCGGATCGGCAGCCCAGGCAGAACCGAGGCCGGCGCAAATCAGCCCTGCGAGGACAACCCACTGCTTCCAAACTTGAATTTTTGACCGCACAGAACCGCCCGTTGAGCCTGCGCACAGGGCGCTTGGCATGGAATCCGAAGGAGCCCCAGAATAAAGTCCGTAGTAGCTACAGAGTCAAGCGAGATGCGAATGAAAATCAGTAAGGCGGCAACCGCCAGCGGCTGCCATCTGGAAACCATCCGCTATTACGAGCGTATCGGGCTGATGCCCTGCCCGGAGCGCTCCGGCAGTGGATATCGCTCGTACGAGCATGCCGATGTCGAGCGGCTGCGCTTTATCACCCGCGGCCGCGACCTTGGCTTCAGCTTGGAAGAAATCCGCAGCCTGCTGCGCCTGGCGCAGGACCCCGACCTGTCTTGCGGGGAGGTTGATCAACTGGCGCGCAAGCACCTGGGCGACATCCAGGCTCGGCTCGCGGACCTGCAACGCATGGCCAGTGAACTGGCACGGACCATCGGCGCCTGCCATGGCGACGAGCGCGGCACCTGCACGATTCTGGAAACCTTGCGGCAACCCGCTGCGATCGAGCCATGACATCGACGCTTCGGCTGGCCTTGGCACAATTCGATTTCCCTGTTGGAGACCTGATCGGGAATACCGAACGCATCATTGCGTTCATCTCCGAAGCTCGCGACATGCATGGCGCCGATCTGGTGCTGTTCCCCGAATTGGCAGTCAGCGGCTATCCCCCCGAGGATCTACTGCTGCGACCGAGTTTCCTGGCTGAGTGCGAGGCCGCCATCAGACGTATCGCCGCGACCACCCGCGGCATCGTCGCCGTTGTGGGCTGGCCGGAAGCGGCCGGCGCCGTGGTCTATAACGCGACCAGCGTTTTGCGCGACGGTGCCGTCGCGGCTACCTACCGCAAGCGCGACCTGCCCAACTACGCCGTCTTCGACGAACGCCGCTACTTCGCCATCGATCCGGACGGTGGCGCGTGCGTGTTCGACGTGAAAGGCGTGCCGGTCGGATTGTTGATCTGCCAGGACCTCTGGGGGCTGGAGCCGCTCGTCGAAACCGCTGCGGCTGGCGCGCGGCTGGTGCTTGTGCCCAATGCATCACCGTTCGAACGCGACAAACACGCCGAACGCGATGCGCTGCTCGCCGAGCGCACACGTGACACCGGCGTCGCGATTGCATACGTCAATGTCGTAGGCGGTCAGGACGACATCGTGTTCGACGGTGCCTCGCTATTGGCCGACAGCGACGGACACGTGCACCCGGCAGCGGTCGCCTTCGAGCCTCATTGGTTACTTGCGGACTTTGACGCGTCGGCGCGTCGCCTGCAGCCGGTGTCATGGCCGGTGGAGGGCGATGAAAGCCGCGATGGACTCGCGTGGCGCGCCGTGGTGCTGGGCACGCGCGACTACTGCCGCAAGAACGGCTTTGATCGTGTCTGGGTCGGCCTGTCGGGCGGTCTCGATTCCGCAGTGGTACTCGCGGTGGCGGTGGATGCGTTCGGCGCCGATCGCGTCACCGCCGTGCGACTACCGTCGCGTTACACCGCCGCCCTGTCGAATGACCTGGCTGAGGAGCAGTGCCGGCAATTGGAGGTGCACCTGGTGACGCTGTCGATCGAGGAGCCGTTCCGAGGTTTTTTGGACGCCTTGGCACCCTTGTTCGCGCAGATGCCCGTCGATGCGACCGAGGAGAATCTGCAATCGCGCACCCGCGGCGCGCTGCTGATGGCCTTGTCGAACAAGTTCGGGGGGTTATTGCTGACCACTGGCAACAAGAGCGAGTACGCCGTCGGCTACACCACGATCTACGGCGACATGTGCGGTGGCTACGCGCCGATCAAGGACCTCTACAAGACCGAGGTCTATGCCCTCGCCCGCTGGCGTAACGCTGTGGCTGGCGCACCCGTCATTCCATGGGGCGTGATCAATCGTCCGCCCTCGGCGGAGTTGCGGGCCGACCAAAAGGATCAGGACACATTACCGGCCTACGATGTCCTCGATGCCGTCCTGTTTCGCTACATCGACCAGGAACAGTCGCGGGACGAGATCATCGCGGCGGGTTTCGCGCCAGAGACCATAGACCTCGTGCTGGAACTCGTACGTCTCAGTGAATGGAAGCGCCATCAGGCTGCGCCGGGGCCGAAGGTGTCGCGACGCGCGTTCGGTCGAGAGCGGCGATACCCGATCACCAATGGCTATCGCTAGACCGTGCTCATAACGCGCCGGCACGGTGCTCTGCCTCCTGAGTCCGCTTTGGGCCTTTTGAGACTTTGGCTGATCTCGCAAGTTAGCTGTGACAGCTACTCTTCAAACCATCCAGGTAGTCCGCCCATGCCTGCATCATTTCTCGACGCTTGGGCAGGTATTCGGCCATGTTGTATACGCCCTCCGTGCCTCCGACCTTGTGGGACAACTGGGCCTCGACTGCTTCGCGCGGCCAGCCCAACTCACGCAGCCGAGTCGATGCCATGTGACGGAAGCCGTGCCCGACCATTTCGTCCTTGAAGCCGATGCGCGCCAACGCCGCATTGATGGCACCATCACTCATGTGTCGCTTCTGGTCACGTGCTCCGGGAAACAGGAAGCGGTCACGCCCGGTCAGTACATGAAGCTCTCGCAAGATGGCGATGGCTTGGGTAGACAGAGGAATCACGTGCGGCGATGTGTCGGGATCCTCCTTCTCTCTCTTGCGTAACTTCCGAATAGCCGGGGGCACCATGTAAGCCGGGTTCTCACCGTCAAGGTCGAACTGCGCCCACTCGGCCATACGGATCTCACCAGGGCGGCAGAACCAGAGAGGGGCAAGCTTCAGAGCGCAGGCGACCGGAAAAGTACCGCCGAACCCGTCGATCGCCCGCAGCAGGTCACCGACCCGCTTTGGATCCGTGATCGTCGGATACCTCTGCTTCACCATGTCGCGCCGGGACGGCAGTGCCTCGCTCAGATCCGCTGCCGGGTCACGCTCGGCTCTGGCAGTCGCAACCGCGAACTTAAACACACGACTCAATTGAAACCGGAGTCGATGTGCCTGCTCCAGATGGCCGGCCTTGGACAGGCGCTCGATGAGGGGGCGGATGTCGGCGACCCCCAATGACGCCACCGGCCTCCCTCCGATGAATGGGAAGGCGTGATTTTCCAGCCTGCCCTGCTCCTTCTCGAAGTTCTTGTCTGTCCAGCCCGGCTTGCGAACCGCAAGCCATTCTCTGGCTAGCACTTCGAAGCTGTTGGCCGCCCGTTCCAGGCCTGCGGCCTTCTCCGCCTTCCGGTTCTCGCCTGGGTCAATGCCCGCCGCGATCTGCTTGCGGGCTGCGTCACGCCGCGCCCTGGCGTCAGCCAGCCCCGTGTCGGGGTAGGTCCCCAAGCTAAGCGTATTCCGCTTCCCGGTGATCGGCCGACGGTAGTCGAGCCTCCACCATTTGGCGCCATCCGGCCGCAGGAGCAGATACAACCCTCCTCCGTCCGCCATCTTCGCGGGCTTTGCGCAGGGCTTTGCCTTGCGGATGGCAACATCGCTAAGCGCCATGCCGAACCCTCTCTGACGGTAACTGGAATTGGGCGACCGCCCTTACCGTCAACGTTACCGTCAAAGCTGACGGTATTCCAGTGGCCTGCCTTGGACGCAGCCGGACGTCGGGCAAAGAAAAACCCCTGATTTCGCAGGGGTTTTTGGACTTTCTTGGCTCTGCGCGGACTGGTTTATGGTGGCTATGGGTGGACTCGAACCACCGACCCCAGCATTATGAGTGCTGTGCTCTAACCGGCTGAGCTACATAGCCGGCGCAGAACCCGGAATTATTCATGCCGGGCCCGGTCCCGTCAATCCTGACCGGATGGCTTGCCCCCCGCCTGCCACGCTGGCAGAGTCCAAGCATCAGGGCATTGCCCCGGCATTTCGGGAGTCCGCATCGTGATCGATCCGGACGGGTTTCGCCCCAACGTGGGCATCGTGCTGATGCACGAGGATGGACGGCTGTTCTGGGCACGTCGCGTGCACCGGGACGGCTGGCAATTCCCGCAGGGCGGGATGAATACCGACGAGACCCCGCTCGAGGCGATGTATCGCGAACTGCGCGAGGAAACCGGCCTGCTGCCGGAACACGTCGACGTACTCGGGGTCACGCCCGGCTGGCTGCGCTACCGGTTGCCGGCGCGGGCGGTGCGCCGGCAGGATCGGCTGGTCTGCATCGGCCAGAAACAGGTGTGGTTCCTGCTCCGGTTCCGCGGCAGGGACGACGACCTGAAGCTGGACCTGACCGACAAACCGGAATTCGACAGCTGGCGCTGGGTCGATTTCTGGTACCCGATGGCGCACGTGGTGACCTTCAAGCGCAGCGTGTATGCGCGTGCGCTCAGCCACCTCGCCCCGTTCGCGCGCGCGGTAGCGGGCCTCGACGCCGTGCCGCATCCGGTCGATGACGCCGGCGCGACGCCGGGGCGGCCCGCCTTGTGGGGTAATCGCCGCGGCGGTACGGGCTGACACATGGGCAGCGGGCGATTGGCTCGATCCTGAACGACGAGCTGCCGTTCGTCGGGCTGATGTTGCACCGCAACATGATCGGCGATATGGTGCACCGCACAAACCGGCAATCCCTGCCGGCGTGACCAGCCAGGAATCCGCCATGTATCAGTTCAACGACCAGTTCACCAAGGCGACCAGCCAGTTCGCCGACGTTGCCGCCAACGCCAACCGCCTCGCCATCGACAACGCCCAGAAGGCGTTCGGCCTGCAGATGGCTGCGTTCGAAGAGAACACCAGCGCCGCCTTCGCGTTCTGGAACGAGCTCATCGAAGTCCGTGACGTCGAGGGCTTCAAGTCGGTGATGCCGAAGGGCGTCCAGATCGCCCGCACCGCCACCGAGCGCAGCCTGGGCACCGCGCAGGAAGTGTTCGCCAACACCGTGAAGACCAACGAAGCCATCGGCGCGCTGGCCAAGGGCCAGTTCGAGAAGGCCACCGCGCAGGCGACCGCCGAAGTCGAGAAGGTCACCAAGGCCGCTTCGAAGAAGTAATCGCATCACGCGCGACATCGCAGGGCACGCTCCCTCCCTCGGGCCCTGCGACCCCCCACCCGGCAGCCCGTCTGCCGGGTTTTTTATTGCCTCGGCGGATGCCTGCCGAGGGGGATCACTTCGGCTCCTGCCGCAGCAGCGAGCCGAAGGTGAGGTACCAGGAATCGGCACCGGCCTGGTTGCGTCCATAGCCCAGGAAGATCGGGCCCAGCGGGGTGTCGAAGCCGGTGAACAGGCTGCCGCCGACCAGCAGCGAACCGAAATCCACGTCGTCGCGGCGATCCCAGGCGTTGCCGGCCTCCAGGCTGCCGCCGACGAACATCGGCATGGCGAAGATGCGCGTGGTGTCGCCCACGCGGCGATAGACCACGGCGCGTGCCAGCGCCGCCTGGTTCCCCACCAGCGAGCGTTCGCCGAAGCCCGAGAGGTTGAGGAAGCCGCCCAGGAAGGTCTGCGCCTGGAAGAAGCCGTCATCCTGCAGCGCGCTGGCCAGGCGCATGCCCAGCAGCAGGTGGTAGCGATCGCGGGAATAGGCCCAGTCCAGCGATGCCCGCGCGACCTCGCCATCCAGAATGGTGGTGCCCCACGGATGCAGGGATACGAGTTCGGCAGTGGCGCGCAGGCCCTTGGTGGGGAAGCTGACGCTGTCCAGTGAATCCCAGGTCGCGTTGACGCGCACGCCGGCGAAGGTTTCGGATCCACCGGCGAAGGTGCTGGAGTCACCCACGATGCGTCGCGCACGATCCCGGCCGCCGATTGCCGCTATCCCGATCCGCCATTCTGGCGATGGCGAATAGCCCGCCTCGATGTCCAGCCCGCGGCGCACCAGCCGGTACTCCGCCACCTGCTCGCCATCCACCGACAGTGGCAGAGAATCAGCGCGGATCTCCAGCGAAGGCTTCAGGTAGAACGCGCCGGCCCGGCCGAACGGCTGCACGAATTCCGAGCGCAACCCGGTCACCCGCCCGAGCTGCAGCAGGTTGCGCCACTTGCCGCCGCTGCGGTTGGCATCGTTGAAGGTGAGTTCCGCCGACAGCAGGTAGTTGTTGCGGCCGTTGAAGTTGTCGTCCAGTTGCTCGGCGATGCGGCCGAACGCCGTCCACGGCTTCTGCGTGGGGATGACTTCCAGGCCGGCCTGTCCGTCCCGTTCGACCACGCGGTAGCCGATCTGCTCGAAGCGGCCATCGCCATAGGCGCGGCCGACGGCGTGTTCCACCTTGTCCACGTCGAAGGGCTTGCCGGCCAGCCCTTCGGTGGCCCAGGCCACGTGCCGCGTCGCCGAGGGCGTATGCCCGGGCTCCACGTCGAGGAAGGCGACCAGGCCGGGATCGAAGTCGCGGCGATGCTGGCGCGCGCGCAGGGCGGCGTAGCGTTCCGCCGATACCGCATGACGACGCAGCTGCGGCAGCATCGCCTCGGCGGCGCGTTCGCCGACCGCCACGGCCTCCGCCGTGCGATTGAACTGGCCGGACGTGATGTCGCCCAGCTCGGGGCGGACCAGCACGTCGCCGGCACCGAGCGTGGCCAGGCTGCGCTCGGTCTTCTCGGTCATCAGCGCGGTGATCATCTGGTCGAGGATGACCGCGGGATTGGTCAGGTCCTTCTCGCCGAGCAGCTTCGAGCCGACGTCGACCACGATCATCCGCGACACGCCCATCGCGCGCATCTCGTCGATCGGCACGTTCTCGGCCATGCCGCCATCGACCAGCAACTGGTCGCCGACCTTGACCGGCGCGAACGCACCCGGCACCGACATGCTGGCGCGGATCGCCAGGGCCAGGTCGCCGTCATCGAAGACCACTTTCCTGCCGGTGACGATGTCGGCGGAGACCGCGCGGAACGGAATCGGCAGCGCGTCGAAATCCTCCGAACGCCAGGTCGACAGGGTCAGGCGGCGCAACAGCAGCATGAGCTTCTGCCCGCGCACCAAGCCGACCGGGAAGCCCAGGCGCCCGTCCTTGTAGCCGATCTCGAGGTCGAGCAGATGGCGGAAATCCTCGTCCTTGCGCTCCATCGGCAGTTCCTGCCGCGGCGGGTCGTCGACGAACATGTCAGCCCAGTCGATGGCGCCGACGATCTTCTCCAGCTCCTCCGCGTCGTAGCCGGTGGCGTAAAGGCCGCCAACGATGGCGCCCATGCTGGTGCCGGTGACTGCGCAGACCGGGATGCGCTCGCGCTCCAGCACTTTCAGCACGCCGATATGGGCGATGCCGCGCGCACCGCCTCCGCCCAGCACCACGCCCACGCAGTCCGGATCAGGGTGTGCGGGCGGCGCGGCGGTAGCGACGTTCGATATCACGGCCATGCCGGCCAGCGCGATGAGCAGCGCCCACCGGTTGCCCGCGTCTCGCCATGTGCGACACCACTGTGTCCCCATCGTGTTGCTCCTGTCCCCGTTTGCGTGCGTACTTTAATCGGCCGATCGATGTCGAAATGCGCGGCCGCCACGCGTCGCTGATGCACGTGCAGGTACAACCGTGCCGTCAGTCACGATTGCGTCCTGATCGCATTCACGGGCACAATATTGCACTGAACAGTTCAATATCGCCAAGATCCGAGGCCTCCCCATGTCGAAAGCCGCCGCCAAGCGCAAGCCCAACACCACCCTTCGCTGGGTCCTGATGCTGGTCGGCGTCGCCGTGGTGTTCGGCGGCGTGTTCGCGATCAAGGCGTTCTTCGCCAAGCAGACCAACAACTTCTTCGACAACATGCCGCAGCCGGCAGTGGCGGTGAGTTCCTACGTCGCCAAGACCCAGCGCTGGACCGACAACGGCGAGGCGGTGGGCACCTTCGTCGCGATCAACGGCACCGACATCACCACCGAGGCGGGTGGCGTGATCCGCGCGATCGAGTTCGAACCGGGACAGCGCGTCTCCGCCGGCACCGTGCTGTTCCGCCTGAACACCGCCAACGAGGAAGCCACGCTCAACGCGCTGGAAACCTCCGCCAAGCTGGCCAACGTGCAGGCCGAGCGCTGGCAGAAGCTGGGCAAGGACAAGCTGGTCTCGCTGGACGACGTGCAGCAGCGCGTCGCCGCGGCAGCGAGCGCACGCGCGCAGGTCGAGGCGCAGCGCGCGCTGATCGCGCAGAAGACCATCCGCGCGCCGTTCTCCGGCGTGCTGGGCCTGCGCAAGGTCAACCTGGGCCAGTACGTGGCGCCGGGCGCGGCGATGGTCAGCCTGCAGCAGCTGGATCCGATCTACCTGGACTTCAGCCTGCCGGAGCAGCAGATCGGCAAGATGATCGAAGGCACCGCGGTGCGTGCCAGCGTGGATGCACTGCCCGGCCAGATGTTCGAGGGCCGGGTCACCGCGGTGGAACCGCTGGTCGATCCGAGCACGCGCAACTTCAAGGCGCAGGCGACCTTCGCGAATCCGGACGGCGCGCTGCGTCCCGGCAGCTTCGCCAAGGTCGGCTTCGCCTTGGGCGGCGAGCGCGATGTGCTGGTGATTCCGCAAACCGCGGTGAGCTTCAACCCGTACGGCAATGCGGTGTTCGTGATCAGCAAGACCGCGCGCAAGCCGGGCGAGAAGGACATGCAGGGCAAGGAGCTCACCGGCGACAAGTTCATCGTCACCCAGCGCTTCATCAAGACCGGCGCGACCCAGGGCGACCTGATCGTGGTCACCGAGGGCCTCAAGGCCGGCGAGCAGATCGTCACCAGCGGCCTGCTGAAGCTGCGCAACGATGCCGAAGTCACCATCAACGACGCCATCCAGCCGTCCGCGGACGCAAGCCCGACGCCGGAAAACCGGTGATGCGCCAGGGTTGACCGCAGCGCCTGAATCGTCGAACGCCCGGTGGAGCGCCGGGCGTCCCACCGACCCTCGCCGCACGCGGCCGAGCGGGAGAACAAAAGCATGAAATTCACCGATCTCTTCATCCGGAAGCCGGTGCTGGCGCTGGTCGTCAGCCTGTTCATCCTGCTGTTCGGCCTGCGCGCCTTCAGCGAACTGAACGTGCGCCAGTACCCGGAGATGCGCAATGCGGTGGTCAACATCAGCACCACGTACTTCGGTGCCGACGCCGACCTGATCCAGGGCTTCATCACCACACCGCTGGAACGCGAGATCGCCAGCGCGGAGGGCATCGACTACCTGACCTCGACCAGCGCGGCCGGCATCAGCACGATCCAGGCCTACATCCAGCTGGACAAGGATCCGAGCGAGGCGCTCACCCAGATCTCGGCCAAGGTCAACAAGATGCGCGGCCAGTTGCCGGCCGAGTCGGAAGCACCGGTGATCGACCTGCAGCAGGGCCAGCAGATCGCGGCGATGTACGTCTCGCTGGCCAGCGAGACCCTGGACAACAACCAGATCACCGACTACATCACCCGCGTCATCCAGCCGAAGCTGGTCACCATCGACGGGGTGCAGCGCGCGGACATCCTCGGCGCCGGCACCTTCGCCATGCGCATCTGGCTGAAGCCGGACCGCATGACCGCGTACAAGGTCACCGCCAGCGACGTGTCCAACGCGCTGTCATCGAACAACGTGCTGGCCGCGGTCGGATCCACCAAGGGCCAGATGGTCGCGATCGACATGACCGCGCGCACCGACCTGCGCAACGCCGAGGAATTCCGCAAGCTGGTGGTGCGCGAACAGGACGGCGCAATCGTGCGCCTGGGCGACATCGCCGACGTAGTGCTTGGCTCCGAGAGCTACGGCACCTCGGTGCGCATCAACGGCGAAGCCGCGACCTTCATGGGTATCTTCGTCGCCCCCGACGCCAACTCGCTGGACGTCATCAAGGACGTGCGCAAGGTGTGGGATGGCGAAATCGTCCCGCAGCTGCCGCAGGGCATCAAGGCGACCATCCCCTACGACAGCACCGAGGCGATCCAGGACGCGATCAACGAGGTCATCAGCACGATCATCGAGGCGCTGATCATCGTGATCGTGGTGATCTTCCTGTTCCTGGGGTCGATGCGCAGTGTGCTGATCCCGGCGGTGACGATCCCGCTGTCGCTGATCGGCGCGCTGTTCCTGATGCTGCTGATGGGCTTCACCATCAACCTGCTCACTTTGCTGGCGATGGTGCTTGCGATCGGGATCGTCGTAGACGACGCGATCATCGTGCTGGAGAACATCCACCGGCATATCGAGGAAGGCATGACGCCGTTCGACGCCTCGATCCGCGGCGCGCGCGAACTGGCGTGGCCGGTGGTGGCGATGACCACCACGCTGATCGCGGTGTACCTGCCGATCGGCTTCCAGGGCGGCCTCACCGGCGTGCTGTTCACCGAGTTCGCGTTCACCCTGGCCGGCGCCGTGCTGCTGTCCGGCGTGATCGCGCTGACCCTCACGCCGATGATGAGTTCGCGGATCCTGATCGCGCACGATCCGGACCATCCCAAGGGCAAGCTGGAACTGTGGCTGGACAGCAGGTTCGAGACGCTGCGCCACGGCTACCAGCGCCGGCTGCATGGCGCGATGGACACCAAGGCGGTGGTCGCGGTGTTCGGCCTGATCGTGCTGGTGAGCTGCGCCTTCCTGTACACCAGCGCGCCCAAGGAACAGGCGCCGCTGGAAGACGAAGGTTTCATCTTCTCGGTGGCCAGCGCGGATCCCACGGCGACGCTCGACTACGTGGAGCGCTACACCGACGAGATCGCCCGAATGGTGAAGGGCGTGCCCGAGGTGCAGGACTACTTCCTGTTCAACGGCGGCTTCGGCGGCAGCGGTGGTGGTGCCAGCCCGATGGCGATGGCCGGCTTCGTGCTGAAGCCGTGGAGCGAGCGCACGCGCTCGACCAACCAGGTCCTGCAGCAGGACCTGCAGCCGAAGATGTCGCAGGTCACCGGCCTCAACGTGTTCGCGCTGGTCCCGCCATCGCTGCCCAGCGCGGGCGGCGGTGCCGGCGGCGGTGAGTTCATCATCGGCGGCGTGGGCGACCTGAGCCAGCTGGCCGATGTGGCCGACCAGATCCTGGCGAAGGCGATGGCCAGCAAGCGCTTCATCTTCCTGGACAAGGACCTGAAGATCGACAAGCCGCAGATCCAGGTCAACGTGGATCGCGACAAGGCAGCCACGCTGGGCATCGACATGCGCACGCTGGCCGCGGACATGGCGGCGATGCTGTCCGGCGGCTACTCCAACCGCTTCGCGATGCAGAACCGCTCGTACCTGGTGATCCCGCAGGTGCAGCGCAGCGACCGCCTCAACGCCAGCGCGCTGGACAACTACTACACGCGCACCCGCAGCGGCGAACTGATCCCGTTGTCCACCATCGTCTCCCTGAGCGAAACCACCCAGCCGCAATCGTTGAAGCGCTTCCAGCAGCTCAACGCGGTCGCCCTCACCTTCGCGCCGCGCCCCGGCGTGAGCAAGGGCGAGGCGCTGGCGATCCTCGACCAGGCCGCCAAGGACGTGCTGCCGCAGGGCTATTCGGTGGACTACGCCGGCGAATCGCGCCAGTTCAAGCAGGAAGGCCAGGCGATGCTGCTGACCCTGGCGCTTGCGTTGATCGTGATCTTCCTGGTGCTCTCCGCGCAGTTCGAGAGCTTCCGCGATGCGCTGATCATGCTGCTCACCGTGCCGATGGCGATCTGCGGCGCGCTGCTGGCGCTCAACGTGCTGGCGCTGGTGGCCAACGTCTTGAGCTTCAGCGGCATCGAGGCGTTCCCGGGGATGAGCATCAACATCTACACCCAGGTCGGCCTGGTGACGCTGGTCGGCGTGATTTCCAAGCACGGCATCCTGATCGTGGAGTTCGCCAACAAGCTGCAGGAACAGGGCATGTCCAAGCGCGAGGCGATCGAGGAAGCCACCGGCATCCGCCTGCGCCCGGTGCTGATGACCACCGCGGCGCTGGTGTTCGCGATGGTGCCGCTGCTGATCGCCAAGGGCCCTGGCGCGGCCTCGCGCTTCTCGATGGGCGTGGTGATCGTGTCGGGCATGACCATCGGCACGCTGTTCACCCTGTTCGTGCTGCCGGCGTTCTACCTGTACCTGGCCCGCGACCATGCGCACGATGCGGACCACCAGAAGGCGGCCGAAGGCGAGGCGGCATCCTTGCCGCCGCCGGAACCGCAGCACGGTTGATCGTGCGGTATCGCTGCAACGAAAACGCCTGGAAAACCGGGCGTTTTTCGTTTTCAGCCGCAACGCTGCGTGGGCAGTCTTGTCTTGGCGGGGTAGCGTTCGAGCGCGCCATGGATGGCGCGCGGCCGCGCATCGGAGCCGGATGCGGAGCCTGAGCGGCGAACGCTACCCCGCCAAGGCAAGGCTGCTGCGAGTCATTCCGCCAGCATCGGAATTCGCAACAGCGACGCAAGCCGCGCGGGATCCGCAGCCGGCACATGCGGCAACACGCCCCAGCATGGCGCCGGCATGCGCGCGCGCAGCATCGCGATGTTGTCGTCCACGCGCTCCATCTCGGGATCCACGTGCGAGGCGATCCAGCCCGCCAGGTGCACGCCATCGGCGGCAATCGCACGCGCGCTGAGCAGGGCGTGGTTGATGCAGCCCAACCGCAGGCCAACCACCAGCAGCACCGGCACGCGCAACGCACGCACCAGGTCCGCCTGCATCAGCGATGCCGACAACGGCGCGGCCCAACCACCCACGCCTTCGACGATCAAGGCGTCGGCCTGTGCCGCGAGCCGAGCATGCGCGGCGAGGATCGGCGGCAAGGACACCTCGATGCCGGCATCGCGCGCGGCCAGTTCGGGGGCGCGCGGATGCTCCAGCGCGAACGGATTGATGTCCGCGTAGGCGATGCCGGGCTGGCCTGCCGCCTGCAGTGCCAGGGCATCGGCGTTTTTCCACTCGCCGTCGATGCAATCGCAACCGCTGGCCACCGGCTTCATGCCGATCGCACGCAGGCCGTGGCCGCGCAGCGCATGCAGCAGCGCACTGCTCGCCAGTGTCTTGCCGATCCCGGTATCGGTGCCGCTGATATAGACCGAGAACATCACGCGCCCCCTTCGATCGGCATGCGCGCCTGCAGGCGCCGCGACCACGCATCCAGCAATGGCGTGGCGATATTGAGGCTGAAATAGAGGAAGCCGGGAAAGCCCAGCCACCAGCCGATGCCGGGCCGGGCCGGAATCAGCAGCGCGGAGGCGATCGACAACAACGCCACCACTGGGACCAGCGCCCATGTCCACAGCTTGACCTGCGTGTCGATGCGTTCGCGGGCGCTGAGGCCGATCTCGTCGCGCCTGCGCCAGGCGTGCGCGTACAGCAGCCACATCACCATGCCAAGCGATCCGAACGCGATGCCGAACACGATGAACAACACGGGCACCTCGCGCAGGCTGGTGATCACGAAGTTGGCCGGCAACCAGCCGAAGGTCAGCGCCGAACACAGGGCACCGAACACCATCTTCATCGGATACACGAACACCAGCACCAGGAACACCAGCAGCAGGCTGAGCCGGCGCGTGGTCGCATCGTCCAGCCCGTAGCGCCGGCTCCAGGCGACGTGCGCGGTCCAGAACTTGAGCATGAGCAGGAAGCCGAGCGCGTACGCAGGCAGGCTCTTCAGCGCCTGCAGCAATTCCTCCACGCTGCCGGGGATGCGGTCGCCGGCGATCACCAGCAGGGTCAACGCGAATGCGAAGGCGGCATCGACGAAAGCCTCCACCCGGGTGGCCTTGTCGCCGCGCTCCAGCGCAGCGATCACGGCGCGGCGTCCTGCGCCGCGGCCAATGCCTGGATGCGCCTGCCATAGCGGATGCTCAGCACCGGCATCGCGATGCCCAGCAACGCGTACACGGACCCGGGAAGCGCCTGCATCCACCCCACGCTGGGGGGAATCACCAGCGCCACCGCGACAGAGAGCACGGCGCAGGCGATCAGCACCAGGTTCAATGCCACCTCGGATTCCGCGGCCAGGCGCTCGGCGGCATCGAGCTGCAACACAGCCGCCTTGCGCAGCGCATGCACGTTCATCCACGCGATGATCGCCGCCAGGATCGCGAAGCCGACGCCGTAGATCACGAAGATCAGGCGGAACTCCAGGAAGCTCTGCACCTTGAATTCGCTGGGCGCCCAGCCGCCGGTGAAGAACCCCATGGCCGCCGACATCACCATCCGCAACGGATACACGTAGAACAGCGTGGCGGCGACCAGCAGCATGCTGGCGAGCACGATGGTGGTGTCCTCCAGCCCGAAGCGACGGCTGAAGCGATGGTGCGCCTGCCAGAACATCGCCAGGATCGCGAAGCCGGCGAGGAATGCCGGCAACCGCCGCAAGGCGTCATAGAGCTGGGCGAAGCTTTCCGGCATGGCATCGAACGAGACCACCAGCAGGGTCATCGCGAATGCGAACGCGGCATCGACGAAGGTTTCCAGCCGGGTGACCTGTTCGCCGCGCTGGCGCACGCCTCCATCGATCGGCAGTGTGGACAGGTCCATCTCGTCGTCCCCTGGGGTTCCGCGGCGATGGTAATCCGCATCGACCCGGTTGCTACACTGCGGCCATGAGTTTCTCGACCATCCCGCTCACCGGCAGCAAGCCGGACCAGTACGCGCAATTGCTCGAACAGGCGCGCGCCCTGCTGCATGGCGAACGCGACCGCATCGCCAACGCCGCCAACCTGTCCGCGCTGGTCTACCACGCGCTGCCGGGGCTGAACTGGGTCGGCTTCTATTTCTACGATGGCCATGAACTGGTCGTCGGTCCATTCCAGGGCCTGCCGGCCTGCGTGCGCATCCCGCTGGACAAGGGCGTGTGCGGCGCGGCCGCGCGCACCGGCGAGACCCAACGGATCGAGGACGTGCATGCGTTCCCCGGCCATATCGCCTGCGACTCGGCAAGCAATTCCGAACTGGTGGTGCCGCTGGTCGGCGCGAATGGCGAATTGATCGGCGTGTTCGACCTGGACAGTCCGCTGCACGCGCGTTTTTCCGTTGAAGACCAGCAAGGCCTGGAGGCAATCGCCCGGGCATTCCTGGAGTCGCTGCAGTGAGCACAACCGCCCCCAAGCTGCGCAACATCGGCCCGAAATCCGCGGCCTGGCTGCGCCAGGTCGGCCTGCGTTCGCTGCAGGACGTGGCCGCGATCGGCGCGGTCGACGCCTTCATGAAGGTGCGCCGGGCCGGGTTCAAGCCCAGCCTCAACCTGCTGTACTCGCTGGAAGGCGCCCTGCAGGACTGCCACTGGCAGGAGGTTCCGGAAGCGCGCCGTACGGAACTGGTGCAGGCCGCCGAAGCCGCCATCGCGCTGCTGCCGCCACCGCGCGGACGCCCCGCCGCCACGCCGGTCACCACGACCCAGTACGAAGACACCAGCGTGCCCGCGCTTGCGCTGTTCGATGACGACCGCGGCGGGCCGAACGTCTCGGAGTAACCGTCGCAGGAAGCCGTGGCGCCGTTCCTGGCGAGCCTGTCGATCCATCGGCAGGCTGCGCTGCCCGTCCATGGTTCGACAGGTTCACCACGAACGGTCATGCCTCAAGGCTAAATATCCTTTGCCGCGTCCCGCCCCGCTGCGTACACTGCGCGCGCTTCAAGGTGATCCGACGGCAACCGCCCGAGGATTGAAACGGGAAGCCGGTGACGACGCGCCCTGCGCATCCAGTCCGGCGCTGCCCCCGCAACGGTAAGCGAGATAACCCTGGCATCGGCCACTGTGCCCGCATCGATACGATGCGGCATGGGAAGGCGCCAGGCGGGAATGCAGGCCCTCGATGGGCGTGTCGTTCCGCTCGCCAGCCCGGAGACCGGCCCTGAAGTCTGTTGGTTGCGATGCGGCGGGCATTGCGCGACGTCGCGCATGCGTTGTCCATTCGCCCGTCTCCCGTGTCCGTCGTGCCGCCACCGCCCCTCCCTGTTGGGCGCGCGGGCGTGCGCGCCGGAGAATCGTCATGCAGTCCTGCAATACCCAGCTCCGTTCGAGCGCACTCGCGCTCGCCTTGTCCTTGCCATCGCTCGCATTCGCGCAGAGCGACGAGGCGAAGGACCTCGACAACCTGGTGGTCACCGCCACTCGCACGGCGACCACCGCCGATGCCACGCTGGCGGCGGTCGAAGTGATCGACCGCAGGCAACTGGATGCCAGCAGCGCACGCTCCCTGCCGGAACTGCTGCGCGGACGCGCCGGCATCACCATCGTCAACCAGGGTGGCATGGGCAAGCTCAGCACGCTGTTCCTGCGTGGCACCGAGTCCGACCACACCCTGTTCCTGGTCGACGGCATCCGCGTGGGCAATTCGACCTCCGGCCTGACCTCGCTGCAGGACATCCCGCTGGTGCAGATCGAGCGCATCGAGATCGTGCGCGGTCCGCGTTCCTCGCTGTACGGCGCGGACGCGATCGGCGGGGTGATCCAGGTGTTCACCCGCCGCGGTGCGGGCGGCGAAGGCGTGCACGGGCGCGGCCGCATCGCGGCCGGCAGCCACGGCCTGCGCGAGGCCTCGGCCGGCATCGACCTGCGCGGAGCGCGCGGTGGCGTGGGCGTGGACCTGGCGCACCAGGAAACCGACGGCATCAATGCCTGCACCGGCTTCTACAACCCGCTGACCTTCGCAGGCGCGGGTTGCTTCATCGTTCCCGGCACGCACCTGGACCGCGATGGCTACCGCAACGACAGCGCCACCATGCGCGCCGACTTCGCACCGGGCGAGGCCTGGCAACTCGACGCGCGCGCGTCCCGCGCCGAGGGCCACAACGACTACGACGGCGATTACCAGGACAATTCCGACATCGTCCAGCAGGTCGTGGGCGGCAGCGTGCGCTGGTCGCCATCCGACGCCGTTGCAGTGAAGTTGACCGCGGGCCGCAACACCGACGACTCCGACAATTTCAGCGGCAGCACGTTCGCCAACCGCTACAACACCACCCGCGACAGCGCGACCCTGCAGGGCGACTTCACCGTTTCGCCCGACCACGTCGTGACCGCCGGTTTCGACTGGTTGCGCGATCGCGCCAACGTGGTCGATCCGTGGTCGCCGTTCGCGGCATCGCGCGGCAATCGCGCGGCGTTCGCGCAGTACCAGGGTTCGTTCGGCGCGCACGACCTCCAACTCAGCGCGCGGCGCGACGACAACGACCAGTTCGGCGGCCATGGCACCGGCGGCATCGCCTGGGGCATGGGCTTCGGCGAAGCCTGGCGGGTGACTGCCAGCCATGCCACCGCGTTCAAGGCGCCGAGCTTCAACGAGTTGTACTACCCCGGCTACAGCAACCCGCTACTGAAGCCCGAGGCGTCGCGCAGCACCGAGCTGTCGCTGCGTCACGAGCGCGCCAGCTGGTCGGTGCAGGCCAATGCTTACCAGACCCGGGTCGATGACCTGATCGCCTACGACAGCCGCCTGTTCGCACCCAACAACGTTGAGCAGGCGCGCATTCGCGGGATCGAACTGGTGGCGACCGCGCAACTGGCCGGCTGGGAACTGCGCGGGCAGGTCGGCACGCTCGACGCGCGCAACCTCAGCAGCGGTCCCAACCAGGGCAAGCGCCTGGCGCGGCGTCCGCAACGCAGCGCTCGGCTGGACCTGGATCGCGAGGTCGGCGCGTGGGGCTTCGGCATCAGCGGCATCGCCGAGGCGGCGCGCTGGGACGATGTCGCCAATACCTTGCGCGTCGGTGGTTACGGCACTGTGGATGCGCGCGTGTCCTGGCGCTTCGCCGCCGACTGGACGCTGCAGGCCAACCTGGTCAATGCCTTCGATCGCGACTACGCGACCAGTGCGTGGTATCGCCAGCCCGGCCGCGAATTCGCGCTGAGCCTCCGCTGGCAGCCTAACTGAGGCTTCGCATCAAGGAGCGGTTGCGCAAGGACGCATGGGGCTCGGCAAGGATGCCGGGCCCTTCTTGTGTGTGCGGCGTGGACTGCGTCGTTCAACCCGGGCCAGGAAGATCGGCATCGCGGATGCCCCGCTCCGCCTCCTGCTTCGCCTCCAGGCGCGACGCGCGATCGCGTGCGCGCGTCGCCGCCACCGGATCGCCCAACGCCTGGTAGGCATCCGCCAGGCTGCGATGGAACTCTGGTTCGTCGGGCAACATGCGGATCGCGCGACGGTAGTGGACGATCGCTTCGGCCGGGACACCGGCTTCGGCGCGCGCTTGCCCGATCAGGAACTGCGAGAACGGATCGAGCGCCTGCGCGCGCTGCAAGCGCTTTTCGTAGAAGGCGAGCTGCGCCGCATCGCCGCCGGCGCGATGGAACCCGACCAGGTTGGCCAGCGCCCCGATATGGTCGCGCTGCAGGCTGATGGCGCGAAGATAAGCGCGTTCCGCCTCGTCGCGACGACCGGCGCGCGCATGGATCACCCCCGCATTGCTCCACAGCGTCGCGCTGCCGGCATCCAGCGCCAACGCCGCGGCGATCGCCTCGGCGGCGGCAGCGGCCTCGCCCTGCAACAGGTGCTCGACCGCGTGGTTGTTGTGCAGCAGGGCGACCATCCGCGCATCCGGGATGCGTCGCGGCTTGCGCCCTGCGGCCACGCCGCGCCAGCCGACATCGACCGAATGGTGCTCACCATCGATCAGCACGCCGGCGTTGACATGGGTGGCGCGGAACAACGTGCCGTCCAGCATGCGCATCGACAACGCATTGTCGGATGCCTGCGCGAATGCCTTGAGGCCGGACGCACGCGCCATCGCGACGAACATCATCGTGAACGACAGGCAGTTGACCCGGCGCTGGGCGAAGCTCCCGGCGATGCCGAGCGTCGGCTGTTCCTGGTAGCGCAAGGCCAGGCCCTCGTCGGCGATCATGAAGTCGATCAGTGCCTGCGCGCGGATCGCCTCGTCGATCCGGCGGTTGACCACGTCGGCCGGCAGCATGCGGCGCAGGTCGTCCGGCAACGCCATTGCCGCTTGGACCCCTGCGTCGCCGGCAGGCGCCGCGCGCGCCGCTGCACTGCCCGTGCAGGCGAACAGGAACAGCGACAAGCAGAGCGCCCGCAGCATCGTCCTCGGTCCCGGCATGCCCCGGCGCAACCGCCGGGAGCGGGGCCAGTATGCGCCCCCGAGGGCGCACCGATTAGAGGAATGGCCCTAATGACCTGTGCGAGGTTTAGGCCACGGACCGCAGGGCGGTCCGTGCATGGGGCGATGGCGATGCACAGGGCGCTGCCGCAAGGCGGCATGGATCGACGCAACCGGGGATGACGCAATGACGATGGTGATCTGCAGGGAATGCAAGGCGCAAATCAGCACGCTGGCCGCGGCCTGCCTGCATTGCGGGGCAACGAAGCGCAAGACGGCGAACACCACGTCCGTGGCGATCGCCTTCCTTGGCATCACCCTGCTCGCGAACACGTGGATGCTGTGGCGGCTTTACGACATCGAGTCGCGGATGGCGCAAGGCGTGGTTGCGCAGGGGCACGGCAGCCCGTGAAACGGGACGCCGCGGCTCCCTGATACCGCGGGCCACGCAGGCACGTGGCCCGCGCGGCGGTTACTCGACCGTGACCGACTTGGCCAGGTTGCGCGGTTTGTCGACGTCGGTGCCGCGGGCCAATGCGGTGTGGTACGCCAGCAACTGCACCGGGATGGTGTGCACGATCGGCGACAGCACGCCGACATGCCGCGGCGTGCGGATCACGTGCACCTGCTCGGACTCGCCGAAGTGGCTGTCGGCGTCGGCGAACACGAACATTTCGCCGCCGCGCGCGCGCACTTCCTGGATGTTGGATTTCACCTTCTCCAGCAGCGCATCGTTCGGCGCGATCACCACCACCGGCATGTCGTCATCGACCAGCGCCAGCGGACCGTGCTTGAGCTCGCCGGCCGGATAGGCCTCGGCGTGGATGTAGGAGATTTCCTTGAGCTTGAGCGCGCCTTCCAGCGCGATCGGGTAATGCCGGCCACGGCCCAGGAACAGCGCGTGCTGCCTGGGCGCGAACTTGTCGGCCCACAACGCGACCTGAGGCTCCAGGTTGAGTGCGTGCTGCACGCTGCCCGGCAGGTGGCGCAGGTCGTCCAGGTAGGCGGCTTCCTGCGCGTCGTCGATGCTGCCGCGCAGTTTCGCCAGCACCCCGGTCAGTGCGAACAACGCGACCAGCTGGGTGGTGAAGGCCTTGGTCGAAGCCACGCCGATCTCGGCGCCGGCGCGGGTGTAGAACACCAGCTTGCTGGCGCGCGGGATCGCGCTTTCCGGCACGTTGCAGATCGACAACGTGCGCTCCTGGCCCAGCGACTTGGCGTATTTCAGCGCTTCCATCGTGTCCAGGGTTTCGCCGGACTGCGAGATGGTGACGATCAACTGCTTCGGGTTGGCCACGACCTTGCGATAGCGATACTCGCTGGCGATGTCGACCGCGCACGGGATGCCGGCGATGTCCTCCAGCCAGTAGCGCGCGGCCAGGCCGGCGTAGTAGCTGGTGCCGCAGGCGAGGATCTGCACCGCTTCGATGCCAGCCAGCACGTCCGCCGCATTCGCGCCGAACAAGGCCGGATCGAAGCCGCCGGCATCGACGATGCCTTCGATGGTGTCGCCGATCGCGCGCGGCTGCTCGTGGATTTCCTTCTGCATGAAGTGCCGGTACGGGCCGAGTTCCAGCGAGGCCAGCGACACGTCGGACAGATGCACGTCGCGCTGCACTTCGACATCGTCGGCATCGAACACGCGCACGCCATCGCGATCGAGTTCGGCGGTGTCGCCTTCTTCCAGGAAGATCACCTTGCGCGTCGCCGACACGATCGCGGAGACGTCGGACGCGACGAAGTTCTCGCCTTCGCCCAAGCCAACCAGCAAGGGGCAGCCCATGCGCGCGGCGACCAGCGTGGAGGGATCGCGACGGTCGATCACCGCCAGCGCGTACGCGCCGTCGAGTTCCTTGACCGACTTCTGCAACGCCTGCAGCAGGCTCAACCCCTGCGCGCGGTGGTGGTGGATCAGGTGGGCGACGACTTCGGTGTCGGTCTGCGAGGTGAATTCGTAGCCGAGCGCGCGCAGGCGGTCGCGCTGCTGCTCGTGGTTCTCGATGATGCCGTTGTGCACCAGCGCGAGGTCGCCGTGGCTGATGTGCGGATGCGCGTTGCCTTCGGTCACCCCGCCATGGGTGGCCCAGCGCGTGTGGCCGATGCCGAGCGTCGCGTCGAAGCCTTCGGCGATCGCCGCGGCTTCCATCTCGGCGACGCGGCCGGTACGGCGCACGCGGCGCACGGACTCGCCATCGATCACCGCGATGCCGGCGGAATCGTAGCCGCGATATTCCAGCCGCTTGAGGCCATCGACCAGCAAGGGCACCACGTCACGATTGGCGATGGCACCGACGATTCCGCACATGCAGGCAACTCCCGTTTCGATGCGGAAGTGTAACGGTGCCGGTGTCCGCGCGGACGCGGCCGGCGTCCGGACGGACACCCCGCATGGCGCTTCGCCCTTTCTAAATCAATGACTTGCGGTTGGCACGCTTGTTGCGCTGTACACGGCATGGACAGCCAACAGCCGAACGACCGCATGGACACCCGCAACCGCATCCGCGACACCGCCGGCCAGGACCAGGTCCGCGCCACGCCCGCCCACCCCAAACGCCGCCAATGGCTGGTTGGCGGGATCGCCGGTGTGGCCCTGCTGGCGCTGGTCGCCTGGGTGGCCTCGGGCTGGCTGGGCGGCGGGCGTTCGTTCGATGCATCGCGCCTGCGCATCGCCGAGGTGAAGCGCGGCGACCTGGTCCGCGACCTCAGCGCCGACGGCCGGGTCATCGCCGCCAACAGCCCGACCCTGTACGCGATCGCCGCTGGCACCGTCACCCTGCAGGTCGTCGCCGGCGACAAGGTCCGCAAGGGCCAGGCGCTGGCGGTGATCGACAGCCCGGAACTGCGCAGCAAGCTGGTGCAGGAGGAATCCACCCTGGCCGGCATGCAGGCCGAAGCCAGCCGCGCGCTGCTGGACGCGCAGATCATGCGCGCCAATGCGCGCAAGGCGCTGGACCAGGCCACGGTGGAACGCACCGCGGCGATGCGCGACCTGGAGCGCTACCAGCGCGCCTATGACGGTGGCGCGGTGCCGCAGAACGACCTGGCCCGCGCGCAGGACGAGATGAAGAAGGCCGAGATCGGCCTGGCCGCCGCCGGCAAGGATTTCGAACTGCAGAGCCGCGGTGCCGGGCTGGACGCGCGCAACAAGCAATTGCTGGCCGAGCGCCAGCACGCGGTGGTGGTCGAGCAGCGCCGCCAGGTCGAGGCACTGACCCTGCGCGCGCCGTTCGATGGCCAGGTCGGCCAGGTGCAGGTGCCGCAGGGCACCAACGTGATCGCCAACGGCCCGGTGCTGAGCGTGGTCGACCTGAGCCGCTTCGAAGTCGAAATGAAGGTGCCGGAAAGCTTTGCCCGCGACCTCGCGATCGGCATGCCCGCGCAGATCACCAGCAATGGCACGCCGTTCGCCGGCGAGATCGCCGCGGTCTCGCCGGAAGTGGTGAATGGCGAAGTGACCGCGCGCGTGCGCTTCGCCGACGGCAAGCAACCGCCGGGCCTGCGCCAGAACCAGCGGCTGTCGGTGCGCATCGTGATGGATACCCGTCGCGACGTGCTGATGGTCGAGCGTGGCCCGTTCCTGGAACAGGAAGGCGGCAGCACCGCATACGTGGTCGACGGCGACAACGCCGTGCGGCAGCCGATCCAGGCCGGCGCTTCGAGCCTGGACAACGTGGAAATCGTCTCGGGGCTCAAGGCCGGCGACCGCATCGTGGTCTCGGGCACCGATCAGTTCGACAACGCGGACCGCGTCCGCATCTCGGGAAACTAATGCCATGAACGCTTTCGTCGCCCTCCCCGACGCCTTCAACTGGACCCCGGAACAACTCGCCGGCGCGGTGCCGCTGCGCCTGTCGGAGGCTGCGCTGTTCGACGCCGCCTCCCAGCACGGCGACCTGGCCGCCGCCAACGCCCCGCGCGAGCGGCTGCGAATTGCCCACCAGTACCGCGCAGCAGCCGCACTGCCTACGCGCTTCCGCATCTCCTGACCCCACATCACCCACGAAGGACATTGCCATGCTCGACATGCGCCAAGTCACCAAGGTCTACCGCACCGAACTCGTCGAGACGCATGCATTGCGCTCGCTCGACCTGCATGTCGGCGAAGGCGAATTCGTCGCCGTCACCGGCCCGTCGGGTTCCGGCAAGACCACGTTCCTCAACATCGCAGGGTTGCTGGAGACCTTCACCGACGGCCACTTCACCCTGGATGGGCAGGACGTGCGCGGGCTCAATGACGATGCGCGCAGCAAGCTGCGCAACCAGAAGATCGGCTTCATCTTCCAGGGCTTCAACCTGATCCCCGACCTCAACCTGTTCGACAACTGCGACGTGCCGCTGCGCTACCGCGGCATGCCGGCCAGCGAGCGCAAGCTGCGCATCGAGGACGCGCTGGGCATGGTCGGGCTGGGCTCGCGGATCAAGCACTATCCAGCGGAGCTCTCCGGCGGCCAGCAACAACGCGCGGCGATCGCGCGCGCACTCGCAGGCAGTCCGCGCCTGCTGCTGGCGGACGAACCCACCGGCAACCTCGACTCGCAGATGGCGCGCAGCGTGATGGAGCTGCTGGAGGACATCAACCAGCAGGGCACCACGATCATCATGGTGACCCACGACCCGGAACTGGCGGCGCGCGCACAGCGCAACGTGCACATCGTCGACGGCATGGCCACCGACCTCTCGCTCGAAAACGGGCTCGCGCGTGGCGCGCATGCGCCTGCCGATGCCGCCGTTGCCAGCACCTGACCGGGAGACCGCCATGTTCGGTTATTACCTCAACCTCGCCGTGCGCAGCTTCAAGCGCAACAAGGCGCTGACCGTGCTGATGGTGCTGGCGATCGCGCTGGGCATCGGCGCGTCGATGACCACGCTCACGGTCTTCCACGTGCTCTCCGGCGATCCCATCCCGGAGAAGAGCGACCGCCTGTTCTACGTGCAGCTCGATCCCGAGACGATGCAGGGCTACCGTCCCGGCGAGGAACCGGAAACGCAGTTGACGCGCTTCGACGCAGAGGCCCTGCTCGGACAGAAGCGCGCCTTGCGCCAGGTCATGACCAGTGGTGGAGGGGTGGTGGTGACGACGGAAAAATCGGGCGCGACGCCGGAACTCGTCGACGCGCGGTATGCCAGCAGCGATTTCTTCCCGATGTTCGATGTGCCGCTGCAGTTCGGCCGTGGCTGGACCGCCGCGGAAGACGAGGGCAAGGCGCGCGTGGTGGTGGTCAGCAAGGAACTCAACGACAAGCAGTTCGGCGGCACCGACAGCACCGGCAAGAGCCTGCGCATCGATGGCAACGAGTTCCGCATCATCGGCGTGCTCGACAGCTGGCGCCTGACGCCACGCTTCTACGATTTGTACAACGACTCGTATGGCGAGGCCGAGCGCGTGTTCCTGCCCTTCAGCACGTCACGCGACCTGACCATGGGCACGCAGGGCAGCACCAACTGCTGGGGCGATTCGGGCGGCGACAGTCATTCGCTCGCGGCACCCTGCGCCTGGGTGCAGTACTGGGTCGAACTCGACACTCCTGCGAAGGCTGCGGAGTACAAGCGCTACCTGGTCAACTACTCCGACCAGCAGCGCAAGGCAGGGCGGTTCACGCGTCCGAGCAACGTGCGCCTGCGCAATGTGATGGAACTCATGGAGTTCAACAAGATCGTGCCCGGCGACGTGCGCCTGCAGTTGTGGCTGGCGTTCGGCTTCCTGCTGGTCTGCCTGGTCAACACGGTCGGCCTGGTGCTTGCCAAGTTCCTGCGCCGCAGCGGCGAGATCGGCGTGCGCCGCGCACTCGGCGCATCGCGTGGCGAGATCTTCAAGCAGTGCCTGGTCGAGGCCGGCACCGTTGGCGTGGCCGGCGGCGTGCTGGGCCTGCTGCTCGCGCTGCTCGGGCTGTGGGCGGTGCGCCAGCAACCTGCCAGTTATGCCTCGCTCGCCCACCTCGACGCCTCGATGCTGTTGTCGACCTTCGCCCTGGCGATCCTCGCCAGCATGCTCGCCGGCGTGCTGCCCGCGTGGCGGGCGATGCAGGTGGCGCCCGCGATCCAGCTCAAGAGCCAGTAACGCGGGGTTCGCCCTGCTTCCTCGACGCATACGGCGGAGCACGCTCCGCCCCACGAGAGAACGCCATGTCCATGGAATTCCGCCCCATCCTCTCCACCCTGATGCGCCACAAGATCGCGGCGACGCTGATCGTGCTGGAGATCGCATTGTCCTGCGCCATCATCTGCAATGCGCTGTTCCTGATCGGCGAACGCATGGACCGCATGAACATGCCGAGCGGCCTCGCCGAAAACGAACTGGTGCGCATCCAGGCCGCGAGCATGCGCCAGCTGTCCGGCGACGATGCCTTGAACGCGTCGATCACCCGCGAATACCTGGACGCGTTGCGCAAGGTCCCGGGTGTCAAGCAGGCGGGCCTTGCCAACCAGATCCCGTTTGGTGGCTCCAGCAACAACAGTGGCGTGCGGCTGGGCAACGACCAGCAACACAACACGCTCAACGCCACCGTCTACCTGGACGAGGGCAACCTGCTGGAAACCCTGGGCCTGCGGCTGATATCGGGCCGCGACTTCACCACCGACGAATACCAGGACATGGCGGTGCTGGAGAAGTCCGGCGATCAGGCGCGCATCCCGGGAGCGATCATCAATCGTTCGATGGCCGAAAAACTGTTCCCGGGCCAGAACCCGCTGGGCAAGGTCTTCTACAGCTGGGGAGAATCGCCGACCGCGGTGATCGGCGTGATCGAGGACCTGGCGCGTCCCAACAGCATCGACCAAGGCCCGTACGCGATGATCTTCGCGATCCGCGAATACGGCGCCGGCCGGCACTTCATCCTCCGCACCGATCCCGGCCGTCGCGCGGACGTGCTCAAGGCCGCGGTTACTGCGCTCAAGAAGACCGATCCCAACACGCTGGTGGTCAACGAAGACACCTTCGACGAGATCCGCGCGGGCTTCTTCGAGCAGGACCGCTCGATGGCGGGAATGCTGATCGTGGTGATCGCGGCGCTGATGCTGGTGACCGCACTCGGCATCGTCGGCCTGGCCAGTTTCTGGGTGCAGCAGCGCACCAAGCAGATCGGCGTGCGCCGCGCGCTGGGGGCGACTCGCGGGCAGATCCTGCGCTACTTCCAGGCCGAGAATTTCCTGCTGGCCAGCGCCGGCATCGTCCTGGGCATGCTGCTGGCGTACGGCATCAACCAGTTGCTGATGAGCAAGTACGAACTGCCGCGACTGCCGCTGTTCTACCTGCCGATCGGTGCCGTCGCGCTGTGGGTACTCGGGCAGGTCGCGGTGTACTGGCCGGCGCGGCGTGCGGCATCGGTGCCGCCGGCAATCGCCACGCGCTCGGTCTGATCGATGACCTCCGCCTACAATCGCGCCATGCACTCGGAGTCGCCATGAACCACGTCGTTGCACGATCCGGCATCGCGCTGCTCGCGGCGGTGGCCATGGCCGCCTCCGCGGCCACGCCGGAGCCACCGACGCTGCAGGCCACCATTGCAGCGCTCGACACCGCGGTGTTCGACGCCTTCAACCACTGCGCGGATCCCGCGCAGTTGCAGGCGCATGCCGCGCATTTCGCGCCCGACGTCGAGTTCTACCATGACACCGGCGGCGTCACCTGGACGCGCGACGCGATGATCGCCAACACCGCGAAGTACGCCTGCGGGCACTACACGCGTGGACTGGCCGCCGGTAGCCTGCAGGTGGTTCCGGTCAAGGACTTCGGCGCCATCGCCCAGGGCGTGCATCGGTTCTGCCGGGTCGACACCGGCCGCTGCGAGGGCGAAGCCGACTTCACCATGGTCTGGCGGCTACGCGACGGCCAATGGACCATTACCCGCGTGCTGAGTTACGGCCACCGGCCCAGCACCGCAACGCACTGAATCGACGGCCGACTGGATCCCATGCCCACCATCCTGGTCATCGACGACAACCGCGCGGTCAGCACCGCGCTCGAGGTGCTGTTCTCGCTGCACGACATCGACACGCTGCATGCGGAGTCGCCGCGCGCGGGCCTGGACCTGCTGGAAGGCGAGCAGGTCGACCTGGTCATCCAGGACATGAACTTCGAGGCCGACACCACCTCCGGCGACGAAGGCACCGCGCTGTTCCACCAGATCCGCACGCGACATCCCGACCTGCCGGTGATCCTGCTGACGGCGTGGACGCACCTGGAATCGGCGATCGACCTGGTCAAGGCCGGTGCCGCCGATTACCTGGCCAAGCCCTGGGACGACCGCAAGCTGCTGGTGACGGTGAACAACCTGCTGGAACTCGCCGAGGCACGTCGCGAGCTCAGCCAGGCGCAACTGGGCGAGCGCCGTCGCCGCGATGCGCTGCTGCGCGACTACGACCTGCGCGGCATCGTCTATGCGGATCCGGCCAGCGAGAACGCGCTGGCGCTGGCCTGCCAGGTCGCGAAGTCCGATATCCCGGTGCTGGTCACCGGCCCGAATGGTGCCGGCAAGGAACGTTACGCCGAGATCATCCACGCCAATTCGCTGGTGCGGAACGGCCCCTTCATCGCACTCAATTGCGGCGCGTTGCCCAGCGAGCTGATCGAAGCCGAACTCTTCGGTGCCGAGGCCGGTGCCTACACCGGCGCCAACAAGCCGCGCGAAGGCAAGTTCGAGGCGGCCGATGGCGGCACCTTGTTCCTCGACGAAATCGGCACCCTGCCGCTGGCCGGCCAGGTCAAGCTCTTGCGCGTCCTCGAGACCGGCCGCTTCCAGCGGCTGGGCAGCAATCGCGAACGCAGCGTCAAGGTGCGCATCGTCAGCGCGACCAATGCGAATTTGCAGGCGCTGATCGCCGATGGTCGCTTCCGCGAAGACCTGTTCTACCGGCTCAACGGCATCGAACTGCGCCTGCCGCCCTTGGCGCAGCGCCCGCGCGACATCCTGCCGCTGGCCCGCCACTTCCTGCCCGCGGGCAAGCGACTCGGTGACGACGCCGAGCGCGCGTTGCAGCGCCACGCCTGGCCGGGCAACGTGCGCGAATTGCGCAACGCCGTGCAGCGCGCGGCCCTGCTCGCGCGCAGCGATGTCATCGCGGCCGCGGACCTCGCCCTGCCTCCGGGCGCGCTGGATGCCGGCAACACCGGCGGCGACGAACCCGACCGCGCCAGCATCGAAGCCGCGCTCGAGCGCAATGGCGGGGTGCTGGCGCAGGCCGCGGCGGATTTGGGATTGTCGCGGCAGGCGCTGTATCGCCGGCTCGACCGCCTCGGCATCGCGCGCAACTGATGCGCGTCCTGCGCGTCCTCCCGATCGCGGTGCGGATGGTCGCGATCACGATCACCGGGATCGCGGCCGCGACTGCGACGACCGTGTTGCTCGCACGCTGGATGCCGTCGTGGGTCGCGGCGTTGGTCTCTGCCGTGGTCATCGGCAGCGTGGTCGCGGCGATCATCTGGCGCGCGCTGGTGCCGATGCGCGCGCTGTTCCGCGCGCTGGCCGGCACCGTGGCGAGCTATCGCGATGGCGATTTCAGTTTCGGCATCACCTGGGACAAGGCCAGCGACCTGATCGAACTGGTCGACGCGCACAACGCGCTCGGCAACGCCTTGCGCGAGCAACGGCTGGCGCTGGTGCAGCGCGAGTTGCTGCTCGACACGATGGTGCAGAACACCCCGGTGGCGATGGTGCTGGTGGATGCGGCGCGCCGCATCGTGCTGGGCAACCTCGCCGCGCGACGGATGCTCGGCGAAGGCCGGCGGCTGGAAGGACGCGCCTTCGACGACGTGCTGGCCAACGCCGACACCGCCCTGCAGGAAGCCTTCGAACGCGGTGGCGACGGCATGTTCACCGTGGGCAGCGACGACGACGAGGACATCTACCACCTGTCGCGACGCGGCTTCCGCCTCAACGGCCGCCCGCACGAGCTGGTGCTGCTGCGGCAGCTCACCGCGGAATTGCGCCGACAGGAAGTGCAGACCTGGAAGAAGGTGATCCGGGTGATCAGCCACGAACTCAACAATTCGCTGGCGCCGATCGCCTCGCTGGCGCATTCCGGCGCGGAGCTGCTGCGCCGTGGCCAGCACGAACGCCTGCCCGCCGCGCTGGCCACCATCGAGGACCGCGCGCGCCACCTGGAAGGCTTCATCCGCGACTACGCGCGCTTCGCCAAGCTGCCGGCACCCCGCAGCACGCCGGTGGAATGGTCGCGCTTCCTTGCCCAGTTGCGCACGCAGGTGGAGTTCGTGCCCGACATCCAGCCGGAGGACGGCATCGGCCGCTTCGACGTGGCGCAGATGGAACAGGCGTTGCTCAACCTGCTGAAGAACGCGCACGAGTCCGGCACGCCGGCCGATGAAGTGCGCGCCTCGGTACGGCGCACGCCGGAAGGCTGGCGCATCGACGTACTCGATCGCGGCAGCGGCATGAACGACGCGGTGCTCGCGAACGCACTGCTGCCGTTCTACTCGACCAAGCGCCACGGCACCGGCCTGGGCCTCGCCCTGGCCCGCGAAATCGCCGAGGCGCATGGCGGGCGCATCGCCCTGCTCAACCGCGACGGCGGCGGGCTGTGCGTGTCGATGGTGTTGCCGGTGTAAGCCGCTCATGAAAGTGGTGAAAGTGGGGTCAGAGTCGACTTTCGCAGGCGAAAGTCGACTCTGACCCCACTTTCTCCATTTTCTCGATCGCGGACATCACGCCTTCGGTTGCTTCACCGGCCGAGCCCAGCCGTCCAGCGTGACCTGGCGCGCGCGCGCAACGGTCAATTCGCCCGCCGGTGCATCCTTGCTGATCACCGATCCTGCCGCGATGGTCGCGCCCTGGCCGATCGTCACCGGCGCCACCAGCGCGCTGTTCGACCCGATGAAGGCGTTGTCCTGGATCGTCGTGGTGAACTTGTTCGCGCCGTCGTAATTGCAGGTGATCGTGCCGGCGCCGATGTTGACGCCCGCGCCGACCACCGCGTCGCCGAGGTAGGTCAGGTGATTGGCCTTGCTGCCCACGCCGACCGTCGCGTT
>Ga0209480_10000342_pt1 | contig 39978 bp, 48 predicted proteins | sample JI61114C2DNA_FD_187501 | JGI IMG/M metagenome (GOLD analysis project Ga0209480, IMG submission 187501) | Wastewater effluent complex algal communities from Wisconsin, to seasonally profile nutrient transformation and Carbon sequestration -... | ecosystem: Engineered > WWTP > Effluent > Algae... | reverse complement strand
ACTGGCCAGAAGGTCATTCTGCTTGGCGAAGGAGACGCGGGCGCGGCCAAGGCGCGGTTGCTGGAGCGGGCCGGAGCGGTGCTGGTGGGCGAGGATGATTCCGCCGCGCGGCTGGCGTTCGTGGCGCTCGATCAACCAGAGGGTGCGGTGGAACGGCTCAAAGCGCGCGGATTGCTGCTTAATGTCACTGATCGGCCCGAACTGTGCGATTTCACCGTGCCGAGTATTCTGGAACGCGGGCCGGTGCTGATTGCAGTCGGCACTGGCGGTGCCTCAGCTGGGCTCGCCAAGGCGCTGCGGCTGCGGATCGAGGCGCTGCTACCCGCTTCGCTCGGTGCCTTGGCCGAAGGCTTGCAGGCAGCCCGCGGGGCTATGCGACGGCGCTGGGCTGATAGTGGGGACCGGCGCCGGGCCTTGGACGCTGCTCTTGCGGAAGGTGGCGAGCTCGATCCGCTGCAAGCCGAAAGCGCGGACCGGATTGCAGACTGGTTGGAAGGCGGTTCGTCAGGCACAGGCGGCATCGTCGAATTCACCGTGTTGAGCGACGATCCCGATGATCTGACCCTGCGGCAGGCGCGTTGGCTGGGCGGGGCTGACTTGGTCGCCTATGATCCCGGTGTGGCACCCGCAGTTTTGTCCCGGGCCCGTGCCGATGCGGTGCGCCAGGAGCTTGGCGAAGCGGTTTCCCTGGCCCGCACAGCAGGCCTGACCGTGATTATTCGGCGGGGCTGAGCAGGATTTTCATCTGGGCCAGCGCAATCGGCTTGGCCCGGTCATCCTGCCAGGCTTCAACGTTGACCAGCGCAACCCGCCGACCAGCACGGGTAACCTGGCCCATGGCAAAGGTCCGCTGCTCGGTTCCGCCGCGCATGAATTCGACCTGGACGTTGACCGGTTTTAACCGCACCGTTTCACCGCGCCGATCAAGCTCGGCGCGCAGTGCAGCGATCCCGGCCATTTCCATCAACCCGCTCATCGCACCGCCATGCAGAAAACCGGGGCGGCCGGCGACGCGCTCGGAATAGTCGACGAACAAAACCGGCAAACCGGCTTCGTCATGGTCGATGTCGATCCCCAGCGCATGGGCATAAGGCGGCAGATCAGCGCCGATCACAGGTAGGTTCCGTGGGTTGCCATAAATGTACCAATCACGTGGGCAACGGGATCATCCGGATCGCCATCATGAGCGATGCCGCGAATAAAACTGATCGTGCGGGTCAGCTTGTAACACTCCCCATGCCCGATTACAGTCCGCCCCGGTACCGCTGCGCGCATATAATCGACCCGCAAGTCGAGCGTGGCGTGGGGTACAAAGGTCCCGCACAAGGTCCAGACGGACATGGATGTGGCGTTGTCCATAAGGCTGATGATCGGGCCAGATGCCAGAACCCCGGTATCGGCCGATCCGGCCAATTCGTCTCGCCAGGGCAGAGCCAGTTCGACCCAGCCCTTGCCATGTGCGTGATAGCTCAATCCCAACCAGCCACCGTGGCCGTGGCGGGTCATCAGCTTTGACGCCCGGGCGGGATCAAACACGAAATCGCGGGGCAGATCATGCAGGCTCTTAAGCTCGGTCATGCCGGTTTCTCTGCGGTTGCGAGTGGCCGATTACAATCTTTTAATTTCACCAAGGCTCCGCTTTGCTGCCCTTGTCCGGTCCAGCCACAGGGCATGGGGCTCTTGCGGCGAACTGGGGAAATGTCATGAATCTGCCCAAGATTGATCTGTCTGCCTTGCCAGACCTCGATACTCTTACAGGCGTGTTCGGAAGTATGGCCAATCCGATCCGCGCCATGGAATCCGATGATACGGTCGTGATCATCATGGTATTCGTTTACGATGTGATAAACCACTGAATCGGAGCTTCCGGATGATTATTCGACCGGAACTGCAGGCGCTGCGGGTGGACGATTCCCCGCAGCGCCACGCGCAGGCCGCCCTTCGCCAGGCTTACGAGAATTGGCGCACTGCCGGCCCAGGTCGGCAGGCTGAAGCGGAAGTGCGACTGTTTTCTAGCGGAGCAGTGCTGGAAGACTTGCCTCTGCTATCAGCGTTGTTCGCGCCGGAGGATGAAAGTGCGGCCCAGTTCATCGGAGATCTGCTGGCTCAACTGATGGTCCGGCTAAGGGCAGAGCCGCTGAGCCAGATGCCGCTCCGCTTTTCGTCGGATGAGACGCTCTCGTCACTCCTTATCGCACGGCACGGAACTGCGACGCTGATGTTGCAAGCAATCGACGGAGCTGGGCTGGCCCGCAAGCCAGCGCCGGTTTCGGCAATCTTTCCGCCGACCGAAACGTTCGAACGGGTGATGGCCGGCAGCGCCGATGCGATCCAGGTCCGGACGCTGACACAACGGCCCGACAGCGCCGATCTGGCGTGCGAGCCGGTTGCCATGCGGCCAGGTCTGATCCAGCGCCGATTTGGCCCAAACGAGGCGCAATTGCTGCATCGGGTGCCGACCCAACTGGTTACGCTGAAGTTGCAGCGGCGAACCGCAGCGGCAGAGGTGACCCGCCAGTACCGGCTGAACGATGGGGCGCTGGTCCATCAGGCCGCAGGGTCCCCGCGCGATAGCCGGTTGGAATTGAGCGCGGCACTGCTCGGGCGGATGGGCCGCAAAGACGCCGCCCCGTTGCTGGCAGCGATGGCGGAGGAACACGGTAGCGCTGCGCTGCGTTGGCAGGCCCTGCGCGAATGTCTGGGGCTGGATAGCGCAGCGGGGTTCGTGGTCTTGTGCCGACTTTCCCAAAACGCTGCGGATCCACTGGCTGCCCACGCTGGCGCGCTGCGGGCGCAGCTGCTTGAAACTTACCCCCAGCTGGCAGGAGCGTGCCCATGCCCCGCGTGATCGACATTGCCGATGATCGGCAAGCAACTCTGGCCGAATGCACCGATGCTCTGGCTTCCTTCGGGTTCAATCCTGAGGATGAGAACAGCCTGCACCACGCTGCCGGGTGGCTGCGGCGGCTCGGGAATGACCAGACCTTTCTGGGCGACATCCTGATCGAGGAACTGGCGCAGCGTCACCGCGAAGATGGGCTGGACAATGCTTATGGTCCGCAAGTGATGATGCTGGCGCCGCCGAACGGCCAGTTCTTCATCCGCGCCAATATCTGGCCGGCTGCCGATGACTATATGGTTCGCGCGAGCGGCGGCGGTGCCTTTGTGTTGGGCCTGCCGCACGATCACAATTTCAACTTCCTGACGCTCGGCTATTTCGGGCCGGGCTATTGGAGCGACTATTACGAATACGATTATGCCGATGTCATCGGCTATCGCGGTGAAGCGGTGCCCTCGCTGAAATTCATTGAGCGATCGCGGCTGGAGCAGGGCAAGATCATGCTCTACCGCGCGCACTTGGACGTCCATGCCCAGGGCGCGGCGGACTCTCTGTCGGTCTCGCTCAACATCATGCAGACCACCGGGGCGCAGGGCTGGCTCGATCAATACCGTTTCGATCTGGAACGCGGCGAGATCGGCGGGATCGTTTCGCCGGGACCGAGCGAGGCGTTCCTGAAAGTTGCGGTCGCGCTGGGCAGCGATGAGGCGCTCGATCTGGCGCACCGCTTCGCGCGCCAACACCCCAGCGACCGGCTGCGGCTGGCAGCATGGGATGCGCTGGCCGGGCGCGAGGCTGAGTTGGACGGGCGCGACGCGCTGTGGCGCGAGGCCGAGGGTGCGGGAAGCCGGTTGGTGGCGATGGAGGCGCAGGCGCGGCGGGCGGAGCTGGTCTAGCCGAACCCGCCGACAAGCGCATCAAGTGCCGCCTGCAGGATCACCGCAGCGGCGGCCGAATCGATCCGGGTCGCGCGCTTGGCCCGGCTCATGTCCTGATCGATCAGGCCGCGTTCGGCGCTGGCGGTGGACCAGCGTTCGTCCCACAGCAGGATCGGCAAGGCCAGTGCGGCGGAGACGTTGCGGGCATAGGCCCGGCTCGATTGGCAGCGCGGCCCTTCGCTGCCGTCCATGTTGATCGGTAGGCCGATCACAATGGCCTGGATGCTGCGTTCGGCGACGAGCGCTGCCAGGGCTTCGCGGTCTGCACCGAACTTGCCGCGCTTCAGGGTCTTGCCGGGCGAGGCGAACATCCAGCCTGGATCGCAGAATGCGGTGCCGATGGTCTGGGTGCCCAGATCCAGCCCGAGCAAGGCACCGCCCTGAGGCAGGGCCGCGCGCAGGTCTGCCGCGCTGGTGGTGATCAGTGACTCTGGTGCCATGCTGCCACCCGCCGCGCAAAGTCTTGCCGCAGTGGCAGCCAGTAGAGCGCGTAGTCATAGACGTGATAATTGCCGCCCGGCAGAACCAGTTGGCCAATATCCGGTCCCTTGCCGATCCGCAGGGTGCCATCAGGTGCGCAGACCGCGCCGACCAATTTCGGGGCCAGCCGCGCTTTTTCGAACTTCAGGTCAGGCACAATTGCGCCGGAATTGGTGCTCGCCGCTGCAGAGCCGCCGATCCCGCCGGTCAGCGGGTTGGAGCAGAGGTAGGTTGGCGGGCTGGAAACGCCAGCCCCGGCAAAACGCTCGTAAGACTTACGCATCATTGCGGTGTCGGCTTCATCGGCGAAAGACAGGAAGCTGATTACGCAACCCGATTGCTCCGGCGCGGCACAAGCGGGCAGGCCCATTCGCGGAAGATCGCGGTTGGTATCGACCAACCAGCCGATCACATAGGCTGCCGCAATCCGCTGGGCGATTGGCTTGCCCGCGACCTTCTCGGTCAGCAGTCGTTTGAGGATCAGTGATCCCTGGCTGTGGCCGGCCAGCACGATCGGGCGATCCGCTGGCTGCGCCGCAACAAACGCGTCGAAGGCCTCGGAGACATCGGCGTACGCCAGATCGTGCGCCTGCTTGGCCTCTGGCGCGTCCGATACAAACGAACCAAACGTGGCTTGGCGATAGCGCGGCGCCCAGACTTCGGGTGCGGCATTAAAGACGCTGCCGAAGGCGCGGACAACAATGGTCGCGATCCGGCGCGAAGCGGCATCATCGAGCGGCGCATTCCAATGGCGCTTGTCGAGATAGCTGGTCGGGTGGATGAAGAACACGGCCGCATCGACTGGTTGATCCTGACCAGCAGGCAAGCCATCGGGCAGCCACCGGGTCGGGTTGGCCGCAGCCATGTCGGGCCGGGCATACCACATCGCCGGATCGGCATAGGCATTGGGCCGCAGCGCGGGCTGCACCTCAAACGCCCCGCCGGGGGTAAAGCTCAGCCGTGTCAGCTGTTCGGGATAGAATGCCAGCGCGATCCGCCCGGCGATGAACACCAGAATGCAGAAGGCAATGAAATAGAGGAACTTGCGCGCCAAGGCTCAGGCGCTTTCATTGCGTTGCGATTGCCGTTCCAAAGCGACCTTCAGCATGGCCACCAGGGGATCGGCCAGCATCAGGCCGAGCAATCCGAATAGCGCCCCCATGATTAGCTGTGCGCCCAGCACCAGCGCCGGGGCCAGATCGGCGGTCTTCTTGGCGACCATCGGCACGATGATATTGCCGTCCACCACCTGCACTACAACATAGACGATGATGCAGTAGATCCCCATATCGACCCCGCCGGAGAACCCGACCAGGATCATCAGCACCCCCGAAATCGGTGCACCGATATTGGGCAGGAACGCCAGCAAGCCGGTGAGCAGGCCCAACAGGCCGGCCATCGGCACACCATAGATTGCCAGCAATGCCCAGGTCGCAAAGCCCTCTACACCCATCCCCAGCAGGCGTCCCGCCAGCAAGCGGCGCAGGGTCTTGCCCATGATGGTTGCGGTGCCTTCAAAGTGCGCGCGTTCACTACGTGGCAGCAGCCATTCGAACCCGCGCCGATAAAGCTGCGGTTCGGCGGCAAAATAGATCGCCATGACCGCAATCAGGAACGCTGTCGTAAACCCGCCGATCACACCGCCGACTGCGCTGGTCAACTGGCTGACCCCACCGACCGCCTTGTCGATCAGGCCTTCGACCGATTGCATGTCAAATTCGACGCCCTGACCTTTCAGCCATTCAAGCAGCCTTAAAGCCTGCGTCTGGACTGTGCCGGGCAGCTGGGCGGCTTCCGATGCGATCTGGGTTCCGGCAAACATCGCCACCCAGACCACAAAGGCCAGCGCCAGCAGCAGCACCAGCGTGACGCGCCAGGCCCGCCCGATCGGCAGCACCCGACCGAGCAGTCGCGCCCCGCCATCGATCATCGCGGCAAACACCATCCCGCCAAAGATAACCAGCAGCGGCTGGGCCAGATAGACCGTCAGCGCCAGCAATGCTGCCATCCCGATCCAGACCGCAGCCTTCCTGGCCTCGATCCGCAGCAAGGGATCGGAAATGTCTGTCGGCCCGGCATGGGTTGCCGTCTGCTGCGGCGCAGTGGCAGGTTTGGCTGGTCGGGTGGTCTTGGGCGGGCTGCGAGCCATTACTTTTCCTCGGTCAGTCGAACCGGACGCAGGCTGCTCCAGGATCGCCCGGAACGCAAGGCGTTCCACCAGGTCAGCGGGTTCCAGCTTTGGCTGCCATCGAGCGAAAAGGTCACGAATTCGGCCCGTCCGCCAATATCCGACAGCGGCACTGCGCCGCCCAGGCCATCGGCCAGGATCGGCACGCGGCTGTCAGCCGAATGGTTGCGGTTGTCGCCCATCAGAAACAGGTGACCTGCAGGAACGGTCATTTCGGGGAATTCATCAACCCGCGGATCCATTCCGTCCTTGATGATCAGATAGCTCGCCCCATTGGGCATGGTTTCGCGCAAAGCTGGCAGATCGAGCACATCGCGGCCTGACGGAAGCCGGGTGCGGTAGCCGGCGAAATCGTTATAGCAGTGGTATTCCGCTGAGCGATCCGAACAGGTCAATTCGGGGTCGGCCGGGATCTGCAGCCGGGTTTCGACCGCCTGCGGCACGGGCTGTCCATTCAGGATGATCTGGCCGCGCACGATTGCGATCCGGTCCCCTGGCAGCGCAACGACGCGCTTGATCAGATCATCGGTGCGGTTCTTGGGCACTACGATCACGATATCGCCATAGTCGGGCGTTCCCGGCAGCACCCGCCAGCTATCGCGCGGCAGAACGTGGAAACTGGCCGAGGCCCAGTTCCAGCCATAGGGGAACTTGCTCACCACCAGCCGGTCGCCAACCAGCAAGTTGGGCATCATCGAGATCGACGGGATATAGAACGGCTTGGCGATGAAGCTGTGAAATGCCAGCACCGCCAGCAGCATCCAGACCAGCCCGCGAATTTCGCCGATCCAGTCCACCCGCTCCTTGGCCGGGGCGGGCACAGCGGTTTCTTCAGCCGAAGGGGCACCGAATTCAGTGTCGCCATGCGCCGGAGTATCAAAATCAGTCACAGTTTGCGGGCCTCAATTACCACAAAGGCCTGCGCCCATGGGTGGTCGTCGGTTAATGTAAGATGGATCACCGCCTCATGCCCATCGGGCGTGATCGCGGCAAGTCGGGCGGCGGCCCCGCCAGTAAGCTGGAGCGTCGGCGCGCCGGAGCGGGCATTGACCACGCCGATGTCCTTCATAAACACCCCGCGCTTGAACCCGGTCCCGACCGCCTTGGAAAAAGCCTCTTTGGCGGCAAACCGCTTGGCCAGCGTTCCGGCCTTGGTGAATGGGCGCGAATTGCCCTTGGCCTTTTCGACCTCTGTAAACACCCGGTTCTCAAACCGCTCGCCCCAGCGCTCCAGCGAGTTGGCGATCCGGTCAATGTTGCACAGGTCAGAGCCGATGGCGAGGATCATGCCTCAGACTCCGATCTCGCTGCTGCCAATATATGTCGTAGCTCGGTCAGAATCTGCCCAAGCTTATTTTGTCCGCGCCAACGCTTGGGATTCTGCGCATCAGGATGATTTTCGGCCAATCCAATTCCCCAAATCGGATCATTTGGGTTGGCCTCGACTAAGTCGGTGCCTTTGGTTGCTAACAAGAGACTGGCAAGATGCTCGTTCTGGGTAAATTTTGCTTCGTTGCCGAGCCTTACTATCTGCTCCTTAGCGGCATCCCAGCGGACTTGGTCGAAGCCACGCACGCGGCGACCTATCGCTTGGTGGTCGCGAGGATCTTTAGCTTGAAGGATGGCCTCAAGCGCATCCAAGTCGTCAAATAAGCGTGCTTTTCCAGCCATCATGAACTGCTCCACGCAGTTGTAATAGCAACCGTCGATCAAAAAGGGGCTTGGATGCCACTGCGAAAACGGTCCGTATAAGAAGAAGGTGAAGCGTCTGCTCACCGCGCCGCATCCATCAGTTCGCGCATCCGCACTACAGCGGGTTCCAGCCCGCAGAAAATCGCCTCGCCGATCAGGTAGTGGCCGATGTTCAGCTCGGCCAGGTGCGGGATCGCGGCAACGGCGGTGACGTTTTCATAGGTCAACCCGTGCCCGGCGTGCGGCTCGATTCCGTGCGCGGCGGCGAGGGCTGCCATATCGGCCAGCCGCTTCAGTTCCTTCGCCTGCGCCTCGCCAGTGGCATGGGCATATTCGCCGGTGTGGAGCTCAACCACCGGCGCTTTGAGGTTCAGCGCGGCTTCGATTTGGCGCTCTTCCGGCGCAATGAACAGGCTGACCCGGATCCCGGCATCAGTCAGGCGTTGGATCAGCGGGTAGATCCGGTTGTGCTGCCCGGCGGCATCCAGCCCGCCTTCGGTGGTGCGTTCCTCGCGCCGTTCGGGGACGATGCAGGCGGCGTGCGGTTTATGGCGCAGCGCAATCGCGAGCATTTCCTCGGTCGCGGCCATTTCCAGATTGAGCGGCAGATTTGTCGCCGCCTGAATCCGGGCGAGATCCTCATCGCGAATGTGCCGCCGATCCTCACGCAAATGCGCCGTAATCCCGTCACCGCCGCAAGCCGCAACGATCTGAGCCGCGCGAACCGGATCAGGATGATCCCCGCCGCGTGCATTGCGGATCGTGGCGACGTGATCGATGTTGACGCCAAGGCGCAGCGGCCGAAGGTGCAGGACCTGGTTCAAAGTGGCTTTCCTGTGGTGCACAAGGCCGCGCGCATGACATCATGGGTGATGCCCGCTTGCTGCCAGATTTCGCCAAAAGCGGCTTCGGCCTCGGCGCGGTTCGACGTCATGATGATGACCATGTCCAGATCGGGCAATATGATATTGCGCAGCACCACACCGCCAATAAAGCCGCGCCGCTCGACAATCCGGACCGGCGTATCGCCGCAATTCTTTAATTGCGTGCTGAACGACCATTGGCCCAGCGCGGCAAAGCCATATTGGGGCTTGCCGTCCCACATCACCGCGCGCTCAGCTTCAGGGATCAGTTTTCCGGTCATCAGCGCGCGGTCAAAGGCGAGCAGATCGTGGGTCGTGCCGTAAAGCGCGCCTGCACCGCCGAAATTCTCAAGCCGGAACGCCGATGATTCAGGCTTGCCATCGGCATAGCCAGCCACCGTCGGCTTGGCCCGCGGGAACAGCCCTACGCTGGTGAGGCCGAGCGGCTTTGCGATCCGTTCTCGAATCAATGTTTCGTAGGATTTGCCGCTGGTTGCCTCGATCACGGCCGTCATCATGATGAAATCGCAATCACCATAAAAGAACTCAGCCGACGGACTGCGAGTGGTTGGCCCTTCGCACCATGTCCGCCCGGTCTCCGGGCTGTCACGCCCCACCAAGTAGAAGGTTGACCAGCCGTCTTTGCCGATCGGGCCTTCATCGGTTCGCGGCAGCCCTGAGACGTGCTGCATCAGCATGCGAGACGTTATTCTGCTGGCGAAAGGCGCCTTGCTGTCCGGCAGGTAGCGCGAAATCGGCGCGTCGAGATCAAGCCGGCCTGCAGCGACTTCCTGCATCGCGATCGTAGCGGTTACCTGCTTGGTGACCGAGGCCCAGCGCCATACCGCGCCCAGCCGGTGTCGGGTGCCGCCGCCGGGGGCAATGGTCCCAAACGAACGTTCAAAGACGATCCGATCGCCGCGGGCGATCAGCACTGTGCCAGGAGCGGTGCCGGGGTTGAGCGCGGCGATGACAGCCTTGGCGTCCAGCTTTGGCGGCGCGGCGGGCTGCGCGTTGGCCGAAACGGATACCAAAGCCAGCGCTGCGTATCCAAGGATCCTTTTCATGCCTGTCTATTCCTTCCGGCTCCCTGGCTTCACCGCTTCACTGCCAGCCAGTTCAGGTGGCAGCTCGTCCGGTGCATAGGTCGGGAAGTTGATGGCGATCAGCGGAAAGAACGGCACGCCCAGATCGACCGATCCAGCAGAGCGGTCGACCAGTGCTGCTGCCGCGATCACTTCGCCGCCGGCTTCTTCGATGGCTTTGATCGCTTCGCGCGAAGATAGCCCGGTGGTGACCACGTCTTCGACCATCAGCACCTTATCGCCCGGCTCCAGTGCGAACCCGCGGCGCAGTTCGAAGGTGCCGGTCGGGCGCTCCACGAACATCGCTTCGACTCCAAGCGCGCGGCCCATTTCATGGCCGATGATGACCCCGCCCATGGCCGGTGCGACCACTTTGGTGATGTCCTTGCGCAATTCGCGGGGGATACGCGATGCGATGCCTGCGGCCAATCGGCTGGCCCGCATCGGATCCATCAGCACACGGGCGCATTGCAGATAGTGGGCGCTATGGCGACCAGAAGAAAGCAGAAAGTGCCCTTCTAACAATGCCTTACTGGCTCGAAATTCCGCCAGAACCTCATCTTCGTGCATTGCTCTTTTACCCTTGTCTCGAATTCGATCGGCCGAAAACCGGCCGTCCATGCGCTCTGTCAAAAATTCCCCTAGAGGCGCTTGAGGTGCCCGTAAAGCGCGCGTATAGGCCCGATGAATCCGAAACTCCCATGGGGGCGGGAGGGGGCGAATTTTGCGCTTCGACCGGCCGGGACTGCAAGAGCAAGAGGGACGATGACAATCGGCAAGACTGTCCGCAACGCGGAATGGGCGATCAAGGCATTGGGGCTATCACTGGCCCTGTTCGCCGCACCGGCGCTGGCCAGCGCGGCCCCGGCGGCTGCGCCCGCTGCAACCGAGGCGGCTGAAGGTGCCGCCATGGCTACCGACGCTGCTGCTGCAGCGGCTCCGGCAGTTATTGCTGCTCCGGCGCCGGCCGCGCCGAAGATCGATCCCAACGATCCCAAATTCAAGGTCGCTCCGGGTAAGTACACCCCGATGAAGCCGACCGAAGGTAAGGGGATGCCGATCGCCGGCGCGATGGATCTGCAGACGCAGTATTCCGATCTCGGCAATGAAGCGCGCGCGATGCACAGCAATTTGCTGGTTCCGGTGATGGTCATCATCACTCTGCTGGTGTTGTTCCTGCTGCTCTATGTGATGATCCGGTTCCGTAAGAGCGCCAATCCAGTTCCTTCGAAGACCAGCCACAACACGCTGCTCGAAGTGGTCTGGACCGGCATTCCGATCCTGATTCTGGTGGGCATTTCGATCCCTTCGGTATCGCTGCTGAACAAGCAGTTCGCCCCTGCGCCTGAGAATGCGCTGACCATCAAGGTCACCGGCAACCAGTGGTATTGGACCTACAAGTATCCCGACAATGGCGATGTCGAAGTGATTTCGAACATGCTGCCCGATGACAAAGCCAAGGCCAACGGTGAACCGCCGCAGCTGGCGGTTGACAACCGGATGGTTGTTCCGGTGGGCGAGACGATCCGTCTGCAGGTGACCGGGGCGGACGTAATCCACTCGTTCGCGGTACCTTCGCTGTGGTTCAAGCTGGACGCAGTGCCGGGCCGCCTGAACGAGAAGACGATTCGGATCAACGAACCCGGCGTCTATTACGGACAGTGTTCGGAACTGTGCGGGGCCAAGCATGGCTATATGCCGATTGCGATCGAGGCCCTGCCGCGTGATGAATACAACCGCTGGGTGCTGGAACAGGGTGGCAAGATTGATGGTCTGCCCGATGCACCTGCCGCTGCTGAAGCGCCGGTTACGGCTGCCAAGCCCGCCGCCTGAGCTCCTTAGAATTCAACGAACAAAGGTTCGACGACCATGGCCACCACTGCCGACACTCTTCAGGCTCACGCCGATCATGCCCACGACCATGCGCATGATGACCACAAGCTGAGCTTCTTTGCCCGCTGGTTCATGTCCACCAATCACAAGGACATCGGCACGCTCTATCTGATCTTCGCGATTTTCGCGGGGATCGTCGGGGGCGGGATTTCGGGCATTATGCGGCTCGAACTGGCCCAGCCAGGGATTCAGTATCTCGGCACTGTCGCCTCGATTCTGGGCACGCCCAACGCCAGCTTCGATTCGCAGCTGCACCTTTGGAACGTCCTGATCACGGCGCACGGCCTGATCATGGTGTTCTTCCTGGTCATGCCCGCGATCATCGGCGGGTTCGGCAACTGGTTCGTCCCGATCATGATCGGCGCGCCGGATATGGCCTTCCCGCGGATGAACAATATTTCGTTCTGGATGACCGTGGCAGGCTTTTGCTCGCTGCTGCTATCCGCGGTTGTCCCGGGCGACGCTGCCGGTAACGGCGCAGGGATCGGCTGGACCGCCTATGCACCGCTGTCGACCAGCGGCTCGAAGGGGCCGGCAACCGACTTTGCAATCTTCTCGCTCCACCTTGCAGGCGCGGCCTCGATCATGGGCGCGATCAACTTCATCACCACGATCTTCAACATGCGTGCGCCGGGGATGACCCTGCACAAGATGCCGTTGTTCGTCTGGTCGGTGCTGGTCACCGCGTTTCTGCTGTTGCTGGCGCTGCCGGTGTTGGCCGCTGCAATCACCATGCTGATTACCGACCGTAATTTCGGCACCACCTTCTACGCGGCCAGCGGCGGCGGTGATCCGGTGCTATACCAGCACCTGTTCTGGTTCTTCGGTCACCCTGAAGTGTACATCATGATCCTGCCTGCCTTCGGGATCATCAGCCAGATCATCTCGACCTTCTCGAACAAGCCAGTGTTCGGCTATCTCGGGATGGCCTATGCCATGGTCGCGATCGGTGTGGTCGGGTTCGTCGTCTGGGCGCACCACATGTACACCACCGGCATGAGCATAAATACGAAGCTGTATTTCACGCTTGCGACGATGGTGATCGCGGTTCCAACCGGGATCAAAATCTTCAGCTGGATCGCGACGATGTGGGGCGGTTCGCTCCGCTTTACCAGCCCGATGGTCTGGGCGATCGGGTTCATCTTCCTGTTCACGCTGGGCGGCGTGACCGGCGTTTACCTCGCCAATGGCGGGATCGACGATGTGGTTCACGATACCTACTTCGTGGTTGCCCACTTCCACTACGTGTTGTCGCTGGGTGCGGTGACGGCGCTGTTCGCGGGCTTCTATTACTGGTTCCCGAAGATGAGCGGGCGCTGGCATTCCGAGGCGCTGTCGTACCTGCACTTCGCCGTGTTCTTCGTTGGCGTGAACATGATCTTCTTCCCGCAGCACTTCCTGGGCCTGCAGGGCATGCCGCGCCGTTACCCGGACTATGCCCCAGCCTATGAATACTGGAACACCCTGTCTTCGTGGGGCTATGCGGTGACGCTGGTTTCGCTGGTGATCTGGTTCATCAACATCATCTATGCCTTCACGGCTGGTAAGAAGGCCGAAGGCAACTATTGGGGTGAAGGTGCGACCACGCTGGAATGGACGCTGTCCAGCCCGCCGCCGTTCCACCAGTTCGAAACCCTGCCGGTGATCGACGACAAGGATCAGCACTGATCCATCGCCGATCCTGACTGGACAGATAGCGCCCCGACCCGCAAGGTTCGGGGCGTTTTCTGTTTGAGAGGTTTGCGATGCCTGAATTCCGGATGATCGATTGCGGCGAAGTCACCCTGCGCTGCGCTATCGAAGGGCGCGGTCCGCTCGCGATCATGGTCCATGGCTTTCCCGAAAGCTGGTATTCGTGGCGGCATCAGCTCGGCCCGGTGGCCGCGGCCGGATTCACTGCCTGCGCGATTGATGTGCGCGGCTATGGTGGGTCGGACAAGCCGCAGCCAGTCAACGCCTATACCCTGGAGAAAATCGCCGCCGACCTGATCGGGCTGGCCGATGCACTTTCTCCCGATGCACCGGTGGTCCTGATCGGCCACGATTGGGGGGCACCAATCGTCTGGAACACGGCCTTCACAAATCCCGACAGGATTCGCGCTGTGGCTGGGCTGTCCGTGCCCTTCGCAGGGGCGCCGCTGCGGCCCTTTACCGAGATCTTTCGCGAGCATTTCACCAGTCAGGGCCGGTTCTTCTATCAGGAGTTCTTTCAGGAACCCGGCGTGGCCGAGGCTGAGGCTGAGGCAAACCCGCGCGATTTTGTGGCGCGGATGATGTATTCGATCTCGGGCGACGTGCCCGAGGGCAACTATTGGGACAAGCCGCTGGGCGCCACCTTTCTGGAAGGGCTACCCGATCCGCAGCCGGTGCCGTGGCTGACCAGCGCCGACCTCGATTATTATGAAGGCGAATTCAAGGCCTCGGGCTTTCGCGGGCCGCTGAACCGGTATCGCAACCATGAGCTCGACTACGAATGGCTGAAGGCCTGGCAGGGCCAGCAACTGACCCAGCCATGCCTATTCATTGGCGGTAGCCGCGATCCCGCGACCACGCTGTTTGGTGCCGTGGCCGATCCCGTCGCGATGATGCGAATGTTCGCGCCCAAGGTGGAAGGCCATGTGTTGGAGGGCGTTGGACACTGGACGCAGCAAGAGCGACCCGATGAAGTCAACGCCCTGCTCATCGATTGGTTGAAGCGGTTGTAACGCGCGCCTATAGCGCCCCCAATCATGACCACTGCAACCGCCCAGCCGATTCCCTTGCCCGCCGATTGGCGCGACTTCTGGTCGCTTACCAAACCGCGCGTGATGAGCCTGGTGATCTTCACCGGCCTATGCGGAATGCTGGCCGCACCCGTGCCGGTCAACCCGGTGCTGGGCTTCGTGGCGATCTTGTGCATTGCGGTGGGGGCCGGCGGCAGTGCTGCGCTCAATCAGTGGTGGGAAGCCGATCTTGACGCCAAGATGAAGCGAACCGCCTCGCGCCCGCTACCTGCCGGACGGATGGAGCCGGGCTCAGCCCGCGATTTCGGGGTGATCCTTTCAGCCGGTTCGGTAATGGTTATGGGCTTGGCTGTCGGCTGGTTGGCAGCGGTAATCCTGGCCTTCTCGATCTTTTACTACGCGGTGATCTATACCATCTGGCTGAAACCGCGCACGCCGCAGAACATCGTTATCGGGGGTGGGGCGGGGGCCTTTCCGCCGATGATCGGCTGGATCGCCGCGACCGGTGACATCACGCTGATGCCCGTTCTGCTGTTCGCGATCATCTTCTTCTGGACCCCTCCGCACTTTTGGGCACTCGCGCTGTTTGTCGAGACCGACTATGCCGCTGCGGGTATCCCGATGATGCCGGTGGTTGCGGGCCACAAATCGACTCGCCGCCAGATTCTGATCTATGCCGTACTAATGCTGCCGATTGCGATGGCACCGTTCTGGCTGGGTGTTGCGGGCTGGCTCTATGGTGCAAGCGCACTGCTGCTGACCGCGGTATTCCTGCTGCTGTCACTGCGAGTAGCGGTGTTCCGGGGGGAAGCCGGGGACATGGATATGCGCCCTGAAAAGCGCCTGTTCGGCTATTCGGTGCTGTACCTGTTCGTGTTGTTCGCCGCACTGGTGGCTGACCGTTTTCTGATTGGATGAACCTGATGACCGCCGAGAAACTTGATCCGATGGAGCAGCGCAAGCAGATCATCGCTTCGCGCAACCGGATGCTGGGGCTGGTACTGGCCGGGCTTGCGGTACTGTTCTTTGCCATCACGATCGCCAAATTGGTGTAAGCCGATGAGCGACCGCAATCGCCGCACTGCACTCTATTCCAGCGCATTCGCGCTTGGGATGCTGGGTATGGGGTTCGCTGCGGTGCCGCTTTACGACATGTTTTGCAGAGTCACCGGGTTTGGTGGGACTACCCAGCGGGCTGATCTGGCAGAGGCTAATACCGTCGAGGTGGGCACGCAGACCATGTCCGTGCGCTTCGACGGCAATACCGATCCCAACCTGCCATGGAAATTTGCCCCGATGCAGGTGACGCAGAAGATGCCGATCGGCACACGCAAGCTCGCTTTCTATCGGGCTGAGAACCTGTCGGACAAGCCGGTGACCGGGGTGGCCAGCTTCAACGTCCAGCCGGAACTGGCCGGGCTCTATTTCAAGAAGATCCACTGCTTCTGCTTTGAACAGCAGACGCTTCAGCCGGGCCAATCGGTGGAATTGCCGGTGCAATACTATGTCGATCCGGCGATCCTGAAGGACCCGGAAACAGCCGGGATCAAGCAGATCACGCTCAGCTATACCTTCCACGTTTCGGCTGATCAGCAACCAGCGGGGAAAGTGGCGTCAAAGGCACTGGACCCGCTGCCATCGGCGCGATAAGGGCGATTGAATTCCACGAGGGGGGCTGCGGCCCACCCGGCAAGGCTCAACAGGGAATAGACGCATCATGGCCGGCACCAAGAACCACGATTTCCACATCCTCGATCCTGACTATATGCCGTTCCTCGGCTCGGTCTCGGCGCTGACGATGACCAGCGGCGGGGTGATGGCGATGCACCCGGAATGGGCTGGCGGGATTGGCAAGTACGTGCTGCTGCTCGGCTTTGCAGGCGTGCTGCTGACCATGTTCCTTTGGTGGACCAAGGTCGTGCGCGAAGCCAATCAGGGGCACCATACTCCGGTGGTCCAGCTGCATCTGCGCTATGGGATGATCACCTTCATCGCTTCGGAAGTGATGTTCTTTGTCGGCTGGTTCTGGGCCTTTTTCGACTTCTCGCTGTTCCCCAGCACCCTGTCCGAAGTAACCGGCGGGCAGTTCCCGTCCAAGGCGATCGAAGCGATCATGGATCCGTTCGATCTGCCGCTACTTAACACGCTGATCCTGCTGTGCTCGGGCACCACTGTTACCTGGGCCCATCACAGCCTGATCCACGGTGATCGCGATGGACTGAAGAAGGGCCTGTGGGCAACAATCGCGCTGGGTCTGCTGTTCAGCTCGATCCAGGCTTACGAATATGCGCATGCGCCGTTCGGTTTTGGCGGAAATACCTATAGCTCGGCCTTCTACATGGCGACCGGGTTCCACGGGTTCCACGTAATCATCGGGACGATCTTTCTGATTGTCTGCCTGAAGCGCGCCTACAACGGCGATTTCACCCCCAAGCAGCACTTCGGTTTTGAAGCCGCGGCCTGGTACTGGCACTTCGTTGACGTGGTCTGGTTGTTCCTGTTCATCGCGGTCTACATCTGGGGTGGCTGGGGTTACGCGGTCCATTAATGGCTGGCGATACGCCTGATACGAAAGGGCAGCCCGGTTTAGCCGCGGCTGCCCTTTTCGGTCTCTGCCCGCAATGCGGTGCCAAAGGGCTGTTTGCAGGCGCTACAAAATTCGCACCAAAGTGCGGCACCTGCGGGCTCGACTATAGCCGGTTCAACGTCGGCGATGGCCCCGCGGCGTTTCTGACGCTGATCATCGGTGCGATCACGGTGGGCCTCGCCTTCTGGGTCGAAGTGAAATTTGCCCCACCGCTGTGGCTCCACGCTGTGCTGTGGATACCGTTCGTTGTCGGCGCAACGCTCTGGGGCCTCAGGGTTTCGAAAGCCGCGCTGCTGGGCGCCGAGTTTCGCCGCCATGCTGGGGAAGCTGGTGGCAGCGATTTGCGAGGCGATTGATGTTGAAGCGGCTTCCCCTGATCCCGACCCTGCTGGTCTTGGCTGCCGTTGCAGTGATGGTGCGGCTGGGGTTCTGGCAGATCGACCGGATGCATCAAAAGGATGCGATGGTCGCGGAATTTACGGCGGCGTTGGAATCGCCAAGCGCCGAAATCGATCTCAATCGCGATCAGTTGATCGACTATCCTGATCCCTACGTTCCGGTAACGGTCCATTGCACGAGTGCCGGACCGGATCGCCCGAAGTCAGGCCGTAATCTGGCGGGGGAAGCGGGCTGGGCCCATGTGTTTGCTTGCCGTTATACGTCACCGCGCGGAAAGCAGGCCGAGGTTAGGGTCATCGCCGGCTGGTCAAAGGCTCCTTTGGTGGCGAACTGGCAGGGCGGCAAGGTCAGCGGAATTGTCGCGCCGGAATCGATGACCGAACGCTGGAAATGGCACATCATCGCTGACCCACCGCTCCCCGGACTCGCGGCCAATGCCAAGCCAAACCCCGCAGACATCCCCAACAATCACTGGTCCTATGCGGTTCAATGGTTCCTGTTCGCGGCTGTCGCATTGGTCATCTATAGCCTCGCCCTGCGCAAGCGTCTTGCCGCGAAGGACGCTGAGGGCTAACGGCCCAGCGATGGAATACGTCTCGACCCGTGGCAGCGCTCCGGCGCTCGATTTCGAAGGCGCGACGCTCGCTGGTCTGGCCAGCGACGGCGGGCTCTATGTGCCGCGCGAATGGCCGCGCTTTTCTGAAGCCGAGATCGCCGCCATGGCCGGGCTGCCCTATGCCGAGCTTGCCGCCCGGATCATGCAGCCGTTCGTGGGCACCTGCCTGACGCCGGAGCGCCTGCGCGAGCTGACCACGCAGGCCTATGGCCGATTTGCCCATGCTGCCGTCACGCCGCTCAAACAGCTCGACGAACAGCACTGGCTGCTCGAACTGTTCCACGGGCCGACGCTCGCGTTCAAGGATGTTGCGCTACAATTGCTCGGGCTGCTGTTCGAGGAATTCCTGGGCCGTGGCGGCGATCCGCTGACCATCGTCGGGGCAACCTCGGGCGATACCGGCTCTGCTGCGATTGATGCCGTGGCCGGGCGCAGCCGGGTCGATATCTTCATGCTCCACCCCAAAGGGCGTGTATCAGACGTCCAGCGCCGCCAGATGACCACGGTGCTGGCGCCCAACGTCCACAACATCGCGGTCGACGGCGCGACCTTTGACGATGCCCAGGCCTTTGTGAAGCGCATGTTCAATGACGATGCGATGACCGGAAGGTTCGCGATCGGCGCGGTCAATTCGATCAACTGGGCGCGGCTCATGGCGCAGGTGGTCTATTACTTCGCCGCCGCGCTGCAACTGGGCGCGCCGCAGCGCAAAGTTGCCTTTGCGGTTCCGACCGGCAATTTCGGTGATGTCTTCGCGGGTTATGTCGCGGCGCAGATGGGGCTGCCGATTGAGCGGCTGATCGTGGCGACCAACGTCAACGATATCCTCCACCGCGCGCTGACCAGCGGGGACTATTCGGCGGGAACGGTGACACCAACTGCGGCGCCGTCGATGGACATTCAGGTCTCGTCGAACTTTGAACGGCTGCTGTTCGATCTGGGCGGGCGCGATGGCGCGGCCTTGGCAGCGCAGATGGCGGGCTTTGAAGCCAGCAAGGCGATGCAGCTGACCAATCAGCAGCGCGAAGGCGCAGCGGCGCTGTTCAGCAGCGCGCGGGCCGATTCGAACGACATGGCCCAGGCGATCCGCTGGGCGCATGAGAATTGCGGAGAGCTGCTCGATCCGCACACCGCGATTGGCCTGCACGCTGCGCGCACAGCTGGCCTCGCCAAGCACATTCCGGTGGTGACCCTTGCCACCGCGCACCCAGCGAAGTTTCGCGATGCAGTGGAACGCGCCACCGGTCAGCGACCGGTGCTACCGGCGCGGATCGGCGATTTGTTCCAGCGCGAAGAGCGGATGATTGAACTGCCCGGGGATTACGCCGCAATTGCCGACTATGTCGCGGCCCACGCGGTGCCGCGTGGCTGAGCTTGTCCTGTCGCCTGTCGTGATGAGCGGCGAGGCCTGGGCCGACTACGGCCTGATCGATTCGGGCGATGGGCGAAAGCTCGAACGCTATGGCCCGCACCGCTTTATCCGCCCCGATACGCAAGCGATGTGGCGGCCCCGGCTGGAACGCTGGGCTTCGGATGGCGAATTCGTTCCCGGCAGCGACGAAGATGGTGGCGGGCGCTGGCAATACGCCAACCCGGTGCCGCAGGATGGCTGGCCGCTCAGCTGGGGTGATGTGAAATTCACTGCCCAGTGTACTCCGTTCCGCCACCTTGGCTTCTTTCCCGATATGGCCCCGGTATGGGACTGGATGGGGCAACGGCTGGACGGTCGCAGCGATGCTCAGACGATGAACCTGTTCGGCTATACCGGGGTCGGCACGCTGGCGCTCAGCCAATACGGCCCGGTCACCCACGTCGATGCCAGCAAAAAGTCGGTCGCGCAGGCTCGGGTCAACGCCGGGCTGTCCGGCATGGAAGACCGTCCGGTACGCTGGATCGTTGACGATGCCGCGAAGTTCACCGCGCGCGAAGTGCGGCGCGGACGGCGTTATGACGGGATCATCCTCGATCCGCCCAAGTTCGGACGCGGACCCGAAGGTGAGGTTTGGCGGCTGGAGGATCATCTGCAATCGCTGGTGGCTGATTGCAGGCAGTTGCTCGACAGTGACAGTCGGTTCCTGTTCCTGACGGTCTATGCCGTGCGGCTGAGCTCGCTGGCCCTGGCCGGGATGCTCGAAGATATTTTCCGCGATTTGCCCGGGCGGATCGAACACGGCGATCTGGCGGTGCGCGAAGAGCAGGCCGACGGCCGCCTTCTCCCCACCGCCATCTTCGCCCGTTGGAGCAACGACTGACCATGGCTGACACGCTGATCCTCGAAGTTGCCCAGTTTGAACATGACGTTCTGACCGGCATCTATTCGGAAGAAACCGGACGCCCGCAGCCGCTGCGCTTCACCATTCAGGCTGAGCTCAAGCCAGCACCGCGCTATGAGCCGGACACGCCCTTGGCGGCGAGCAAGAATTACATGGACCTGAAATTTGCAGCATCCGAGGCGCTGCCCGAAGAGGTCCATTTCAAGCTGATCGAGGCGGTCGCCGATCACGTCTGCGAGACGTTGTTCGTGCAGGATGCGCGGGTGCTGGCGGTGACGGTCAAGATCGTCAAACTGGCGATTGCCGAACATGGCGAGCAAATCGGCATCACGCTGCGGCGGGAACGGCGCTGATGGCGCTGCTGCGGATCACCGGGCTGCCCGCTGCGCCGCTCGATGCCGCAGCTGCGTTTCATGCAGAGTGGGTGGCGCGGATTCGCGCTGCCTTGGCAAACTCCACCGAGGAGTGCCTGACAGTAGTTTTCCCTCCCGCCGACCACAGTCATCGCGGCTGGCGACTGGCGGCGGTGCAGGAACTGGCGCGCGAATTCGCCCCGCGCCGGGTCAATGCGGTGGTCTGCGGCGATGGGGCCGGGCTAAATGCCGCGCTGGCGCTGCTGGAGCCGTGCCAGGGCATTACCGGGCAGCTGCTGGCGCTCGACGGCGCCGGCGTGGTATAGCACCCCGATGAGCAGCGCCGCGCCCCTGATTGACCAGTTCCAACGCCAGATCAGTTATCTGCGGCTGTCGCTGACCGATCGTTGCGACTTGCGCTGTTCCTATTGCATGCCCGAACGCCAGACCTTCCTGCCGCGCAGCGAAGTGCTGAGCCTGGAGGAGCTACACCAGCTGGCGCTGGGCTTCATTGCGCGGGGCGTGACCAAGATCCGCTTGACCGGGGGCGAACCGTTGGTCCGGCGTGACATGATTGAGCTGGTCCGTGCGCTCGGCCGCCAAATCGGGGGCGGGCTGGAAGAACTGACCTTGACCACCAACGGCACCCAGCTGGCGACCTTTGCAGATGATTTGTTAGCGGCGGGCGTGCGACGGGTCAACGTCTCGCTCGACACTCTGGATCGCACCAGATTCGCGGACCTTACGCGGCGCGATGGTCTGCCACAGGTTCTGGAAGGCCTCGCGGCGGCGCAGGCGGCGGGGCTGAAGGTCAAACTCAATACGGTCGCGCTGAAAGGCATCAATCAGGATGAGATCGCCGACCTGATGGTCTGGGCTCATGCCCGGGCAATCGACCTGACGCTGATCGAGGTCATGCCGCTCGGCGAAGTGGATGGCGACCGGTTCGATCACTTCCTGCCGCTCAGCACCGTCCGCGCTGATCTCGAGGCGCGCTTTACTCTGACATCCAGCGCGCACCGCAGCGGCGGCCCGGCACGGTATGTCGATGTGACGGAAACGGGCGGAAGGTTGGGCTTCATCACGCCGCTGACCGCCAATTTCTGTGATGGCTGCAACCGGGTGCGGGTGACGGCGACCGGGCAGCTGTTCGCCTGCCTGGGCGGGCGCGAACAGGTTGATCTGCGCGCGGCGTTGCGCTCGGCCGATCCGGCGGCTGGGCTGGCGGCGGGATTGGATGAGGCGATGCGGATCAAGCCTGAGCGGCACCATTTCGCGATCGACCGCGCGGGGCAGGCTCCAGCGCTTGCGCGGCACATGTCGGTGACAGGCGGATGAGCGCGAGGCTGGTGTTTTTGGGCCGCTTGCAGGATGCAGCGGGAATGGCGGAGTGCGCTGTTGCGCCCGGCCCGTTGGAAGCAATGCTTGCCAACCTGCCACCGGAGCTCGCCATTGCGTTGCTGGGGGAACGGGTCAAGCTGGCGCTTAACGGAGAACTGCTGCCCGATCGCGGCGGGATTGTGCTGGGCGATGGTGACGAACTGGCGTTTCTACCTCCCGTAAGCGGCGGCTGACCCCATGATCGACGTTCGCTTGCTGACCGAGCCGTTCAACCCCGGCCAGTTCATTGGCCCGTTCACGCAGGCTCACCCCGGTCTTGGCGGGGTGTGCACCTTTGTGGGTGAAGTGCGTGGGGGCGGCGGGGTCGAGGCGCTGGAACTCAGCCACTACGCCCCGCTGACCTTGCCGGGGATGGAAGCGCTGGCGTCTCGCGCGGTGGGGCGGTTCGGCTTGATGGGGATCCTGATCCTGCACCGCACTGGACAGATGTTACCGGGCGAGCCGATTGTCTGCGTATCGGCCGCCGCAACCCACCGCCGCGCAGCATTTGATGCTGTCGATTTCGCGATGGACCATCTCAAGAGCCAAAGTTGGTTCTGGAAACGTGAAAGGCGCGCTGGGCAATGGCACTGGATCGAACCGCGCGCTGATGATTATTCCGATCTATCGCGCTGGGATTAACGGTCGAGCTTGCCCTTGAGCGAATCGAGTACCCGGTCCTGCTGGCCAATGATCGCCAGCGCCTGATTTCGCGCGGAGTCGATCTGGGTCACGTCGCGGCCCTCTGTTCGGGCGCTTACATAGAGCGAATCGAGTTCCGACATCGCCACCATGGCTTCGGCCCGGGCGGCTTCCAGTTCAGACACGGCGACCGTCGCAACCGACCAGGCTTCGCTGCCCATCGGGGCGCGGCCAGCGGCGGCGACCAGCGAGCGGGCGCGGCCTTCCTTGGCGTGGAACCGGGCGTCGGCGCTGCGGACCTGCGCCAGCAGACCATCAAGTCGGTTGAGCGAGGCAGGATCGAGCGGCGGCGGCGGTGGCTCGGGCGCGGGCGGGGCGGGCGGCCAGGTGGCGCTGATTCGCTCGCCCGGGCGCTTGGCCAGCGAGGGGTAGGTCCCTTCGTTGGTGGCACAGGCGCTCAGCACCAGGGCGGCGCAAGCGGGCAGAAGCGGGGTGATCCGGCGAAGCATCATTCGCCCCTTAGCATGGTTGGAAAACCACGCCAGAGCGACTCTTCTCCCGTTGACAGTCCCCAGACCTTGCACTAGGGGCAGCCCTTCTTTCGGCACCCTTGCCTTTTGGCGAGGACCGGAGCGCTGTCCGAATCTCCGGGCAGTCTGGTGAAATGAACGGATAGTAGTACCATGTTCGCTGTAGTGCGCACGGGCGGCAAGCAATACCGGGTTGCCGCCGGAGACAAGATCGCGGTTGAAAAGCTCAGCGGTGAAGCCGGTGAGACCATCACGCTGTCTGACGTTTTGTTGGCTGGTGACGGCGGTGAAGTGAAGGATGCCAAGGGCGTCGTCGTTTCGGCCGAGATCATCGCGCAGGCGAAGTCGGAAAAGGTGATCGTTTTCAAAAAGCGTCGCCGCCACAACTATCGCCGCAAGAACGGCCATCGCCAGCAGCTTACCCTGCTGCGGATCGTGGCTGTCGGCGCTGAAGCCAAGAAGGCCGCTCCCAAGAAGGAAGCTGCTGCCCCCGTGGCTGATGCCGCTGCTGAAGCACCAGCCAAGAAGGCTCCGGCCAAAAAGGCTGCCGCGCCCAAAGCTGCTGAATAAGAATTCCGGAGTAGATCGAGATGGCACATAAAAAAGCAGGCGGCTCCTCGCGCAACGGTCGCGATTCGGCAGGCCGCCGCCTTGGCGTTAAGAAGTTCGGCGGTCAGGAAGTGATCGGCGGCAACATCATTATCCGTCAGCGCGGCACTCGCGTGTACCCGGGTGCCAATGTTGGCATCGGCAAGGATCACACCTTGTTTGCGCTGACCGCAGGCCGCGTGCGCTTCCACGATGGCAAGCAGAGCCGCAAGTACGTGTCGGTCGATATGGCGCAAGCCGCCGAATAAGCGGATGACCGATAAAGGGTCATCCAGATGGATGGCCCCCTTCGGACTCAGCAGAGTCCGGCATTACGAGGGAGAGGGGCCAGCCCATCTCCCTCTTTTCGTATCTCCCTCTCGCACCGCTGCCGCAGATTGCCCCGATCCGGGGGCACCCTGACGCAGCGCGTAACGCCAATGTCACGCACCCGTGCTATGCCGCGGTTGTGGGGCGAATGACGGGAGTTTGGTAAATGTTCATTCGCAGTGAAAGACTGTTCCTGCGGCCGGGATGGCCTGAGGACTGGCAGGAATTGCTTGACCGGATCCGGGACGAGAGCGTGGTCAAGAACCTCGCACGCGCGCCGTGGCCCTATACTGCCGAGCATGCTCGTGACTTTGCCGGACAGCCGCAGGATCAGCGCTGCCCGCACTTCTTCGTGACCTTGCCGACCGCGCAGGGCCCCGCCGAACTGGTCGGCTGCGTCGGCCTCGCCCGGATCGAGGGCGAGGTTGAGCTGGGATACTGGATCGGGCGCGATTACTGGGGCCGTGGCTATGCCACAGAGGCCGCACGGGCCGTGCTGCGGCTCGCCAAGGTGCTGGGGCACCGTGAAGTTGTGGCTGGCCACTTCATCGACAACCCGGCCTCTGGTGCAGTGCTGCGCAAGGTTGGCTTCGCGCCGACCGGCAAGCTGCGTCACCGCCACTCATTGGCGCGCGGCTATGAGGCGCAGTCAGTTGAGCACCGCATCAGCCTAGGCGGACAAAGCGATTGTGATGGCGGCGACGATGGCGTGGAAGGCATGCGCGCGGCGTAGCAATAAAGTTACTCCTCGAGCTTGCTCGGGGAGGGGGACCGCCTGCGCAGCAGGTGATGGAGGGGCCCCTCCGTCAGTCGCTTCGCGCCTGCCACCTCCCCGAGACAAGCTCGAGGAGGATTTGCGTTTAGCCCGCCAACACTGCGTCCGGAAACTCGCTTTCCGCTTTGCCGATCAGCGCGCGGTCGTCGTGGTTCCAGGGATGGAAGCCGGGCAGGAAATAGCTGACCCAGGCCGGGAAAATCTTGCGCAGTACGCCGGGTGTGCCGACCAGATACCAGGCCAGCTTGGCCTTGACCTTCCATCCGGTCAGCCCGTCCTGCGCCAGCAGTTCGAGCGTATCGGCCCAGCGGTTGCGCAGGAAATTGAAGGTCACCAGCAGCATCATCACCGATTTCAGACGGTAACGGCGCAGGCGGCTCCAATCGCGGGTGGCATGCAGGAAGGTGTCATAGGCGACGCCCTTGTGCTCGATTTCCTCGATTGCGTGCCAGCGCCACATCGCTCCGGTTTCGGGCTCGGCGTCCTTGAAATGCTGCGGATTGGCGAGGAATTCGTGCGCCATCATCGCGGTGTAATGTTCCAGCGCGATCGTCGCGGCGAGGTTGACGATCTGCGGGCGCTGTTTGATCATTTCCATCAGCTCACCCACGCGGGCGTCGATCTTGGCCATGTCATAGCCGGCATCTGCTGCGGCCTTGTTGAACACGACGTGTTCGCGGGTGTGGTTGATCTCTTGTTTTACAAAGGCGCGGATTTCAGCTTCCAGCTTGGGCGAGGCGCCCTCGCGGTGAGCTTTCACGGCTTCGATGAACATCGCTTCGCCGCGCGGGAACGTGGCGGACAGCGCGTTGTGCCATGCGGTTGCAACCGGATCACCGCCCAGCCACCAACGGCCGGGCTTCTGCTCGCGGCCAAACCGCAAGTCGCGGACCACGATCTCCAGATCGGCGGGGGTTGGGCCAAAGGGATGAGAAACGTCCAGCTTGCCGGAAAGGCCAGTGGGTTCTACGTCGAGGGGGAATTTTGTGGGGGCGTTCATGCCTCTCTATGTAAGGTAACTGACACTGATGTCAATAAGGAAACGTCTCACGCAGGAAGAGAGCCGTACCGTCGCGCTTGAGGCGGCACGGGCGCTGTTGATTGAGCTGGGCCCGCAGGCGGTCACGCTGAAGGCCGTTGCTTCGCGAATTGGGCGAACCCACGCCAATCTGCTGCACCATTTCGGCTCGGCTGCGGGCTTGCAAAAGGAACTCGCGCGGCATCTCGCTGTTACGATCTGCGCGACGATCGAAGACGCGGTGTTGGCAACCCGGGCGGGCGAGGGTAGCCCGCGCGAAGTGGTCGATCTTACCTTCGATGCCTTTGACAAAGAGGGCGGCGGCGCGCTTGCCACCTGGATGCTGATGAACGGCAACGAGGATGCGCTCGATCCGCTGCTGGAGACAATCCACGAATTGGTCGACGATCTGGGCGAACACGAAGGCGCCAAGATGCACGATGTCACCCATGCGCTGTGCCTGATGGCGCTGGGCGATGCGTTGATGGGCGGGCCATTGGCGCAGTCGCTCGGCCTGCGCCGCACTGCAGCCCGCGACATTGCCGAAAAGATGCTGATCGAAGGCGCGATTGCGGCGGGGATCGTGGTGCCAGGGTCAGAAGGGCTGTTGAGAAACTGATGCGCAGCCTAGCTACACTTCTAATGCTAGTTCTGCTGGCGGGTGCAACCCAACCGACGGAAAGGGTCGGAAACTATCCAGCGCTGACGTTTTCGCGTGATCCGCAGCTTCGAGGGGTGCGTGAGGAAGTGAAAATCGGGCTGCTGGACTATGATGCCAAGACCAAACGGTCGACAATCTGGGCTCAACATAGTTCCAAAAGTCGCAATGGAATGGTCATAACGCGCTGGACAGAGAGTCGCACGTGCCCGGCCCTAATCGAGTCGATGCAAAGCCTTAGGAGCTTGGAAATGCCGCGCCCTGATCCGCCGGGCATTCCCGCCCTGGCTTCAGAGATCACGGTTGATGGAGTGTCCTACAATCTCGAAGGATATGGTGCCTTCGGTGCTGCTTCCGCGCGATACGCGCTAAGCTCCAATTTAGGTACACCGTTAGCACTGTGGATCGATGCCACACTCGAAAATCTTCAGCCCTGCTGGGTGAATCTCAAACCAACAAGCCGTCCAAGCCCAGCTTAAGGCTGTGTGAGCCATTCCGGTAACCACTCGGCCTTGATATCCTCAACCCGCCGGTGATCCACCGCCAGCCCTAGTTCGGGATAGACCGCGCGCTGACGGGCAAGGTCGCTCTCGGACAGCGGCACCACTACCAGCCGCCGATTGACCTTCGCACGCCAGTTCATCCGAGCGGTGTTTTCCTGACCGACGTAGCAGCCCTTGGTAAAGCTGACGCCGTTCAGTTCAGCGGCGTTGCATTCGAGCCAGAGCAGATCGGTCAACTCAGCTCCTTCGCAGACGCCGTGCGAAAGACGGTGGGGAAGCCATTGCAGTTCCGCACTTTCATCGCTCCCTTCGCCCACCCAGCGCTGCCCCAATGCGGGCAGGCGCGGATCGGGTGAGGGGCCATCCCCGGCCTGCCAATGCACGGCCAGTGACGGATCGAGCGCAATCCCGATCTTGCGGCGCAGGCGGTAGAGCGACAGGCGCTTGATCAATGCCTCAGCCCCGGTGGCCTCACAATCGAGCAGCAGGTCGGTGCCATCCGCCCATACGATAAAATCAAACAGCACCTTCCCCTGCGGGCTGAGCAGGGCGGCCCAGCACGGCAGTGGGCCGGTGACGTCATTGGTGACCAGTCCTTGCAGAAAGCCTGACACGTCCTCGCCCTCACTCAGGGCGGACAGGCGGATCACGGCGCGGCTGGTCAGGTGGGTGGCGGTCATGGGTGACAGATAGGGTGCCTGCCGCCTAAGGGGAAGGGATGACCGACGCTCCGACTCGCCTGACGATCCGCCGCCCCGATGATTGGCACGTTCACTTGCGCGATGGCGCGGTAATGGCGGGCGTCCTGCCCTATACCGCGCGGCAATTTGCCCGGGCGATCGTGATGCCCAACCTGTCGCCGCCAGTGACTACGGTTGAAGCAGCGCGGGCCTATCGCGACCGGATCTTGGCGGCGCTGCCAGCAGGCGCGGATTTCACGCCGCTGATGACCGCCTATTTGACCGATGGCACCGATCCAGCTGAAATCGCGCACGGAGCGGCCGAAGGCGTATTCACCGCGGCCAAGCTCTATCCTGCCCACGCCACCACCGGATCGGCCCATGGGGTGACCGATGTTGCCAATATCCGCAGCGTGCTCGAACGGATGGAGGCAATTGGCCTTCCGCTGCTGGTGCACGGTGAAGTCACTAGCGCCGAAGTGGATATCTTTGATCGCGAAGCGGTGTTCATCGATCGCGTACTTGCGCCGCTGGTCCGCGATATGCCCGGGCTGAAGGTGGTGTTTGAACATATCACCACGGCTGAAGCAGCGGCCTTCGTGACCGAAGCCGGGCTGAACGTGGCCGCGACGATTACCCCGCAGCACCTCCACATCAATCGCAACGCAATGTTTGCAGGCGGGATCCGTCCACACGCCTATTGCCTGCCGGTCGCCAAGCGCGAGTTGCACCGACTGGCGCTGCGCAAGGCCGCGACGTCAGGCAGCGCTAAATTCTTCCTCGGGACTGACAGCGCTCCGCACGCGGTATCGGCAAAGGAATCGGCCTGCGGCTGCGCCGGACTGTTCAATTCGCCCTATGCGCTGGAAAGCTATGCGGCGGTGTTCGAGGAAGAAGGCGCGCTGGACAGGTTTGAGGGCTTTGCCTCGCTCCACGGTCCGGCTTTTTATGGTCTGCCGATCAATGCCGAAACGGTAACTCTGGAGAAGTCCTTGACCCAGGTGCCGGACCAGATTGATGCAAACGGTACGCCCATTGTGCCGTTCCACGCGGGCGAAGCGCTGGGTTGGCGCTTCTGCGGCTAGGCAGTTTGGCGGGCAAAGCGTAGCGCTGGAATGTTCGGCGCTGATCGGGCAAAAGGTTTGCGAACTTCCGGAGTGCCTGCTGCCGTGCTGCGATTGCCGATCATTCTGCCGCTGATCCTGACGCTTGCCGCTTGCGGTGAGGAGGCCAAGCCCGATCCCCGGACCGAGCGCGATGCGGCGGTGGCGGCGGCGCTTGACGATCCGATCATGGCCGACCCTGACCTGGCCTCGCAGAACCGCGGCAACACCGCGCTATCGGGTGGCGGACCAGCCATGGCCGAAATTCCGCCGGACAAGCGAACACCCGAAGAGGCTGAGCGGGCAAGGACAGCGGCTCAGGAACTGCTCGGCGGGCGGATCGCGTCCGCACCCACTGCGTCGCAGACCTTGCCCGAATCGAGGTTGGCGCGGGCTGTGACAATGCAGGGCGTAGCGCAAGCACTGGGGCTCGGCGGCGCGGGCTGTCCCGCCAAGTTGGGCTATGGCTTCATCTGGGCAGCGCGGCTTCCAGCTGGTCTCCCGGTCTATCCGCGCGGGCATACCCGGGTTGCTGCTGGAGCGGATGATGCGGCCTGCAAAGTGCGGGTAGTGCGCTTTGCCAGCCCGGCCAGCGTCGCGGACCTGACCGACTTCTATTACGCAAGTGCGGTCAAATCCGGCCTCGCCTCGCAGCGCCGCAAGGAAGGCAACGATGAAGTCGTGGCTGGAACCATGGGTGCGGCCAGCTATGCGGTCTACATCCGCACCGGCGCTGACGGGTTGAGCGAAGTCGATCTGGCGACGAGCGGCTTTTAGGCTTCGCGCAAACCTACACCAATCATCGCGCGCGGTTGCTCCATTTCATTGGAAGCAACCGGATAGGCGCAATAGTCTGCGGCGTAATAGGCGCTGGGGCGGTGGTTGCCCGAGAGGCCGACCCCGCCAAATGGCGCAGCCGAACTGGCGCCATTGGTCGGCCGGTTCCAGTTAATCACTCCGGCGCGGACATTGGCCCAGAACCGGTTGTATTCGGCCGGCGTTCCGCCAACCAACGAAGCGGACAGGCCAAAGCGGGTGTTGTTCGCCTCGGCAATCGCCTCGTCAAAATCATCGACCTTGCTGACTTGCAGCAGCGGCCCGAACAGCTCAACGTCAGGGCGTTCCTTGACCGCGGTCACATCAATGATCGCAGGGGACAGGAACGGCAGGTCATCGCGCGGGCGGACCAGATGTTTGATCGCCTTGCCGCCGTTGGATAGCAGATAGAGAAAGCTTTCGGTCAGGCCGTCGGCGGATTGGTTGTCGATCACCGGGCCCATAAACGGACTGGGTTCGTCAAATGGCGCGCCAACGATGATCCGGTCGGCCAGGGTTTTTACTTCCGCCATCAGCGCATCGTACATCGACGCCTTGACGATCAGCCGCCGTGCCGCGGTGCAGCGCTGCCCGGCTGAAGTGAAGGCCGATTGGATTACCAGCGCGGCGGCATCGGTGATCTTGGGGGTATCCCACACCACCAACGGATTGTTGCCGCCCATTTCGAGCGCAACGATCTTGTCCGGCCGGGTGGATAGCTTGCGGTTGATCGCGATCCCGGTGTGGGCTGATCCAGTGAACAGAACCCCGTCGATCCCTTCATGCGCAACCAGCGCCTGGCCTTCATCAGGCCCGCCGACCAGCAATTGGACTACGGCAGCCGAAATGCCTGCTCGGTGAAAACAGCTGAGCAGCAATTCAGCGGTACCCGGGGTCTTCTCAGACGGCTTGAAAACGACTGCGTTGCCCGCAATCAGCGCCGGAACGATATGCCCATTGGGAAGGTGCGCAGGGAAGTTATAGGGTCCCAGCACTGCCATCACGCCATGTGGTTTGTGACGCACTGCGGCGGTGCCTTGCAGCGCATTGTCGAGCTTGCGCTGCGAGGTGCGGTCGGCATAGGCGCGGATCGAGATTTCGACCTTGTTGATCACGCTTTCGACTTCGGTGCGCGCTTCCCACAGCGGCTTGCCGGTTTCGCGCGCGATCATCGTTGCCAGTTTGTCACTGTCCTTGCGCACTTCATTGGCGAAGCGGCGCATCAATTCCATCCGGTTGGCCAGCGATTGCGCAGCCCAGGCCGGCCAGGCCCGCCGCGCGCGACCGACGATTTCGTCGACATTGCCGTATTTTCCGCGCCACAGTTCGGCACCGGTTGCAGGCTCGTAAGAGATCAGTTCGGCTTTGCTCACTCTATTCCCGTCCCGTTTCCTCAGGCTGCGACCCAGAGATGTGCCGCCGCCTTAGCCGCCAAGCGACGCTATTGAAAGCCTTCGATTTTGGAAGTGTCGCTCTAGCGGATAACCCCTAACCAAACCGTTGCGGACCTGCGCCTTGGCGCTTGCGCGCGGGCGTCGGGCAGGTGATAACGCTGTTCAATCATGACCATGCCATCCACCACTGCCGCCGCCCAAGGCGATCTCGCTTTTGTCGACCGGTTCTGGACCAGTCGCGACGGATTGAAACTGCATTTCCGGGACTATCCGGGGCGGGACGATCGTCCGCCGGTGCTGTGCTTGCCAGGGTTGACCCGCAACGCCCGCGATTTTTCGCATGTCGCAGAGCAGCTGTCAGGCGAATGGCGGGTGATCTGTCCGGACATGCGCGGGCGCGGTGACAGTGCCTATGCCAAGGATTCCGCCACCTATAACCCGATGCAATATGCCGACGATCTGGTAATGCTACTTGAACAGGAAGGGATTGAACGGTTCGTTTCGTTCGGCACGTCGCTGGGTGGGTTGTTGACGATGATCTTCGCGATGACCCAGCCGGATCGGCTGGCTGGCGTGCTGCTCAACGATGTCGGGCCGGAGATCGATCCCGCCGGGCTGGAACGGATCCGCAGCTATGTAGGCCAAGGCCGCAGCTTTCCGACCTGGATGCATGCCGCGCGGAGTCTGGAAGAAGCGCAAGGGGCAGTGTTCCCGCATTACCAGATCGCTGACTGGCTGGCGACGGCCAAGCGCTGCATGGTGGTGGGTGGCAATGGCCGGGTAGTGTTCGATTATGACATGAAGATCGCCGAACCATTCTCGCAACCGGGCGGTGAGGCCGGGGTCGATATGTGGCCGGGGATCGACGGGCTGAAAGGCCGCCCGGTGCTGCTTCTGCGGGGCGGCTTATCGGATATTCTGTCGCCAGAAACGCTGGCCAAAATGGCGGCACGGCTGGACGATGTCGAGGCGGTGACCGTGCCCAATGTTGGCCACGCGCCAATGCTGGACGAGCCTGAAGCCGTGGCAGCGATTGGGCGGTTACTGGCCCGGATCGCGTAACGACCTTGCGGCTTCTACACCTTCATTCCAGCTTTAATCCCGGCGGCAAGGAACTGCGCTGTGCCAAGTTGATCGGCGCGTTCGGGCCGAGGGTCGAACATGCCATCGTATCAGGCGTGCCCGGTGCGCTGGGCGCGGCAGCGGCGATCGATCCGGAGATGCGGGTAACCTATCCAGAGCACTTTCCGACGCTAACCGGGCGGCCGTCGTGGGGTCGGCTGCGCCAGATTGCAGAGGCGATGCGCGGGTTCGATCTGGTACTGACCTACAACTGGGGCGCGATGGACGCGGTGATGGCGCACCGGTTGTTCGCCCAAAAGTTGAAACTGCCGCCGCTGGTCCATCATGAAGACGGCTTCAATCACGATGAGACAGATGGACTGAAGCGCAGCCGCAATTGGTTCCGACGACTGGCCCTGCCAACTGTGGCGGCGCTGGTGGTGCCGTCGCAAATGTTGGAACGCATCGCCCTCGAAACTTGGCGTCAGCCCGCCGCGCGGGTCCGCCGGATCGCCAATGGGATCAAGCTGGACGACTTTGCCAAGGCCCCGCGCGCTGATGCTTTGCCGGGATTGGTAAAGCAGCCAGGGGAGCTGTGGATCGGCACATTGGCCGGACTGCGCGCAGTGAAAAACTTGCCCCGGCTGGTTGAGGCCTGTGCCCCGCTCCAGGCTCCTTGGAAGTTGGTCATCATTGGCGAAGGGCCAGAGCGCCCCGCAATCGAAGCTCAGGTCGCCCGTTTCGGCATGCTGGGCCGCGTGCACCTGCCAGGCCATGCTGCGGACCCGGCACAGGCCATGGGTTTGCTCGATCTGTTCGCGCTATCATCCGATAGTGAGCAGTTCCCGATCTCCGTTGTCGAGGCAATGGCCAGTGGGCTGGCAGTCGCAGCAATGGATGTTGGTGACATCCATGAGATGGTCTCCGAGCCAAATCGGCCGTTCGTCGGCAATATTCGCGACGCGGCGGATTTGCGGGGGGCCATAGCCATATTGGCAAATAACGCAGAGCTTCGTCAGCACGTTGGCATTGCCAACCGGGTCAAAGCACAGGCCGAATATGGCGAAGATGCGATGATCGCGTCCTACCGTGCCACCTATGCCGGGGCCATGGGTGGCAAGACATTTGGCTGACCGTCGACGTTCAGCGAAGCTTCACCGGGGAATTCGCATGGATCAGGCGTTGAATTGGCCGGTCCTTGCGCTAAACAGCCGCCGACAGAACTTTTGAAAGCACTCGATTTTGGCCACGCTTCCCCCGTCTGATACTCCGCCTCCCAAACCCGGCAGCCGCGATGAAGCGGCGCAGGACGGTTTCCTGCGCGAGGTGGATGAGGCTCTGCGTGAAGAGCAGTTGGTCTCCGCGTTCAAACGCTATGGCAAACCGGTAGGCGCCGTGATCGTGATCGGCCTGATGGCACTGGCTGGATACCTGTGGTGGGACAACTCCCAGAAGGCCGAAGCAGCAGCGCGTTCCGAACGGATGATTGTGGCGATGGAACGGATTGCTGCCGGGTCCACCGAAACCGGAATCAAGGATCTAGAGCTGCTGGCCAAAGATGCCTCACCCGGCACCCGCGCGGTGGCGCTGATGGAACTGGCCGCACTTTCGGCCAAATCGGGTAACAATCCCGATGCGATCAAGCGCTTTGCGGCGATTGCCGCGGATGCCAGCCTGCCGCAGGCGTTTCGCGATCTCGCCACTCTGCGCGAAGTGACGCTTCGGTTCGATACGATGAAGCCCGAAGAAGTGATCGCCCGGCTCAAGCCATTGGCGGTCCCCGGTAATGCCTTTTACGGCAGCGCGGGCGAACTGGTCGGCATGGCCTATCTGGAGCAGGGCAAGCCGCAGGAAGCTGGCGCCTTGTTTGCCAAGATCGGTCAGGACAAGAATGTACCCAAGTCGCTGCGTTCGCGGATGCGGCAATTGGCGGGCGGGCTTGGCTTTGAGGCTGGGCTCGACGAACCTGAACTTGAATCCGAAGGCGATGACGAAGCAGCCGCTTCCTCTTCTGCCGCGCCCAAGCCATGAGCACCAAGGAATTATCGATGAAGTCGAATAGCATCACGCGCCGCCTTAATGCTCCGCTCGCGCTGGTTCTGGCGCTCGGTCTTGCCGGATGCGGCGTGTTTGGTGGCAAGGACAAGCCTTCGACCCCGACTGTTGGCAACCGCGTGCCGATCCTCAGCAAGATCGATACCAGCGCCAAGGTCGATCCGGCTCTGGCCAGTGTTGCGGTGGTGGTCGAGCCGGCCAAGGTCAATGAAGAATGGGCCCAGGCTGGCGGCACCCCCAGCAAGGCCTATGGCAACCTCGCGCTCGCCGCTTCGCCCACCTTTGCCTGGAGCGCGAAGATTGCCGGGTCGAGCGCAAAGCAGCGTTTGGCCGCAGCTCCGGTGATCGGTGGTGGCAGCCTGTTCGTGATGGATACCGACGGCGTTCTCCACGCCTTTGATGCCGCCACTGGCGGTGCGCGCTGGACCGCAGGCTTCCAGATCAAGGGCGATGGTTCCAATTCAGTCTATGGCGGCGGCGCGGCCTATGCCGATGGGCGGGTCTATGTCACCACCGGGATGGGAGAAGTCGCTGCGCTGGATGTCACGGACGGCAAGGTGCTGTGGAAGGTCAAGCCAGCGGGGCCGCTGCGCGGATCGCCAACTATCGCGTTCAATTCGGTGTTCGTGATGACCCAGTCCAACCAGCTGTTTTCGCTGAATGCCGCCGATGGCGTGCAGCAGTGGAACCGCGCGGCCTCGGTCGGGCAGACCGGCGTGTTCGGCGTGGCGGCTCCGGCCGCGGCGCAGGGCACCGTGATCGCCGGTTTCTCGACCGGCGAGCTGATCGCCTACCGCTATGAAAACGGACGCGAAGTCTGGTCTGACGCGCTGGCGCGGACTTCGCTTTCGACCACGGTTGGCGTGCTGACCGATATTGACGCCGATCCGATCATTGATCGCGGCCGGGTCTATGCGCTGGGTCAGGGCGGCCGCATGGCGGCTTATGAAATGATCACCGGCCAGCGGATCTGGGAGCTCAATCTGGCCGGGATTTCCACCCCGGCGATTTCGGGCGACTGGATTTTCACGCTGACTGACGATGCCCGCCTGTTGTGCATCGCGCGGTCCAGCGGCAAGGTGCGGTGGCTGACCCAACTGGCCAAGTTCGAAAACGAGAAGAAAAAGAAGAACCCCGTGTTCTGGTCCGGTCCGGTGCTGGCAGGCGACAAGCTGTGGTTCGTCAATTCCAATGGCGAGGTCTATTCGGCCGCAGCGGCGGATGGCCAGCCGGTGCTGGTTACCACAGTCAGCAGCTCGGTCACTTTGGCTCCAGTCGTGGCGAACAACACGCTCTACATCCTTGATGATAGCGGCAAGATTACCGCGCTGAAGTAGGATCGATCACCGCATTACCCGGCTATTAACCCTTCCGAGGGTATGGCCGGGGGCGATGAGTCATCCGCAAACTCTTGCCGCTGATCTGCGGCCGCCCAGTGACGTGTCAGCCATCGTTGGCTGGCTTGGCCTTGGCGCGCTGACGATCTGGGTGATGATCTGCCATTTCTGGCCCGAGATCGTTGCTGCGACGGGAATTTCGAGCCGGGCTGAACGCCTGAGCGGACCGAACGCAGCATTGACTGGTCTGGTGATCACCGCGCTGCCGATGGTGTTTTGGTCGGTGTTTGTCGACAAGGTTCACCGCCGCCCCTCAACCGGGATCGATTGGGACGCACCGCGCAAACTCTCCAGCGTGATCGACATTTCGATCACCAAGCTGGCCGGGCTGTGGGCAACCTGGGCGCTGATCGCAGCTCTGTATTGCCTGGGCCGGTGGTATTGGGACGGACCCTATCTGCTCTCGATGCAAGTGCTCAGCGCGGCAGCCGTGCCGCTGTTCGTGCTGTCGATCCCCTATGTGCTGTGGCTTGACCGGGTCCTGCTCAATCCGCGCGATGGCTGTTGGCATTTCGGCGCGATGCTGATTGGTCGCGAAGCGTTCGACGCCGAACAGGTGAAGCATCACCTGCGGGCCTGGGCTGTGAAGGGCTTTTTCACCGCCTTCATGATCATGATCGTTCCCGGCGGGTTTGAGAATTTGGTTGCTCCGGATTGGAGCGAGTTCTTCCTCGGTCCGGTCGGGATCGCGACGCTGCTGATCACGCTGATGTTCGTGATTGACGAGCAGATCGGTTCGGTCGGCTATATCCTGACGATGAAGCCGCTGGACGCGCAGATCCGTTCGGCCAATCCCTACCTCGCTGGCTGGCTCGCGGCGCTGCTGTGCTATCCGCCGTTCCAGCTGATGGGCGGGCCGGACAGGCCGTTGTTCTACCTTTACGGCACTCGCGGCGATGACAACTGGTTCCATGCGCTTGGTGGATATCCAAGCCTGCTGTGGGTCTGGGCGGCACTGCTGGTGTTTCTGACCGGGGTCTATGCCTGGGCGACGGTCGCGTTCGGCATCCGCTTTTCCAACCTGACCTATCGCGGCGTGCTGACCAACGGGCCTTATGCCTTTACCCGGCACCCGGCCTACCTATCCAAGAACCTGTTCTGGTGGTGCGCGGCGATGCCGTTCGTGGTCGACACCGGTTCGCTGACCGATTCGATCCGCAACAGCTTCTTCCTCGGCTGTGTCAGCGCGATCTATTTCTGGCGGGCCAAGACTGAGGAAAAGCACCTGCTGGGTGAGGATCCCAAGTACCGCGAATACTATGACTGGATGAACCGCAAGGGCCTGATCACGAGCCGGTTTTACAAGCTGGGGCAAGTGCTGAAGAGCCGGCGCCCGGTGCTGCAGGCTGCTCCGGCGGAATAGTCAGAGCGGGAGGGGTTCACCCGCTTCAAACACGGAAATTGACCGCCCACTTAGCCCCAGAGCGTTGCGTTCCTGTTGCCACACTGCCATGTGCGGGGTCCGCATATGGGCATCAAGCTGCGCCCGGCTGGCCCACAGTTCGCTGACCCGGATCAGCCCGGGATCGAGCACGTCTTCGCCGTAATTGTATTCGATGCAGCCGTCCTCGGCGCGGGTGGCTTCCATGACCTTGCGCATCGCAGGCAGGGCCGCCGCCATCTGCTCGGGCGGAAAGCGGAACTGGCCGACCACCACGATCATCAGAACGATTCCTCATAGATCCGCGACAGGTCGCCGCCCCATTCGCCGTGGAACTTGTCTAGTAAGACTTGGGCTGGAACCTTGCCGCTGCGGACAATCTCGTCGAGCGGATTGAGGAACCCGCTTTCGTTGTCGCCGACCTTGTTAAGTCGTGCGCGCGCGTTGAGGCCGGAGCGGGAGATTGCCAGCACTTCGGCTGCGATATCCTTCAGCGTGCCGCCGCCCGGAAGCGGCGCATCGAGGCCCAGCTTAGGCACTTCGGCGCGGAGCCGCTCGCGCCCGTCCATGTCCCAGTCCTTCACCAGATCCCACGCCGCATCAAGCGCGGTTTGATCGTATAGCAGGCCGACCCACAGCGCGGGCAGGGCGCAAATCTTGTTCCACGGACCACCATCGGCGCCGCGCATTTCGAGGAAGCTCTTGAGCCGGACTTCGGGGAACGCGGTGGAGAGATGATCGACCCAGTCACTCGCGGTCGGCAATTCGCCCGGCAGAACCGAAAGCTCACCCTTCAGAAAGTCGCGGAAGCTGAGCCCCGCCGCGTCAATGTATTTGCCGTCGCGATAGACAAAGTACATCGGGACATCGAGCATGTACTCGGCGTAGCGCTCGTACCCGAACCCGTCTTCGAACACGAAGCCGAGCATCCCGGTGCGGGCCGGGTCGGTGTCGGTCCAGATGTGGCTGCGGTAGGAGAGGTAGCCGTTGGGCTTGCCCTCGGTAAACGGCGAATTGGCGAACAGCGCGGTTGCGAGCGGTTGCAGCGCCAGCGAGGTACGGAATTTTTTCACCATGTCGGCCTCGCTCGAATAGTCGAGGTTGACCTGAATGGTACAAGTACGCAGCATCATGTCGAGGCCCATGGTGCCGACGCGGGGCATATGCCGCAGCATGATTTCGTAGCGGCCCTTGGGCATGATCGGCAGTTCTGCGCGGGTCTTGTCCGGCCACATGCCCAGGCCCAGAAAGCCCTTACCGGTCTTGGCGCCGATCGCCTTGACCTGATCGAGGTGCCGCCCGGTTTCGGCGCAGGTCTGGTGCAGGTTTTCCAGCGGTGCGCCCGACAGTTCGAGCTGCCCGGCTGGCTCCAGGCTGACTGCGCCGTCGCTGCCCGACAGCGCGATTACGTTGCCGCCTTCGATCACCGGCACCCAGCCGTAATCCTCCAGCGCTTTGAGCAGATCGCGAATCCCGCCCGGTTCGGTATAGCTGGGGGCGTGGTGATCGGTGGTGCAATAGACCAGTTTCTCGTGTTCGGTCCCGATCCGCCAAGCCTCACGCGGCTTTTCGCCCTTGGCCATCGGGGCGATCAGCTGGTCGCGGCTTTCGATCACAGGATCGTTGCGATCTGAAACTTGTCTCGTGCTCATGGCGAGGAATTAGTGCGAACGGGGCAGGTGCGCTAGCTTAAAATCCTCGCCCGCCAGCAAGGTTTACTTTTGCCAATCGCCGCGCGTCCCCATCCACATCGCCGTCGCAGCAATTGCCGCCGTTTCCCCCCGCAAAATCCGGGGGCCAAGGGTGATTGCATGGGCCTGCGGAAGGCCGCGCACCGCCGCACGCTCAGCCTCGTCAAAGCCGCCTTCGGGGCCGGTTAGCAGCGCAGCGGGGCCATCCCATGCTGCAAATTGCTGCGCAGCATTGGCCCCCCCGTTCTCATCGGCAAAAAACAGCGCGCGGTCCGCCGCCCAGCCTTTCAGCAGGGCATCAAGCCTAACCGGTTCGTTGATTTCAGGCAGTGCCGTGCGGGCGCATTGCTCAGCCGCTTCGATCAGCACCGCGCGGGCACGATCAAGGTTGAGCTTGTCGGCCACGCAGCGCCGGGTCAGCACCGGCTGGATTTTCCGCACCCCCAGCTCGCAAGCCTTCTCCAGCACCAGATCGAACCGGTCCTTCTTGAGCAGCGCCGCGCACAGCGTGAAATCGGGCACATCCTCGCGCGGGCGGAGCAGCACTTCGCAAGTCACCAGCACCTCGCGCTTGCCGGCCTCGGTCACCCGCGCGGCCCATTCGCCGGTCTGGTCATCGCACAGCACCACCGCATCGCCCGGCGCGATCCGCATGACACGGGCGAGGTAGTGCGCCTGTCCGCCTTCGATCACGACCGACGCGCCAAGGCTCAGCCCCTGCGGGACAAACAGGCGCGGCGCGCTTTTCGGAGGCCAGGCGGGGGTGGCGGGCATGGGACCACCTAACCCAACCAACCAACCCCGTCATCCTGAACTTGTTTCAGGATCCATCGCGCCGCGAATTCAGTGTTGTGAGGGATTCACAGCTGTTGAATTCCGCGACCATGCCGGATGAGCTGCGTTCTTCATGGAGAACTGGGCAATCGGCCAAATGGATCCTGAAACAAGTTCAGGATGAGAGCATTTATCTAAAGTTCTATGATTAAACAAGAAAAACATCTATAAACATCCACACAGACCCTGCACAGCTACGGCAAATCAATCAC
>Ga0209480_10000341_pt1 | contig 40043 bp, 41 predicted proteins | sample JI61114C2DNA_FD_187501 | JGI IMG/M metagenome (GOLD analysis project Ga0209480, IMG submission 187501) | Wastewater effluent complex algal communities from Wisconsin, to seasonally profile nutrient transformation and Carbon sequestration -... | ecosystem: Engineered > WWTP > Effluent > Algae... | reverse complement strand
CAGTTTGGAGCCGGGATGATTACAGGTTGGGGCTCGCATCATATTGATTCAGCCCATTGGGGTATGGGTATGGAACGTTCGGGTCCGGTTGAAGTATGGGGTCATGCCGATTTTCCAAAGAGTGGCTTGTGGAATGTTCATGGAATTTTTAAAACCGAAGCGCTTTACGCCAATGGAGTGAAGATGGTTGTAAGCAATGAACTCCCCAACGGAATAAAATTTGAAGGCACCGAAGGTTGGATATTTGTTACGCGTGGCAATTATCAAGCAACCGCAAGTGATCCTGTGCCTAACGGAGATGGAACAAAACCGTTGGATGCCAGCGATCCTAAAATTATCAAATCCGTAATTGGACCAAATGAATTTCACTTTATGGTGAGTAAAGAACATCATTTGAATTGGCTTGAAAGCATTCGGGACAAAACGCCCAACATTGCGCCAGTGGAAGAAGCGCATCGCTCATGCTCTACTTGTCTCGTGCATCATATAGCTATGAAGTTGGATCGGAAAGTCTATTGGGATCCTACAAAAGAAAAGTTTAACAATGACGAGGAAGCAAATAAGATGCTTTCCAGACCACAAAGGAAACCATACAATTTAATATAAAGGTTCAAGTAAAAGTATTCAATCAATAAGTATCATGAAGTCAGTATCGGTTTTTTCAATTTTGTTTCTCGTTATGTCTTGTGTTTCTAGTCCCAAAAAAGAAGGATCTGATGAAGTGCGGCTGATCACGCTCGACCCGGGTCATTTTCATGCAGCACTCGTACAAAAATCAATGTATGATCATGTTGATTCAGTGGTGCATGTATATGCCCCCGAAGGCAATGATGTGGCCTTACATTTAAATCGAATCAATGGATTTAACACCCGTGCTGAAAATCCAACCCATTGGAAAGAAGAAGTTTATTATGGCACTGATTTCTTTGAGAAGATGCTGGCTGAAAAAGCAGGCAATGTGGTAGTTCTTTCGGGAAACAATTTGAAAAAAGCAGAATACGTTTCAAAATCACTGTCAGCGGGATTTAATGTGCTGGCTGATAAACCAATGATTATTGAAAGCAAGGACTTTGAACTTTTGAAGGAATCCTTCGCAAAAGCAAAAGAGAACAAGTTGCTTTTGTATGATATCATGACCGAGCGGTATGAAATCTCAACCATGCTGCAGAAAGAGTTTTCAATGCTGCCCGAAGTATTTGGGACCTTAGAAGAAGGCACACCTGAAAACCCAGCCGTAACTAAAGAGAGTGTGCATCATTTTTATAAATATGTTTCTGGTAGTATTCTCAAACGTCCAGCTTGGTTTATGGATGCAACGCAACAAGGCGAAGGAATTGTTGATGTAACCACGCACCTGGTTGATTTGGTGCAATGGGAATGTTTTCCTGAACAAATCATTGATTACACAAAAGATATTGAACTTACGAAGGCCTCTCATTCGTTAACCTCAATGACACTGAATGAATTTAAAGCAATTACTGATTTGGAAAGTTTCCCTGATTATTTGAAAAAAGATGTAGTGAATGATACCATGCTAAACATCTATTCTAATGGAGAAATCAACTACAAATTGAAAGGTGTGCACGCCAAGGTTTCGGTAATCTGGAATTACAAAGCTCCGGAAGGTGCTGGTGACACTCATTATTCCATTATGCGCGGCACTAAGGCCAATTTAATCATCCGTCAGGGTGCCGAGCAACAGTATAAGCCTACTCTATATATAGAGTCTTCAAACAAAGCTGATCTTGAAAGTGTACTTCAGGGAAATTTGAAGATTGTGCAGGCAAAGTATCCAGGTATTGAGTTGAAGAAAATAGATACAGGCTGGGAAGTTATTATTCCAGATTCTTACAAAGAAGGTCATGAAGCGCATTTTGGTCGGGTGACTGAAAAGTTTCTTGAATACCTGCAAAACAAAAACATGCCGGCTTGGGAAGTTCCCAATATGATTGCTAAATATTATACCACCACAAAGGCACTGGAGCTTGTGAATCAGAAATAATCAATCGGCAGACTAGTAAAACTAAAGTTTGTCTCATAAAGTAGTGTTAATCTATACCTAACACTATATGATCCTTGAAAGTCGTTCAATAAATACAAACACTTGTGTGACCCCGGCAGGAATCGAACCTGCATCTTCAGAATCGGAATCTGAAATACTATCCATTGTACTACGGAGCCATGTAACGCATAACTTTTATCCTTAATAAGAAGGAGCCAGGAAAAATGGAAGCGCACCACAAATGTATGATAATCGGATCATTTTATAATAAATTGACCTTTACGACTAAAATATTTTTAATTATTTTTTTTCGCTTCATTATCTAACAATACATTCATTTCATATCACCATCATTGAAAAAAAATTATCAATCATAAATAAGCGTTCTCATAAAAAGCGTTCATACGCGCTGTATCGCAACGTTTTTTACTTTGTTGTCTCCATTAACTTTTATTTTATTCATAAGTACTTATAATTTTCTATCAAAGAATTGCTTGATGATGTTCTCATAAACTACTTAGCAAAAACTGAAACCAAGCACAAACATTTGCTTTATAAGCAAATTGTTATTTATTTCAACTCAGTTTTTAATAAATGTTTAACTAAAAAACAAAAATGCTATGGCAAAAAAAGCAAAGAAGGCCGCAAAGAAGACGGTAGCTAAAAAAGCTGCTAAGAAAAAAGTTGCAAAGAAGGCAGCTAAAAAGAAGAAGTGAGTTAACACTCATTAAATAAAAAAGGTTGGTAGCGATACCAACCTTTTTTATTTAGAAGACAATCTGCCTACTGATGATTAGCCGATTTGGAGTAAAGCAATCTTATCAAACTTGGAAAGACCAATAATAAAAGTGGAAGCCCGGCAATAAATCCGCCAATAACAGCAACAGCCAATGGCTGCTGCATTTGTGCGCCCAACCCAATACCTAAAGCAAGTGGCATCAATGCCAGAATAGCTCCAATAGCAGTCATAAGTTTAGGCCTTATTCGCAAAGCGATTGCATAGTTTATCGATTGATCGACATCGCCAGTCAGCTTCATATTCTGTTTGAATTGGTTTACTGTGAAAATAGAATTCTCAGCAATAATTCCAACAATCATGATAATGCCGGTATAGCTGCTCACATTTAAGGGTATTCCAACTAAAAATAAAGCCAGAATACAACCACTAATTGCGATGACTGATACAAATAGAATGAGCAGGGAGATTTTCCATTCTTTGAACAAGAACATAAGAACAGCAAATACCAACAACGTAGCCATGCTGAGAATAGTCAACAACTCCCTGAAAGATTGCTGTTGCTCTTGATAAGCTCCGCCATAGGCAATGCTATACCCTTGCGGAAGCGCCAACTCTTTCTTCAATGTCTTTTGTATATCCTTAATAGCACCACCTAAATCACGATTTTCTAAACGGGCTGTTACAATAACAGCAGATTTTAAATCCTCTCTTCGATATTCTATTTCTCCTGGAAGAATTTTTACATCACAAAAGAAAGTTAAAGGACGAGTTGATCCGTCAGGAAGAAATATTAATTGCTTCTTAATTATTTCCAAGTCATTGTCTTTGAAATCTATAAAACGCATCAAAATTCTACGCATCTGTTCGCCTTCTTGCACCTGACCAACTTGAAGTCCACCTGTCATGGCTGCTTGAAATGGTGAAGGAGTTGGAACATTAGCATTAATCCCTAATGGAATACCCCCTGTATAAGCAGTAAGTTGAGTTTGAAAATCTGTTAGTGATATTTTGTATAGTGCTAATTTCTCTTGATCGGGAAAGAAGATCATTGAAGGCCCAGCGGTGACCAGCCCATTATTAATATCAACAATTCCTGGAATTTGTTGAAGGAGTGTGTCCGTTCTTCTCGCAAACGTTTTTAATATCTCGTAATTATCGCCAAAAATTTTTATCTGAATCGGTTGTGGCGTACTCATCAAATCTCCTAATAAGTCAGCGATGCGCTGGCCAAAGGAAATTTCCTCCATGGCTACAACCTTACCTGCAATCTCTTTGCGCAATTCACTGATCACCTCATCGGTGGTTTTCTTCCGATCTTTTCTAAGTTGAATAGAATAATCTCCAATATTTGTTGGATCGCTTTTGAAGGCCATGTGAATTCCCGTTCTGCGGGAATAGGCTTCCACGTCTGGATGAATAGCTACAATTTTTTCAATTTCTTTACAGATAGCATCCGTTTCTTCCAACGTGGTTCCTGCTGGCGAAATGTAATCCAGTACAATAGTGCCTTCATCTAATTCTGGCAAAAACCCGGTCTCCAGTCTGTTTGATGCCCACCATGCAGAAGAAACCAGCGATACAACCAATAGCATGGCGATTATTGGCTTATTAAAAAACCAAGTCAACCACCTCAACCGATCAACGGAATCGGAAACTGAATGATGTGCCTGTGGCTTAAGAGAAGTTTTGTAGCCAATGATTAAATGCAAAACAGGTAGCAGCAGCCACGTAACCAAAAATGATGTTAACATAGTCAGCTGCATGGTATCCGAAAGTTCTTTAAAAAAACTTCCGGCCAATCCACTCATCAATCTAAATGGAAAGTGAATAACAATCGTGGCCAGTGATGATCCTATCATGGCTGGAAACAAACCGTGAATAGATTCCTTCACGATTGTGAACTTATCTTTCTCAGGATGATCTTCATGACCTCTGTAAATCTGCTCAATGATAACAATGGCATCATCAATAATTAATCCGATGGAGGCGGCAATAGCCCCTAATGACATAATATTAATAGAGATACCAGCCAGGTATAATACCAGAATCGTAAAGCAAACTGTAACTGGAATAGTAAGGAGAACAGCTAAGCTTGACCGCCATGATCGGAGAAAAACAACCATCACAATCAGCGCCAGGAACAATCCTTCATAAATTGTTTTTATAACACTGTCCACACTATCTTCAACAAAAGCACTTTGATTGTAGTATGGCTTCAACTCATATCCACTTGGTAAAATCTTCCTTACTTCAATGGCTCTCGCTTCCGCATCTTTTGCAAAATCAACTAAATTAATTCCTGGCTGCTTTACTAAATCAATTAGAACTGCATTGCTTCCATTCGCATTTATAATGACAAATTCTTGTTGTTCCTGCACTTCAACCTGGGCAATGTCTTTTACTTTAATAATTCGATTGCCATCATATTTTAAAATTAAATTTTTAAGCTCCTCAATATCATTTACACGGGTATCGGTTAGCGATAAATATAGTCTGCGATAGTCAGCCACATATCCATTCGATAAAACATAATTGTTATTATTAAAGGTCGTGATGATGCTATTGGGTGTAAGCCCAAGTGAAGAGAGTTTGATAGGGTCGGGAATGATTACATAATCTTTTGCCCGCCCACCTCGCACTACCACATTTGAGATGCCTTGCACCTGCGAAAAAATTGGCCGGACGATTAAATTTGCCTGATCGCGCAACGCAACCTGACTATGGGTTGGGCTCTCCAACGTATATCCATAAACAGGAAACAACGATTGATTCATTGCCTCTATAGATAGATTAACTCCTGGCGGTAGAAAGTTTTTTACTTCATTGATTCTACTTTCCAATTGTGCTTTCTTACCGTAGGTGTCAGAACCCCATTGAAAGAAAACATCAATCGTACACGTTCCTCGGCTCGTGCTGCTTTTAACAATGGTTACACCCGGAACTCTTTTAACAGCAGTTTCTATTGGTTTTGTTACCGTAATCATCATTCGATCAATGGGTAATTGACCCACATCGGCTATGATGGTAATGCGTGGAAATAAAACTTCGGGGAAAAGGTTGGTTTGCATTCGGGTGTACGAAAAGATGCCTGCAGCAACCAATAGAATGGAAACGAATAAAATTGGCTTAGTAAAAATCTGGAAATAATTCTTCGATTCGGTCATTTCAGAAATCCATTATTGGTTTGTTACCTTCACAAATGCTGTGTCGGGCATTCCGTAATTTCCAGAAACAAGAAACTTTGAATGTTCCTCAAACGTGGGGGCAGCAATCTCCACATTTGTTTGATTCCTATTTCCCAGAGTAACATTAACTCGTATTGCGGTTGTGTCATTTAAGAGTTTCATCACCCAAAAGTTCTCAAGCATTTCATCGCTTAAAACACACTCTTTGGGAAGTACTTGCTGCTGAGCCTTACCGCTTTTGCTGACAAATACTTTTACAATAAGATTTTCAGGTAGAAAAAGTGACTCTCTGGATTTTGCTAAGACCGTTTGAGTCTGTGTCAAAACATTCATCGTTGTTAGCGGTGTTGTGAATAGCGCTTCATGAACAGTGTTGTCAGGCAGCACAAGCGTACATTTCATGCCTGCTCGGGCAAGTCCACTAAATTCGTAAGGAACATTTACAGCAAAGGCCAATGCATCACTCTCGGCTATTGTGCAAAGTTGGCTTCCTTCTAACACGTAATCTCCTGTCTGCTGTTTATCGAGCGTGCTAATAATTCCGGCTGACGGGGCTGTTATTTCAATTTTTCCAAATGTAGTTGACAATGAATCAGGCATTACTGCCTGATCGCCCAATGCTTTGGCCTCTTTGGTTTGCAATTCATAAAGTACTTGCCCACGTTTAACTGATTGCCCTAGTTTAATATTTACCCGTGTGATGAAAGCGGGTATTGTGGCTGTAACGACATTTCGATTTAAGTAAAGTGTATTGGCCGAAAGTGTTATTCCATCTTGAACACTTCCTTGCGTCAATTCAACAACATTTACCGAAACTTTTGCCACCACAGAGGTTTCTTCCTCGGGTATGGGCTGCCTACACGCAAATACCGCGAATGCAATGATCAGAATGGATTTAGAATTTGTTTGCATAGTTTACCAATTCCAATAGTTATAAAGATTGATCAAAAGTTGTTCGTTCGCCTGAAGTAAAAGAAAATCACGTTGGGCTGTCGCTACGTTTTTTAAAGTCGCAACATAATTGATAACAGAAATTTGTCCACGGCTTAATTCCTGCTTATAAAACTCAAGAAGTTTTTGATATTCGCTAAGCTGATCGGTTGCTAAGGTTAATCGCTCGGAAACTGATTTTAATTCATTCAAAATCCTGTTTTTTCGAACTTCATTCTGTGTGGTGAAAAATGTTCTATACGCTTGGGTAGATTTCATCAAAACCGAAGTTCGCTGTTGCGAAAGGCTTCGTTGATTGCCGTCAAAAAGATTTAAGGTAAAATTTATACCCGCAGCAACTCCAAAACGATTGGGAATGGTGGGCGCATAAACAGCATTTAATCCCGCGTTAGCATAGGCCCCAACAGATGGTTTATACTTTAATTCAAATACATTTTGTGTTGCAATCAGCGCTAAGCTGTCCAATCGATATCGTTCAACAAATTTTGAACCGACAATTTTCTGATTTAATTGCAAATCAAGGTCATCGAGAATTTGAAACGTTGTGTCGGGCAATCCGCACAAAATAGTTAAGTCTAATAGGTCACGTTTGTAAGTTGATCGAAAAGAGTTTAAGGCAACTTCTTGAGTTTTATATTCGATAGTAAGAAGTGACAAATCCGACTGCTTGGCAATACCATTCAGAACTAACTTTGAAACAATCGCCTTTTGTTCAGTAATAATTGAGATAAGGCTTGAGAAGTATAATTCCTGTTTACGATCCTGAAGACATAGAATATACTGATCGGTAATTAGTTTTTCCAAATCATGCACAGTAAGCTGAATGGTATTCTCATTAATTTTAGAATTGATTAATGCTTGTGCTGCCGATGCCTTATATCGCTCGCCATTAAACAGTGGTTGATTGTAGTTGATTAAGCCTTGATACACTCCCCCATTACTTGCGGCAATATCGTATCCTGAATAGTTGACTGCCTCTGCTGGATTAAGTACCACTTCTTTATTGCCATTGTCGCGCGAAAGAATTGGGGAGAATTGGTAGTTTCCTGTTAGCGTAATTTGAGCTTTTGTGTAAAAGGCTTTCAGGCGATCAATTTCTATTTGGGTGGCCGCTATCTGATTTTTATTATCCGCAATCAGCGGGCTGTTAGCTTTGGCCTGTTCGATAAAGTACTGAAGATTTTTTTGAGCATTACTTTCTATTGAACTAAATACAAAAAGAATTAATGTCAACGACAGCCGTAATTTCATTCCGAAACGTAATTATTTTTTGCCGTACTCTAAAACCATAAATGTTCCTGGAATGACCGGAGGCCTTGGGTTAGGATTCTCTGCAGTTGCTGCCGCGGGGGTTCCGTATTGAGCGGTTGAAAGAAATATGTGCTGAGTTTTAGGGTCAAAAGCAATTGTACGTGCACCCGGTTCTGTTTTGATTGTCTCAATCACTTTAAATTCGTTAGCTGAGATCTCCTGAACTACAGTAACAGTGCCCTCACCATTAGAGCTAAAAGCAAGTTTTGATTTAGGGTCAAAGACCACACCATCAACGCGTTTTCCAATTGGCACTTGCGCTACTACTGCACCCGTTTCTGAATTGAGAATCATCATCAATTCATTATGGCAAACAGTCATTAATCTTTTAGTCTTTACATCAATCGCCAATCCGGTGGGTTCTTCACCTGGTGAAATTGACCATGTGTTTCTAACTGCTAAGGTTTTAGCATCAAAGGATACGATCTTACTGTCGTCTTCGAGGTTTACGTAAATGGTTCCTTTGCCATCTGAGGTGCCGGCTTCAAGCGCAGTTCCGCCTAAATCAACAGTGCCTATAACTTTGCCTTCGCTGATGTCAATGGCAGTGGTGGTTACATCACTGTGATTAAAAATAAAAACACGGTTTGAAAACGCATCATACATTAGCGCATCAGGGTTTTTTCCTGTTGGCAATTCAACAATCTTTGCTAGCGTTTTTAAATCAAAAATAGTGGCTGTATTACTTCTACCATTGGTTGTTATCCCTCGTCCACTTTTTGGAACCGCAATAACGCCATGCACTCCTTGCAGATTAGGGATAACCCCAACGCGTTCATGAGTATCAACATTAATTACTTCCACTTGCCCGCCATGCGAAACATATAGTCTTCGATTTTCAGAATCGACTGATAGATAATCCCATCCACCCTCTCCACCGAGCACAGTCTTTTTAATCAGTTTGAATTGAGGGTTTTGCGCAAACCCAATACTTATTGATAGGCTTGCTATAAGCCCAAATGCAAAGAACAAACGAAGTAAATTTTTCATAAAATAGATATTTGTGGTAAGAATGTTTTCCCTTTAGACAATTTCATTGTTCTATTTATTCCCTCAACGGAAGGTGTGTTTAAAATAAATTCCTCCAGATTTATTTGAGTACGATGGCATCACAACCGTTCTTCCTTTTTTACCACCCCATTTATATTGATGAGTCAGGTAGGCTATTTCGGTAGATAAAATTCCAATACCTGCTCCCGCCAATACATCAGACATCCAATGGCGGCCATTCAATACCCGCAGCACGCCAATACTGGTAGCAACTGAATAAGCACCTACACTATACCAGATACTTAGATGCCCAAACTCTTTTGACATAAATGTGGCTGCAGCAAAGGCCTGTGCTGTGTGTCCGGATGGAAACGAATTGGGAGCGCCTGTATCCGGCCTAGGCTCGGCAACCATTTTTTTTAAGGGATACGTTATGGCTGTCATAATTAATTCGGATTTGATGAGTAGCGCAGTACGATTCCCGAAATTATTTTTTCCTTTAACGCCAAATGCATTCAGGCTGTAAACGGCCGCAATCGGAGCGTATTGTAGATAGTCATCAACATGTGTGTGAAACTGTGGATAATCCTCCATGCGCTCTTCACGAATCTCACGATTACCTATAAAAGTATTATTCGAATAGGCAACAAGCCCTGCCGATATTAAAACAGCAGGAACGATAACAACATTTCGAAGCCGTTGGGCTGGTGTTAGGTTGTGTTTGATGCTTAATGCATTAAAAGTTTTCTTTCTAATTTGCCCGTGCGCAAAATCAGATGCTAGGTATATAACGCAAACAATAAGTATAGTTATTTTTTTCACGGTACTATGTGGTATAGAACTATAAAACTGAATGGATATAAGTCCGTTCAGTATAATGGTTAATCCTTTTCGTCTTCCTTGTCAATTTTCTTAAGAAGTTTTCCAGTACTATCGAAAATCAGATCCGAGGATTTCTTTCCCTTCTCCACTTCAACTTCATAGGTCGTTACACCATTGGCTACTATCATGGCTGTTTCTTCAATGTCATGATCAGCAAAGTCCTTTTTTAGAGTTTCAAGAACAGCTTTAGGTAACTTATCTTTTGCAATTCCGGTTTCAACCTCTTTTACAACTCCCATTTTATCCAGTACTACAGACATATCATTCTTATTCTGGTCGAAACTCGCCTCAAATCCAGCCGCTTCCTTATCCCACTTTACACCTTTGGCATTTGGATACGCCTTCATAAAAGCTGTTTTAACAACTTGGGGAACTTCGCTTTCTTTAACTTTTTGGGCAATTGCCTGAACTGCACTAAACGTCACCAATGCAAGAATCATTACTTTTTTCATATTGCCTTTGTTTTTGGATATTTTGCTAAATCAACAAACAGAATCTGGAGACAAATTGAATTCGTACTTTTCTTGGAGAAGAAGTTGCCCATTTAGCCGTAATTTCTGCAGAAGTCCAAATAATTTACCCAATAAGGAAAGGCTAGGAACACCTGAATTTAACCCACATAATTAAAGTGAGCATAAAGCGATCTTAGAAATAATAGCAAACTCAATCTCTTATATCCGCATAAAATCCTCCTTCATCACCTGCTCAATAGAATTAAGCAAGAAGTCAGAATCTACTTTAGAAAAAATAATGGGAGGTTTAATTTTCAACACATTATTAAAAGGGCCATCGGTACTCATTAATATTCCTTTATCACGCATGCGATTGGCAAAGTAGGAAGTTTGTTCAGTGGCTGGCTCCTTGCTTATACGGTTAGTCACCAATTCAAATCCTATAAATAAGCCCGGGCCCCGCACATCACCAATAATTTCAAAATCAATCATCAACTTACGCAAACCGGCCCTTAAATATTCGCCTACAACTTTTGCGTTTTGTTGTAAACTTTCTTCCTTTATAACACGCAATACTTCATATCCTATCGCACATGAAACCGGATTACCACCAAAGGTGTTAAAGTATTCCATTCCATTTTTAAATGCATCGGCAAGTTCTTGCGTAGTTACCACAACGCCCAAGGGATGCCCATTTCCAATGGGCTTACCAATAGTCACTATGTCGGGCACTACTTCATGTTGTTCAAAAGCCCAGAAGTAATCACCTGCTCTTCCGCAACCTGTCTGTACTTCATCGGCAATGCATATACCGCCAGCAGCCCGCGTATGCATATAGGCTTCTTTTAAAAAATTAGTTGGCAATTCAACCTGACCTCCACAGCTAATAACCGATTCAAAAATTAATGCTGCCGGATTTCTTTTTTGATTTTGCATTTGCACTATCACTTGCTTTACATGTGCTGCATAGTTACTTCCAGCCTGTTTATCATCGGCACGATAAAGTCCGCGATACGTATCCGTAATAGGAATGACATGCACATGATCAGGTTTACCCTTGCCACCTTTGCCATCAAACTTATAAGAACTTATATCCACACAGCCATTGGTATTACCATGGTAGCCCACCTCCGACACAATCATATCCTTTTGGCCTGTGTAATTCTTGGCTATGCGCATGGCCAATTCATTGGCCTCGCTACCTGAGTTTACTAAAAAAGCAACGTTGAGCTTGGGTGGCATGGTAGCTAATAACTCTTCAACAAATTTCACCATGTTCTCATGCAAGTATCTGGTGTTGGTGTTTAACACAGCCATCTGCCGTTGGCCTGCGGCTACTACCCGCGCATGTTCGTGCCCCACATGAGCAACATTATTAACCGTATCTAAATAACGTTTGCCTGCATCATCAATTAAATATTGGCCGGCACCACGAACCATTTTAATTGGGTTTTTGTAAGAGATACTTAAATTTTTGCCAACATGCTTTTTGCGATACGAAACAATTTCTTCTTTCGGGATGGATTTTGTTGTTGGGGTTAGCTCACCGGTTAAAAACAACCACGGATCAGGACAAATACTTTTCCAAACCTCAACTTGCTCAGGTACACAAACTCCGGGAAAATCACCCTCATTGCCCAACGCATCTAACATAATTTGAAAATGCAAGTGTGGCGGCCAATTTCCATTTTCAGTTCGCTTGCCTACTTGTGCAATGTTACTGCCTGCTTTTATGCGTTGCCCAATTGCTAAGCCATCTAATGAGCTTTCACTCAAATGACCGTACAGTGTATAAAAAGTAAGCTGGTCATTAACCTGATGTTGCAAAATAATAGTTGGCCCATAGTCTCGCTCTGCTTTGTTGTTAGCAAAGCTATGTATGGTGCCATCCAATACAGCACGAACTGGCTCTCCGGCTTTGCAAAAGAAATCTAAACCAACATGAATAGTGCGCCAGGATGGGCCATCATTTCCTGCAACTTCAAAAGCCGGTGTGGAGTAAATAGCACGCGCCTCATCATATTTACCCAAAGCCAAATTAACTTTGTCTCTTCGCATTAATGAAGAAATTTTTTCATCTAACTTATCAGCATCAAGTAATTCGGTTGCATTCCCCATGTCCAGACTTCCAACGCTTAGATCAAGCCAACTAAAGTTTTGGATTTCAATCGGAGCTACTCTATTCTTTTGATTCTCTTTGCTCCATGTTAAAAAGTTTGATTCGATAGGACAGGGTTCAAGAGCACATGCATTTCTAAAACTATATTCTGCGTAAGCAGGCGAAATTGATTTTAGTTTTTCAAGTAATTTCCACGCAGGCTTATCACTGATTTGCAAATATTCGTTAGCAGGATTTTCAATACGATTTAATTCTGCGCAGGTTACACTAATGATAAGCCTAGCTGCTAGTAATGGAAATAACGCGGCAAGTTCATCTCCAGTTAATTTAAACTTGCTATTGAAGCCGCGAATTACATGGCAAGCTGCTTCCATCGGATTGGGCTTGTCCATAATTGCATACGCCAAAACTATGGCAAGTTCATTCACGGTCTGCGTAAAAACTAAATCACCAAAGTCAATGACACCCGGCACCACAGGATCCTTGTAATCAAAACTTACCAACACATTGTAGTCATTGGCATCGTTGTAATTCACACTCTTTCTAAGTTTGCTCAACCGGGGTAGCGCATTATTTTCAAATAAGGAATAGAAGTAATCCACAAGTTCCTTGCGCGTGCCCGAAAATTTTGAACGATGAGGGTTGATCCATTCCGTTTGTTGTGGATCCCATTTCATAAAGCGATGCGCAGCAGGGTGGTCAAAATCTGCAAGAGCCAAACAAAGATTTCCGCACAACTCACCTAAGCGTTCCAACAAAAGAGGTGTATGCGGATTTACCTGGGCAAACGGGCGACCATCAATCCACGTAAGCAAACGCACAAATCTTTTTATTCCATTATCATCAAGTTGACTAATGGCTTCACCACTTATTGAATTTACAACGCACGAAATAAGTAAACCAGAGTTCTTATTGGCGAAATGATTCATGAAAGCATTTTGCAGTTCTAAGTTCTCTCTTTTCTCTTCTGGCCCCGCAATCTTCAGAATGTATTTGTTATTCCTCTCATCAACCACATAGTAGTTAATATCTATTTCGCCCGGAAGTGGCTTGATGTTACCGGTAATGCCAAAAACAGTTTTTAGAAGTTGTTGAATTTGAATAGCTGACAACATAAAGAGAACACGATTTTCGTTCTAAACTAATAAAAAGAATGTGTAAAGTTGACTTACAGAATACTTAGTCACTTGAATTCATCCAGCTCAATTCAATTAAGGCTAAAACAAAAAAAGCTCGAATCCATTATGAATTCGAGCTTCAGGTTTATTTAAATAAATATTATTTGACGTTAAATGCCTATTACAGGATAAGGAAATATTGTATTTTGTCACTTGCAGTATATGGCTGAAAATCCATATGCTTTACGAAATCTTGTTCCTTTTTTAAGGATCGATTTTGATTTGGTGTTCATTATTGAAGCAGCCCTATTGTTCATTTCCTTAAAAACCATTTTTAGTTGTTTCTTTTGTTCCCCCGTGCCCACCTGCAACAATGCCAAGTATTTTAAGACTTAAATAGAAATATTTAAAAAGTTGAACAAGCGGGTTGTGCATTTTCCAACGCTGCGATTTTGAAAATTTCTGTGCCATTACTTTTAATGTTTTATTATTCTGGGATTAACCACCAAAAGGGTTTCATTTTAGCTTTATACAAAAACGCGTAATGTAAGGTGAGCTTTAGCCAATGCCCAGCCAGACCTATATCTCCAAATGTTTTTGACAATTCTCTTCCGCCCGTAGTTTGATGTTTTTTGTAATCCGGTACGATAGGAAAAGTAGTAATGCTGATGCCACTGCCCTTAGTAAAGCCGTATCCTGCTGATGCAATGCAAGCCGCGCCCATATTACCCATTGAACCTTTATGGTGTAATGACATATTTCCATTTTTTATACTGTCAATAATATTATCGGCCACCAATTTTGCTGTAATGCCTGATGGCATTCCGGTTCGGGGTGGTGCAGGAAATATCTCCATACCATTTTTATTTTTTCTTGGCTTTGAAATGGAATGTGGCGGAGCAAATGCAATTCCGGGTGCAAAAATAGTTGGGTAGCTGGGGTTCTGATAGGATTCTGGCCAATCCTGTACTGACCAATCTTCATAAGGTTTTGGAGTATAGTCCGCATCCACTACCATAAATCCTTTAAAAAGTTTATCTGTAATGTCTTCATTGATTTTGTTGTAGGCTTTAAAACCATGACCGGAAAATGAAGGAATCAACATAGCAAAATCATATTCTTCCGTTTTTGATTCACTATCCAAATTCTCATACAGAACTTTTCCATCTTCAACTTTAGTTACTCCGGCACCCAAAATCCATTTGATACCTCTATCCTCAAAAACCATTTGCACCATTTCGCTTGATGTCATTGTCCTATTTCCATAAGTCAATAACATGCCATCCATTCCAAAATCGCCTAAGGCAAATTCATTAGAGATCCAGGTCAATTCTACTTTATCTCGCACCCCATGCCTAACTAATTCATTTTCAACATTGAGTATGTATTCAAATGCAGCACCCTGGCAAGTAGCTTTCGGATGACCTGTACCGATTAATATTTTCGCCTTTTTATCTGAAGACTTTATTGTTTCAATTAGTTTTTTCAGGCCCTGCCAAGCATGATTTGCGTGATCGTACGTACAAACAGAATATGTTTTATTAGTACCAGGAAGTAATCCTTCCGTCATTTCAAACGCTAACTTTGGCCCGGTGGCATTAATTAAGAAATCGTAGGTAACTTTTTCCTGGGTTTTATTCTTTTCACCAAATACATATTCTACCAACACATACGGTTTTGTTTCAGAACTATCACCTTCAGGATGAAAAGAAATAACTTTAGCTTGCTTGTAGCCTATTCCTTTCCTTTTGTATAAGGGCTCCAAAGGAAAATAAATATCCTCAGATTTCATTCGTCCTATTCCAACCCAGATGTTTGAAGGAACCCACTGGTAGTTTCTATTGGGTGATACTACCAATACTTCATGTTCACTAGACAACTTTCTTCTTAGATGTGATGCCGCAGTATGACCAGCAATTCCGGCACCTAATACTACTGTCTTTGCCATAAGGTGTAATTCATTTTTTATCCATTGTTACTACCCAAATTCCTCTTAGTTGATTTTCGGTATAATCAATTGCTTTATCGTTTGGATAGAGTTCTTTTATTTTTGAAAGTGTTTTGGGCAAAATATCCTGATTTGGTTTTCCATGACATTGTAAACACATTCCGTTTGTTTCAATTGGATAGTAGCCAATCATTTTTCCCTCCAGTTCATATACTTTTGGGGATAGCACCTCGCCCTTAACCATTTTAACTTTCATCTCGCTGATGTAGGTAAGTTCTGATTCATTTGCCCTATTGTCAACGTTTCGCGGTTGATCACTCACTCGTTTAATAAAAGCGTTGTATTGATTAGCCATACTATCCGTTATAGGAATAGCTTTGATGTTACAAAACTCAATTGCGCCTATGGTTCCATAATTCTTAATAGCTACCATCAGGTTCTTGCTTAATTCAACCTTCGTTTCATTGGCTATGTTTAACCCAATAGCTTCATAGTTTATCTGCGCAACCTGAGTTTCAGAATCTTTTTTAAACTTGTCCTTAGATTGATTGCCACAACTTGTTAGCATTACTACAGTAAGCGCAGAGGCTAATAATAAGATTGCGTGCATTTTCATAAGAACATAATTTGTTTTTAAAATCGAGATTCTCAATCAATTTAACGGTAACTCTTTAGTGCAAAAGAACCAGTCGTGGCATATTACACCCTTATCCGTATTTTCCATTCGCTCTTTAGCAACACCGCAAGAACCTGCAGGAGGTACAATTACTCTATCTCCAGGCATCCAATCTGCCGGAGTTGCAATGTTATGTTTATCGGCAGTTTGCATGGCTATTAAAGCTCTTTTTAATTCATCGAAATTTCTACCCATTGAAAGTGGATAATAAATAATTGCACGAATCATTCCTTTAGGATCAATAAAAAATACTGCTCTCACCGCTTTTGTACTGCTTTCGCCAGGCTGAATCATTCCATATTTTTTAGCCACTTCCATCGTAATATCTTCAATCAATGGAAATTTGACTTCAATGTTCTTCATCCCATTAAATTCAATTTTCTCTTTTATTGTTCTGAGCCAAGCAATATGACTATAAAGCCCATCGATCGAAAGGCCAACCAATTTGCAGTTGAGAGCATTAAACTCAGGTTCTCTTTTCGCAAAGGTCATAAACTCGGAAGTGCAGACTGGTGTAAAGTCGGCCGGGTGACTAAATAGAATTACCCAACTACCTTTAAAATCTGACGGGAAATTGATATCGCCTTGTGTTGTAACGGCCTTAAACTCGGGAGCTTTATCACCGATGCGAGGCATGGCCACGATTTGGGTTTCAGTTAATTGTTCCATGTGTTATTCTTTTAAAGTTGTAAAATTTATTCAAATCATATTTCAACTTTTGCAATACCCGTTTAAATGCTACAAGGATTACAGATGTTGTCAATACTGATTCAAATATATCTCACAATCATTTTCGGAACCGTGACATTTGTCACGCAAGGGAATAATTAATGCTGATCATAATCAACATCTTCCATTTTACCTTTAAATACTTTGTGTTGAATAATAAAATAGATTATTATTAAAATAATTCCAATAGTAAACCAGACTAAGCCGGTTGATAACCCATAGGCAGAAGCTGCCGTGTTGTAAAGGGTAAGGGATGGATTTATTGAATTTGTAGAAGGTAAGAAATTAGGAAATATGGAAATAACTGTTGATGCAAACCCACCGACTAGGAAAAGCGAGGAGAATAGAAATCCCATTCCATCCTTTTTAAAACTCCTCACTTTAAATAACCCGAATAGGCCAGTAAACGTGAGCAAAGGAAAAAACCACAACACGGGTTGATCAATAAAATTTTCAAAGGGTGTAGGTTCTAAGATTTGCCAGCTTAAAAATGAAATGATGACCAGTGCCAACAAAATAAAATTTAGCCTGAAGATGATAGTCTTCAATTTTTCATTAATTGAACTGTTTGTTTTAAAAATAATCCAGTTGGCACCGTGAATGATCAAAGACACAACACCAATAACACCTAATGGTAGTGTAAACCAGTCAATGATTCCCAAGCCTTCAGCCAATGGGTCAAGTGTTGAGTTCCAAAGCGGTAATAAAAAATAGTGTGGCTCATATGTTGAAACTCCATTTACAACTCCCCCAAGGTTTACACCTCTTACTATATTCCCCAACGCCAGTCCAAAGAACAGCGCTAGCAGCAGACTTGACAACCCAAAAGCTTTGTCCCAAACAATCCGCCACATGGAGTTATCCACTTGGCCTCTAAACTCAAGACCAATAGCCCTAAAAATCAAGAGCCATAAAATCATGATGAGTGGCAAATAAAATCCGCTAAACGCAGAAGCGTATAACGTTGGAAAAGCAAAGAACAAAACTCCACCACCAGCAATTAGCCAAACTTCATTAGCATCCCAGAAAGGACCAATAGATCGAACAATAACTTTCTTATCTGCTTCAGATTTTGCAAAAAATAAATGAATGATTCCCACACCAAAATCATAGCCATCCATCACCATGTATATGGCTAGCATACTCACTATAATTATATACCAGAATAATTCCATAGTCTATGCGTGTTTTAGTTCAGGCCCTTTTCGGATAATCTTACCCACTAACAACAAAAACAAAAATCCTAGCAATAAATATAAACCCACAAATCCTAATAAGGTGAAAAGCGTGTTGCCGGACGAAACAACAGAAGATATACCCTTCGTTGTTTCCAATAAATTATATACTAGCCAGGGTTGTCTTCCTAATTCCACTGTATACCAACCAGCAATATTAGCAATGTAAGGGAACGGCAAGGCAAATAAGATACTCCAAAGTATCCACCTGGACTGCTCAATTTTCTTTCGCCAAAGCAAAAAAACAGCGGCAATCATCAAGGCAATGAGTATAGTACCCAAGCCAACCATAATATGATACGCGTAGTATAACCCTGCAACATTGGTGGGCCATTTTGATTCATCAAAATCATTAAGCCCTTTTACTTCGGTAGTAAAGTTTTGATAGGTTAGAAAGCTCAATATTTTCGGAACTGCAATTTTGTTATCCAGTTTATGCTCTTTTAAATCTGGCTGTCCGATAAGAATAATTTCAGCACCTCCTTTTTGTGTTTCAAAAATTCCCTCCATGGCAGCAAACGTTACTGGTTGATACTTAACCACGTTTTTAGCACTCCAATCGCCTGTAGGAAAAGCAACTAGTATGGTTGAAAACACGCCAAAGATGACTCCGGTTTTCAAAAACATCATACCATAATATTGATGTTCCTTATTGAGCAAATAAAAAGCGCCAATGGCTGCTACAACAACTGAAGACGTAACTAAAGACGCTGCCTGATTGTGAAGATAGGCAGGTACCAGCCATGGGTTTGAAAACAATGCGGAAAAATTTGTTAGTACAAACTTCCCGTTTTCCAAAATCTCGTAGCCAACCGGATGCTGCATCCAGGCGTTGGTAGCAATAATTAACCAACCACTGAGCCACGAACCAACAAAGACCAGAAACGCGGTAACAAAATGAAGTTTGTGTCCAAGTAGTTTTTCGCCAAATAAGAATAAGCCAAGAAATGAGGACTCTAAAAAGAATGAGAAAATTCCCTCCATAGCCAGTGTTTGTCCAATTATGCCACCGGTGAGTTCAGAAAACTTTGCCCAGTTAGTTCCAAATTGGAATTCCATGGGTATGCCTGTGATAACACCCATAACAAAATTAAGGGCAAATATTTTCATCCAAAACTTTGCTGCGTAATTGTAGTGAATTTGCGAGGTGCGCAAATACCTCCATTTAAAATAAACAATGAGCAACGATAAGCCCATTGTTAATTGCGGGAACAGATAATGAAACGTGATCGTAAACGCGAATTGCATTCGATCGTAAAGAATCATATCATCCATTAGTAGCTAATTTAGTTGATGGTTCAGTTAATGAAAAGAAGAGAAATAACTAGACCAAGATAGTTCTTTTAGGTTCGTTTGAATAAACCTTCATCAATTCTTTTATACGTTTTGTGAACGTTCTAAACGATCATACACTCAATATTAACTTTTATTTAATGTTTTGGTACATGTATAGGCGGTGCGAGGCACATCGGTTTCGGTAATACCTTTAAAACCACCACTTACATCAATAATATTATCCCACCCACGAGCCTTTAACGTGGAAGCCGCAATCATGGAACGATAACCACCCGCGCAATAAAGATATACTTCTCCTTGTTTTGGAATCTCAGCCAGGTGACTGTTCAAGAAATCCAAAGGAACACTTAATGCATTTTCAACATGCTCTGCCTGAAACTCTCCTGATTTGCGAACATCCATCACATAGAGGTTTTTATTTTTAAATCGTTTGGCGAATTCGCTTGCAGGAATGGACTCAATGCGGTCTACTTCTTTATCAGCTTGAAGCCACGATTTAAAACCACCCTTCAAATATCCAATAGAATTATCGAACCCAACTCGCGCAAGGCGAGTTACAACCTCTTCTTCACGGTCCTTATCTGTTATTAACAAGATGGGCTGTTCTATTCCTGGAATTAATGCACCTACCCAGGGAGCAAAATTTCCATCAATGCCAATGTTGATTGAATTGGGAATAAAGCCATTAGCAAAGGTTGAGGGATTTCGTGTATCCAATACCAAAGCACCAGTCTCGTTAGCAATCAATTCGAATTCTTCGGCAGTTAATTCCCGTAATCCTTTGCTCAAAACTGAGTCAATGCTTTCATATCCTTCTTTGTTCATTTTTACATTCTCAGGAAAATATGCTGGCGGTGTTAGCAATCCATCTGTAACTTCTTTAATAAATTCATTGCGAGTCATATTAGCTCTCAATGCGTAGTTCACCTTCTTCTGATTACCCAACGTATCCACAGTTTCCTTCATCATGTTTTTGCCACAAGCCGATCCGGCACCATGTGCAGGATAGACTATAACATCGTCCGGTAACGTCATGATCTTGGTACGAAGTGAATCGTACAGCAAGCCAGCCAATTCTTCCTGTGTCATATGCGCAGCCTTTTGAGCCAGATCAGGCCGCCCGACATCTCCTAAAAAGAGCGTGTCGCCACTGAAGATAGCATGATCTTTTCCTTGTTCATCTATAAGAAGATACGTTGTTGATTCCATGGTGTGACCAGGAGTATGTAATACCTTGATAGAAATGGCTCCAACTTTTAACACTTCTCCATCTGCAGCAATGTGCGCATTGAATTTAGGTTGCGCAGTTGGCCCATAAACAATTGTTGCCCCCGTCTTTGCTGCCAAATCTAAATGACCCGAAACAAAGTCCGCATGAAAATGCGTTTCCAGTACGTACTTAATTGTAACGCCATCGGCTTTTGCTTTTTCAATATAAGGCTCCACTTCGCGAAGCGGATCAATAATTACTGCCTCATTGTTTGAGCGGATGTAATATGCTCCTTGTGCAAGACATCCTGTATAAATCTGTTCTATCTTCATAACTGAAATTAGGTTGTTCCTGTTTTTAAATTGTTGATACAAATTTCGGAATGGTGAATCTGTTTGCCTGTGATTTATGTCACCTAAATGAATTTTATAAAACAATTTCTTTTATAAGAATGTAGATCGCCATCAAAAAGGCAAACCATCCAAAACCTGACTTCAGGTTACTTCCATTAATAAATCTGGACAAATAACTGCCGAGAAAAACACCTATGATTGCAAGACCAGAAAGTATCGTCATCAAAGAGAAATCAATTTGGCTCAGCATCTCAAAATCTCCTATAAACCCTATTAGTGAGTTAATGGCAATAATGATTAATGATGTTCCGATTGCTTTCTTCATAGGTAGGCCCACCAATAAAACCAACGCAGGAATGATAAGGAATCCGCCACCAGCACCTACTATCCCTGATACTACTCCAACAACTACCCCTTGAAGAAGAATCATAACTAAGTTCGGCTTAACACTATGACCTTCGGCATCATGTCTATTCTTATCTCTAATCATTCTAATGGCCGCTGCCATCATAATAATGGAGAAGAAAATCATAATAGCCATATTTTTTGAAAGCTTAAATGATTCTATTGTAAGAATAGAATCTGGGATATGAGGCAATAAATAATGTCGGGTTAAATAAATTGCCAGGGTAGATGGAATAGAAAATAGAACTGCGCTTTTTATGTCCACCATTTTATTTAACGCACTTCGCACTCCGCCAACAAGAGAAGTAGTTCCAACAATAAATAATGAATAAGCTGTAGCAAGCGTTGGTTCAATATGAAATAAATAAACCAATACAGGAATAGTGATAATTGATCCACCGCCTCCAATCAAACCGAGTGATACTCCAATAAGTCCTGATGCCAAGTAGCCAAGTATGCTTTCCATTCCCTTTGTTTTCAAATACAAAGGTCATGAATGTGTTCACTAAACTTCGTGACATCGGTCACACATTCATACTAACTCAGGCGGGCAATTTCGTTTCGCGAAATAGAAATCTTTTTCTGGGATTCAAGCTTCTTGAGAAGTCTTGAAATAACTTCGCGAGAAGAGTTTAAGTCATCTGCAATTTCCTGATGAGTGATGGATATCTTATTAACCCCCAATACTTTGAATTGACGACTCAGGTAAGATTCAAGTTTTTCATCCATCGAATGAAAAGCTACCTGATCAATAACTTCTAACAATTCTTCAAAACGAGAACGGTAGGTTTCTAACACAAAATAATACCAATTCTTATGGTCTTTCATTAAGCCATCCATATATTGAATGGGGATGGTTAAGGCTTTTACTGGTGTAACGGTTTTAGCCTTAATGGCACTTGTCTCATTCTTCGTTGCACAGATCATGGACAATGCGCAAGCGTTGCCTTTCTCCAAATAGTACAAAAAGAACTCCTCGCCATCATCTCCTTCCCGATAGAGTTTTACCCGACCATCCAATATCAGTAATGAGTTCTTAAAGTATTGTCCTGATCGCATAAGCATTTCTCCTTCTGCAAACTCGGCAACCTGCCCTATCTTTTCGAGATGGTCAATTAGTTCTGTATCAAACTGCGGAAATAATTGATTAAGGTTTGATTCGTTCATGGAGCAATTTTTAAATGAGAGACAAGTTTTATATAAAAGTAGGTTCTTAACTGATATTATTTGGCATAACAATACCAAGTAGGAAATATAATATGCTCTTATGAGCATTATATCTCTAGCTGACAAAGCTATTATTGATAATTACGCTGCTGGACATTGCGACCAAACATTTAATCAACCAGAGATGTAAAACAGATCAGGCACTTAAGTGATCAATCGGTACACACTTTCGAATTTTAAGGTTGTGTATCGATTTTGTACTTTTTGGATAGTGGAATTTTGATTTGGGCTAAAACAAAAAAAGCCCGAATCCTTTGCGAATTCGAGCTTTTGCTTTTAGTTGATTTGCTATTAGTGGAGCTGCAGGGAATCGAACCCTGGTCCAGAGAAATTGAACGTGTACGTTCTACATGCTTAGTTGCCTTTGATTGTCGGAACTTGCAAGCCAGGCAACAGCCTAAACAAATCCGTAGTTACTGTTATCTCAACAACGTTGCGCAACAACAACGAAGCCCAGTTTATGCTGTCGACACTGCGGTTCCGGCACCGCTAAACAGAGTACCGGGCAATGATGGCCTCCACCGATCTTATCAGCGAATAAGCTAATCTAACCTTAGGTCAGATTAAGCAGCCATGGCGTAAGTATTCTCGCCACTTATGGTTGTAGGACTATCTTTCAAGGCTCTCATCCCACGAGCCTGCATGCTGGCATACACCCCCAAACATCCTGTCAAAACCGGTCAGCCCCAATAAATAATTATTGGTCAATAGTTTTTATAAAATCTTTTGGGCGGCCGAGCGGGCTATCCGCTACAAGCTCCCTCTCGCCAACGCGCATGAAATCCCGCGCGCAGCGAGGGAGGCTTTTCGCTTCTATCCCTGCCGCAATAAAGTTTACATTCAAAGAACGATCAATGATTAGACAAAGGTACGGGAAAATAAGTTCACTAAAGTTGAAAGCCGGAAAGTGAAAAATTGAAAGCCAAAAAAACTTTGAGCGCTACGCTTTCTGCTTTTTACTTTCAACTCCCACGCTATCAATCACCAAGTATTTTTTCTTCGACACATTTTGGCGTGTGAAGAGTTCGGCTAAAAAACCTGTGAGAAAAAGTTGCACACCCAACACAATGGCAACTAAGGCCAGATAGAAAATGGGTTGTTCTGTAATCTGCCGCTTAATAGGAATTTGAGAAATAAACAACGCATCAAACTTATCCCAGAAAATTTTTAATGTAAGCCCAAAGCCTACCAAAAATGATAATACCCCGAGCACGCCAAAGAAGTGCATAGGCCTATTGGCAAACTTACCAACAAACATAATGGTCAATAAATCGAGCAATCCGCGCACTCGCGTCCAGCCAAACTTACTGTAACCATATTTGCGTTCGCGGTGCTCTACTACTTTCTCTCCAATTTTAGTGAAGCCTGCCCATTTGGCAATCACCGGAATGTAGCGATGCATTTCGCCATACACCGTAATGTTTTTAACAACAACATGATCGTACGCCTTCAATCCACAATTAAAATCATGAAGATTGATGCCCGATATTTTTCGTGTTAACCCATTATAAAACTTAGAAGGCAATGTTTTTGAAATCGGGTCGTGACGTTTTTTCTTCCAGCCTGAAACAAGATCATAGTTTTGTTCTTTGATCATTTTATACAACTCAGGAATTTCATCAGGACTATCCTGCAAGTCAGCATCCATGGTAATAACCACTTCACCTGCAGCAGCTTTAAAGCCAGTTTGTAGCGCTGCCGACTTACCAAAGTTGCGATTGAATTTTATTCCTTTAAAAGCCGGGTTAACCAAATTTACATTTTGAATAGCTTTCCATGTCCCATCGGTACTGCCATCATCAATAAAAAGCACTTCATAAGAAAAGCCGTGTGTTTCCATCACACGGCTTATCCATTTACTAAGTTCTGGTATAGACTCCTGCTCGTCTTTAGCAGGAATGATTATTGAAATATCCATTCAAAATTTTAAAACGTCTCCTCGGGTTCATTTTTCTTAACAAAAATCGCAGTAATGAGAGAAAGTACCGCATAAACAATCAAGCCGATGCCATATCCCATTGCTGAACCTGAAATAGTATATTGTTTCTCCATTCGTTTTTGAGCATCCTCTAAAGCTTTATCCATCTGATCTGCAGGCATACCAAATCCTTCCATCATCTTTTGAGCGTTCTCCATGCCCACCTTAGTTAGCTTCTGAGGTAATTCCGTGTCAATTACATTATACATAAGAATCAAAAAGATGGAAGAAATAAGTCCTGAAACTGCCATCAATACAAATCCATGTTGAAATGCTTTTCCATAAGATAAAAATCCGCCAATCTCATTGCGGTAATTTATGCCTGCATAAATTGCCAAGCCTATAAACATTGCAAAAAAGAAAATTCCCGTTTTCCAATTTGCTAGTAACGCATAATCAATTGCGTACATAACACAAGTCAAAGCAATACTAATACCTCCAGCAATAAGCCCCCATTTAATGGCATGCTGAAATAATGTTGTCTCTTTTTCTTCCATGATTTAATTGGTTTTTGGTAGTCGTCTTAAAATTACAGATATTATTGTGCTTAAAAAAAAGCTTATAATAAAGCTCTTAATCAAATAATCAAGCGCCAAATCACCTCTATTAGTACCTTGCAAGGCCAATAAATTACGCTCAAACTCACCTTTTCCTAATTGTTCAATAGCTTCGGCAGGTATCGCATTCAATTGCTCGGTGGCAACCTTCACATACGTTGATAAAAAGTTTGCGTCCATCAGCATGAAAACCCAAATTAACCCCGAAGCGGTAACGGCAAATAAAATGGTGAACAATAAATTACTAATCATGCCCTCGCCAAAGGATAAAAGACCTTGTTGGTGATAATCTCGCAATTCCTTTAAGCCAACCACCATAAAAACTGAAAATAAAATCAAACGGAAGTCAAAGAATAAGGGAAAAAGAAATGGATGCCGCCCCATATAGTAAAGGGAAATCAAAAAAATGAAACCAAGCAGGCCGGCAATTAATCCATTGCGCACCGAAATAAATACCAATCGCGGAATTTGCTTAAGCATCAATCCACTGTTTAGCGTTATTGAAAACAGCAACTACTTTACCTTTTACCGTATTGCCTAACCACGGAGAGTTTTTTGCTTTTGAAAAATTTGCTTCTGCTGAAAAAATCCATTCATGATTTGGGTCAAACAAAGTAAGGTTCGCTTTTGAATCCACATCAACCACAACCAACGGTCGTTTTAATAACCTGCGCGGTGCGTCCGTTACTTTCTCAATCAAATCTTCCATTTCAACGAAACGCGAAAGTGATGTTACCTGCGAAGCAAATGTTTGCATATTAATCAATCCAAACTCCGCCAGGTCAAATTCCAAAAACTTACTTTCAACATCATGAGGCACATGATTGCTTACCAGCACATCAATCGTTCCATCTTTAAGTCCTTTTATCAAGGCATCCTGATCCGCCTTCTCCCGCAAAGGTGGATTCACTTTATAGTTTGTATCAAAATCATGTAACACTTCGTCAGTATAAAGTGGCTGGTAGGCCGCAATATCGCAACTCACTTGAAGGCCCTTCTTCTTAGCTTGACGAATTAGATCTATCGACTTTGCTGTAGATAGTTTTGCAACATGAAGCCGCCCGCCCGCATAGGCAAGTAATTCTAGGTTCTTGCCTATAGCAACTTCCTCGGCAATCCTCGGCATTCCCTTTAAGCCTAGCGCAGTGCTTTCTGGTCCTTCATGCATTTGGCCAAACATGTTTAGCCAAATGTCTTCGGGCTGGTCAATCAACAAGCCATCAAACTTTTGTAAGTATTGAAGCGACTTCAAAAAAATATCGGTATGCCAAATCGGTTTTAAGCCATCAGTAAATGCAATGACACCTGCTTCGTGCAGGTCAATCATTTCTGTTAGTTCCTCCCCTTTGCAGTTTCTTGTAACTGCCGCCAGCGCATGAATTTGAACCAGACGATTTTCGTTGTTGCTGGTGATGTAACTCACTTCATTTTTAGACTGCACTGTGGGATGTGTGTTGGGCAACACCGCTACTTCGGTAAAACCACCCGCAGCGGCAGTCTTGCATAATGAAAGTAAATCTTCCTTTTGCTCAAGACCAGGATCGCCAACAAAAGCACCTAAGTCAAACCAACCCGCTGAAAGAATCATTCCTTCAGCTTCAATAATGCGATCGGCCGAATAATTTTTATCACCAATTTCTTCAATGCGCCCGTTTTGAATAAGCACATTTTTCTTTTTTTTATGAAAAGGAGATTTTGGTGATAGTATAAGTGCGGATCGGATGAGTGTTTTCATAGGTCAATTTCCCAATAAAGTAATAAAGACATTTTTTACTTCCGCCAGCTTTTGCGAATTAATTGTACCTGCTTTTCTTAGAATAATTGATTTCTCTGCAGTGAAAATTCGATCAACCTTTACACAACTAATTCTATCAAGTCCTCCTTGAATAAAGTCTTCCTCGTTCAACTGTATTGAATAATCATCGGCTCGGAGTTTGCTAGTAATCTGACAGAGTATTACATCTGCACCCGGTAAGTTTATTAACACTAAAGCAGGTCTTCGTTTATAAGATGATAAATTCGAAAAAGGAAAAGGGACAACAACTATATCTCCTTTTACAAATTCTTCCATGCCTCATCTTCTTCAGGTGTATCCCAATCTCGGGAAAGAACTTTTTCTGACGCGAAGTGGGTCTGGATTTTACTTTCTCCAGCATTTACTCGCTTGGCTTTAAGAAATAACAAGAAGTCATAAACCTCCTTTAGCAGATTCTCTGGAGCTGTATTAATTTCCTTAGAAAGTATCTCCCGTGTCGACATATTCAAAATTACCTCAAAAACCTGATTAAAAGAACCTCGGCCAAAAGGAATAGCAGCGCTAAAATCACCGCATACTTCCATAAAGGGGTGCCCAAATATCTCTCTTTTATTTCGTTGCTGAAAGTTTCGGCTGAGTTTGCCTTGAAAATAGATATCTGATTGCCCCCACTCATGACTGTCTTTACCTCTTCGCCAGTAAACTGAGCCAACATCGACTCCTTTTTCTCCAAATTAAATCCAAGTAAATCAAGTGTATCGCTACCATGAGTGACAAAATAAAACCCATTGCTTACTGTGTAGCGTGGAATTTCTAACAAAAGTCTATCTCCAAGTCTGCGCTGAGAAGGCACAAGTTCTTGATTACCCTTCATTCGCACTGGCTCCTCTCCAACTAAACTATCCGTAGGTATTGTAATTAATGACGTGGATAAATAATAGTATGGCTTTCGTTCGGCTTTCTTACCGCTTGCCGCAATGCGATACATAACCGGAACAAAAACTGCGTGCGTAGCAAAGTTGCCTGACTCACGATTTAACGAGTTGGCTAAAACAAATGTGTTATTTATCTTCGATAGGTAAGGTTGACCATTTTTGAATCGCAGTATTGCCGAACGATCAACACCCCAATCTAAAACCTTTTGTGCTTGTGGCATAGCCAATGCGGCCGAGCGTTCTTCAAATACATTTTCAAAAAAAGGGTTTTGAAAATCAGGTTTGTCCAATTCAATCAGCGCAGCGTTTTCAGTTTTAGTTAATGATGCGTTTACTAATTCCTTATAAGAATCTATATCGGGCTTAAGTCCTGGAATCACAAGTAAGGTGCCATTGTTATTTTTATATAATCGAATGGCTGCGTTCAATGCGTTATCAATTTTGTTGATACCATTAACAACTACCAGATCGGCAGTAGCCAACGCACTGTAATCCACATTTCCTTCGGCATAACTTATAAAATCAAAAAGTTCGCGGTTGCCGTAAACATCCTCTACATACGTTTTGCCAGCATCGGGTTTTACCTCCACAACTTTCAACCGGCCTGAGTAATTAAGCGTAAAATAAAATTCGTTATCAAAGCTAACCGGATAATCGCTAAAACTTAGCACCGCTTTATTGAAACCTTTCAATCCCCGGGCTAAATCAAAAGATGTTTCAACAAAACTATTGGGTTCAATAGTAACCGATGATGTTGCCGCCTGAACTTCATTGATGGTAAGTTTTGTTACTAGGCCTTGAACTGTTTTTGGCGATTCATTGCGTAACCGCACGCGTAACGTATTTTTTTCGCCACCAATAATAAATGGGTTATCCAGATAAACAGAATCCACAAAAACGTTAGCTGCCTGCTGATATTCTATGGGCACAAGCCTAATCTGTCGGGTGCTATCATTCTGGTAGCCATCAGAAAAAGTTGATTTTTGAAAATCTGAAATCCAGAATACAGTGTTACCCGGATCGCCCATTCGTTTCATTATCTCACCAAACGATCTGCTTATTGGCGACAACCTAATCTGCGAAAGCTGATCTAAAATTTCTGATTTTGATTTATATGTATTTGAGAAGGGAGCAAAATCATTGGTAAGAAATTTATAGCGCGTTTCTGTTGGAAATAATTCCACCACTTCACGCACATAGGCTATGCCTGCATCCAATGCTCGCAACTTTTCGCTTGCCGGCACTGACATACTATACGAGTTATCAAGATAAATAATCAGGTTGCGCTGGGAGGTCAATTGTTCTTTTGCTGGCAAAAAAGGTTGGGCAAAAGCCAACACTAAAAAAAGTAAAAATAAAAGCCGTGAAGCCAACACGAGATATTGCTTCAGTTTCCGTTTTTGGGTAGTCTCCTGTTTTACTTGTTTAAGAAACCGCGTATTTGAAAAAAATATACGGGTGGTTTTACGAAAGTTAAACAGGTGAATGATGAGCGGGATGGCGAGCGCGGTAAGTGCCCAAAGAAACTGCGGATAATTAAAACTCATCAACACAAAAATAACGATAGCTGATGAATAGAGCGTTGTTTTGGTTGATCTATGTTATAGGATATATATGAATGGTTTGAAACAAAAAAAAGACCACCTGATTTAGGTGGCCTTTTTCGGCAAAGCACAGCGTTATCTATTTCTGTTTGCCACCAAGCATTAACAAGTCGTTTACGTTGATCTCCGTAACAAAACGCTTTTCTCCTTTATCCGTCTCATAATTGCGATGAATAAGTTTACCCTCAACACACACCTCAGCGCCCTTCTTAAGGTACTTTTCCGCTACTTCTACCAAGCTACCCCAAATTACCACGTTGTGCCATTGGGTGTCTTCTATCTTTTCGCCTTTCGCATTTTTATACGAATCGGACGTAGCGATGGAGAAAGTCGCCATCTTTTTGTCGCTGCCAAAGCTTTTAACTTCCGGATCTTTACCTAAGCGACCGATCAATTGAACACTGTTTCTTAAACTTTTCATACTTGTATTATTTAATTGTTTAACATGATTTTTTAAAACTTTCACCGGCTTTGTGCCGATTGATGATACAAAGGTGAGGGCGGCAAAAGCGGTAGTCGTTTATTATTCAATTACTTTCGGTTATATTCGTTTATAAACGTTTAAAAACGGATAGGAAACTCCCAAAAACGACCTAATCATGGCAAAAAAGGAAGAAAAGACCTGTTTGGAATGCGGAACTAAAATTATTGGCCGGGCCGACAAAAAATTCTGTTCTGACCAGTGTCGGGTGGCTTATAATAATAAACTCAACCGCGATGAGACCGCCTATGTGAATAATGTGATGAACTTATTAAGGAAAAACCGAAGAATATTATTAGAATTAAATCCAACAGGAAAGACACGCGTGAGCCGCGATATGCTAGTAAAAAAGGGATTCGACTTTAACTATATTACCAGCCGATATACAACAAAAGAAAATGCCGTTTATAATTACTGTTTTGAACATGGATACTTGCCCATTGAAAACAATTGGTATCTATTAGTAATAAAAAAAGATTCTATTTGATATGAAATTAAAATCAGGAGAAAAAGCAGTGATCTTACGCGCCAGCACTTCACCAAAGGGTTTGCAATATGCAGTAACCAACATGGGGCGCGCGATCAGCTTTTCGCAAAATATGCTTGAAGGTCACTTCTTAAAACCTGGCAGACTAAGTAACTATCCATGCGTTTCAATCTTTTCTAACAAAAAGAAAAAAACAGTTTTAATACATCGGTTAGTGGCAAAGCATTTTGTAAAACAAGTTAGTCCGGCACACAAGTTTGTTATCCATGTTAATTATAATAAAGAAGATAATAACCATAAGAATTTAAAATGGGCAACCCGCCATCAAACTTCAAAACACTGGCAAAACAACCCTACCCCGCATAAGCTCGGAAATCAAAAGCTGTCGATCGAAAAAGTAAAAACAATAAAAAAATCAATCTTATCGAATAAGTTCAGTTTAAAAAAACTTGCCAAAAAATTTGGCGTATCCGATATGCAAATCCATCGTATTAAAACCGGAGAAAACTGGGGACATATAAAAATATAACTATGTGGACACTAAAAGGAAAAAAAGCGTTGGTAACAGGTGGAACAAAGGGTATCGGTTTAGCCATTACCAAAGAGTTTTTAGATCTAGATTGCGAAGTATTAGTGGTTGCCCGCAACACTAAAAGCATTTTGGGCAAACTCAGAAACTCGGCCAACCTCTTTACCCATGAGGGCGACATAAATGATGCAAATTTTCGCGCTGACCTGGTGAAAAAGATTTTTGAAAACTGGGGTCGGTTGGATGTGCTGGTAAATAATGTTGGCACCAACATCCGCAAAAAATTTGTGGAGTATAGTCAGGAAGAAATAAGAAGTGTATTCGAAACAAATTTATTCAGCATGTTGCAGTTAACTCATGCCTGTTATCCGCTGTTACAAAAATCAGGTTCGGCCAGCATAATTAATATGGCTTCGGTGGCTGGCTATACCGATGTGCAAAGTGGCACTCCTTACGGGATGACCAAAGCCTCGATCATACAACTAACAAAACATTTGGCCGCAGAATGGAGTGCCGACCATATCCGGGTTAATTGCATCTCTCCTTGGTATATAGAAACGCCATTAACTGAGCCTGTACTTTCGCAACCCGATAGATTAGAAAAAATTTTAGCCCGCACGCCTATGGGCCGCATTGGTAAGCCCGAAGAAGTAGCAAGTTTGGCTGCTTACTTAGCTATGGATAAAAGCAGCTACATAACCGGCCAGAATATTTCTGTTGATGGTGGCTTTAGCGTGAAGGGTTTGTGAGATGACAATCGAAATCGCAAAAAAAGAAGACGCTTCCCGCTTAATAATTTTATTAGCTCAGCTTGGTTATTCTGTCCAAACTGAGGATGTAATAAACAAAATCAACTTGCATGCTATTGAGAATTATAAATTAATGGTAGCAAAAGTAAATGGTGAGGTGATGGGGTTTATCGCATTGCATGTGTATCAAACCTTCCATCTCTCGGGGTTGGTGGGTCGCATTACTTCATTTTGTGTGGATGAATCTCAACGCGGTATTGGTATTGGAAACTCTTTACTAGCTGCCGCAGAAGATTACTTCAAAGAAAACAAGTGTTACAAAATTGAAGTTACCAGTAACTTACGAAGGACATCAACCCATTCTTATTACTTAAACCGAGGTTATCAGGAAACAAGCAAACACTTTGTGAAATTCTTTTAGTCCTTCAAAATACTAAATGTCGGATCGCTTTAATTTTAAGTAAGCAAAATAATTAAACAGCACAGCCCAACCTATGGCTATAGCAACAGCAGTAAGGGCTACATAATCCTGAATCTCTTGAAAAGCATAGCGCGCAAAAGGCAATGGAACAAGATTGGTTATTGATTCCAACGGAAAAAATTGCTTCAGCCATCCAATCTGATCTTCAACACCAGATCGAAAAATGTTAAGTTTTATGATCGCCTCTATCATATTAGCGAGCATAAGCATGACAATAGTGAGGCCAGAGCGTTTAATTAAAACACCCAGCATGAGCGCAAAAGAAAGGAAAGAGAAGACTTCAATAAAGTAAGCGACAAAAAATTCGCTTCCTACAAAAAAATAACTCCATTCAATTTTTGGGGTGTAAATGAAACCGGTAAACAAGGCAATCACCAAAATCATAGTGACACTCATCAAGCTTAATAAAACGTTGGTCAATATTTTTGATTGCAGAAACTCCCAGCGGCTCATGCCGTCAATAACATTTTGCCTCAGCGTTCGGTATTGATATTCGTTGGTGATGGATATCACTACCATTACCGCCAACACAATTTTAAACAGGCCGCTGATCCAGATTAGGTTTTGCCAAATATCAGGGAAGTGGTAAAGTGGAACTCTATTTATATTTATAGAAGCACCAAACTCGGCACCTTTACTTGCCAGCCATTTTAAAATCTCCATGCCACTGGCCGTGGTAAATCCAAGAGTAAGAAAATACAAACCACAAATCACCCAAAAGGTGCGATAGCTGGTCATTTTCTTAAGATCTATTTTTAGTAAGTGAAGCATGTTTGTCAATTACGAATTGGGAATGAAGATTTACAAATTAAACTTTATGGTCGGCCAAAATTTCGAGGAACTGTTTCTCCAAACTTTTCTTACGCGTATGAAGGTGGGAAGCAACAATCCCTTTGTCGAATAAAAATCGATTCAAATCTTTAGAATGAAAGCCTTCCTTCATCATCACTTCAAATAATCCGTTTTCCTTTTTAATACTTGCACTACCGGCAAATTCTTGTAAAAGAATACTTAAATCATCATGATAGGCTTGCACTTCAACAATCTCTTCACCTTTACCTACATCATCCACAGGTCCAATGTGCATTAAATTGCCGCGCTTCAACACCGCAAAGTGTGTACACACTTTTTGCACTTCATCTAAGAGATGACTTGCCAGGATTATCGTTTTCCCATCGGCAGCTATCTTTTTAATGATCTCACGAATCTCTGCAATACCCATCGGGTCAAGACCATTTGTGGGTTCATCCAATATTAATATGATTGGGTCGCTAACTAATGCCGAAGCAATAGCCAGACGTTGTTTCATTCCTAATGAATAGGTTTGATACTTATCATCTTTGCGCGTGGTTAATTCAACGGTGTCAAGAACCTTGGCAATGTTTGCGGGGTCAGCTCCTTTGATCAACGCATTCAACTCCAGATTTTTTTGTCCACTCAGGTAGGGATAAAAAATAGGATGTTCTAACACTGCGCCAATTTTCTTGCGCGTGTGGTGGGTGGCCAATTCGCCAAACCAGGAAAAACTTCCAGCTGATGGATTAACAACACCCATCAACATACCTAATGTAGTTGTTTTACCACTGCCATTTGGGCCAAGCATTCCAAAAACCTGGCCTCGCTTTACTTCAAGGTCAAGCTGATTGACAGCACAAAGCTTTCCGAAATTTTTAGTGAGCTTGTTTGTAGATAATACCGTTTCCAAATCGACTTTGATTAATTGTCCTGATCTTTTTTTTCTTTGCCCTCCAGTTTCTTTTCAGCTTTTTCTCCCTGACCTGTAAAATCTTTTATCTTTTTACCAATATCAGTGCTACTGTCAATAGCCTTAAATAAAGCTGGTGCTTTGTCGAGTGCTATCTTCCCTTTAATATCCAAAACAAAAAGACTGCTGGAGTCATTTGCCAAAATAACAGTGCCCTTTATATCGCCATTTTGTTCGCGGAGATAAATGTCAAAATTGCGTCCATCATATCGTCCGGTCATCATCTCCTCATAGTTTTCTGATTTGTAGCCGGCCAAAAGCTTAGCATAATCTTGCTTACTGAAGTTCAAGCCTGCTTTATCAATCATCATGAATTTCATTTTCTCAATATCTTTTATGAGTTCATCAAATGATGGGTCATCCGTTTGATTAAGCATGCGTAAGGTATTCTTATAAAAATAAAGTGAAAGTCCTTCATACTTATCGTCAAGCGCCTGGGTTGTTTTAGTTTGAGCAAACACCAGGTTTGCTAAGCCAAAACAAAAAAGTGTAAGGATGATTTTCATGAAATTTATTTATTGCTTGCTAGTTTAGAAGAGTTATTGAGTAACTCAGGATCAAGATAGCCTTTCAATTCTATGGCCACTACTTCCTGCGCTTCCTCCACTAATACGAAGTAATGATTCTTTTTGTTTTTGCCTTCGCGCAAATAAACGGTAACATCTTCATCATTCTCTCGAATAAAGGCAAGTTCTTCAAACGAATCTTGTATGAGTAGATTTTTAAATCCTTTTATGGAAAGATTTTGAGCGGCAAACTCTGCTCTTGGAATGATCAGGATCCGAACATGATCAAGTTCCTTAATGGCATTTTTGAATTCATGCTCATCGGTCATACGCAAAACCAAACGCCCCACCCAGCCACTGATGGAGAAGCTATGAACATCGGGGCTATCAATAAACTTTTCTTTAAGCGTGCTATAACTTTTGCTTTGCCCAAAAGCACCAAAAGTCAGGAGCACAAGAACGATCAGGATATTAAGTTTTTTCATCTTTTGTTTTTTAGTTAAGATGCAAGTAAAATGAAGAAGGATGCACGGGTTTCGTGCATCCTCTCAATTATTCATCCTTGTGCTTCTTATCCTTAATGTTCTCAAGATTCTGCAAGCCATCAATATTCACCGCCTTGCCAATTTTGGACATCTCTTTCAAATCGATTTCGCCAAACAAAGTCATTACCATAAACTCATCATTACCACCCATAATCATTACCAACTCGCTGATTTTTCCGCCAGATTCTTTGGTGAAGAATTTCATGTCTTTATCCTTATCGCGAACAGCCATTAATTCTTCAAAATCTTTTGTTGGAATCATCGAGATTGCCTCCTTGTATAAGGTACGCGAATCGCGTGTATCGCTTTTAGAAAGAATCCGTAAGCCTTTAATTTTACTAATCGCACCTATCATCGCTTTTTCATCCTCTGAATCACCTGTAAGGTTTGCCATCATGCTGAACATTTTTCCGCTGATGGTAACCTGACTGAAGGCTTCATTATCCTGATACTTTGAAAAGAATTTTGCAATCGCATCATTCTGCGCCTGGGCAGTCAAGCTAATCGCAATCATCACTACTCCAACCATTAACTTTTTCATAATTCTTATATTTAAATGTTTTTAAGTTCTCTTTTAAATTTTAACTGACTCTTTGCTGTCATCAATTGACTTGCCTTGTATTTTCTCTTCGGCCTCATTAAAAACTTTTATTCGACTGGCTTCCTTTTGTGCTTTGTTGAAACTTTTTGAGATCAGCATCAACGCTTTTTTTGTTTCTTCCAAAGCAAGCTTGGGATCGCTGTAGGTATCAACCACATCCGCGGGATATGCTTTGCGCACCTCCTGCCTTACAAAATATGTAGCGGCAACTACCACCACCAACCCCGCAGCAATACGCCCATAGTTGTAAACCAACTTTATCACCTTGCCTTCCGGGCGATGCTGCTTTATCTTCCTTTTCACCTCAGCATCAAAATCCGGATGATTCACTTGTTGCTTCTGTTGCAAATCAAAGTATCGGAACACTTCGGCCACCTCTTGCATCTGCTCCGGTACTTCACCGCGAAAGTGTGCCCGTAGTTGTTGCTCTTCTTCGAGTGAGGTCTCGCAATTCCAGTACTTCTCCAGCAACTGTTCTATCTGCTTAGAGTCCATACGCATTGATCTTTAAAAATTTTTCCTTCACTGCATTCCGTGCGCGGAATAAACTCACCTTTACCTGATTCATGTCTAGTTCTAAAATTTCACAAATCTCGTTGTAACTATACCCTTCAATATCGCGAAGGTGTATCACCTGGCGTTGCTTCTCTGGCAGCGCGGCTATCATCTCTGTTATTCGTTGCATGTTCTCATGAATTTCAGTCCTCTCATGAGGGGTTAACGTTTCATTTTTAATCTCCATTCCCGATTCAATCGGATCAGTGGCTCTGCGCTGACGTGACCGAAGGCGATCGAGGGCAAGATTTTTGGTGATGCGCATACACCAGGCTTCCATATTTTGTATTTCCGCCATCTGCTCTCGTCCGTTCCATACTTTAATCAACACATCCTGCACCACATCTTTAGCTTCTTCGCTGCTTCCTAAAAGCCGGAAGGCAAATCGGAAAAGCTTGTTTTTAGAGGGCAAGACCCTGATTTCAAAGGTTTCGAGATTCATTATTCAAAAGCAAGACGGTGGTAGTATCAAGTTGTTACAAAATAGTTTAAAAATTCTTTCTTTGCGAAAAGGCCTTATGCCTTTGTATTTGTTTCTTACATTATAAAATGACGGAACCCGAACAAAAAATAATTGTTTTTGCAGCCTATGACACAGTTATGTCTGCCAATTTGGTAAAGACAAAATTGGATGCGTATGGCATTCCTTGTTTCCTTACGGATGAACATTTTGTTGGCTTGTACCCTATTCGCAATGATTTATTCCCTGGAGTGCGTTTACACATCTTTGAAAAAGATAAGGAACAAGTAAAAGAAATATTGGTAGAGGAGACTAAAATAGAAAGGACCTGCCCGGCCTGCGGATCCACCAACATTATTTATGAGCCTAGTAAGCAAGGAAATTTAACTTCCATCCTAACTTCAATTATGTTGGGTCTTTTTCTTCCTGTAAAGAAAGTTTATCGCTGCGAAAACTGCGAGCGAGAATTTGAATCGCTCGAATCGAATTAAATCTTTAGCACCGTAAACTCAACTCTGCGATTGTTTGCCCGCCCTGCTTCGGTATCGTTGCTATCAATCGGTTTTGCTTCGCCATAGCCGTGCGCTTCCAATCGTGAAGAATCAATTCCCTGGCCTATAATATAATCGACCACTGATTGCGAGCGGCCTTGTGATAAATTCTCGTTGTACGTATCCGAACCTTTGCTATCGGTATGGCCAGAAATTTCAATCGAAACGGAAGGATTGCTTTTTAAGAAATCAACTACCTTATTCAACTCTACAAATGATTCAGATTTTAACGTTGTCTTATCAAAATCAAAATAAATATTTTTCAAGCGCACCGTTAGGCCTACTTCAATTGGTGTTAATAAAAGATTTTTAATAACCGGTGTTACTTCAGCGCTTGCTACCTCCACACTATCCGTTGAACTTAAATATCCTTCGGCAGAAGTGGTGAACAGATACCAGCCAAGGCTCGAAATATTTTGTTCATACTTTCCTTCTGGTGCACTCAACGCATATTGCGTAGCCCGATCTCGCTTTAAGGAGATCGCTACTTTTGCCTTGTTTATTTTTTGCTCAGTCTTTTTGTCAATCACATCTCCCGCCAGCACCAATTGCTTCGTTAAAGGCGTTAAATAAACATCTACATGAATGGTGGTATCGCGATAGATGACAGGCACAGTAAAATTTTGATCAGATGGAAGATAGCCAGATGCCGTTGCATTAAGCGAATACCCTTGCACTTCCGAAATATAACTTTCAAATGTTCCGCTTGGTGTAGTTTTTAGTGAGAGTGTTTTCTGATCTTTCATTTTTATCTCCACCATCGACTGAAGTGGAGCCTGCGTTTTTTTATCATACGTTGTACCGGTAAGCCGGATTCTGAAATTGCGCGGCTTTAGAATAAACAGATCAAAGTTTCCTCCATCTACTCGAGCACCAGCGCGAGCCGTAAAAATATTTCCGTTTGTATCAATGGAGAAGTAAGCATCTCCGGAAGGCGTGTTAATTGCTTTACCAAGATTTACAGGCTCCGACCAGTTTGTCCACGAATCATCAAGGCGCGCAGTCTTATATATATCCGTGCCCCCCACTTTATCTTTTGAATAGCGATCACTTGAAAAATAAAGTGTCTTTTGATCCGGTGCCAGAAACGGGCTATAATCATCAGCAGGGCTACTTACCTTCAACTTCTCTGGTTTTGTCCACTTGCCACCCTCCAGCTTTGAAAGATATAGATCGCTGAACTTATCACCTTGTTTTTCTGAAAAATAAAGTATCAGATGATTTGCGTCTGATGATATCGTAGCCCCATTAAATATTCCTTTATCCATAGTTGCGAAACCGGGAATATCCAGCTCTGTAACACTACCACCCGAGCTTACTAATGAAAAGCCTTTTGAGTTTTTTGCTCTACCCCCACGTATTAATAAAGATCCATCGGCCAATACATTAAACACCTGATTGTAGCGATTGTCATTTAACGGTGCAGTCATTCGTTTTCCTTCCGACCACACTCCTTTACTGTCAAGCGTTGAAACCCAAATATCCTGGCTATTCTCTTTGCCGTATGTGTTTTGAGGATGGTTGCTGACAAAGTAGTACAATTTGGTTCCATCAATGGAAATTACAGGAGCCACTTGATGATAGAGTGTGTTGATGTTATCGTTCATTTTCACCAACTCATAACGCGAACTGATTTCCTGAGCCAAAACGGAGTAGCCAACAAGACAAATAGTCAATACGAGAATGTTCTTCATGAATGAAAATATTTTGATTTTAAAAATAACACATTAAGCCAAGATATACTAAGCTTGAAATCGATGAATGCAGTGCTTATGGCAAATTCTAACCTGGAAAACTAAAGAACCCACGACCACTTTGCGCGATAGCTATGAGTATAATTACCAGCGCAATTGTATTAAAAATGAAAAGTCGCTTGTGTTTGGCAACGGCATCTGCCATTTTTTTTGCTGTAATGCGAGCCATGGTAATTAAAACAATAGCGATTACCATCATGGTAATGTGCTCTACCAACCAATAACGAGCGACAGTATCTTTCATAGAAGCTGCACTAAAAATAACAGCGGGGCTTACAAAATAAACTATCAAGCCAATAAGCAATTGCGTATGAGTAAACATAAATAGCCACAAACTGAATTTATCATCCAATGCTGAATAGGGTGATTTTTGCTGCCAGCCCATAAGTGAGCGCACAATTACAATCATCAAAAACACAAGAATAAAATATCTAACTACAGAGTGTGTGAGTACAAGTAAATCAAGCATATAGCATGGTTTGAATAGAGTCGAAAATTAGGATAAGATTCTGACATTTTTAATACATTACGAAATAAAATAAGACTTAAATCAAATTTAGATTACGCTTAGTTTTCCTATCTTGATCGCTCATTTATCATTCCATGAAGGCGCGCCTAACCCTATTCATTCTCTTTGTTCTTACTTGCATTGGCTCGGCCAATGCCCAGCCCGACACTGTAACCGTTGGCTCTTATGTTATTAGTGTTCACGACATAAACTTTCGTGATAAAGAATATACAATGCGCTTCTGGTTATGGTTTTTATATAATAATCCTGATTTTGATTTCAGTACACAATTAGATATTCCAAACGCAAAGTCGATTGATACTCCCGAAATCATTTTAGATAGCCTGGATGGAAAAGTATGGGCAATTATGAAAATGAAAGCCACCATGAAAGAAAGTTGGAAAGTGGCTGAC
>Ga0209480_10000339_pt1 | contig 40159 bp, 25 predicted proteins | sample JI61114C2DNA_FD_187501 | JGI IMG/M metagenome (GOLD analysis project Ga0209480, IMG submission 187501) | Wastewater effluent complex algal communities from Wisconsin, to seasonally profile nutrient transformation and Carbon sequestration -... | ecosystem: Engineered > WWTP > Effluent > Algae... | reverse complement strand
TGTACTCTCATGAAATACGTTGACAGAAAAGATGTTAGTAACTTTGAATAAAAGTACTAAAAAATGACAATAGAAGAGAGGAGACGTAGAAGATTTAGTGAAGAATTTAGAAAAGAAATCGTTTTCAAAATTGAATCAGGTGCCATTTCTGTCAAAGAAGTAAGTGTACTATATTTTGTCAAAGCTGAAAATGTAAGAAACTGGATACGGAAGTATGGTAAAGAGCCTCTTCCTGTGCAGATTCTTATTCAAAAACCTGCAGAAATCAATCGGGTTTTGGAACTAGAAAAGGAGGCCAAAAAGCTTAAAACCATCATTGGTGAACAGCAGATCAGGATCCTTCATCTTGAAGAGTTAGCAAAGCTTGCAAAGGAAAGGCTTGGAGAAAGGTTCGAAAAAAAAACGAATTGAAAATCATGCAAAATGTGCTAAGCAGATTGTCTGATGCACAGATCCGAGCTGAACAGGTTTACGCCTATTTTGGCAAGAGCCGGCAGGGTTATTTTCAAGCGGTGGCCAGAATGGGTAAGCTGAAGGCTACAATGGAAGTAGTAGAAAGTCAAGTCGATCAATACCGCTCCACAAAGGATGCAAATGCAGGATCCCGTACCTTGTATTATAATCTCAATATTAAAGAGCAATATAATATCGGGGTCAATAAGTTTGAGAAGCTGATGAGCGACTATGGCCTGATACTCCGGCCGGTTTATACAAGAATAGTGACTACCAAAGCCAGCTCAAGAAGTAAAAAATATACTAACCTTGTTGCCGGATTAAAAGTCAATAATATTAATCAGGTTATAGTGGGTGATTTAACTTATGTATATAAAGACGGTCAGAGATATTTTGTATTCAGCCTGTTTGATCTGTATAGTGCAATGATGGTTGGGATATATGGAGGTGAGAGAATGCGGGCTATTGAGGGCATAAGACCTTTAGAGCAGTTGATTAATTTAAGGGGCATTGAGGCAATCAAATATTGCATTCATCATACGGATGGAGGGTCACAATATTTTTCAAACCGTTATATGGACTTGTTGGACTTTGTTAAAATGAGAATAAGTGTATCTGGCAATTGTCTGGACAATGCTTATGCTGAGCAAAGAAACAGCATGATAAAGCATCATTTTCTACCACTCAAAAGAGGACGGAACGAAATAGAATTTAACAAAGGGTTAGCTGAGATACAGTATGAATATAATACAAATAGAAAACAAAACAGGCTGGGATGGAAATCGCCGCTTGAGTTTGAGAATGAGATTAGTGAGCAAAAAATACGAACAGAGATGCAAATATTTAACTATCAAACACATTTAGACAATGGGTTTATAAAGGCATAAAAAGTCCAAAAATGTATATCTTTGGTTTAGCACAAAAAGAAGACCTCCTAAAAAAGATTAGGAGGCCCAATTTATAAGACATTTTTTGTCCTACAAGGTTATTCCTGGTGAGTTGCTCCCCAGCATTGCTCACTTCCGCTTGACCTTGATTATTAAAATTAAATTACTGCCAACTAAATAACAATAAAAGTTATTAACAATCTTTAGGCTTTAGGTAGTAGCTTGTCAACCTATATTATGAGAGGACACTGATTACTGACTACTGACTACTGACTTCTGACCTCTGACTTCTAATTTCTTACTTTTTTTTTACACGATCATTTTAATCTCGAACGATGATATTCTGTCTATTTATTATCCACTTCTTTACCTAATACCAAGAAAATTTTCATCCTCATTTTTACTCCATTCATGCCTTAGAATAAGCCAACTTATCTAATATATCCCAAACAATGTACTATGTCTTACACAGTAGTATTATGTTTGCAGTACTATGTAAATAACAGTAAGTGTATGAAGTGGATGTAACTAATCAACAGCATTACACGCCTAATAAATGATCAAATACATTTAAAACGAATAATATGAAATATCTACTACTACTTTTCATTGCAATGAGCAGCTTTCGTGCGTTCGGGCAATACAGCTTAAATGGCCAAGTGACAGACTCAACTACCTCTGCTCCATTGGACTACATTGAAATAATATTGAAAAGTCCAGACAATGAGTGGAGCAACTTATCGGATGAGCAGGGTAAATATATTTTTGAAAACTTAGCTCCGGGAATGTATCAATTAATAGTCAATTACAATTTTGAACAAGTTTATAATCAGAGTATCGAAATTGAATCAGATCTTGAAAAAAATCTCAAAATAAAGATCAAAGAAATACAATTGAACGAAGTCGTCGTGCGACAGAAAGTTTTTCAAAAGAAATCTGATCGTTTCGTTTATGATGTTTCTATTTCATCAAAGGCCAAAGGAAATAATGCATTTGGCTTATTGCAAGAGACCCCGTTGGTATCAAGTACTGATGGAAAATCTTTAAAAATTCTGGGTAAGTCAAGTGCCATCATCTATATTAATGGTCGAAAAACCAACATGGATGCCGAGGCAATTACGGAATACCTTAAAAATATTCCATCTGAACAGATCCAGCGCATCGAAGTCATCACCACTCCAGGAAGTGAATTTCAGGTGGAAGCCAATGACGGCATCATCAATATCGTCATGAAAAAACAATTGAGTGACGGTTATAATGGTACCTTAAAATTATCAGACAATCAAGGATATTACAACAATCCGGGGGCAGGAGCCAATTTCAACTTTCGAAAAAACAAGTTGGCGATCAATACAGGCATTAATGCAGGTTCTTTTAAAGACCAGGAAAAATATGCACTTTCCAATGGCAATGATGAATTCCGAAATGAAACATTCGGGAGTTCAACTGATCCAAATTTGAATTTTGGAGTTAATATTAGTGCCGATTATTCATTGACGAAAAGGCAATCTCTTGGTATGACATATAATTTCAGGTTCAATAAAAGTTACAATTCCCTTCTCGAAGTCGACAACTATTCCAGTGGAATCCTGGATAACAGAACCACCAATAAGGAAAATGCTCTAACTAGAAATCATTCTGCAAACTTAAATTATGAGATCAAAACCGATTCTCTTGGAAGTAAATTGTCCGCTAATATTTCATTTTTAAAGTATGAACGTAAGATGAACAGTACGAATGAATCCGCGCCTGCAGGCGGGGGAATACCAAGTATTTTTCACCAATCTGTTCCTCAATATATCGACAACGTGGGTGCGCTTCTGGACTATGTCCACAAAACCAAAGGCAAGACCACGTGGATGTTTGGGGGTAGTTATAACAATACGAAGACGGATAATGATACGAATCAAGATATGATCTCAGAAAATGGCTACGTCAACAATGAAGCACGGTCCAATCACTTTGTCTACGAAGAAAACATCATTGGACTTTATGCCACTTTGGAATTGACCATGAATGAAAAATTCTCAACAAAAGTAGGTACACGATTTGAGAATACAAACAGTGAAGGTAGAGTGTTGGATAAGGCGATCGGATTCAAAAGAAATTACAACAATATATTACCTTATTTAAATGTAAATTATTCTATAAATGAGGACAATAGTCTAACCTATTCATTTTCAAGTAGGGTGCGCAGGCCGACATTCTGGGAATTAAATCCGATAAGACGATATTTTACACCCAATAACTATCTCCAAAATAATCCATTTGTTCTTGCATCAAAAAATTATAATCAGGAGTTGAATTACATGTTCAAAAATGCATATTATGCCATCGTACAATATCAAATAGTCAAAGATGCATCAGGTCAGATTCCGATGCAAGGAATTCAGATCAATAATGCAACAATGGAGGAGACAAGGTTTTTGCGTTATATAAGGACCAATTATGGCAACAAAGAAGAACTTAGTTTGTCTTTAGGCATGAATAAATCCTGGTTTGATGGCATCTGGAGTGCCAATTATATGGCGGCTTTAGAATATGATAGTTTCAAAGGCACTGTCACTAGCGATCCTACATATTTACCGGAAGAAGGAATCACTGAGACATTGTTTCCTTATAGTGTTGACAATGCCAATACCAATCTCTTTCTGCAAATAAATAATAATATCAGACTTACTTCGAAGAAAGACTTATTTCTGGGAATTAATTATTGGTATTTATCTCCGAAACAAATAGAATTGGGCAAGTTGGCAACTTTGCAAAGTCTGGATGTAAATGTCAAAAAGATATGGAAATCCTGGACGTTCATGGTGGAAATTGAGGACATATTAAGGACTAATGTTGAAAAAATAACCGGCGAACAAAGCGATGGATATTATAATAATGTAGAGAATGATGATTTTAACAGGCAGATGAATGTAAGAGTCACCTATAATTTTGGCAATCAGAAATTAAAAAAAGCCAGAGAGATGGATGCTATAAATAGCACGATGAAGGGGAGGCTTTAATTACCCGAGGATTCTATCAACTGCAATAAATATGAATTATTTAATTTAACTAATAAATGCCGGTAGAGAGTGATCTTTTCCGGCATTTTTGAGTGAATATGGTTTTTTGGAATGAGGAATTAAAAGCAAATTATAATCACCCCTTTTTAATAACTAAAGGTTCGGAGTTGTTTATTGCTTTGGTTATCAAAAATATAAATATATAATTTGTGAATATAAATAATTATATCACTGTATATCAACTAGTTAGCATAGTTATTAAAATTTTTATATCTATTTAAATGTTTTTTATTTACTAGGCTCAATGATCGAAGTTTCATCTTCTATAACCAATCGCAACTTCCTGAAAATCATGGTAGTTAATTTATGCTTTTTACGCTTCATTACAACTAAATTAATGCCCTATTTACTAATTTGTTGCCATGTGAAAAATGATATTGATCTGTCAAATTTCCTACCATTTTTAAAACTCTTATTTCTTTAGCCACGACCGCGTAGCAGCATCGCAGATAATTGCACGAATTTACACGAATAAATTCGTGTTAGATGCAAAGCATCATTCGTGGAATTAGTGGCTAATAATATTTATTTTGTGCGCATGCCCAAAAGAGACTCTTATATTTAAGCTGAATAACTAATATTTAAACCTTAGCTTCTCGAAGAGGAATTTGTGTAATAATGCATTTTATATCATAATTGATCATAAAATATCTGCGTCACCTGCTTTTAATTTTTCTTAAGTTATCTTTTTGATTTTGGAAGAAAAGCAATACATGTGACATGAATTTTAAAATGGATATTGTAAGGACAGGTCGCGACCTGTCCCTACAATATCCATTTTAAAATTTTCTTACATCTTTCCTATCTTTACAAAAAAATGTATGCGCTACCTTCTATTCTGTTTCACACTCTTAACCTGCAATAATTTGATCGGCCAGAATTCTGACATGATACCATATGATTATGTCAACCCCTTTATCGGAACACAGCGTATGGGTCACGTATTTCCGGGGGCCACGGTACCTTTTGGTATGGTACAATTAAGTCCCGATACCGATACGTTGCAGTATGCTGTCGATGGCAAATACAATCCTGATGTTTATAAATATTGCGCAGGATATCAATACGATGATAAGACGATAGTTGGTTTTAGTCATACTCACTTCAGTGGCACCGGGCATTCAGATCTGGGTGATTTCCTCATCATGCCGACGCAAGGTGAGTTGCAATTAAATCCCGGCACTGCACAAAACCCTCAAGACGGTTACAGGTCAAGATTTTCCCATGCTAATGAGGTGGCTTCTCCCGGGTATTATAAAGTGAAACTGGACGATGATGACATAGTGGCTGAGATGACCGCTTCACCGCGAGTAGGTGTGCATAAATACACCTTCAATCAGGCAGGAAAGTCTCACATCATTCTGGATCTGATGCATGGCATATACAATTATGAGGGCAAAAATGTGTGGACCTTCGTTCAAGTCATTGATGAATATACGGTGGTAGGATATCGACAAACTAATGGTTGGGCACGATCCAGGACGGTGAATTTTGCAATGAGATTTTCTAAACCATTTGCTAATTATGGTTGTAGAAAATACGATAAAAGTGATGTTTACAGAGGTTTTTGGGGGAAATTTGACCAACAAAATAACTTCCCGGAACAAGCAGGCAAACAACTCCGTATGTATTTCGACTTTGACATGGCAGCAGGTGAGTCCATAGAAGTACAAATGGCACTATCGTCAGTAAGCCCTGCAGGCGCATTGGCAAACTTAGGAGCAGAAACCAGTGGTAAAAGTTTTGAAGAAGTTCGTTCTAATGCCAGAAAATTATGGGAAAAAGAATTTGCCAAAGTAGAAATGAAAGGTGCCAAAGATGATATGGTCAATTTTTATACAGCGCTTTACCACTCTTTACTCACTCCTATTATATACCAGGATGTAGATGGAAAATATAAAGGTATCGATCAGAATATCCATGATGCCAAAAATTTTAAGAACTATACCATATTTTCCCTTTGGGATACCTACCGCGCACTCCACCCTCTTTTCAATATCATACAGCCGCAGCGCAACAATGACATGATCCAGTCTATGATGGCTCATTATTCACAAAGTGCCATGCACATGTTGCCGGTATGGAGTCACTATGCCAATGAAAATTGGTGTATGATCGGCTATCACAGTGTATCCGTCATCGCTGATGCTATCATGAAAGAGACCTACAAAGGAGATCCAAATGTAGCACTTATGGCATGTGTGACCACAGCAAGAAATAGAAAGTTTGATGGTCTTGGCTATTATATCGACATGAATTACATACCGGAGGACAAGTCCGGGGCCTCTGTTTCCAAAGTGCTTGAATTTGCATATGATGACTGGTGTATTCACGAGATGGCAAAAAAATTAGGCAGATATGATATCTTAAAAGAATTCTCTGCAAGAATAAATAATTACAAAAATGTCTTTGATCCCTCTGTTGGGTTTATGAGGCCTAAACTAGCTGATGGAACTTTTAAAAAAGAATTCGACCCATTGGACACGGATGGTCAGGGATTCATAGAGGGCAACTCATGGAATTACAGTTTGTATGTTCCTCAGGATGTTCCAGGCTTAATGGGTCTTTTAGGTGGAAAGCAAAAATTTGAAAAGTATCTGGACGATTTGTTTAACAAAGAATTACCGGATAAGTATTTCGCTCAAACAGAAGACATAACACGAGATGGCATCATAGGAAATTATGTACATGGCAATGAGCCTTCTCATCACGTTGCTTATCTATACAATTGGACAGACAGTCCCTGGAAAACACAGGAGAAAGTCCGCATGATCATCAAGAATCAATATAAAAATGGTCCTGATGGTCTAAGTGGAAATGATGACTGTGGTCAGATGAGCGCCTGGTATTTATTTTCTGCGATGGGATTCTATCCTGTTTGCCCCGGTTCAGACGAGTATCAATTAGGAAGTCCATTGGTAGAAAGTGTAGATATCAAACTTGAAAATGGTAAAACATTCTCCATTAGGGTTAAAAATCAAAGTCCAAAAAATGTCTATGTCAAAAGCATTACATGGCAGGGATACCCATGGAAGGAAAAATACATCAGACACAGTATGATATTGCAAGGTGGGGAATTGGTGTTTGAGATGGCAGCGAAGCATAATTAGAAGTCAGTGGTCAGTGGTCAGTGGTCAGTGGTCAGTAGTCAGTTGTCAGTTGTCAGAGGTCAGAAGTCAGAAATCAGAAATTTGAAGTCAGTTAACCTGTATTGCTTTGCTACCAAAATCAAAATTATAACTTGATAAGGTAAAATGTGATATGTAAAATGTCGATTAGCACAATATCCCCTTTTGTAATAGGGGGTTTATACATAATTATTTTTTCAATAAAAGGCTTAATTAGAATATTAATATAATTGTTTGTTATTGAGTTGCTGATAAGCAAAATTAAATTTGCAGTCACCCGAACGCTCACAGTCCCGAGAGGAACGATTCGGGATAGGTTAACCTACGCTCAGCACTTCATAGCGAATTATGTACAAAATTTAAAGTAAAAACTTAGATCGTGAGGCTCGGCGTAGGTTAACCTACGTCGGGGTGTCGCCAAAGTTTACTTTGAAATAAACAAAAAAGATGTGTATAAACCTTAGCTTCTGGAAGAGGAGGTCAAGGGGCAGTCTTTGATGTTCATACTTTTTATTATTTACATATAATTTATTAACAATGTTTTGCAATTAGTTAAATAGGAGAAATCAGAAGTCAGAATCCGAAGATAATTATTGGAGATTATATTTTAATAAGATTGATCAAATCCTTTGCTGAATGGAGGAATTGAGTTTTAGGGTTAAAAAACATACGAAATGAAAGTCACGAGTTGCAAACAGTGGCGAGTGGGAATAATTTAAATTCTAAATCATGCTTGCCTGCCCTTAAAGGCTGGGATTAAGCGGATTAAAGGATTTCACCATGGGTAGTTAAAGAATCCGTGTAATTAGTGTAATCGGATTGATCAGTGATTCAGATTGAATTAGTTAATTTGAATAGTTTAAGTGCGTTGAAATGCCGGCATCCTGAGATTTATTATACTAATAAATCTCTAATACTCCAAATGCGATATGGCTCTCAAAATTCCTTATGTCCTCTTTTTTGTGTCTGATTAATTCTGAAATATACTTAGATGATTGGTTTCCGGTACGGATAATTATACATTTGGGTGGAAAACCATAAAGATTAGATAGTCTGATGAAGTCAAGGTCGTTTGTAAGAATTGTGTATTGATTTTCAAAAGCAAAATTCCATATTTCTAAGTCAGATGCGGGTACTTTCAATTCACAGGAATCTACATGAGTACATATTTCAAAAAAATCCTTTAAAGCCTCTTTTAATCTCCATGAAATATTCGCATCAATTAAAATTTTCATACTACTTTCAACAATCTAAGCGATTGTTCCCGATTGGCAGCAAAAGCTAATGCTGCAAGAACATGTTCTCTTTTTATGTAGGGAAAGTCACTTTCAATTTCTTCAATCGTCATACCGGAAGATAACCAAGACAGAATATCATCCACCGTGATCCTTGTTCCAATGATCACCGGTTTACCAAATCTAATGGATGCATCTATGTGTATATAATTGTTCAACTTTTCCATTAGACAAATATAATCATTTTATGTTTAAACACAGTAGTGGGTGATAAGTTTCCAATAACCAGTGCCCAACTTTAGATTCTCGATTACTTTGGGACAAAGGTGCCCTAAGATATTCCAAGTTCATCGGAATCACGCTTGAATTTCATTGTGGACAGGCCAGCGTGATTCATCCAAAAAGCAATTGCTCAGTAAAAATTCATGAAATTTGGAACAATATGTTGTAGCAGAAAACAATTGGGATTAATACTTTTACAGAAGGCTACCACTCATGGACTGGCACCAACTGTAAAGTATGAATAGAATATCTATGTATTTTACTTACTAACGAATCAGCAATACTTTTAAATGAACAATAGCACAATCAATTTTTATCACATTTTGGTAAAGTTTGATTTAAATATTTTATTGTTCTTTTTATCCAAAAATATGGCGAAGTATATGCCGGAAGGTAAGGCGGAGCAATCCAAATAAGCTTGACTAATAGGTTGTTGCAATTTTTGATTTCCAAAATTATCATATACAATTATATCATATCCAACTAAGGATTCATCCAATGTTAATTGATTAGAAATAAGGTTAGGTGAAATGAGAATTCTATTAGTAATTGGTTCAACTGTTGCATTTGTTGAAGTTTCTTCCAATGCTATCAAACGTCTATCACCACTAATTGAAGAGGTAAAATATAATTTATTTCCGGATTTAAATAACTTCTCGTAAGTAGTAAAACTTGAACCATTATATTTTACCTGGCTTGAATTTCCATCTTTATCTTCCCGATAAACTGAAAAATCATCTGCTACATAATATAATGTTTCCTCCAAGAAATTAAACTCTTTAATATTTTCGCTATGTGCTTGAACAGTGCCACTCTTTGTGCCATCCGTTTTATAAAGAGTATTCTCACTGATGAAATAACATTCATTATTTACAACTTCAAAATTATATGATAGAAATTTCAAAACAGTGCCCGGCAGGAGTTCTCCGGTTCCTTGTGGTGTGCCATCCGAGCCATACAACCTAACGCTAACAATGCCTCCATCAGGAACATGTTCAAAAAAGATAAAACGGTCACCTACATTTCCAATTTTAAATAAATTGTAAAAATCACTAAATGAATTATAATGCAAATCTACCAATTTACCGGTGCCATTCTCCGTGCCATCAGTAAAATATATTGAACCCGGTTCATCTGTCGTAAAATAGAGTGAAAAATATAATTTATCTTTAAATTCAAACCAATGAATAGTTTGATCTGATATACCATTAAATGGCTTTAATTTTTTTATGAGTTTTATAGACGCAGCAGTTCCAGTACATTCAAATAAGCCGTAGTTTCCATCATCATTATCTGCAAGTAAATAAATTTTATCTTTAAAAACCTTTACACCTTTTGCTTCATAAAACCCTAATTTGGAAACTAGTTCTATTTCTTTATTAACCAAGCTAATACGATATAAACTTGACTTTACTGTGTAATAGAAATAGCCATTATAATAGTCAATATCGTTAATAGAAGTATTACTGGGCAAATCAATGATTGTAAATAATTCAAGATCTAAAGTCTGTTTACTTAGTCTATAAATTTTCGAACCTGTGTTAATTCTTTGCTTATAGTATATATACCCATCTCCAACATCGTAATTCCCTTTTAGATCGGAATTATAGTTTACACCCGGATTCTCTGTCGTTTCTTTCGTGTTTTCTATTGTTCCATCGGAAGTACAGTAAGTGTCTTCTATTTCAAACTTTTTGCGAAAACTGAACAAAATACCACCATCGAAGCTGTGGCGAAATTCAGTATCTAAATCTGTATTGTCTGATTCCAAATCATTCATTACAGTTAATTTCTGACCATTTGTGATAAATGTAGAAAATAGCGATACGACAACAAAAAGTAATAATTTTTTCATAATATTAATTTTAAAGTTTATAATTTGATTATATGATTGAGCGCTTATGATTGAATCATAAGTTCGGAAGAAAAATAGCACTGGCGTTATTAGATGGTGAAATAAAACCCTCTTAAAAATTACTCAAACTAAGCTGATAACTTAAAGCTTAACTAAATATTTGATTGAAAAAATATAAATTGTTTCATAATTAATTGTTTACAGATGAATAAAAATATAAGGAATAAGTGACTAGCCTAAATAGAATTTAAAGATAAAAAAAATATTTTGTAATTTATAATTATTAACAAAAATAATATTTTTATTTAAAATTGAATTAGCGAGTTGATTTTGTTTTGGGAAATAGGGATAATTGTGCTGATATCGTATGATAAAAAATTATCTGCTGTTGTAGGATGTGAGTAATAACTCATGCTAGGGTTAGTTAATAACTGCCAAGGCGAAAGACCAGCAGTAAAAACCGGCTATTGTGGGAAAGTTAAGATTTATTAAGATTTTCTGAATCACGGATTAAGCGGATTAAAGGATTTCACTGAAATCGGCAGGAATGATCCTTGTTATCTGTGTAATCATTTGAATCCCTGCCTTAGTGGGCAGACAAGCGTGATTCAGACTGAAGTATTTTTTGACGACGCATGTAAAAACGTCTATCCAATACACCACTTCAAATGATATGAAATATAGAACGGTAGAATTGAGGATTTGTATTTAGTAATCATGCTGAGTGGATTTGGTTTGGGACCTTAAGAGTAAGAAAATAATTCTTTTTTGAAAGTTGTCATTTAAGTTGAGGAGTTAATATTATTTTGAATTCTCGCTTTTTTTCTGAATCACGGATTAAGCGGATTAAAGGATTTCACTGAAGTCGGCAGGAATAATCCGTGTTATCTGTGTAATTATTTGAATCCGTGATTCAGAATGAAGTATTTTTTGGCGATGCGTGAAAAACGTCTTTCCAATCCACCACTGCAATGACATGAAATATATGCCGAAAGAACTGGGAACTCTTATTTAGTAATCATGCGGGGTGGATTTGGTTTGTGAGCTTGGGGGTAAGAAAATAATTTGTTATTGAAAGTTACGAATTAGAAACTTGTAGCAGCGTTGAATCTTTTTCTTTAAAGACGTACAAATTGTTGTTTGAATCCTTCACTAATAAATAGGGTGTTATCCAAACTAATTTCGCAGTGGCAGGAAAGTTTCCTGTTTTAATCCTATAAATCCAATCAAATTTCAGCTTATTTAGGCAAAAGGCTCCAATTATACCCTTTTTCCAATCAGTGGTATATATATGATCTACACCTAATGCATAATTTGACCTTTGCGATTCTATTTCTATTTCAGAATAATATTCACGATTTACATTTCTATTTAGTACCTCACCGGTTTTTAAACTATATCTGACGTAACCAATTAAAAACTGATGTATAAGGCTATTTCTATAATCAACCTTAACTCCTTTATTAAATGAATCAATAGACCAAACGATTTGGCCTGATTTACCATTAATCAAACTTAATTCATTTTTCCCTTCAAAACCTATTAATACATTTCCTTCATTTCCATAATAAATATCGGGAATTGTTTGTTTTTCTTCATATTCAAAAGACCAATTTAATGATCCATCAATTGGACTCAAATTTGACACTCTGTTTTTTGATACTCCAAAGATTTGGTCGTTTACCAATTTTAGATTATCTCCTTTAATTCCGGTCCATAATATCTTTTTCTCTGTAAGATCAAATATTCCGCTTGTACCTAAAAATGATATATAATCATATTCTACACTAACAACTGCATGGCCATTTTGACTAATATTGTATGTACCTATTCTTAGGTCAAAGCTATCAACTAATTCCAATTCTGAATTGTAGCAATGAATACCTTTATTGAATATTGCAACTATTGTGTTATTGTAAAATGATATTGTTTGGTAGTTTTGACAAACATCACTTTTTTTTATTCTATCTAACGCGACAAGGCTAAATTGGGTCAGATATCCATCTACACAGCACCATACATTGTTTTGAATTACTGTATAGGAACTCGTTATTTTTTCTATTTTAATTACTAAGTCAAGCATGATCTCTACTTTATAAAATTCATAAATGAAGGATGATTTACTAAGACACCTTGAACAGCTAAATCGTGTAACATTACATCGTCAATAATTCCTTGATTTGTAAAATATGTGGGATTCAAATCGAATAACTCAGTAGCTTTCATTGAGTTTGTATAGATACTTTGAAATTTTGCCTTCATAGTCTCCTTTAATCCATCACTGAAATAGTATTCAAACTTATTCCCACTATTCAAGTAAGCATAATCCCGCTGGCGCGAGTTTTTAACTCGTGCCCTTTCGAAGTCAAATATACAAAATCAGTCCATTCTTAAATATCCTACCATACTGATTGGGAATTCTGTTATAACCACATCAAGTAGTCCCTTTCCTGAATAATAGATAGAAGCACTGTTGTAAACATGGTGATGGAGCTTTATGACGATACTTGTAAAAACGTCCTTCCAATCCACCACTGCAAATGATATGAAATAAATTCCGGGAGAATTGAGAGCCTTGTATTTAGTAGTTATGTGTGAGGTGGATTTGGTTTGGGAGCATTAGTTTAAGAAAACAATTCGTTTTGAAAGTCATGAGTTACAAACTCGCACAAGCAAGGTGATTTCTTTTAATCCACCGGTGCAGTGTTTTTTAATTCTTCGTACAAGGCCTTATACATATTAAAATAAATTCGATTTTCATTTGAATCATCACTCATTTTTTTATAAACATCTATTGCCCAATTACTAAAATGATCCCAATCAGAGGTATTACATAAACGTTTTATTATCATCATTCTCGGAATAGGCTGATGAAAAATAAACTTAGAAATTTCTGCCATTTCTAAACTTTCCAACTTTTGATTTACATCCTTCAAGGTTTTATATTTTTCAAAAAATGGTAATATATCCTCGTAAACCATAGTTCTTAATTCTGGTAATACTTTTTCTATATCTTCTGGCTTTGCTATATCTACCTTACTCATTTCTTCATTTCTTCGGCTATTGTAGTATATGGTAATATCTTGTAACCCTATTTTATATTGTACGAAGTAAGGTTTTAAAATGTTTTCGACTTGCTTAAAAGACTTCCAGGCGGTAATATAAGGGCCTATATTATAAACACCAGGGTATTTAAGATATGAAAATACTATTTCGCATTTTGAGTAATCATCTTCTTTAACTAAAGAAACTGCACCTGCTCCTGATGCATTCATTCTAAATCCTTCAATTTTCAGGAAATCTTTTAATGCTGTAATTAATTCTCTCTTATCCATTATCAAAGTTTAATAATATCAGAAATTGCGTCCCCATTTTCGGAATCAAATATTTTCATCCATTTATTATTTGTAGTTATAACTGAGTTCTGAGGTAGTGGAAGACCACTTACTGGGCTTTGGTTTATAGCATTAATACTTCTTACTTCTAAAGAACTTGCGGCTTTACCTCCATTCTGATTAGTGGTCAACCTTGTACCTTCACTCAGTTTATTTTCAATGACAACTATGTCTTGAAATTCATCTGTAATTCCGTCAGTCTTCTTTCCCCATTTTCCCCCCGCTGGCGCGAGTTTGCAACTCGTGCCTTTTCGAAGCCAAATATACAAAATCAATCCATTCTTATACCGAATGGAAATTCGTAATAGTCCAAATAAAAATGGCCAAACTACTTTCATGCAGAATAGTGTTTCCTAATTTTGCTCTGCTCTGGCAGATCAAAACGAAACCTAGCTCGGAATTGTAAAGCTCGGCATTATCCGGCAAGGTGTTAGTCAATTAGTTAATTCCGTTTCGTATAACTTCTGAGCAATTACCGTAGGCGTAAAAACTTCAATCGGAAGATTGTCGTGTTGCCAAAATTGATATCCGGATATATTTGTCTTGTTAGTTCTGGCTTTTACGAATTTTTCAAGCATCCACTCTTTTCTACTTTCTTGCGTATTGTGAATTATTGCATTGATAATCGCCTTTGAAGTGAATTTCTTAAAGTCCCGAATCAAATCGCTGTGTTTGATATTCCCTTTTACTCCAAAAATCAAATGAACATGACTCGTCATAATACACCAGGCAAATAAGACCATTCCCTTTTTTTCAAAGCAATACCTCAGACTTTCAACTATTATATCTTTATATTTATTCCGCGTAAATACATCGATCCAATCGACTACAGCAAACGAAATAAAATAAATGCCTGATGGGTTGAGAAATTTGTATTTGGTACCCATTTGAGTAGATTTGGGTTGATATTTGTAAAATTAAGAATTATTCCGAGTTAAAAGGCTATAAATGTGCCAAACAGTGCCCGGATTATTTACTTATAGAAGAGTATATCCATAAGGTCACCAGTTAGAAACTGGCGCCCGAGAGGTCATCAGAGATATGATAAAAAAATGCTTATGTCGAATAAGATTCTTTTTCAAAAATGTATATTTCTCCTTTGGCAGTTCTTATGTACAATTTATCTTTAGTAACTTTAGGAGGTTCGGGTAATCCACCTGTTTTTTCCAGTTGTTGCTGCCAAATAACTCCACCTGTGTTCACATCCATTACACCAACTCTACTTGGTGTTACATATTGCCATCCATAGTCTGCTACAAAATAAATTTTATCTTCAAAGTAAGTACTATGCATAAACCTAAATTGTTCTTCCTTAGGAACATTGAAATAATCCTTTATTATTTCTATTTCATAGCTATCCAAATCTATCTTTAACAACCTTTGATTATTTAACCAAACCAAATAATTATTAGCAATATAAGGTGGAAAATTATCATCATAGAAAACGCCTTTTGGTAATGCTATCGTTTTGTTTAATTGTAAGAGTTGTTTTACATCTCCATTATTTATATCTAAAAATAATAGTGTAGCGTTAGTTAATTGTATGATTAATTTATTATCATATATGCCTAAAAACTTACGGACTTCATAATTCTTTTCTTCGTTAGTTATACTGGAGTATAAACCTAGTACTTTTAATAAGTAGCTCCAAGTAAATAAATTATCACTCAGATCATGCATTATTATTTCAAAATCTTTTACATAGAAAAGCATGTCATTTGCAACCTGAAAAGTAAAAATTTTAAAATCTAAAAGTCTTTTATTTTCATATGACTTTAAATCATAAATATTTGTCCCCCCCTCATATGAGACAAGTATTGTGTTGAGTCCAAGAATCCTTTTGACATGCAAATTATTCAAAAGTTGCATATCAGTGATTCCAATGTAACAGTTTCCAATGGAATCATTAATGTAGAAATAAGGTTCTTCGTATTTTATTTCTTGTAAACTATTTGGTGACTTTAATATTTCAAAATCTTCTAGGCATTCTGATTTATGTAATTCAAGGGAATTGTTCCATAAAAAAGAGTTTTCTAAAACTACATAACTCCTTACGTTATTAGATATTTTATTAATTAATTTCAAGCTAAACATAATCTTTTTTTAAATGCGCACTATAGAATTTACAATCTCTTCGATTTTAGAAGAAGTCAAATCTGACACAAATTCAATATTCAAACTCTGTCTTAATTCCGATGTCATAGAATTAAATATTTCTTCTTTTTTCGAAACATTAGAAATCAATTCACTAAAAGCATTTTTTACTTGAGTTTCAGATGCTTTAATACCATGGAAGACATATTTCAAGTTGTCCAAACTATTCGTGTTTTTAAGGTAGCTTAAAAATTGTTGATAGGAATTTCCTGTACCTCCAAAAAATGAATTCCAAGTACTTCCTCCACTTGACCAACTCTTCATTTCATATTTGATATTTCCAACCAAAACATCCGCCCTATTTAGCAAATCATCATTAAATCGAAATTCAAACCTTGTTAGTCCTTGAAATTCTGAATGGTTATTTTTTATATAGTGCATCAAAAATGAACCTCCATCAGCCTTCGGGCCGGAAGCTGCCATTTCATTAATCAGACTATTTGTTCCTGTGAAACCTTCTTTATCACCAAAATTTGCAATCATGTACTCAAAATCATCTAAGTGTTGATCTATGCTTTTCATGTATGGTTTGACTAGATTTTGTGTATAAGGTGGGCAGCTATTACATTTTGCTCCTGCTTCACCTAACTTATCAATAATGCTTTTTACTTTATCATTTTGGGATTGCATAAATGATGGATGATTATCAAGAATTTTAGAAACTGAAGTAAGAATATCAATATCTTTTCTTAAATGAGTAAAATCTATTAAGCCTTCCCACCCCTTTACCAACTTCCCATCACCCATCAACTTATTAGTAAAACTAACTGAAGCCGTCATCAAATCATCTACTAGTGCCGTTGCATTAGTCGGATCAATATTACATAATAATATCTCTATCTCGAAATTTTTATTCGGAAATTTATTTGTTAAACTTGTTAGTTGAGATTGGGAAATACCCAACTCTTCGAGTTGATCCAGATATTTGTACTTGAAATAACGCTCTGTAAAAGGCCTTCCTTCTTCCATCATCTGCCTAAGCTGAGGATATGTTCCTTCCAATTGATCGAGAAAATCATCAAAATCATTGATACTATTAGTACCTTTGATGGCTGCTATTAAGTCATTGTATTGACGTAAGACATCGGGGGAAAAGAATTTTTTTGAGTTGCTCCTGATTAAGTCGATTAATTCATTGCTAATAGAAAAGTTTCTGACAATTGGATTGTTCAAATCCATCAACTCTTCCCCATTTATCGTGTTTGATGGTTCGTCATATTCGGCTCTAAAAATATCGTTATCAATTGTTTCTTCCTCTAATTTGCCGTCTACCTTTTTTCTGATATTCTTAAACCAATTAGATGGTGTGACCTCAGCTATATGGCGGTTTGTCCTCCGAACTACACGAACCGCCACACTTCCCGTCTTATTAAGAACTAAGCTAATGCAATTGATCTTGTCTTCGAATTTTATGATGGACTTGAAAGTATTCAAGATCTTACCTGCCACTGATACACCAGCACCCTGACCACCCGGTATCAATGCAATAACTATTGGCACGGCTAATTCCGCCACGTTGTATGAAAATTTACAAGGCTTAGTGGGGTCAAATTGATCTGACAATCCATCTACTATTGCCCACCCAAATCCCTGGTGGATTTTTTCCATGGTTACAGAATCCACTTTGGAGTAATTGGAGAGTGCATTCCAAACCTTTGCCATCTCATCACGGCCCTGTTCTGACAAAACTGCAGGCACTATCTTTAGCACATCGGGTATAGCAGCTAAGATCTCTAACAATCCTCCCCACATACCACACATAAATGCAAATTGCGCTTCATCAGTTTGAAGATCGACAAGTGTTTTGAATTTAGGACTTAACAAATCCAATTTGTTAAATAAATATTGGCGAGGTAAAACATATGGCTTCATTAAATAAGAAGCAATATCCTGATAGTATACATTGTAGATCTCAGGTTTGTCACAATTCCAATACTTATCAGGTATTTTTAATCCTCGAATTCCTTTAGCTAGCATATCTAAGAACAGATATGTTTGAGTTGCAACTTCATTTATACTGCCATAATTGGCTTCCATAATAAAATTGCCTACAATCAAAGCTTCTGATATACCTAAATACCCAAGTAGAGGTTCAAATCCAGGATAATTATCTGCATCTAAACTTTTGATAGAATAAACACTATTCTCTTTATGGATCCATATTTTCCTATATCCATTCGGAATTATTACACTATCTGCTGCTGCAAAATCATCTTCATTATCTGTTAAAATTAATACCGCCTTAATATCCCTGCGATACCCTACATCATCATATTCCTTTTTTTCTCTTCCCTCAAATAAATTGCTTAATAAACTATCTATAGATTCACTCGTGAAATTGTGTACAATTATTGAAGAATTTGAATTACCTCCACTACTATCTATAGGCTCATCACATTTGTAATTATTTTTATCATCGAAGACAATCATAATGGCATTCACAAAAGCTGAAAAGCATTTGAATTCAGGTAATCCATTAAAATCATTCCGCATTGATGCAGCAAGAATTGACACACATTTATGTTTTGTGGTGTCAATTATTTCATTGGCAAATAAATTATAGTAACCCTGTTGTAAAATTTTGTCAGACTTGTTTTCTGAGTCTTTGTAAAGTCTATCATAGCAGAAATAAGTATTTAAAAAAATTCCTTTTCCACTTGTTGATCTAGAATTTAAGAATTCTTCTGCAAAAGTGTAATAGTCTGTCAGGTGTTTATAAAATGTCGTAAGAACCACTATATTACTATCAGTTTCAAGATTTTCTTTTAGATACTTAACTACTGCTGATTCGTTTTTATTACCTAAATTGTAAGCATCTAAAGAACTAGTCCATAACATTTTTTCGTCTACTTTAATATAAACGCAGTATATATCTGGATTAAGACTTTGTTTCGACCAGTTATTTATTTCGAGATTTAACAATTTAAAAGCCTGTATGCTATCAAATTCATTGGTAACCTCAGGAATTGTATTAGGCTTCTTTTTATAAAATAAAATATACTTCTTTACCTCTTCATTAAAATTAAAATCAAAAATATAATCTCCTGAAGTATTGCTGCCACTCATCCTCAAGCGCTCATTGCTCAATACCGTTTGTTTGAATTCTTCTTTCTTTTTATCGAAGATTTCTTTTATGACAGTTTCGAAATTGAGTTTTAGAGAATCGTTTTCACCTCTTGCTTCTGTGTTTGTTGCTGGGCTACTCAGTTCTGGAACAGCAGTACTATCTCCAATGGGTTTATTACTCCATGCACTGCAAGGGCTTAATAAAAAGATCAGCCCAATTACAAAACTCATTATATGGTATAAATTGATTTTTTTCATTGTCCTTATTTTAAATTCCAATAGACAGTATTGATGGCCTTCTCGACGTATTGTTTGATTTTGTCCGTGATGACAACTTCACTATCAGCTATTAAATCCAGATCCCAATTTCTTTCTTCGAACTCAGCTTTTATCTTCGGAACGATGTCTTCTCCAACCCTGATGAATATACCGACAAGTAATAATACTTTTCCGCTTCTGATTACCTCACCTAATCCTACAACGTCACCTCCTAATTCTTCCTTTAGCTTATCTACAATTATTAAATTGCTATAATCTTCTTTTATTTTTGAAAAATTTATAAGTTTTTGACCTACTTCAGGATTCTGCTCACGATATTCTTCTAAAGTAATTGACTCCTCAGCCTCTATCATTGTGAATCCGCTAAAAAAGTCATCATTGCCTGGCGGACTTTCTTCCTCTTCTCCTATACCACTACCATCAGAATCCAAAAGTATTGCCACAGATTGTATACTCTGAAATTGCTGATTATAATTATTTGTTATTTGAGTTCTGTTCGCGTCATAGTCCTCACTCAAATCCTCTATTGTTGCTATTATTATATTCACATACATCAACTCCCATTCCTGCAATTGTTTATTCAATGCCTCTAGGAGCGCCTCCAGTTCTTTTCTCTCCGCATCACTGCTGGCATTTGCTATGGCTGCATTTACAATGGCAATGGAGTCGATGAGCCAAGGCGGCATATCATTTGCTAAAATGTCTTTCATTGCCTGAATAGAATCAAGGTTATCGGGCAAATCTCCAATAATTTCAGATAAATCTTCCAAAGTATTATTCAAACTATCCAAAAACTCCAGGAAATCATCGCTTAAGATGTTCTGTCCAACTCCAATAACTTGTATCTCACCGGCAATCATGCGGTACTCGTCATTGATTTTTATGTTTTCAAAAGCTGTATTGACACGGGCATATTTAAAATAAGGCACGACAATATGTCCTATCCCACTAAATGTGCCATTGCTTCCTATTGCCCTTCTCACAATGACTTCCAAGTCCGCAGCTACAAAAGTGTCGTTTTCATTTAATACCTGTAAGAGCTGCGGTAGACCTACCACAGAATCGTTCTGAATCCCACATGCAAACTCCGGCACCCGAGCATGAGGTCTCATATATTTAAGTCTTATGGTATCACTATATAAAGTATCCTCCTGGCAACGACAACCCGTCCTGACGATGTAGGTGCGATTGCTGTAAACTTCCCTTATCGTATCTGTCAGCTTGTCCCCCTGATTTATAACCAACTCCTGATACTGCCTTTCACCTATATCCTCATCGTAGTATTCTGTTACATATCGATCACAATTCTTATATGCGCTCCAATTAAGGGCTATACCCGGTCGCTCTATGACACCTCTATATTGTTGTGGTGAGGTGCATTGTTCTTCCACATTATCTCTTAGATTAAAAAAGACAAACTGTGACTTTCCATTATTTTTAAAAATTGCAGGATAGTTGATCGGAACTATTCTGACTACTGCATAATAGTCATCTTCTTGCAAGAGCGGCGGATCTAAAGGGCTTAATGAATAAAAGGTATTCATCGTCCTTATAGATATATATGGGGCAGTTTGGTTCATGATGGCTCCTCCGGGCAACATGTTCATTGCAGGCAATCCTCGAAATATTTCTAAATAATATTCTACCGGAAAAAATCCAAAATGCATAGGTTGCCATGTAAATAAACCTTGCTGAAATACAGGAGGCTGGCTTTCAAAAAGGATCGTATTTTGGAAATCGGGTGGCATTAATAATGGAGGATCATACTCGACGAACTGAACAATGTTGCATGCTTTGTTCGACACTGGTAGTCCATTTGGATTGTTTAAGTCATATGCTTCTATGCAAATATTGTAACTTCCTTCCGGCAGTCTCAATCCACTTTGAATAAATTTGGCCGGGTCGATTCCGATTATATCAAGGTTCCCAATTTGAAGGTATTGATCCAAAGATTGTTGGTCGATTATGACAGGTATTCCAGGGAATAAATTAACAGGAGGAAGTGCCACACTTGGTTTAGTTTTTATAATAATTCCTTTGCCCTCTATGCTTAGTTTTAATCTAACAGCATATGTAGGTTTATTAAGATCGGCAAGAAGAAATGAGGCTTGGATCTTGGGAGTCGTACTTTGTTGTAATTCTGCGATACTGACACCCAATGGTTGTGAAACAGTGATATTGGCTTGAACCGGGAAAACTTGAGCATTGATCTTGAATATTGTACAGTTTAATAGAAAGATTAAAGCAATAACTAATTTTCCATTGCAAAAACACTTATTTAATTCCTTCACTGTTACTGTGTAGGGCTGAGTCTGCCTAATTAGACGATTTATTTTAAGAAGATGACTGATCATATTTGTCTAATTTAATTCCATGAATTTTCTGCTTTTGACTTTCACTTCAATTAATCTTTAATCAACTTTTAATCTTTACCGGTACATCTTTAATTTTCGAAAATGAACCATCTGCATACACTACCCTTACTTTGTAAGCATCAGTATGCCTTCTCGTGGTAGATAGTTTATCTGTGAATTTTTCCAAACTCAGAGGAAGTACTTTGTATAAAGTAAAAGCACCTTTTTCATTCGTTCTGTATATTTCTAATTCAGTATCGGGTGCTTTTAAATTAGTCCATGTAAATAAAACTTCATTCAAAGTAGTGTCCTGAACGGCTTCAATTGTTTTTAAATTTGGCAACAAACCTTTCATGATCACCTCAATAGATGCAGTGTCTGACCAACGTTTGTTACCATGTTTATCGACTGCCAGAATACAGTATTCATATATTTTTTCATATTCTGTTTTTGGATCATAGAGCACAGTATCCGCTAACATAATGCCAAGTGTGTCTATGATTTGAAACGATTTTGATTCAGGCTCCTTTCTATACAGGACATGGTAAGCCAGATCTGCACTTCCTCCGCCGACAGCCAATAATAATATGGCGTATGAGTTTTTGTATTGTTTTATTTGTTTAATAAAAGCAGGAGATGGTGGCAGTGTATCGGGTTTTTCAATGGTTAAAATATCTGAAAATTCTGAAAAATTTCCACGCCAATCAAGGCATACTATTTTATAATAAATCTCCGGAGTTAAATTATTCAGATCAATGGTGTCCTTCCATGAATTTCCTGACACTATGGTGGAAGTGAGTAATGAAAATTGATCAGTTTTATTATTGGCAAAAAATATACGATAACCCCAGAAATCAGATTCCTTATTTAATTTCCATTTAAGTTTTACAATACCGTTAGAATCTATTTTCCCCTCAAACCCTTGAGGTTTCGCAGGTGCGACATTGTCCCATCTCTGGATCACAAAAGGCACAGAATATAATGTATCGCCATAGAAAGGTATGGTCCTGTATTTAAAATAACCTGTAGGATAAGGTATAGCTGCCTGAAATTCCCTTTTTGTGAGATCAATATTGGAAATATAGGTATTAAATTTACCTGTTTCAGACTCCAAACTCATCATCAAATCAATGGATTTAACCTGACTTAATACAGATTCGTCGATCCTCCATTCGAGATTTGCAGTAGAGTCATTGACCATACGATATAAATAAGGTGCAGCATCACTTGTCAATGGCTCCCATCCCAGACATTCATTACTGTTTCCGGGAGTCCCATATGTGCCAAAGTAGTCCATTCCGACCATTCTATATTCGTAAAGGACATGATTTTCCTCCAGGGTATCCATCATTTTATACGTATACCTATATTTTCCATATTTGGATTCATAATAAGGATTGATGGTGATAAAATCAGAGATATAATTCCACTCACTTTCACCTTTTATTCTTCTTTGTGCATTGAATCCAAAGTAAACTCCATTTGTATTTTGTGCATCCAATCTAATTTCAACACTATGATTTCCACAGGTAAGTAATGGAGGATCCGGCACCATATATTTCGTTGGCCATTTGTCACGGCCTATCTGCTTTTCGCCTAATTTTCTTTTCTTTCCGGCTTTGTTTATAAGTGTATATCTAACCGTATATTGCTGTCGAGGTGTGACTCTATCTTCTGTTCCCAGACCCAGCCATTTTGCACCTTCAAATGTGTAGAATGATAGAAAAATTAAAAATGGATAAGCCTCATCAATGGTGGTAGGTTGATCTGGGTCGAGCATTACTTCAACCATTTCATTTAGGTAATATTCCGGATTTTTGACTAAAAGTGCTCTGAGTTGAGAAGTATCACCCATGTGTAATTCTCTCGATTTTATTACTTTGCCATTAGATAATAATTCGTAGAGTAAATGACCCTTTTTAAGCGCCATAACATCCAGAGAATCATAGGTCACTACTCGTGAAATAATAACACCCTCTTCACTAACCTTATTATAGATTCTGAAATTTGATTCCTGACCAATAAGTGACTGGTATGCCAGGATTCCGGTGATAAGTATGAAGAACTTTATAGATTGCATCTTTCGCCGCTTTTAAAATTATAACCTAAATTAAAACCACACATTCTGAAGGTGAATTTTCCTTCTATGTAAACCGGATTTGGGAATTGGCCTTCTAAGAAAGCACCGATATTAATACCTCCCCAATGATGATAATCTTTCTTGCATTTTTTATGCCGTCCAACTTCCATATTTAGTAGTAAATAGAAACGCGCCATATTATACCAGTTATCTATCCCAAATTTTTCTCCATTGCATCTTTTACTATCATCAAATTTTAAAAAGCCGGCATCAAATCCAGCCAGAAAGTCGACTTTAGCGCGGACATTTACCCCAACCCATTTACAATCTTCATAATTTATTTTCACCCCGGCACCAAATAACATGCCGGAACCAGTTTCTATATTCTGCTCATGAGATCTGGCATCTAATTCGATTTTATTAGCCGGGAGTTTTAAAAAAGATGCTATGGCAGGATCTAAAGGAGGGAAACCTGTGATGTCATTTCCCAGCATTGTATACGTATTGACCTCTGCTTTAAAGTTACCTAATTTTGCAGCTAAATAAACTCTATCGCTGTAGGTCCCAATATTAAAATGAAATTCATTCTTTTTAAAGTCTGCCAATATATCTGCCTTTCCCGACCCAACCAGCAAACCATTGTAAAGGCTGATGGTAAATACCAGGGCGGAAGTAAATCTTTCTTCCTCAAAATTGAGCATTATTGTTGCCGTGGCTTTTGCAGTATTTACGCAGTTATTTAATATGTCTGATTCGTTTTTACCTTTTAGATTTTTAACAACATCGTCAACACCTAAATTGGCATATTTAGATATTGCACCAACTACTTTAGTTAAGCCGGGTACCTTGTCCATAGGTACCTGGAACTCCACACTTCCTTCGAAAAATACCAATTGAAGACTTCCGTGATCTGAAAACTGAAACTGAAACATAGCTGATCCGGAAAGAGACTTGGTTCCGCTAAACTGCACCCTGACTCCGGCTCGAATACCCAATCCTACATTTTGTTTTGGTTTGTACTGATTGCCGCGCATGGATACTCCCAATTTACTTGGGTCAGCACCTGTTTCTGTTATAGCCATCCGCCGATAAGCTCCACCTGAAAAACCACAAACTGAAAGCGCAGATAATGTTATGCAAGGGGTAAAATCAGTATTCACATCTACGGCCCAATACCTATAATCATTCACACCACCGAAAATACCAAACGCATCTATTTCGAAAGAAAAACCTTTTTTACCTTCAGAATCACCGCTACCAGCTTCAGGCTTTCCCGGCTTCATTTGAACAGCTAGTTTTAACTTTGCTTCGAAGCCGGTTCCAAATTCAGCATTCCCCTCAAATGGCCTAAAACTACCATAAAATTCAAATCCGGGAAATTTGCCACCAAGTGCCCCATCTTTCAAATCCAAATGATCGAACTTAAACTTATGTTTATCATTAGTTTCTACAAGTTTCCCATAAATACTGCACCCTAAACTTGCTTGAATACCACTGGAATCACCATCCAAATTGCAATCAACACTCAAGTAAATTCCAACTAAATCATCTTTCTTGGTAAAACCTAATTCCTTGATAGTAACAGGTGTGCCCTTGATATGGACAGAAGCTGATAGTGATAACTTCCTAAAATTTATATGTGGAGCAAATGAACTAAGCGCCAACTCTTCAAATATTAACCCGGGTGCTTCGATATCTTTCTTTCCTGAACTATCGACTTTTAATAATCTCAAGCTGCCACTCAAATTAGCACTTGGATAAAACTCTTCATCAATGATATCTATTCTGACGAAAGAGCCCGCTGTAAACGTTACATCAACAGCACTAAAGGCGGGAAACTGTAAATCATCTACTAAGCCAACCGTTAAAGCATACCTGTTTTTCATTTTATTAAACTCTCCGGTATACGCCAATGTCTGTGTTTCTTTGGCAACAGGTAATTCTACGCGACCAAGGATCTTCATACCGACGAGTGAACTTTTAAGAACATTCAATTCAAATTTATCCACAGAAAATGCCCATTTCTGCATTCTACCTTCTTCCAATGTGAGCACATTAATGGCAGCAAATGCTCCGCTTACTCCTGTTCGATCTATGAGCAAATTTCTCGCTTCAAATCCTATACGTGTGTCATCATCCCTTTTCATAAATTCTTTTGGCAACACGACTTTAAGTTGCTTGATATAAAATCCACGCCATGGTTGTGCTATTTGTCCACCCAGAGGTCCATTCTCTGAATTGGGTTCTCCATTTACACCACCTGGCTGAGAATTATTACCTGAATTATTATTTGAACCATTACTATTACCAGAATTATTGCCAGCGACTCCACCATTCTCGTCCCCAAACATTGGTAACCCAATTTCCTGAGTTATGGTAGCAGGAGGTGTGTCCATATCATCAAGATAGCCGGCTGGAAACATAATATCGGGATCATTGGTCGAATCTGAAAAGTCTATTATCGCGTGCCTGATTGAAAAAGCAACTTTGGGGTATTTTGTCAAGGCAAAATCAGGAATAGAAATATCTACGATCCAGTCATTAAAATCACGAATATACATAGCAAATGAAGTTGTCACAGTCCCGGTCTTATTGGGGTTACCATTAGCATCCACTGGGACCATGATATTTCTATTAAATTTAACATTAGCATCAAGAGCTAATTCTTTAAATCCATCACAGTCAAACGTAATAAAACAACCTTCATTTTTATTTATCTGCTTTAAAGTCACATGGGCTTTATCCTTCCCAACCACAAAAGTATAATCCGACAAAAGTCCAAGTTTCATATCACCTATTATTCCACCACTTCCGGAAAACATGAGATTTGGTGCACCAAAATAAATGGAATCTTTAGGCCCAATAATTTTAGCATATGCCTGCATCACGATGCCTCCGGGACGTATGCGAATATCGTCCACAGCCAACACATATCTTACATTGTTTATTTCTTCATCCAGAAGTAAAATTGGAGGATGTAGTAAATCTTCAGCAGACAAATTAGCGACAACTTTTCCAACACTTAATGCTTTGTTGATCACCTCGTTAGCAGTTTTGACAGCCTCATTATTATCTACGAAAAATGATATTACTTCATAATCTTGTGGGGAAATCTTTCTGCTATTATCGTCATTTGTGTTTTGGGAAACCACACGCGAGACATAGCATATAAGAAGCAATCCTATAAGACAAACGTTTCTAAAAAATACAGAGTAATTATATCTCATTATTCAATTGCTTTTTCTTGAATGATTTGATTATGGTTTTACTTTCCATCGTATAATTAATACTTAGATTAAGGAACAAGTCATTGTTTGGCGTCTCATTTTTATTCTTAATGTGATTAAACATTAATTGAAAATTTGTTTTCAATTCTTTTGTCAATGAATAGCTATTAGTGAGATAAAATCTAAGAATTTGGTTTTTCATTTTATTAGCATTTCCGGAAAAAAAAGAGGCTGAAAATGAAGAAGACCATTTTTCTTTGATCCAATCCTTTGACATTTGTGCAGATGGGCCTATTAATGTGGTATTTCCAAGTGCATAATTCAGATTACTATAAGTTAAAGTAAAACCATAGTTCAACCCATTGCTTGAATTTACCATATACATGGCATTGCCCAAGATATTGGTCACATCAGCATTCTGTTGAATAATATCATTTTTTCTTGAGTTGGAATTATTGTATGATAAGGAAATAAGGATCTTGTTTTTGTCATTAATATTATGGTTAAATCCAAGTCCTGCATTGAGATTATTCTGCGTAATAAAAATGGTATCTACATCTAAAAAGGGTGTAGGATTTATATATGTCTTTTGATCGAATTGAAAGTTGTTAAAATTAACATTAAATGAAGTTTTTTTACTCGCCTGATAGGCTATATTAGCAGAGGTCGTCCAACGTCTGTAGGAATTAATTCGAGTTTTTTTGAGATTATTCCTTTGGAGTCCAAAACGAAAATTAGTTTGCAATTTATTTTTCAAAAACGGCATCCTCAGAAAGGAAGAAATAGTCTCCATGTCATTATTAAAGAACAAGGTTCCCAGAGACTCGTATCCGGGATCAATCCTTTCGAAATCTAAGCCGACAAAGGATTTATTGATAGTTACCTCAATAGCGGAGCGAAATGCATTGTAAATACCGGTAGAGTTATTGTCTTTGTTTACGAATGACAATAAATGTTTGTTATCATTCGTGTTTTCCAAACTTGCGTCTCTACTTAAAGCATTAAATGCATATTCAGATTTAAGGCTAATAATGCCAAATTTTTGTTCGAATTTTAAACCAAGAATTGAGTTGCTCTGAGGTTTTATAGAATCAGGATTCGCAATTGGAATACTATTTACATCATCACTGGCATGAAATAACTGCAGTCCCAATAAGCTATTTTTGATCTTATACTCAGCGTTTGCACCCCAAGCCATCCGCTTGAATGCACTCGTGAAATTATTGTGTGTATTAATGTCCTTGATCGTGGCACGCTGAATTCGGCCATAGAAGCTCTTTATATGCAATCCATTGTTATCTGCTTCAATTCCTACACCAGTGAATCCAATATTATTAAAAGTATAGGGGCTGAATTGCATATTTCTATCACCCAAGTGTAGGGTATATCCTTTGTAAGAAGGGCTTATGCCTATGAATCTGTAAGCAGGTAAATTAAACTGTGTGTTTTGATTGGAGTAAAAGAAACCTAGTGGAGCTTGAATGCCAAGAAAATCAAAATTAATATTACCAAATATGTTATAACCAAAAGGGATGCGGTAACTGTTGTCATCATTTGATCCGGAAAAGGTAGAATTGAATCCTATGCTGCTTGATAATTTAAGAGGGTCTTTACTCCATCGATCTTTAAAAGAATTGAATTCTTGTTCCACATCCTGACCAGCAAGGCAGATCGGAATAAAAAGTAGCAATATAATTTTAAAATATTTCATAAGCAGTTTGGGTAAACTAAACCTCAAACCCTTATTAAGAGCAATTGAAAACCAGTATCTAAGGGATATCCTTAGAAAAGTGCATTATATAATCAGAATTAATTTCTAATTAAATTAGTAAAATTTAAATGTAATTAAGTGAAATTGTAATCATGCAAAGTTTTTAATTGTAATTAATATAGGTTAGAAATCAAATATAATATTTAATTCTATTAATTGCAATTTTCGGGTTCATATTTTATGTGAAAATCTGAAACTTATTAACCTATGTTAAGAATTTGTGCAAAAAAAATGAATTTGCAAACAATTCTATGGTAGATAGATTTCCCCTCTATAACTAAAATTTATTGGAATTTTACACTACTAAGCAGCATCAACTAAACATTCTATTTCTCCTCATTCTTGAAGGTTATGGAGTATTTTGGAGCTGTCTTTTCGATGCTGCTTCCACTGATGCAAAAAAAGGTAGCCACCTACGGGGCATGTGTCACTCCGGCTTACTTTGTTACAAACATGTGACACCTAAAGGCGCCAACATCAACATAATGAAACTTACCCTCCTCTATGCATATTAAAATATTATTGCGTTCAGCATTGGGCCGCAGGGCATGATTGATTGTAACACTATATAATCATAAGAAAAATTGCCCCGTAAGTGGCTACCTAAATCTTTAACTATATTCTGAACAAAAACTTCTGCGAGCCTTATTTTTATAACATGAAGCCCTTTTTTGAAAAATAATTCTGACCAGATTAATAAAAACTCCTCACTCTTCGCCTCATTGTCAATTTTCCATTTTCCATTTTCACCCTGCCGCCGCTTTGACTTTGGCAGGCAAGCTCCTCACTTCCTCACTTCACAAAAAAAATCCCGGCCATGCACACACAACCGGGACTCATATTTTATCAAAACAATTTACTTCATCGTCGTCGTCATTTTCGCATTGCCCATAGCAGGCAGGATTTGAACCATCTTCGTTGCGCTTTTCGTCGCAGGATTTATCCACAATGTAATTTTATCATTTTCATTGTCAGCTGATACGACCTCTACCATGGTGTGCTCGATATTATTAAGCATTTCCTTACCAATTACCTTAACAGTAACTTGCTTAGATTTCATGGTAGACATATCCGGCATTTCAACATTTATTGTATATCCTTCTTTCAGTGGCAGACCTGCTATGATCATGTCCATCCCGGCACCATCTGTAATCATAGCTCCTTTGAAGTCCATAGACATTGGCTTGCCCTGTACTTCCATTTCCACTTTGTTAGCGCTATAGGTCACAGGGATTTTCATGCCCATTTGCTCTACATTTCTTGAGATGGGTGTAAAGTTGGAGTTAAACAGGATCTCATCTTTCATTTCACCCATTTGACCGCTTGCTACATCAGATATCATCCAGTTATCGCCCTTTTGAGTAATGGTGCGTTTCATTGCCATCGGAATAGTCTGTCCCTGAACCTCTATAACAAGATCATAGTCAGTCGAAGTAGCGGCAAATTTATTGTCGATTGCCGGTAGACTTGTACTAACCGCTGTTTCTTCTTTCGGTGTATAGGTGACACTCTTAACATCTACTCTTAATTCAGCCAAACGTTTAGTCACATCTGCAGGCATATCTTTTTGATATACTCCACCAAGTACCGTAGAAAGGAATTTCTCTACTTCAGCATACATAGCCATGCGATTGACAGGTTTGGCAAATCCATGACCTTCATCATCAGCTAATAAGTAATCAACTTTTTTACCTTTATCACGTAATGCAATTACGATCTGATCAGCCTCTGCCTTTTTAACCCTTGGGTCATTGGCACCCTGGATGATGAGCAAAGGCTTAACGATTTTGTCAGCACTGAATAATGGACTTGCCGCTTTAATCATTGCCATTCCGGCTTCGGTATTTGGATCACCTACCATACCATATAAGAATGCTCTTCCGGCTTCCCAATATGCTGGTACGGATCCAAGTAGGGTTAAGATATTACTAGGGCCTACGATATCCACACCGCAAGCATAGACATCAGGAGTAAAGGCAAGTCCCGCCAACGTAGCATACCCACCATAACTTCCACCCATGATAGCGACTTTATTTTTATCTGCAACTCCTGTACTGATGAGATGTTTAACACCCCAAGTAATGTCATCTTGCATAAGTTTACCCCATTGAAGATCTCCTGCATTTAGAAATGCTTTGCCATAACCACCACTTGCTCTGAAATTTGGCTGCAAAACAGCATAACCTCTATTGGCAAGGAATTGAACTTGTGGATTATATCCCCAATAATCCCTGGGTCCTTTAGGTCCACCATGCACCAAAATCACTACAGGAAGATTTTTAGTTTTTCCGCCCGGAGGTAAAGTTAGATAAGCGGGAATCATAAGTCCGTCACTACTTTTGTAACTGATAGGCTTCATTTCCGTCAGATATTTCTCAACCTTTTTCAACTCCGGTCTGGGAGTATATTGATGTATAGTTTCTTTAGTTTTAGCATCAAAAAAGTAAGCTTCAGAAGCATATTTATCTCCACCAACTCCTACAAGGAATTTTGAATAATCTTTGGTAGAACTTTGGAAGCTAATCTCTCTCCCCGGAAATTTGGATTGAAGAAATTTATAATTACTTTCCCAATTTTTGTCTCTCCAAATATATTCAGTTTTATCTGCCACATAATTCGTGCAGATGATCTTTCTTGTATTCCTGTCTATTTGAATACCACCAAAGTCAACCTTACCTTTTGGATCACTTTCGATCTTGGTTAATTTAGAAGTCAATGGATCCATCAAGAATAATGTCGATAGATTGAGGTCACCCTTATTTGACACCAGATAAGCCTTTGTATTGTCCTCATTCCAAGAGCTCACATATGCAGATTCTGTCACTGAGAAATCATAGATAGGTGCCAGACTGCCATCCTTATCTATTCTATACATGATCGTACTGCCTTTTTCATCGGTCTTGTACAATAACCTTAGATTTTCATCCCAGTCAAAGTCATAACCTGTGACACGCTCTTTATTTTCATATTTCAACGTAAGTTTACCTGTAGAGATTTTAAGTTCATACAAATCATGCCAAGCCTTGTCGCGGTCATTCAGCCCCACCATCAATTTGTCAGGATCTTTATCACTCACCATATATATCTGAGCTGCCACATCTTTCAATGGTGTAAGATTACGGGATTCAGGAACATTACCATCTACCCCTTGGTCCTTTGGATTCACTGCAAAAACATTGATATTCTCATCGCCATCCTTGTCTTTTACATACAAGATGTATTTGCTATCATCTGTCCAAAAATACCCATTGAATGGTCTTTGGCTATCAGTCAATGGACGCGCTTTGTCAAAGGACTCATTGAAAGCCTTTACCCAAACATTCATGATGCCTTTATATTCTTTCATAAAGGAGATCCATTTACCATCCGGACTTAATTGCCCGGCGGCGATCTGTGGATTACCAAAGAAAAGATCCCTGTCCAGGATCGGAGTTTGTGCTGTCATATTCGATAAATAATTTAAAGTCAATAAGCACACTAATAATAATTTTTTCATAAAACAGTTTAATTTATGTGAAGTTATATTTCGTAAATATCTTTATTGAAGTTAGTTTTTAAGCCAAAACATTGTCAACTAAAAAAGCGAGTTGGTCCAAGTTTTATCACTTAAGCAACGAAGGTAATTGGTTAATGTTTGAAACTATTTGGTATCTAACTAATTGAATCATAATTTTTATTTTAAGTGATAACAACCTATCATTTTCAATTTATTGATGGATCTCGCTCGCTTGGGACTAAATACTAGTCAGCTATCAATGCCTCCGTCGGAAAGCTTCTAATTCTGAAAAAATATGGCGTCATTTATATTAGCATTTTGTACAACGCTTAACATTTTAATAAAATTCAAAATACCTTTAAATGAAGTTATTTTGATTACTGAATTATAAGTTAAGTGGTAATGATTTGTTCAGATTCCAACGGCAAGGAAGGGTCTCTCGGAACGAATTCGCCTTCCCATCTTGCCACTACACAAGATGCCAGACAATTGCCCATTACGTTGATCGAAGTGCGCGCCATATCCATCAATTCATCTATACCCAAAATGACTAGTATAGGCCATGTCGGAAGATTAAACTGAGCTGCTGTAGCAAGTAAAATCACCAAAGAAGCCCTTGGCACACCTGCCACACCTTTACTGGTAAGCATCAATGTGAATACCAATAATATTTGTGTTGGTACGTCCATATGCATGCCAGCCGCCTGAGCGACAAAGATGGAAGCAAGTGAAAGATATAAGGTGGTTCCATCCAGATTAAAGCTATAACCGGTTGGAATAACAAAAGCAACTATCTTCCTTGGCACACCAAGTCTCTCCATTGCCTGCATTGCTTTAGGCAGGGCAGATTCAGATGAAGTAGTTGCAAAAGCAATTGACATAGGTTCTATAACGGCTTTCAGAAAGTTTATGACAGGAATTCTGGCTATCAATGCCACTGGCAACAGCACTCCGAGCACGAATACGATCAATGCTGCATAAAGTGTCAATAATAATTGAATCAGGTTTACTAAAATCCCCAATCCCATATGTCCTACAGTGTAAGCGATAGCCGCCCCTACACCTACAGGTGCGAAATACATGATGATATTTGTAAACTTGAACATCGTTTCTGCAAGACTTTCACAGAATTCAAGCATAGGTCTTTTCTTCCTTTCATCCAGCATGGCAAGCCCGATTCCAAACAATACGCTAAAGACCACAATTGGCAGCACCTCCGCATGGTATATGGATTTGGCGATATTTTCAGGGAAGATGTGTAAAATGATGTCTTGCCAAGTAGAAACTGTCACCTCGGGCAGCGTCTCATGCATACCTTCCGGTAAAACAATACCTACACCAGCTTGGGATATATTGATGGCTATCAAACCTATTATCAAAGCAAAAGTAGTTACAACCTCAAAATACAAAATGGACTTCCAGCCCATTCTTCCCACTTGCTTTAGGTTTGAATGTCCGGCAATTCCTACTACTAGTGTTGAAAATAAGATGGGTGCGATTATGGTCTTTATCAGTTTAAGAAAGACCTGACTAAGCACCCTCATATTCTGACCAACATCAGGAAATTCATGTCCGATTAAAGCACCAATCACCATAGAAACTAAAATCCATGTAGTAAGATTTTTCTTCTGTATGGCATAAAAAATGAATGCTGCCATGACCAGAATATGGGAAGAAGTGATGATGGTAGAATGAATATTCGCCCCAAAGTATGAAAGAGATAGTTGTAATATCCCAACTATGAATAGTGCAAGGAGGATGATAATGACGCTTAAATTCTTTCGACCCATGTTGAATATTGTTCTTAAATGAAAGATTAAAAACTTTTCCAGTAAATTTTTCTATTGGAAAAGATCCCTGTGACCGTTTAATATATTGATGCTAGGGGGCGCAAAGTAATCATTAAAATTTAAAAATAATAACCTCGATCGCTGATTTCAACCATAATTATGTTTGTTTTTTCTATATATTTCATATAATTTTACGGCTACTTGATAAAAAAAAAGAAATATGAGTAATAAAGAAAACAACAATATAAAAAACTTAACGGATAAAATAGGCATCAAGAATCCAGGCAAGGTATATTATAATGCCACACCAGAATTACTAATAGAAGAAACTATCCTCAGAGGTCAGGGATTCTTATCTGACAAAGGTGCTCTATCCATCCAAACTGGGGAATATACGGGTAGGTCTCCCAAAGATAAATTTATCGTGAGTGATGATAAAACCGAATCAGAAGTGAATTGGGGCGGTTTCAACACAAGGTTCGATGCAGGCAAATTTCAACAATTGGAAGAAAAAATGCTGGCATATCTGGATGGCAAGGACGTTTTCATCCGAGATAATTACGTCTGTGCAGATGAGAATTACAGATTAAATGTCCGCACTATTTCAGAATACCCCTGGAGCAATATGTTTGCAAATAATATGTTTCTCAGACCTGATCGCAATGAAGAAGGACAAGCTCCTGACTGGACCATTATCTGCGCCCCGCTATTTTTCGCTGATCCGGCTACAGATGGTACAAGACAGCACAATTTTTCAATTATAGATTTTACTAAAAAGAAAGTACTAATAGGTGGATCGGGCTACACAGGAGAAATAAAAAAAGGTATATTTTCAGTACTTAACTTCTTATTACCTGTGGACAAAGGTGTATTTCCAATGCACTGTTCTGCAAATACCGGGAAACAAGGGGATACGAGCATATTCTTTGGCTTAAGTGGCACAGGTAAAACCACGCTTTCAGCTGATCCTGAACGTAATCTAATTGGAGATGATGAACATGGATGGACGAACGAAGGTGTATTCAACTTCGAAGGTGGTTGCTATGCTAAAACGGTCAATCTAAGTGAAGAAAGTGAGCCTGAGATCTATAAAGCTATTAAGCATGGCGCCATTCTCGAAAATATAGTTTTTATTGATGGGACCAGAACGCCGGACTTTGAGGATATTTCAATCACTGAAAACACAAGGGTTTCTTATCCGATGCACCACATCGAAAATGCCCTTCCAGTATCCAAAGGGCCTCACCCTGCGAATATTTTCTTCCTCACCTGTGATGCATACGGTGTATTGCCTCCCATTTCTAAGTTAACCAAAGGTCAAGCCATGTACCACTTTATTTCCGGCTATACCGCTAAGGTGGCAGGAACAGAGGCAGGTATTAAGGAACCACAAAACACTTTCTCTGCATGCTTCGGCGCACCATTTTTGGCATTACATCCTGCCAGATATGCAGCGATGTTGGGAGATAAAATGGAACGCTACAGTGCCAATGTCTGGTTGGTCAATACCGGTTGGACAGGTGGACCATACGGTGTAGGGAGCAGAATGAAACTCAAATATACAAGAGCTATGATCGCTGCGGCTATCCGTGGAAAGTTAAACAATGTAGCTTACCACAAACATGAAATATTTGGACTGAATATACCGGTATCTTGTCCTGACGTGCCTTCTGAGATACTGGATCCTAAAAATACCTGGACAGACAAAGCAGCTTATGATCAAAAGGCGACACAGCTTGCAAGAGATTTCAATGAGAACTTTGCCAAGTTTGCTGATGAAGCTGCTCAGGAGATAAGGGATGCAGCGCCGAAGGGGTAGAATTTTAATGAGGTGATGGGGTGATCAGGTGATCAGGTGATGAGTGATAAATACATAAGCATAGTTCAATTTGTACAAAGAGTCTACGCTTTCATAGCAAATTTATCTCACCTCCACATCAGAGCCAAAAGCCAATGGCCAATAGCTAACAGCTTTTAATGATGGGTAATGGGTAATGAGTAATGAGTAATGAATGATAAATACATTAGTATAATTCAATTTTTACACAGAATCTTTACTTTAACAACAAATTTATCTCGCTTCCACATCGGAGCCAATAGCCAATGGCCAATAGCTAACAGCTTTTAATGATGGGTAATGAGTAATGAATGATAAATACTTTAGTATAATTCAATTTTTACACAGAATCTTTACTTTAACAACAAATTTATCTCGCTTCCACATCAGAGCCAATAGCCAATGGCCAATAGCTAACAGCTTTAAGTGATAGGTTATGGGTGATAAGGTAATACGTAATTGAAAACCTGAAAGGTTGACATTATTATAGAAAAATAGAATGTAATTCTTTCAAGAACCCCGAAGGCGGTGACATTATGACAATCAATACGGCATTAAAATGAATAATTTGTAATCAATGAAGTTAATTGTTTTATTACTAATTCCGCTCTTAATTAGCTCATGCAATTTTAGCAGACCCATGCAAAAGGGTTATTATGACAAACCAACTACTTTAGGGATTGTATTTACGGTTTTACCAAAATTTGGTCAATACCCAAATAATAATTATGGTCTCAGTGCTGTGGGAGCTGCAGGAAATTTGATTGAAGATGGCGTTCAGAAGAAAAGAAATAAAAACATTTCCGATTCAATATTAATCTCTGATGTTTTTATCACAATGAAGAAGAGTCTTGCGGAAAGTTTTGGCGCACGAGGAAAGAAAGTAAAAATTATCCAAGGAAATATAAATGTGGAGGAATTAGTAAGTCTCCAAGTAGAAGGTAATTTCTACCCTTATTTTATAAAAGATTATTGTAAAGCAAATGGAGTCGATGAATTGCTTGTCATTGATGTAGTAGAATATGGTTTATGGGGCTCAGGCAAAGACTTATATGCATATATTAATGCGTCTCCATACATAGTTGAAGGAAAGAGCAATCAATATCTATGGAGATTGACGATTCCTAAAGGTAGGTTTACTTCCGCAATTACAGGCGAATGGAAGAAAAGACCGAGTGCAGAGGAATATGCTTATGCTTTACAAAATGCCTTTGAATTTACTAAATATATTATTTTTAAAGATCTGGATAAAAATCAATGAAAATTGGATAACGAAACAAAATAATATTTTTCCTTTGTTTACTTTTAGGAATCTTGTTTTTAAATAGCAGCTTGAATAATTTAATTTATTTCAAAGCGATGCAGGAGATGACGGCAAAAGCATTGAAAGTATTTGAGTACATTTAATATCTCTAACAATCTCCAATTTTTCATAACTTTAACCACTTAATACGTTGATAATTTAAATCTGAATATTCTGTCAGAAGAAGCTGATTTCATAAGAGAACTTCAATCCGGACATCCTCCGGCATTTGAAATCCTTGTCGAAAAATATCAGCAGCGGATCTATAATACTTGCTATTCTTTTCTGAAGAATGGTACTTTGGCAGAGGATCAAACACAGGAAGTATTTATCGCCATTTTTAATTCCATCAATAATTTTGAGCAACAAAGTAGTTTAGCCACCTGGATATATCGCATTGCTATCTCCAGCTGTTTAGATGCATTAAGGGCACAGCAAACAAAAAAGCGCAAATCCTCAGGTATTCTGTCCATATTTTCTATTCAAGATAGCATAGCTACCAAAGATCAACTCAACCCTTACGAACATCTAGAGAATAAAGAATATGCTTTAATTATAGCAACCTCATTAGATAAAATGCCAGACAAATATAAAACTGTGTTTGTTCTGAAATATATGGAAGCAAAATCTCAAAAAGAAATAGCATTAATTATGGATATTACGGAAAAGGCGGTCGAAGGAATTTTGACAAGATCTAAAGCCATCTTAAAAGAAGAGATATCAAAATTTTATCCCGAAATGAGGGAAAAGGGTAAAAAGAGAGACTAAAGGAGGTGAGAAGGTGAGAAGGTTAAGAGGTGAGGGGGGTTATTTATAACTTTGTTTGGGAAAAATCTGATTACACATTACTGATTACAGATTACTGATTACAAATCGCCAATTTTAAAAAATGACAATGCGCTAAAACCCAAAAATATGGAACACGAAAAAAATATATTCAATCTGCTGGAACAATGGCCTGCTCCAGTAGCGGAAATCGACCTTAAGGATCAAATCATTGCAACTCTGAACAATAGGCAGAATGAAAGAAAAAAATTCCGATGGGCATGGGCGGCTATGATTATCGTAATTTTACTGAATATAGTTGTGGCTGTGGAAGTACTTGAGCAATCAAATGATAAAACATCAAATACCTATATTACCTATATTGAAACAACTCATCAGGAACTTACTTCTGATGTCACAATACAATATCCATGAGATCTTCTCTTTCTTTTTTTAAAATCGGCTTTTTTGTACTGGTTGTGCTAAACTTAACACTGATATTCCTTTTAATTAAGCCCCGCGGACCAGGACGTGACGGTCCTCCTCCCGCCCAAATGATTATAAACAGGCTTTCAGAAAAACTGAAACTTGATGCAAAACAGAGAGAAGAACTTACTGTGATTTTTGAAAAACATGAAAAGCAGAGAGACTCCTTGTTCCAGAATTCTGATGATATCAGGGATAAAATGATGATTTGCCTGACTAATGGAGATAATTGTGACTCTTTATGGCATGCTTCTGCAAATTCTGTTAATTTTGAAAAATCAATGTTTGACCATCATAGAAGAATCTTAAGCATCCTAAATGCTGATCAGAAAAAACTATATATCGACAATTTAAAAACCAGAAAAAAAGGAGGCCCAAAAAGATCGCCTAATTTCTAAAAATATCATTTTTATGAAGCATTTTCTTTACTTACTTCTATGTATTTCTTTCTTCCGTTCTAACGCTCAGGGTCTTTATGACGTAGCGCACATCACAGAGATCCGTATATCATTTGTCGAAAACAACTGGGATCAAATCATGGATGCAAACTATTCCAATGATTTAGATGAAAGACTGATAGGTACAGTAAGTATTAATGGTATTAACATGGATAGCTGCGGTGTGCAGTTTAAAGGAAATAGTACATATAACCCCTCAAATGCAAAAAATCCACTCAATATAAAATTGGATCATGTAAAAAAACAGAACTATCAAGGATGGGAGACACTTAAATTAGCGAGCGGACGCAATGACCCAAGTGCTTTGAGAGAAGTTTTATCCTATGAATTACTGCGCAATTACACAGAAGCACCTCTTTCTAATTTTGCAAGGGTTTACATCAATGATAAATTTTACGGCGTATTCTCCTCTTCAGAGTCTATCGATGGTGACTTTCAGGAAAGATATTTATATGCTAATGACGATAATACAAGGGTCAAGTGCAATCCGTTATCAGTATTTGGGGATGGGTCTTCTTTAAAATATTATTCTGAAGACAGCTCAGATTATTTCAGTTATTATGAAATGAAGTCTGATTATGGCTGGAATGATCTGGCTGGATTTTGTAATCATCTTTCAAAAGATGGTGGAGAAATCGATAAATACCTTGATGTGGATAGGGCGCTTTGGATGCTGGCTTTCAATAATGTCGTAGTCAATCTGGATAGTTATACTGGACCATTCAGACAGAATTACTATATGATCAAGGATGATTTAGGGCGCATGAAACCGGTCATCTGGGATCTC